>FLNZ01005211.1_pt1 | contig 104475 bp, 82 predicted proteins | sample 1140391 | NCBI WGS metagenome assembly FLNZ01 (sample SAMEA3878171, study PRJEB12797) | bioreactor metagenome | biome: Moose rumen | place: Sweden | collected 2011-10 | reverse complement strand
TAATCACAATTCCCTTATATTTGCCGCTGAGATAAAAATAAATAAAACAGATAGTTATGAGGATGATTTTCGCACAGAGATTACTGGTTGTGTCATTGTTGCTTGCAATACTGGCAATTCACGCATCGGCCTACGACTACACCGACGGAAACAATGTAAACTACACCATAATTGGCGGTGAAGCCTATGTTGACAGTAGTCCAGAAGCATACGATGATATAAGGATACCAGAAAGCATTGAGATAAGTGGCAACAATTACAATGTAGTAGGCATAAAAGAAGCAGCCTTCCGCAGCACATCGATTCGTAATATATACATAGAGGCCCCATTACTATCAATCGGCGAACGAGCCTTTATGGATGCACGAAATTTATACAGTGTTGATTTTAGTTCGCAAGCGCCTGTCCATATTGGCGCGAGTGCTTTTGAGAGATGCTTGGAATTGGTGCGAGTAAGTTGGCCTTCTTCTTCGAGCCCAGAAACAATATATGAGTCTGCCTTTTACAGGTGTTATAATTTGCAAGTAATAGGTAGTTTGTCTTCCACACTGGAAATAGGCCATCACGCCTTTCGCGGGACCAACCTACTTGAATGCGATCTCACAAACATTGAGAGCATTGGCATGTGTGCCTTTATGGAATGCCGACAACTATGCGAGATTACGCTGGGAGACAGACTAAGAGAGATAGGCATCAATGCGTTTTTGGACTGTATAGGAATGAGAAACGTTTACTGCAACGCCGACCCGAAAGTGCTTACGTGGGAAGGGAATGATAACGGCTTCATGTACGCAAAGGCCACTCTGATGCATGTTAAGGCCGACGACCTCGACACATGGCGGACGAAATTCAGTACGCTGAACGTAACATTGACTGGCACTGCTACACTGAACAGCGCTGAAGACGCCTACTGGGGCTCATACTACGCCAGCAACACCGTTGTTGCCGACGCAGCAACAACGGTGTATACGGCCAAACTTACTGGCGAAGCCATTGAACTCGTAGAAGTGGAGGACCGCATTATCAGTGCTGGAAGTGCTGTCATACTGAAGCGTACCACAAACAATGGCGCAACACTCACGGAGACAACGAGCGCTGCCACCGACACATACTACGCCGACAATGCTCTGCAAGGCTCCTCATCGTCAACAAGTCAGGACGGCTTGTCGGCCTACTACGTGCTGAGCAACAAGAGCGCAGGGGTGGGCTTCTACCTGCTGAATAGCAGCATAGCCATACCGCCTCACAGGGCCTACATCAAGGTGACTGCCGGCGCTCCTGCCTTCTACGGCTTCAGCGATGCAACCGACAGGGCGACAGCCATTGACACGCTACCGAGAGCCGTCGGTGAGGATGACAACAGCAACAGACAGGTGTTCGACCTGCAGGGCCGTCGCATCACTCGTCCGACGAGAGGCCTGTACATCGTGGGGGGAATGAAACGACTTGTCAAATAATTACGAGAAGGACACAGCATGAAAAAACAATATATATCCCCAAATACTGAACTTCTTTCGCTCACTGTCAGACGCTCCGTTCTCATCTCCGGCTCGCTACAGAGCGAACCGGTGGAAAACGAGAACGACATCTGGTAGACGGGAGGGAAAAACGTACTACCCTGCCGACTTCAGCCAGAACTTGCGCCTGACAGCAGCACCTTTCCAGGACATTGACGAGCAGTATGCCCTTGTCGTGAGTTACAGGCTGACGGGCGACGGCTAACATAAACTCTCATTCCGTGAGCAGCGCGGCAACCGGCCAAAACGAACTGACCATCAGGAAATGCCAAAATAAATTTGGCATTTCACTCGCTTAGTCGTACCTTTGCCATCCGAAACGAGAAACGAAGGTAAAAGAAAGTGGACGAAAAGTTACAGGAGAATACCGCCAAGAGCAGTGAGAGCACGGAGGCCAACGAACTCGTGCGCCGCATGGCGGAACAAAAATACGAGTTTGGATTTACTACCGATGTCGAGACCGACATAATACCCATAGGGCTCAACGAAGATGTGGTGCGCCTGATTTCGCAGAAGAAGGGCGAGCCAGACTGGCTGCTCGACTTCCGACTGAAAGCCTTCCGCTACTGGCAAAGCCAGAAACAGCCTTCGTGGGGACACGTCAATCTGCCAGAGACAGACTATCAGGCCATATCCTACTACGCCGACCCCATGACGCGCAAGAAGAAAGGCGACGGCAAGATAGACCCCGAACTGGAAAAGACATTCGACAAACTGGGCATCCCTCTCGAGGAGCGGCTGGCGCTAAGCGGCGTCGCCGTGGATGCCATCATGGACTCGGTGTCGGTAAAGACCACTTTCAAAGAGAAACTCAGCGAACTTGGCATTATCTTCTGCTCCATCGGCGAGGCCGTCAGGGAGCATCCAGACCTTGTCAGACAGTATCTCGGCACCGTAGTGCCATACCGTGACAACTTCTATGCCGCCCTCAACTCTGCCGTATTCTCCGACGGCTCCTTTGTCTACATTCCGCGCGGAGTACGCTGTCCGATGGAACTCAGTTCCTACTTCCGCATCAATGCCTCTGGTACGGGTCAGTTTGAGCGCACGCTCATCGTGGCCGAAGACGACTCCTACGTATCCTATCTTGAAGGTTGCACTGCACCAATGCGCGACGAGAACCAACTCCATGCCGCCATTGTAGAGATAGTGGTGATGAACCGCGCCGAGGTGAAATATTCCACCGTGCAGAACTGGTACCCTGGCGACGAGCAGGGGCGCGGCGGCGTGCTGAACCTCGTCACCAAGCGCGGCGACCTGCGCGGCACCGACGCACGGCTGTCGTGGACGCAGGTGGAGACGGGTTCTGCCATTACGTGGAAGTACCCCTCGTGCGTACTGCGCGGCGACGGTTCGCAGGCAGAGTTCTACAGCGTTGCCGTCACCAACAATTATCAGGAGGCTGACACCGGCACAAAGATGATACACATGGGCCGAAACACGAAATCGACAATAATTTCCAAGGGCATATCAGCAGGTCACTCGCAGAACTCATACCGCGGACTGGTGCGCGCCACGTCGTCGGCTCAGGGAGCACGCAACTACTCTTCGTGCGACTCGCTGCTTCTCGGCTCGCGGTGCGGTGCTCACACCTTCCCTTATATGGACGTCCACAATCCGACAGCCATCTTCGAACACGAAGCCACCACTTCCAAGATTTCCGAAGACCAACTTTTCTACTGCCAGCAGCGCGGCATTCCTATGGAGCAGGCCGTAAGCCTCATTGTCAACGGCTATGCTCGCGAAGTACTCCAGAAACTACCAATGGAGTTTGCCGTCGAAGCACGCAAACTGCTTGCCGTATCACTTGAGGGCGCTGTGGGATGACGGCGAGACATACACCATTGCCCTCTATTTCTCGGAATTCAACCAGTGGCTGCAGCCACTCTTCATCCACCGCAACGGCGGCAAATACTACAAGTTCAACTTCACGTACTCCAATAATCCCGTACCCTCAGCCATCGAACTGCCCAAGGCTGACAGCAGCATCGCCACGACTCCGTGGTTCTCGCTCGACGGTCGCCGCCTCGGGCAGCAGCCAGCCCAGAAGGGCATCTACGTCAACGGCGGCAGGAAAGTCTTTGTAAAATAGACAATATACAATAAAATAATCCCGCTGAGAAGCAATGCCTATCTCAGCGGGATTATTTTATTAATGTCTTTTTTACATGTCGCCGGACCATCCGTGGCCAAGGTTCCAGTGCCCATCATACAATTATTGTAATTTCCACTGTTGAATAGGTGGCATATTGCCATCAAGTACTGTAAAGATAAGATTATGGCATTGTCGGCACCGCCGAAGGTACTTACGCTCGGCAAAAAAAGAATGAATTCTTTTGTTTTGCGCTTGCTTAATCGTACCTTTGCAGGCGATTAAAAAAGACAGAACATGCTGGAAGTAAGAAATCTGCACGCTACGATAGGCGACAAGGAAATACTGAGGGGCATCAACCTCACAATACGCGACGGCGAGACACACGCCATAATGGGGCCCAACGGCTCTGGAAAATCGACGCTCTCTGCAGTGCTCGCAGGAAATCCCCTCTACGAGGTGACAGAGGGAGAGGCTATATTCAACGGGAAAAATCTGCTGGACATGAAGCCAGAAGACAGAGCCCACGAGGGATTATTTCTCTCGTTTCAGTATCCCGTAGAAATACCTGGCGTCTCGATGACCAACTTTATGAAGGCCGCAATCAACGAGAAACGCAAATACCAGGGGCTGCCGGAACTGAAAACCACGGAGTTTATCAAACTGATGCGCGAGAAGCAGAAGGTTGTGGAACTGGACAACCGACTGGCTAACCGCAGTGTCAACGAGGGATTTAGTGGAGGCGAGAAGAAGCGCAACGAGATATTCCAGATGGCAATGCTTGAACCACGCCTCGCAATACTCGACGAGACAGACTCTGGACTCGACGTCGACGCAATGCGCACGGTGGCAAACGGAGTGAACATGCTGAAGACGGCAGAAACATCGTGCATCGTCATCACACACTACGACCGACTGCTGGAAATGATACGCCCCGACGTAGTCCACGTGCTCTACCAAGGACGAATAGTGAAGACGGCAGGACCAGAACTGGCCAAAGAGATACAGGAGCGCGGCTACGACTGGATAAAAAATTCATAATTTTGGGTGGTGAGAGGTCAGGGGAAAGGAGCGAGAGAATACTTTTTCAGTTGCACTAACATCAGATTTCCAGAGTTTATCTGGCATTTCTCTCACCACTCACCACTCACCACTCACTACTCACCTCTCACTACTCACCTCTCACTACTCACCTCTCTCCACTCACCACTCACTACTCACCTCTTGCTTCAATCCTCAATGTTCAACGATCAATGAATTCAGAACAACAATATATTAGGCTCTTTCAAGAGATGCGCGAAGCCATCGACAGTCACTCGTCGCCGGCCATGAACGCACAGCGCAGCGAAGCCTTCGAGCGTTTCGCCGCAACAGGATTTCCTTCTCGCAAGGCGGAGCGCTATCGCTACACCGACATAGATGCCCTCTTTGCACCCGACTACGGCATCAACCTCAACAGGCTGGCAATACCGGTGAACACGAAAGACGTGTTCAGTTGCAACGTCCCCAACCTCTCCACACGGCTATACTTCATGGCTAACGACGAGTTCTTCAGAAGCGACAGGCAAGAGGTGAGCAGCACATCCACCCTATCGTCTCCGCAAAAAGGGGAAATCGTGGTTGGCTCACTCAGGGAACTCACAAAGTCTGGTTCGACGCTGGCAGACAGACTGACAGAGTGCTACAACAGGCTTGCCGTCAGCGATGCCGACGGAGTAACGGCTCTTAACACCATGCTGGCGCAGGACGGACTGGCAGTCTACGTGCCGCGCGGAGTACACGCAGAGGGCACCATACAAGTAATCAACCTGCTACGCTCCGACGTTGACCTGATGGTAAACCGCCGCGTGCTCATCGTGGTAGAAGAAGACGCAGAGGCAAGACTGCTGCTCTGCGACCACGCAATAGACGACCACCGATTTCTGGCAACACAGGTGACAGAGGCTTTCGTAGGTGAGCACGCACATCTTGACCTGTACTGCATGGAGGAGACACACGCCAAGAGTACACGCGTAAGCAACGTCTACATAAGGCAGGAGGCAGGAAGTCTACTACGTCACAACATCATAACACTGCACAACGGCACTACACGCAACATGTTGCGCATCGACCTTGCCGGCGAAGGGGCGGAATGTCAGTCTTGCGGCTGCGTGATTGCCGACAAGCAGCAGCATGCCGACAACAACACGCTCATCACACACCACGCACCCCACTGCACTTCAAACCAACTCTACAAGTACGTGCTCGATGGAGAAGCCACAGGAGCATTTGCCGGACGCGTCCTCGTAAAGCCCGGCGCGCAAAAGACTTCTTCGCAGATGACAAACCAGAACCTTACGGCCACCGACAAGGCACGCATGTACACGCAGCCAATGCTTGAAATTTATGCCGACGACGTGAAATGCGCACACGGCAGCACAGTTGGCCAACTGAACGATGCGGCAATGTTCTACATGCAGCAGCGCGGCATCAGCAGAAAAGAGGCAAGGATGTTGCTTGAGAATGCATTCGTCGGTGAGGTGATAGACCGCATAGAACTGGCTCCGCTGCGCGACAGGCTGCACTACCTCGTAGAGAAACGTCTCAGAGGCGAACTACAGAAATGCGAGGGATGCAACATGTGCAGATAACAGGCTACAGTAGCCGTCGCGCAAAATACCTGACAGGATACCACACAGAAAGGAAGCCCACGGCAATCACCGTGGCAAGTACAGCCACTACATCAACGGCATGGACGCTGACAGGATAGGCGTCGACAACAAAGGCGCCCTCGCTATCGCCAAGCCTCACTATGCCATATTGTTGCTGAAGCCAGCATAGCAACAGGCCGACAGCGATGCCCACCACTGCTCCGATAAGCGAAATCATACGTCCTTCAAAAAGAAAGATGCGCACCACCTGACGGTCGGAGGCGCCAAGGCTGCGCAGCGTGACGACATCGTCGCGCTTGTCTATCATCAGCATCGACAAACTGCCGATAATATTAAAACAGGCTATGGCAAGTATGAACGTCAGGAAGACATAGGCCATAAGTTTCTCTATCTTCATAATACGGAACGTGTCGTCCTGCTGCTCATAGCGGTCGAGCACACGAAACCTGCCTGTCGCCATAGCCGTCATCTCCGATTTCACACGTTCAATATCACTGCCTGGCTTCAGCCGCATCTCAAGCGAGGAAAGCATTCCCTCACGTCCAAACAGCCTGCGCGTAAATTCCAATGACGTCAAAATATAATGCTTGTCGTACTTGTTCTGCTTCATGCAGAAGAGGACTCCGGGCGAATACAGTTCGTCGGTCACAAAGCCTTCCTCGGGATTGGCAATGTCAAACTGGCCCTCACGGCGTGGCGCATAGACTTTCAGTGGATACTTGAAATTGTAGCCCGTACCCAACTGATAGGCAACGCCAATGCCGAGGATACCGTAATGCATGTCGGCAGCATGCAGGGCAAACTCGCCGTCTCCATCCAGCACTTCGCGGACGTGCGTAAGCCGCTCGTAGTTGTCGGCCACGCCCTTCAGCATCACCACGGCCTGACGGTCACCATAGACGGCAAGCGCCTGGTCTTCCATCACATCGGTTGCCACAGCCACCTCCGGCATACTGCGCATGCGCTGCAGCAGTGGGTCGTCGGAAGCAGCGACCTTGCCCTTTACAGGCACGACTTTAATCTGAGGGTCAAGTTGCGTAAAGAACGAGGCAACCATGTCCTGAAACCCATTGAACACGCTCAACGTCACCATCAGGGCCATCGATGCCACGGCAACGCCGACAACAGAAATACCACTAATCACATTGACGGCATTAGTGGACTTTTTCGAGAAGAGATAACGTCGGGCTACGAAAAACGGGAAAACCATTGTCCTCTCACTTCTTCAGCAGTTCATCAATATGCTCAATGTAGTCAAGAGAGTCGTCGATGAAGAAGCGGAGTTCGGGAATGATACGCAACTGGTGCCTCACGCGCGTACCTAATTCATATCTTATCTGTGCTATATTGCGGTTGATGTTGGCCATAAGTTCGTCCGACCGTTCGCTGGGAAAGATGCTCAGATGGGCAGTACAGATGCTCAGGTCGGGACTCACGCGCACACGTGTCACACTCACCATCACGCCATGCATGGCACGCGTCTGAGTCTGAAAGATGATGCTCAACTCTTTCTGCAACAGTCGCGATATCTTGTTTTGTCGTGTTTCTTGCATATAAAAACTCTATGTTAGGTAGTTAATGATTTCTTCAAAGTGGCTTATCTTGCGCAAGCGGTCGTGGACAAACTCCTCGCTCTTCTCCAACTCCCACACCACGTGATATGGAATGTGTAAAGCCCATGCCCCTGCGTAAAGGGCCGGCGCAATATCAGAGCGGAACGAATTGCCAACCATCGCCGTCTCCTCCGGCGCCACGTCAAGATGCTCGCAAAGGCAGCGGTATTCCGCCTCGGTCTTGTCGGAGACTATCTCCAGGTGAGTGAAGTATTTCTCCAGACCGGAGCGGCGCAACTTATCTTCCTGATCCATCAGTTCGCCCTTTGTGAACACCACAAGGCGGTGACTACGGTCGGCTGAAAGTCGCTCCAGCGTGTCGGCAACTCCTGGCAGAGGTGTCGTGGGAAATCTCAGCAGTCCCTTGCCCAATTCCAAAAGTTCAGCAACGACAGTGGCAGGCAACTGGTTGCCAGTAATGCGCAGCGCATTCTCTATCAGCGACAGCGTGAAAGCCTTTGTGCCATATCCTAACAGCGGCATGTTGGCACGCTCCGTGGAAAACAGGCCTCTGCTCACCTCTTCCGGCGTGGCCCACGCACTCAGCAGTTCACAGCAGCGGCGCTCCACATCGTCAAACCACGACTGGCAGTCCCACAGCGTGTCGTCAGCGTCGAACACCACCACACGTACAGACTTCAATGCCTCCATCACCGTTACTACAGATACTTCTCCACGGTCTCCTGCAACTTGTGTGGCAGCACGTTCTTCTCTACAATACGTCCCTTACGGTCAAGTATGATATTTGAGGGAACCGTTGTCATGCCAAACTTGCCGAGCAGCGCCGTCTGGAACATCATGCCGTCGCATACGTTAGGCCACAGCAGCGAGTCGCGCTCCACCCTACGCTTACATTCTGCCACGCGTCCGTCCACGCAGATGCCCATGAGAGCGAGGTCGTCGGGATGCTTCTTCTGCAACTGGCGCATGCGGCGCACCATATCGGTGCTGGCATAGTTCCACGTTGCCCACACACCTATCACGCTCACCTTCTGCCGCATGTGCGCCTGAGTGACATTGCGGCCGTTGACGTCGGTTGCCGAGAACGCTGGCAGGCGGCCCCCCTTTTTGTTCACCTTCAGCGATGCATACAGGTCACGCTGGTTGCGCAGTTGGGCATTGTCGGGCTCCTGGCTCAACATTGCAGCAGCAAGTCGCGCCGCACGCGAATAGTCGGGCTGCGCCGTCTGCACGAAATACTTCTGGAGCAGATATTTGCTCACGGGCGAGCGGAGGTTTTCCAAAATAAATTTCTCCACAGCCTCAGGCACGTCTGGAGGAACAAGGTCGTTAAGTTCCTTGCGCAGTTCAGTATAGGCACTGTTTTCTGCAGTGCCGCGAACCACGAGTTCCTTCAGGTGCGTCGCGTCGCCCTTTATCGTAACCTCGGCGCCAGGCTTGGCAAACACGGGCTGCTCGCTGTTGTTGGGAAACACGATTACGAATGTTGCCGGCTTCAGTATCTCGCGCTCGTAGGAAAATCTGCCTTCGCGCACGGGTATGGTATCGATGCCCATCATGCCACCATCAGTACTGTACACGAGAAATTCCCCCTGATTAAGGTGGCGGAGACGTCCCTCAAAGCGGAACTTCCCGTTCTCCGAACCACACGAGAGAAGTAGCGCCGTCACTGACAGCACTGCCGTTGCCTGAAGAAATTTTCGTACATGGTACATGGTTAAGGCAGACTTCACCTGCTATTTTGCTACGTTCTTCAACTCTATATCGTTGGAAGCATAGGCTCGCAGCGAAGCATCCTTCGCCAGGGCACTGCTCAGACTGGCTGCAGCCTCACTGTTCTTACCCTGGCGCGCATAGAGGATGGCCGAAAGGTAGTCGGTCATGCCATCCTTCTGCTTGATAAGCGAAAGCGTCTGTGCTGCACGCGCATAGTCCTTGTTCAATATCTGTGCCAGGGCAGCGCTGTTCGACTTTGTGTTGCCGAAGTCCTGCTCTGCCAGAGCGTAGTTGCCCTGAGCGAGATGCAGGTTGCCTATCACCTCGGCAACGCCCTTTGCACCGGCAGCCTGCGACACGTAGTTTTCAGCAGCCTTCATGTCGCCCTCCTGCAATGCGATGAGTCCCAGGTTGGCGTTTGCCTCAGCATTGCGCTTGTCCACTTCACCAGCGACACCGAGCAGTCTCTTTGCCTCATCAGTGTTGCCCTTCTGAATGGCAAGGGCTGCCAGGTTGTTGTATGCACGGCTGTCCTTTGGATACAGTGTTGTTGTTGTCTTGAGAATATTCTCGCGCTGAACGTCATTTTCGGCTATGGATGCGGCGTAGATGAGTTCCTCTACGCTCAGTTGCGAGGCATCCTGCTTGTACTGCTCGAAAATCTGGTCGTCGTCGCGTCCTATGGTCTCATAGTTGATAGTCATGCGTGCACGGCGCAATTCCGGAAGAATGCCGTCGGCAAGTTCCTGGAAGCCCTGACTCATATTCTTTATCTGCTGCTCGCGCTCCTGCGGGTCCTGATACATTGAGAGCACACGCAGTATCACGTCCTTGTCCTGAATATTGCTTACCTTGACAAGAGCCTGGAAACCTTCCCAGTCCTGAGCAGTATATTCAGAGGTGAGATGCGTGTCTATCTTCGCTATCTTCATCTGGTTCTTCACATAACTCTCTGTTGTCTGCTGTCGCTGGTTGGCAAGTTTCTCATTAAGTTCCACGCCACCGTCAGGCGATGCATAGGCAGAGATCTCAACGTTGGAGATATTCATGTTCTCCTTATCGGCAGCAATGCGATGGAGCAGGCTGACAAAGTCCTTGACAGAGTTGCTCTGCAGTTCGCTCTTGCGCAATTCTGCCTGCTGGATGAGGAATTTCACGTTTGCATCGAGTTTCTGCTCCGTCACGCGCTGGAAAGCATCCTGCGACACACTGGGCTGGGCTGTCAGGACAGTGCGGCGATACAGTTCGCTCGTGGCAATGACGCCATCGGCAACTTTCACTGGCTGCACGTCGACCTGCTTCTTGCCAAGCACGGCGTCAAACGTCAGATACAGTTCGCTCTTCTGCATGGCAGGCACATAGTCGAAACTTGTCTTCATCGAATAGTTGCCTCCAAGAAGATAGGACACGGTCTGGTTGTTGCCCAGCACCTTCTCGCCCTGGAATGTAGCACTGCTGCCCTTTACGGACTGCTGTACGCCGTCCTGCACAAAGCGCAGTTCGGGAGTCACCGTCACCACGGCCTTCTTCTGCATATACTTCTCGGGGAACATGCCGTTGATAGTGGCCTCAACTTTGCCCTGCTCTGCCTCCAGAGGATTTGGCACCACCTTGAAATTGTCGGCAGACAACTGTCCGAGTTTACCGCCACACGATGTCAGCATCATTGCTACAACTGCTACTGACGACAGGATTACTGCAAATTTCTTCATTTTTCTTCTATGTTTTGTTTGTTCTGTTTTCCTAATCGTGCAAAGGTAGTACTACTTATTTAAAATAAGGTGTAGCCTGTTCTATTTTTATGTTTATTTAATGATTACGCCCGCCAGCACTGTTAAAAAATAATAAAAGTGAGTCTCTGCGGCGTATAAAACGACTTCAAACAAACTAAAAGTCATACCTTTGCAGTCCGATTATTAGAGGGAGAAGACTTAGAACTCCCCACGGGCTGTGTGTAAATAGTAGTGTCTTTGGCCGGGCAATACGGTTTGTGAATCACAGTCAGGCAGTACCAACGTTAGACTACTGCGGAGCGTTAGACCTCTGCCGTGGTTGTTGTGTGTGCCACACAAAGAAAAGAAATGTTTTTTAGTAGAAAAAATTAAGAACAAATGAACACTTTAAGTTACAAGACCATTTCCGTGTCGAAAGAGGCTGCTCGCGAGCAGAAGGAATGGGTGGTAATCGACGCTACCGACCAAGTTGTAGGTCGTCTGGCCTCGAAGGTAGCAAAACTCATCCGCGGAAAGTACAAAGCCACATTCACTCCCAACCAGGACTGCGGCGACAACGTAATCATCATCAACGCCCAGAAAGTAATCTTTACTGGCAAGAAGGAGACCGACAAGGTTTACACACGCTACACAGGCTATCCTGGCGGTCAGCGCTTCAACACACCTGCCGAACTGCGCAAGAAGCCATTCGGCACAGAGCGCATCATCAAGCACGCCGTTAAAGGAATGCTTCCCAAGGGTCCTCTCGGACGCGCCCTGCTCAACAATCTCTATGTCTACGAGGGAACAGAGCATCCGCACGAAGCCCAGAAGCCAAAGGCTATCGATATCAACCAGTACAAGTAATTATTTAAAGACTAAACATTAAAATAAGATGGAATACATCAACGCAGTAGGTCGTCGCAAGAGTTCAGTAGCCCGCGTTTACCTCTCAGAGGGAACTGGCAAGATAACGATCAACAAGAAAGACCTTGAAGAGTACTTCCCCTCTGCCATCCTGCAGTATGTGGTAAAGCAGCCGCTCAATCTGCTGGAAGTTGCTGAGAAATACGATATCAAGGCAAATCTCGACGGTGGCGGTTTCACAGGTCAGAGCCAGGCTCTCCGCTTAGCCATTGCCCGTGCACTGGTCAAGGTCAATGCCGAAGACAAGAAGACGCTCAAGAGCCAAGGTTTCCTCACACGCGACAGCCGCGAGGTAGAGCGCAAGAAGCCAGGTCAGCCAAAGGCACGTCGTCGCTTCCAGTTCAGTAAGCGTTAATCCATTGAACACTGGCCGTGGAACATGGACCGTCGTGGTCGGATGTTGTCTGGTCGTTCTGTGGAAAACTGAATAAGTTTAGTATCTAAACCGAGATGATTCTTTAGAGGACTATTGGAGTGTTTTGTGACCAATAAATAAAAAAATGGTCCGCTCGGCTCCGCCGCTTTGATCTTGGTCAAAGAATGGTCAATGTCCAAAGACTACCTCCCGGCTGATCCTAACAAGATTAAAAAGAAAGTAAACAATTCAAAAACAAGAAAAAACATGGCAAGAACAAATTTTGATCAATTGCTGCAGGCTGGCTGCCATTTTGGCCACCTGAAACGTAAGTGGAACCCTGCAATGGCTCAGTACATCTATACCGAGCGCAACGGCATTCACATCATCGACCTTCATAAGACCGTCGTCAAGATTGACGAGGCTGCTGACGCACTGAAACAGATTGCCAAGAGTGGCAAGAAGATTCTGTTCGTGGCTACTAAAAAACAGACAAAGGATATTATCGCCGCTAAGGCGCAGAGCGTAGGTATGCCTTACGTCATCGAGCGCTGGCCAGGCGGTATGCTCACCAACTTCCCCACCATCCGCAAGGCCGTAAAGAAGATGGCAAACATCGACAAACTGATGCAGGATGGTACATATGCCAATCTTTCTAAGCGCGAACTCCTGCAGATTACGCGTCAGCGCGCCAAACTCGAGAAGAACCTCGGTTCTATCGCCGATTTGACACGTCTGCCTTCTGCACTGTTCGTTGTCGACGTTCTCAAGGAGCAGATTGCAGTGCGCGAAGCCAACCGTCTGGGCATCCCAGTGTTTGGTATCGTCGACACCAATTCTAATCCTAACAACATCGACTTTGTCATTCCAGCCAACGACGACGCAAAGGATTCTGTAGAGACTATCCTCACCGCATGCTGCGACGCCATCAACGAAGGTTTGGAAGAGCGCAAGGTAGAGAAGGCCGACGAGAAAGCAGCCGATGCACAGGCTGAGGCCGAAGCCGCCGAAGAGCAGCCCAAGCGTCAGGCTCGCCGCCCACGCAAGAATGCCGAGGAGCCCGCTCCAGCAGTAGCAGCAGCACCTGCAGCAGAGGAGGCTCCAGCAAAAGAAGAGGCTGCCGCAGAGTAATAAATCTATAACTTAAATTGTAAAATCGAAATTATTATGGCTATATCAATAGACGACATCAAGAAACTGCGCGCCATGACGGGTGCAGGACTGGCTGATGTAAAGAAGGCTCTCACCGAGGCTGAGGGCGACTTCGACAAGGCCAAGGAGTTGCTGCGCGAGCGCGGACTGGCTATTGCTGCAAAGCGTAGCGACCGCGAGACTTCAAACGGCTGCGTACTCGTAAAGGCTGTTGACGGCTTCGCTGCCACACTGGCCCTGAAGTGCGAGACCGACTTCGTTGCCAACGGTGCTGACTTCATCGCACTGACCGACAGCATTCTCACCGCCGCCATCGCTGCCAAGGCTAAGACGCTTGACGAGGTGAAGGAACTCACACTGGCCGACGGTCAGAAGGCTCAGGATGCAGTTACCCAGCGCAGTGGCATCACCGGCGAAAAGATGGAACTCGACGGCTACAACGTGCTCGAGGGCGACAACATCGAGGTTTACGACCACATGGGCAAGCACACGCTCGCCACAATGGTGCAGACAAACATCTCTGCTCCCGAGGCAGGTCACAAACTCGCCATGCAGGTTGCCGCAATGAAGCCAGTGGCTCTCAATGCTGACAACGTGCCTCAGGCAGTGCTCGACGAGGAGTACAAGACTGCTGTTGAGAAGACCAAACTGGAGCAGGTGGAGAAGTATGTCGAAGTAGTGCTGAAGAAAGCAGGCATCAATCCCAACCTCGTTGACTCTGAAGACCACATCGAGAGCAACATCAAGAAAGGATGGCTCACCGAGGAGCAGGCCAAGGAGGCTCGCGAGTTGAAGGAGAAGGCTGCTGCCGAGAAGGCTGCATCGCTCAACCCGAACATGATAGAGAACATTGCCAAGGGCCGCGTTGCCAAGTTCTTGAAAGAGAACTGCCTCGTAGACCAGGAGTTCCAGTTCGGCGACGGCGACAAGCAGACCGTCACCCAGTGGCTTGCTTCCCAGAACAAGGAGTTGAAGATTGTCGCTTTCAAGCGCTTCACTCTTGTTGCCGAGTAAGACAACGTTATAACACATTACAGCGAGGGTGCGTCAGTTTTTTCTGATGCACCCTCGTTCTTTTTCATGCCCTTGCCAAACGGCTTCGCAGTAAGTAACGCGCTGGCAAAAATTACAACAGCGCTGGCAAAAATTAAAACAGCGCTGGCAAAAATTACAACAGCGCTGGCAAAAATTAAAACAGCGCTGGCAAATTTAAAAGCACTTATCCCTTTGTTATGCCGCCCATCACGTCGTCGTTTGTGATGCTGTGCTCCGTCTTATTCACACTGGCCTTTAGTTTTTCCGAAGCGCCACGACAGCGAAACACTCAGCGAGCGTCCGCGCTGGTAATTTTCACTGTTTAACAGAAAGCACCTTGGTTTCTCCTCTCAACGGATGAAGTGCATCGGCTGCCATGGCTCGCGCTCGGGATAGTCGGGCTGGCCACTGGCATGTATTTTCTTCAGCAGCCAAGCCATGTTGCCGGCCATGGTGCGCATGGTCTGCATGCCCTCTGTGTCGAGAGCGGCCTGGCCAGCCTCGCGTCCGTAGACAATATTCCAGTACTGCGAGGTAACTACCGGCATATTCATCATCTCAAACGGCATATTCATGGTCTGATAGGCTGCGGTGGCGCCGCCACGACGGCAGACGCATACGGCAGCAGCAGGCTTGTTGGCAACCTTTTCGCCGGCAGAGAAAAACAGGCGCTGGATGAGCGACAGCACAGAACCGTTGGGCTGGCCGTAATACACCGGCGAGCCGACGACAAGGGCGTCTGCCTCGTCCAGTTTTTCGCCGATGCGGTTGCACACGTCGTCGTCAAAGACACAGCGACCCAGTTGCTTAACCTTGCACTGGCCGCAGGCTATGCAGCCGCGCACTGCCTTGGTGCCTATGTGTACTATCTCCGTCTGAATGTCGTTTTGATCCAGGGTCTTTGCTGCTTCGCTGAGTGCAATGAATGTATTTCCGTTCTTGTGCGGACTACCATTAATTAATAGAACTTTCATATAACTAATGTACGTGTTTAGTTAGTATTATTGACGATGTAAAGGTAAATATTTCCCGCAGAAAAGCGCCAATGTTTTAGCAAACTTTAGTAATTTTGCCGTTCCAATTCGGATTGTTTTTAATTACGAAATACAGATTATGAACTACGAGTATATGTCTCAAGAGGGCTACGACAAACTGTTAGCCGAACTGAAACAAATGGAGAGCGTCGAGTTGCCGCGCGTGAGGGAAGCCATCAGCGAGGCTCGCGCTCAGGGCGACCTCAGTGAGAATTTTGAATACCATGCCGCCAAGCGCGAGCAGGGCAGACTGCTGAGCAGAATTCGCTTCAAGCAGCGTGTGCTGGAACATGTGCGAGTTCTCGACACAAAGCGACTTGGCGCAGACACTGTCGGGCTGCTTTCAAAAGTGGAGATTTCCAATCTGGCCAACAATAGCCGTATGACCTACACTATTGTCAGTCCTCACGAGGCAAACCTCAAGGAACATAAGATTTCCATCAAGTCGCCGATAGCCGAAGCGCTCCTTGGCAAGAAAGCAGGCGACGTGGTGGAAGTGAGAGTGCCTGCAGGACTGATGAAATTCCAGATAGAAAACATATCGCTGTAGGCTCTGTGCCCCATATCACAGCAGTTCCGGCAGTTGGAAGAGTTTCACTACGTTGCTTCCCTTTATCAAAATGTATTTCCCGATTATAGGCTGCTGACCGACGGCAGCCTTTACTTCATCCACGTCGGCAAACCATCTGAACTCGCCGGCCCAAGGCTTGAACTCCGCACCTACAAGCCAGACAGCCTCAAACTCCGCACCGCGCAACTGTTCTATCACACGCTGGTGCTCCTGCTGTGAGTCTGCGCCGAGTTCGCCCATCTGTCCCAGTATCGCCATCTTACCGCTGACTTCCATCAACTTGAAATTGTCGATTGCCGCCTTCATACTCGAGGGATTGGCATTGTAGGCATCCACCACGAGATGGTTGTTGGCCGTCACGGTGAGTTGCGAGCGGTTGTTCTTCGGAGTATAACTGGCTATGGCGTGGTTTATGCTGTCAAACGGCACATTGTTCACATAGCCTATCGTGATGGCGGCCAGGATATTATCCATGTTGTAACTGCCGATGAGGTTTGTCTGCACTTCCATCCACGGCCCTACGTACTGCGCAAGGCTGTCCTGCTCGCGCCATCTGAACTTCAGGAACGGCGCACAACTCAGCACCTCGCCCCTGATGAGCGTATCGCTATTGTCCGACTGCCCGTAGTAGTAGATATCGGCCATGTCGGTAGCCATTTGCATCAGGTAGTCATTGTCGCGGCACACAAATACGGGACATTCGTGCTGCCGGAGATAGTCGTAGAGTTCGCCCTTTGTCCTGCATACGCCTTCAAACGAGCCGAAGCCCTGCAGGTGGGCACGCCCAACGTTGGTGATGAGCCCGCTGGTCGGCTCGGCGGTCTCCACCAGCGTCTTGATATCGCCCGGATGGCTTGCCCCCATCTCCACAACGGCAATATCGTGCTCCGCAGAGAGGCGCAGCAGCGTCTTTGGCACACCCACGTCGTTGTTGAAGTTGCCCTCGGTGGCCATCACACTATAACATTCGCTGAGCACTGCACGGATCAGTTCCTTGGTGGTTGTCTTGCCGTTGGTGCCCGTTATTCCGATCACTGGAATGTCAAACTGGCGGCGGTGCTCGCGTGCCAGGTCCTTAAATGTCTGCAGCGTATCATCCACGCGGATGATGCGCTCATCGCCGGGCTCTCCCACCGGCTCGTCGACCACTGCGTAGGAACATCCCTTGCTCAGGGCCTGCAGCGCAAACTGGTTTCCGTTGAACGACTCGCCTTTCAAGGCTATGAAAATGCTTCCCTGCGGACACTGTCGTGAGTCGGTCGTCACGCAGGGATGCTGCTGATACAACTTGTAGAGTTCGTGAATTTCCATAATCGCGTGCAAAAATACGAATTATGAATTATAAATTGTGAATTATGAATTATAAATTGTGAATTATTTCCTACCTTTGCCGCCACCACGACTGTGGAAAAAAACGGTAACACAGAAACTAAATACTAAAACAACAAACACAATGACAATGAAAAACTCAAAACTTCTAATCATGCTGGCAGCAGTGCTGTCAACACTGTGGGCGTGCGGCGGCGACGACAGTACGGACCCTATTTCTGTTAACTCCTATACGTCACCTAAGGTGGTCAGCATTTCTCCAGCCGATGGTGCCACCGGCGTAGCCATTGGCGTTATCAACATGGTTGTCACCTACGACCAGAAGATTATTGCCACACCCAGCGAATCACAGAAAATCGTGATGACAAGCGGACATCCTCTCTACATGTCGGCTGCCGACAAGCAGTTGACCATCCAGTTGGACTGCTGGGAATATGAGACCCGCGTAACGGTTACTCTGCCCAAAGGCCTCATCAAGAGCGTACACGGTGTGGAGTCGGAAGAAACTACCGTGAGTTTCACCACGGAGGAAGACCCTGACAAGTATAACAACAGTATTTCTACCACCCCGTCGACAAACGCAAACGAAGAGGCCTACCGCCTTTACACCTTTTTATATAACCAGTACAAGATTGCCACAGTGTCGAGCGTCATGGCCAACGTCAACTGGAACAACACCATAGCCGAGCGTATACACACCGATACAGGCATATATCCAGCCATGAACTGCTACGACTTCATACACATCCATGTTCCCGATGGCAACGGATGGATTGACTACTCCGACATCACTCCTGTAAAACAGTGGGCTGATGCTGGCGGACTGGTACAGTTGATGTGGCACTTCAATGTGCCTACAAGTGAAAATGATGTTCCAAATTCTTCAGGTAACGGCGTGACATACAAACCCTCGGAAACCACCTTCCAGGCAAAAAATGCCCTCGTAGAAGGCACATGGGAGCACCTCTGGTTCTACCAGCAGATGGGAAGAGTGGCCGATGTCATCCTGAAACTTCAGGAAGCAGGAATTGCCGCCACATGGCGCCCGTTCCACGAGGCAGCAGGCAACGCCACAGCGCTGCAACAGTCCGAATGGACAACAGCGTGGTTCTGGTGGGGTGCTGACGGAGCGCAGACATACAAGGAATTGTGGCACGCGATGTACAACTACTTCCAGCAGAGAGGCATACGTAATCTGCTGTGGGTCTGGACTACTCAGAACTACAACGGCCGCAATGACTATTATGCCCAGGACACCGACTGGTATCCCGGCGACGAATATGTTGACATAATAGCACGCGACATGTACGGCTCTACCGTTGACGAGAACGTTCAGGAGTTCAGGGAGATCAGCAGAACCTATCCGACAAAGATGGTAGCACTCGGAGAGTGCGGCAAAAACGGCACGGTGCTTAATGATTTTGCGGATATTGAAGAAGCCTTCACTGCCGGCGCCAAGTGGGGTTACTTCATGGGATGGTATGGCGACGTCTTGCCAAGCAACAACTGGTGGAACAAGGCTCTCAACAGTCCCTACGTCATAACACGCGAACAAGTAATAGAAAGATATTGATATGAAAAAATATTTGTCCTTTATAATGCTGCTCTGCACAGCAATGGTATCATCATGTGGCGACAGCCGATATGCCGATGACCCGCTTGCAAGCAGCGGCCGCACACAGCGCACGGAAAACCTGCTTAAAAATCTTATCGCACAGGCCGACAGCGGTCTCTACATGTTTGGCCACCAAGATTCGCCGGTGTATGGCATCGGCTGGGAGGCTGATGTCAACGACGACGCCAGCGTCGGCACACGCTCCGATGTCAAGAGCGTGACGGGCGACATGCCTGCTGTGATGGGATTCGACTTGGGACACCTGGAAATAGGCGACAGCCTGAACCTCGACGGCGTTTCGTTCAACCGCATGCGTAAGGAGATCATCAACCACTTCAACCGTGGCGGCATGGTGACACTGTCATGGCATGCGCGCAATCCGCTGTCGGGCGGCTCGGCATGGGTGGCCGACTCGCTGCGTGCAGAGGAGACCCACACCGTTGAGGCTGTGCTCGACGGCGGCAGCAAGCACGACGAGATGCTACAGCGCATAGACCGCATAGCCGATTTCATAAAATCGCTGGAGACTCCCTACGGCGTGCGCATACCCGTGCTGTTCCGCCCGTGGCATGAGCATACAGGCTCGTGGTTCTGGTGGGGAAAGGACCACTGCACCGCCGAACAGTACAAGGCTTTGTGGAAGATGACAACAGAGCGCCTGCATGATCGCGGCGTGGTGAATGTGCTCTACGCCTACTCGCCAGGCACAGAAAGCGACGGCGACGAGACAATCTACATGGAGCGCTACCCGGGCGACGACATGGTAGACCTGCTGGGACTCGACTGCTACTGCTTTGCACCGGACGCCGATACCACAAAGATAAATGGATATGCTGCGCAACTGGACAAGAACCTCGACATGATTTGCCGCGTTGCCAAACAGCATGGCAAGGCTGCTGCGCTGACAGAGACAGGATACGAATGTATTCGTACTGCCGACTGGTGGACTAAAACGCTAATGCCCGTGATGGAGCGTCACGCCCTTAGTTATGTTCTCGTATGGCGCAACGCCCACAATCTGGCCAATCACTACTATGCACCATTCCCCGGCCAGCCCTCGACTTCCGATTTTGTGCGTTTCTACAACGCCAAGCGCTCCCTGTTCCGCAGCAATGTCAATGCGCTGTATCTTGGGGATGAGAGTTGAGTGGAAAGTGGTGAGAGTTGAACTCTATGCATCCTTCCTCACCTTTGCTAATATTGCATATATACTCAATGGCAAAGCAGACATCTACGAGTTGTTTGCCATGCTGACCAGCATTATTACAGTGCTGCCGATGGATAACGAACAATTACAGAAAGCGCTTGCACAGCGTGCCAGGAATTTCGGGGACATACTGCAATACCAATGTGCAAAAGCCGCCAACTGTGAATACATAATATCTGATTAGTCGCTTCTATTTCTAACAAAAATCAACAAATGCCGAGACACTCCAAGAAGTGGAGTGCCTGGCATTTTTGTTGGACATTGCGTGCTATAAAACCATCTGATTTGTTAATCATCTGTAAATTCTTTGACGATTTTTCACATATTCAATATTATTATAATATATTTGCAGCGTGGTATGCCGTAGCAGGCTTTGTCTGCTAACCTAATAGCACTCAGACTGGTAGCGGCCAGCAGAGGATACGCAAAAGGTGGCTGCCCAGACATTGTTGGCATAAAAAAGAAGCAAGTTGTGCTTCATCTTGTTAAGTGAAATCTGGTAAATTTCAAAACATATAGGCAAGATGAGTATAGTGAGTTTCTACGCAATAGCGTGGGAATGCTGTATCTATATCTTTTCTATATGGGTTTACCAGAGCCTCACTTAAGAAGATGTAAGATTGCTGCAATCTTACGCTTTTTTATTGTGCCATGCAATGAAGTGCAAAGGCATTGGCAACATTTCATCAATTATATAATAATAATAACACTAAAACAAAAATGAAAAAACTATTTCTAACTTCAAAAGCGCTTCTCATCGCAGCCACGTTCTGCCTTGGGACAAGCAGCGCGTGGGCAGATGCCGGCGATGTTACGACGAATGTAGACATCGATTTCAGTAATTTTACAGGTGCAGATGGTGCTGCTGCACCATCGTCAGTTACAGGAACAAAGGGCACGATGTCTCTCAATGGTGGCTATCAAGTCTTAAGTGGAACAGACTATCGGCTGTCCTTGAGAAGCGGTCAGAATAGCGTAACTATAGCAGAAAGCGAGAGGGCAGGAACAAAGGACAAGGTCACCGTATCGTTTGAGATGGCATTCACACAAATGGCAACCAGCAATAAGTCAGTCTATTTTTATATTCAAGATGCAACTAATGCCAATATTGTAGAGTTTACTATGCAAACAAATGCGAACAGTACTAATTATATAACTTCTATCAGTGGAAACACAGGAATAGAAAATGATGATGTAAAAGTAGACTATCAAGTTAACTGGGATCATAAAGTTGCGTTTACCATTACCCTCAATTATGCTACTGGCAAAATAACTACTGCTACATCTTGCTCGGCAGCAACAAATACAACAAGTGAGCACACTGTAAGCATGACTAACACCAGCCCTGCGTCAAAATTTGTTGTAGGAGCAGACTATAATGCTAATTACCCACAATACAGATGTCAGTTCGACAATCTGCGCATAACTACAGAAGAAGGCGACTATTCCTCTTCTAAGAATATAACATTAGTTTTTAAAGATAATGAAGACAATGATATCTCTGCGCTATATACAGGACAGACTTTGTTTACACCCGATAATGGTAGCACCTTTACCCCCTCTGACTACTACCCAACAGTAATGTACAACGGCGAATACAAGTACACTTATGCCAGCGGAGGCGATGCATTTACTGTAACAGAAGACAAAACGGTTACTCTGGTTTACACTAAGACAGCCCGTCCACAATACACCGTCAACGTTACTGCAAATTATGGAAGCAAGAACAAGACTATAGTTGATAATGTATCAGTATACGAGGCTGCGGACTACACATATTATTATCCACGCTTCATCCAAGACGGCACAACACTCTATCAGTATGCATCGTCCACATATGCCAACGCTTCGGCATCATACTGGACAAGCACACTGACCAACGTGACAAGCAATGCCAACCACACACTTACCTACACTGCTCTTGAGGGCGAGTGCGTATACTACGCTGAAGGAGAAGACATTCAAAACGCAGGCACCTATCCGTACAGCACATGGAAACAATACATGTCAAATGGTGGCGCCGGAGTGTTCAACTCCAAAGCACTGACAACGCTTGCCGCAGGCGCATACAAGATAACATCACGTGCCGTTGGCAGAGCAGACGACAGATATATCGATATATATACTACATCCAAAGCAGACGAGAACAGAATTCTCAGAAACGTATCGAAGAACAATGGCGGTGAGAACTCCGTAACACTCACATTTACTGAAAACACTGATCTTATTATTGACGGAGGTGCAACCAACAACTCTAACAATGGTCATGGCTGCGACTATGTATATATTATGAAACTGCCTATACCTTCTGTGGCTGTTACTTCTGTGGGCTACGCATCATTCAGCAGCACATATCCTGTAGACTTCACCAACGTTACTGATGCTACAGCATGGATAGCCACGAGCAGCGACGAGGACAAGGTAACACTGGAGCAAGTCAATGGCAAAGTGGCTGCCAACACAGGATTGATACTGAAGACTGATGGCGCGGCTAACGTGAGCATTCCTATTACAGACAGCGGAACGACATACAATACAGAGTCAGCAACCAAGAACTATCTCTTCGCTATCGACGGTTCCTTCCCTACGGTTGGCAAGGCAGACAGCGGCACGAACTACGTGTTGACCGTACAGAGCGAAAAGGTGGTATTTGCTCCTATCAACGCAACGCCTGCCACGGTATCGGCAGGACAGGCAGCCCTCTGGCTACCTTCTAGCCCCGCTCGCTCGCTGACGCTCGACTTTGGCGACATGACAACGGGCATAGAGAGCATCACTCCCAGCACCGCTCTTAAGGGCGAGGGAAGCGTATACACTCTCAACGGCCAGCGCATTGCCAACCCGACAAAGGGTCTCTACATTGTTGGCGGCAAGAAGATTGTGAAGAAATAGCACATCGCGCAACAGATACAAAAGAATACTAACTTTTATAAAGAAAGGAACAACGCAATGAAAAAGATATATCAGACCCCTGCACTGCTCGAGGTGGTGCTCACTGCTAACACAAAACTACTGGCTGGCTCGGATGTAGGCATTGGCGAAGACTATGGCGGCACTGGCGTGCTGGTACCAAGAGGCGAGTTCGAGTTTAGCGACGAATAAACAATAATGAAAGTTTACACATTAGTTTTTTAGTTAGTGCGGCTCAGCAAAAAGTCTGTGAAGATAATAAGATGCCGCAAAAGAGAATTGATGATAGGCGACTGTCCGTGACGGATGGTCGCCTTACTTTTTTACGTGTCAGAAAAAAGGTGCTGACCTATTTCACACAGAACGTGCGCTCGACATCGCCGTCGAATGTGGTTATCGTGAGGCGCACGGTGTCGGGTGGAGTGTCGGGCAGTACGATGCTGGCGTAACTGCGGCTGGTATAATACTGCGGAATGTCGCCCTGGTCGTGAAGCAGCCGGTAGTATGCCGTACGCGTGCTGTCAACATTCACCAGAACAGTATCCTGGGCAAGTCCGATGCTGTGTATGCCGTCGCTGCCCATCTGCTGGCCCGTCTTGAGAAGTAGCGCAAGGTTGATGTAGCGCCGCGAAGCGCTTATCCACGCGCTCTCAATGCCAACAGGGTCCTGTGGCTGCTTCTTGAATTTCCAGTGAGCCACGGGGCGCAGTGCCGGCACGTCGGTCAGTTGCAGCACGGAGGCAAGTCCGTTGCCCAGACGGTTGAAACTGACGATGGCATGATAGGTAGTGTCGGCCTTTGCAATCCAGGAGGCCGTGGCAGGCGTGGCGAGGCGGAAGACATTGCCGTCGTCGGTGGTGAAACTGTCTACGCGCTTGTGTGCATTGACATGCAGTTCGGCCATGTCGGCCTGCATCAGTGAGTGCTCGCCGTTGCCTTCCTCGTAGTCGTCGCCCTGACATGCCACAAGTGCTGCGGCTATGATGGCTATACAGAATAAATGTTTCATTGTGCTGCCAGATAATTGCGCAGAGGGTTGGCATACATTGTAAGCATGCGCTCGCGCAGGAAGTTTTCGTCTTTGTTTGGAATGTTAATCTTGCCGAGTTGCCTGCTAAGGTACTCGTCAAACTTTCTTTCGTCGTCGGCGGTATAGTGGGCCGCTTTGTCGCGGTTGCCATTCACGCGGTCGAGCGCAATGTAGTTGCAGGGATAGAGAGTGTAGCCGCTGTGCAGTTCTCTGTCGAAACGGCGTGCCAGCGTCTCGTAGTATTCTTTCTTGCTAAGGCCGTCGAGTTCCTGTAGCCACGCATTGATCGGTGTACCGCAGCGGTAGTGCACCCTGCCCTTGTAGCCGAAAATCCCGGTGCTCATGTTGTCGAGGTCGTCCTGGCGGCTCTTCCGGAACGAAGGGTTGTCGCGCTTCTGCTGCATCTCCTGAGCCTTCAGGAAGTCGCACGGGTCGAACTCATAACTGATGGTGAGCGGCACGATGTTCAGTTCGCTGAGTTCTCCGCCCATGGCAAGCATTTTCAGTACCGACTCCTGCGTGCGGTCGTCGCTGTCCTTGGCTCTGCCTTCGCGCTGCGCAATCCAGATATTCTCGTGCTTCTGCGTTACGGCAAAGTGGATGTATCTGCTCATCAGTTGGCTGGAGTTGAGCATTTCGTGAGGTGTCAGTCCGCGCCTTACGGTAAACGCCTTGTTCATTCTCACCAGCCGTTTTATCCATGGGTAGATGAGCAGATTGTCACCAATGCCTATTTCCACTGTTGTGGGATACTTGGCATTAACGAGCAGCACGTCGAGCAGTGCTGAGTCGAGCACTATGTCGCGGTGGTTGGAAATGAAGGTAAAGCGGGCGTCGGCCATATTGCCTCCGCCGGGTGCTGCCATGGCGGAACGCAGAGCCTTGTCGTCAAACGAGCAACCGCTGGTGTGCCGGTGCATTATCCATTTCACCACGGGCTTCATAAATCGCATCTGAAAATCGAGTGGAGTCTTTATTCCCACAAAGGCCATGCGCAGCAGAGCATTGCGCACACCTTTGGGAATCCAGGGCGCAAAGCCTTTCAGTACCCTCGCAAACTGCCGATCGTTGATCAGGTCTTCAAAGGCCTGCTTCATTTCCGACGGCTCATACGGTCGTATCTCGTCAAACTCACTCAAACTCGTATTCATAGGCGGCAGCAAATTATTTACTTCTCACTCTCCACTTATCATCATTCAGAACTGGTTTTCCACGATTTCCGTAAGCACGTCGGTCATCGACATGCCTGCTGCCTTCACTTGCTGCGGTATGAAACTGGTGGCTGTCATGCCCGGGGTGGTGTTCACCTCAAGCATTGATATTTTTCCTTCTTTCGAGATGATATAGTCAATGCGTATGATGCCGTTGCAGTGGAGGATGTCGTAGATGTGGCTTGTTATCTCTCTCACGCGGCGCGTAATGTCGTCCGGCAGGCGTGCCGGCGTTATCTCCTGCACCTGTCCGTTGTATTTTGCGTCGTAGTCGAAGAACTCGTTGCTCGTCACCACCTCTGTGGCAGGCAACACCACGCTGCGCTTTTTCGTCTTGTACACTCCGATGCTTATCTCCGTGCCTTCCAGATACTGCTCCACCATCACCTCGGGACTTTCCATCATCGCCTTGCGTATGGCAGGTGCGAGTTGGTCGGTATTCTTCACCTTGGAAACGCCAAAACTGGAGCCGTCGGCAGCAGGCTTCACAAAGCAGGGCATTCCTATGCGCTGCTCTATCTCTTCGTCGCTCACCAGTTGCTCATATCCTTTGCGTATCAGCAGCGAGTCGGCCACACTGACGCCATATCCGCGCAGATACTGGTTGAGCACGAACTTGTCGAACGTCATGGCCTCCACCAGGACGCCACTGGTGGAATAAGGCACGCCAATCAGGTCGAGGTATCCCTGCAGGATTCCGTTCTCGCCTGGTGTGCCGTGAATGGTGATATACGCATAGTCGAAGTTGCGCGCCTTGCCGTTTTCCACAAACGAGAAGTCGTTGCGGTCTATGCGTGCCGTGGTTCCGTCGTGCAGTTCCACATGCCAGTCCTGCCCTTTCACGTCGACGAGATAAACGTTATACCTGTCGTGGTCGAAGAAGGAATACAGTCCGCGCGCGGAACGCAGTGACACATCGTGTTCAGAAGAGTCGCCACCGCAGACGATGGCTATGTCGCGTTTCATTTGTCTCATTTTCTTTATGTATGTTTTTTTATTTTGACTTTACGTATTTTCTCCACTTGTCTATCAGTTCTTCCATATCGGCCGGCATGCTGCTCGTGAAGTCCATCTGCTCGCCCGTTGCAGGGTGGCGGAATCCGAGGGTACGTGCATGGAGCGCTTGGCGGCTGCATATTTTCAGGCAGTTCTGTATGTATGCCTTGTAACTGGCTGTGCGCTCGCCGCGCAGGATTTCCATTCCGCCGTAGCGCTCGTCGGCGAAGAGCGGATGGCCTATGTGCTTCATGTGAGCGCGTATCTGGTGAGTGCGCCCCGTCTCCAGCCGACATTCTACCAGCGTCACGTATCCATAGCGTTCGAGCACGCTATAGTGGGTAACGGCAGGCTTGCCCGTCTCGGAGCCTGGCGTAAAGACAGCCATGCGCTGGCGGTCGCGCGGGTCGCGCCCGATATTGCCCTCTATCCTTCCCTTGTCTTCACTGAAGTTGCCCCACACCAGCGCCACGTAACTGCGATGAGTGTCGTGATTGAAGAACTGCGCCCCGAGTTCGGTCTTTGCCTCGGGCGTCTTTGCCACCACGAGCAGTCCGCTTGTGTCTTTGTCGATGCGGTGCACCAGTCCTACCGACGGGTCGTTAGGGTCGTAGGAAGTCGTGTTTCGCAGATGCCATGCTACGGCATTGACCAGTGTACCGTGGAAATTCCCCACTCCCGGATGCACCACGAGTCCTGCCGGCTTGTCTACCACCATCAACTGGTCGTCTTCGTACACCACGTTAAGCGGTATATCCTCCGGCTCTATCGTGGTGTCGTAGTGAGGACGGTCGAGCATCAGCGTCACTACGTCGCCCGGGCGCACCTTATAGTTGCTCTTCACAGGCCGTCCGTTGACATGCACAAATCCAGCATCTGCTGCGCGCTGTATCCTGTTGCGCGACGAGTGCTGCACGTGGTCGGCCATAAACTTGTCGATGCGCACCGGCACCTGGCCACGGTCCACCTCCATCCGCAAGTGTTCATAGAGTTGACCGTCACCGCTCGATTCTTCCTCGTCGGCAAGCAAATCTATATCGTCCAGCAGTGGGTCGGTCATACGTTCATGCTATTGTCACAGGTGGTTCGGTTAGTTTATCCCATCTTCCGACGGAGCCTCATGCACTTCCTCGAAGTCGTCAAAGTCGGCAGACGCTCCGCCTTCGCTGCTGCCTTCAGCACCATCGGTGTAATCATAGTCGTCAGTTTCTTCGTAGGTGCCGGAACCGATAATCAGCGTGAGCGGATATTCCGTCGGGATGCGGTCACCATTGGCAACACGACGGCCACGGCAACTGACGCCATAGACCCAGTCCTTTTCGCCGACCACGGTCTGCGGCGGAAGAAGTCGGAAGCCTATCGCGGCGAGTTTTGCCTCGGCTTCGCGATAACTGGAATTGTCGACAATATCGGGTATAGTGACTGTGGGCGACGATGGAGAGTTGAGGGTGACATACACGGTATGTCCGGCCTTGACTCGCGTACCATGGCCGGGCGTCTGCGCAAGCACACAGTCGGCAGGGAGTGTTTTCACGTAGCCCGAATCGCTTACCACAATCTGCAAGCCGTCTTGCTCAAGCAGCAGGCGCGCCTTGCTGTAACTCATTCGCTCAAGATTTGGCACGGGAATGCCCTCGCCGTGATGCGTATAGACGGCGAGCCCCCACTTCACACCCAGCATCAGCAGTATCAAAACCAGCAGCATTGCCAGGAGATTGTACCACAGGAAGCGGCTCGCCAACTTGCTTCGCAACGTCTCTCTATCCATCGCCTAATATTATATAATAGGTACGCGCTATCTGAAAGGCAAAATTACTAAGAATTATCCTAACCTCAAAACTTTAATAAAAAAATTATCGGAAGCAGGCGCCTTGCCGACTTCCGATGTCACTTTTTCCTTTGCTGCTGACGGGTTTGCGGAGAAATTACTTTCCGTGGTGCTCGTCAGAAACGGTCAACTTCTTACGGCCCTTGGCGCGGCGGGAAGCCAGCACACGACGGCCATTCTTAGTTGCCATGCGCTCACGGAAGCCATGCTTGTTCACGCGGCGACGGTTGTGGGGCTGAAATGTTCTTTTCATTGTCCTTCTGTGTTATTTTTGTTATTATTATTGTCGATTTGGGCTGCAAAATTAAGCATTATTTTCTAATTACACAAGTTTTCGCCATTTTTTTCGCGTTTTTATTTTTCGCAGAACATGCATGGTTTTCGTAACTGCTGTTTTAATTTTCAAAAACGCTGTTTTAATTTTTGCCAGCGCTGTTTTAATTTTTAAAAACACTGCTAAAATTTTCGATGGCACTGCTACGCCCAATTACAGGCGTCTGATGCCGAAACAGAAAGCGCACCTACCATGCCGAAAGTACTTTCGCCCGTGAACGCAAGAAAAAAACGATTTTTCTTTGCGTTCCGCTCGCTTATTCGTACCTTTGCAGCCGCTAAGAGACACATATACAGATTTTATAGGCATATTTATGATCAACTCACAAGACATCAAGAAGGGCACAGCCATCCGCATGGACGGCGCCATCTGGGTTTGCATCGACTTCCAGCATCGCAAGCCAGGCAAGGGAAACACCATTATGAACATCAAACTGAAGAACGTGACCGACGGCCGCGTGCTTGAGCGCCGCTACAACATCGGTGAGAAACTGGAGGACGTTGTCATCGAGCACCGCGACTACCAGTATCTCTACGAAGACCAGGAAGGCCGCATCTTCATGAACCAGGAGACTTTTGAGCAGATACCCATTGCCAACGACCTCGTCATTGGCCACGAGTATATGAAGGAAGGCGACGTCGTATCGGTGGTCAGCGACACCACCGACGGCACTGTGCTTTACGCCGAGATGCCTGTCAAGACCATTCTCCGCGTCACCCATTCTGAGCCAGGCGTCAAGGGCGACACCGCCACAAACACGCTGAAGCCTGCCACACTGGAGACTGGCGTAGAGGTGCGCGTTCCCCTCTTCATCAACGAGGGCGATCTCATCCAGGTTGACACTCGCGACGGCTCCTATCTTGCCCGCGCCAAGGAGTAATCCACTCGCCTGTTCATAGTTCGCGACTCGTAGTTCATGGTTGTACATGCCGGCACTATGTTCAGGAGAATTGCCGGCGGCAGGCCATGAGTTATGAAATATGAAATACAGTATTGTCGTTCCCGTATTCAACCGCCCAGACGAAGTAAGTGAACTGCTGGAAAGCCTCTGCTTGCAGACGTTGGCGGACTTTGAGGTGATAATCGTTGAAGACGGCTCGAAGGTAACATGCAAGGATGTCTGCAACAAGTATGCAGGCATCCTTGACTTACATTACTACTACAAGGAGAACAGCGGCCCGGGACAGAGCCGTAACTACGGTGCAGAGAGAGCCGGCGGAGAATACGTCATAATTCTCGACAGCGACGTGGTGTTGCCTCCTGGCTACATGGAAGCCACAGACAAATCACTCACCCCTCACCCATCACCTCTTACCCCCCACCCCTCACCTCTCAAAACCGTCGTAGCCTGGGGCGGGCCTGACGCAGCCCATCCGTCGTTTACTCCTGTGCAGAAGGCAATAAGTTACGCCATGACGTCATTCTTCACGACGGGCGGCATACGCGGCGGCAAGGCGAAACTCGACAAGTTCTATCCGCGCTCGTTCAACATGGGAATTCGCCGCGACGTATACACTGCGCTCGGAGGTTTCTCGAAGATGCGATTTGGCGAAGACATCGATTTTTCTTACAGGATAGTGGAGGCAGGCCACAAGCCTATGCTCTTTCCCGAAGCATGGGTGTGGCACAAGCGCCGCACCGACTTCAGGAAATTCTTCCGCCAAGTGTACAACAGCGGCATAGCACGCATCAACCTTGAGAAGCGCCATCCCGGCACGCTGAAACTGGTTCACCTGCTGCCGATGGTGTTCACCGTAGGCGTACTGGCACTGCTACTGCTCTTCGTGGCAGGCATTGCAACGTTTCTTTTAGGTTCCGACCACATGAACCGCTCCATAGGGTTCGCACTGTGCTCACTCTCGCTGCTGCCACTGCTTCTCTACAGCGTCATTATCTGCATCGACTCATCATTCAAAAACCGCAGTCTTCTTGTTGGGCTGCTCAGCATACCTGCCGCCTTCACCCAACTCATGGGCTACGGCATGGGCTTCATCGAATCGTGGTGGAAACGCTGTGTTTTGGGCAAGGACGAATTCACTGCCTTTGAAAAGACATTCTATAAATGAGTGGTGAAAAGTTGACCATCAACCAGTGGGCGCTGGACGAGCGGCCAAGGGAGCGACTGATGCAGCACGGCGCAGAGACACTCTCCAACGCCGAACTGCTGGCCATCCTCATCGGCTCGGGAAATCCACAGGAGAGCGCCGTAGACCTGATGAGGCGCGTGCTCACCGACTGCAACAACAATCTGGCCACGCTCGGACGCATGTCGATAGCGCAACTGTGTCAGTACAACGGCATCGGCGAGGCCAAGGCCGTAACGCTGATGGCTGCGGCGGAACTGGGTAAGCGCAGGCAACTGGAAGCAGCGGCAGAGCGCCCGACGTGCAACTCGTCGGCAGCAATCTACAACCTGATGCGCCCGGGCATGGCAGACCTCGGAATAGAAGAATTCTGGGTACTGCTCCTCAACAACAGTTTCCGCCTCATCGGTAAGCAACGCATCGCTCGCGGAGGCTTAACAGAAGTGACGGCCGACATACGCATCATGCTGCGCGAAGCACTGCTCGCCGGAGCATCGGTCATGGCGGTCTGCCATAACCATCCGTCGGGCAGCATACGCCCCAGCAAGCAGGACGACACGCTGACATCACGCATAGCACAGGCCTGCAACATAATGAACATCCACTTCCTGGACCACGTCATTGTGGGCAGCGATGCCTACTACAGTTACCGCGACGAGGGGAGGATATGACACGAAAGCCAGCAAACAGGCAATGAGAAAGACGGCAACAGCAACCATCCTGACGGCACTGCTGCTCTGCGGCTGCGGCGACAGCACGGCGGAGCAGGCACAGCGGCTGCTCAACGAAGCCAAGGAGGACTTCGCCATGCAGCAATACGACCGCGTGGTGGAAAGGATCGACTCACTGCGCACCGCATTTCCCAAAGCCATCAAACAGCGCAAGGAGGCCCTGCGCCTCTATCAGGAAGCCGAACTGCGCAGCACGCAGCAGGAACTGGCCAGGACCGATAGTCTGCTGCAGTACACCACACAGCAATACAACGCGATGAAAGCAAAGGTTGACGCCATGCGCCAACGGATACGCATCAGCCACGACCAACTGCTCGAACTCAACGAGACAAAGGCACGCCTCGACTCGCTGCAGGCATGCTTCGACGTGGCATGCGCCAAGATAAAATACATACACAAGCGACAGCAACAACTGGATAACGGCCGATGACAGAAAGCACTTCCGCCAGGGAATGAAAATCGGGAGTGAGAATAAAAAACGAAGTTTTTTTCTTTGCTGTCCGCTCGCTTATTAGTACCTTTGCACCATCTATGGCAAACGATTTTCAGAAAACAAACGGCCAGTTTGAACGAGTGATGGGCGAATGTCGCGCACTCTTTGAAAAGAAACTGCACGACTACGGAGCATCGTGGCGCATACTGCGCCCAGAGTCGCTTACCGACCAACTCTTTATCAAGGCCAAGCGCATACGCTCTCTTGAGATAAAGCGCGAAACGCTTGTCGGCGAAGGCATACGCCCAGAGTTCATAGCACTGATAAATTACGGCATCGTGGGGCTGATACAACTTTCGCAGGGGTTCAGCGACACCGTGGACATGCAGCCCGACGAGGCGCTCGTGCTCTACGACAGTTATGCCAACGACGCGCTCGAACTGATGAAGCGCAAGAACCACGACTACGACGAAGCATGGCGCTCCATGCGCGTCAGTTCGTATACGGACTTCATCCTGACAAAGATAGAACGAATTAAGGAAATAGAAAACCTTGACGGAAATACTCTCGTGAGCGAAGGTATCGACGCCAACTACATGGATATCATCAACTATGCGGTCTTCGGAGCGATAAAGTTGAGCACGGATGATTAGGAAAATACAGATAAACGTAGCCCGAATGGTGGTTGCTCTGACGTTTATCTTCTCTGGTTTCGTCAAAGCAGTAGACCCCGTAGGCACTCAGTATAAACTTGCCGAGTATCTCTCGGCAATGCATCTGGGAAGTCTTGCTGCCGACTTCATCACACTTTCTGCAGCAATAATAATATCTGCTCTGGAATTTGTACTTGGCATATGCCTGCTATTTGGCATACGCCGCCACCTGACGTCAAAGACAGTACTGACGCTGATGGCTTTTATGACAGTGCTGACGCTATGGATTGCCCTGTTCGACCCCGTCAGCGACTGCGGATGCTTCGGCGACGCCATCGTCCTGTCGAACGGGATGACACTGCTGAAAAACGCAGTGCTCCTGGCGTGTGCCGGCATCATCGCATGGCAGCCGAGACTGATGATACGCCTCATCGGAAAGGCAAGCCACTGGCTTGTGTTCAACTACTCTGTCGTCTTCATCGTAATCCTGTCGGGATGGTCGCTCTACGACCTTCCGCGCTTCGACTTCAGGCCATACCACGTCGGCGTAAACCTGCGCGAGGGCTGGCAGCAGATGGCACGGGGAGAAGAATCGCCATACGCCGACTTCTTCATCGAACGCATTGAAGACGGCGAAGACATAACCGACTCGCTACTCAGCGCTGACGGCTACCTCTTCCTTCTCATCTCGCCGCATCTGGAACAGGCCGACGACAGCCAGTTGGACCTGATGAACCAACTATACGACTACGCCCAGGAGGAGCACTATCCCTTCTACTGCCTGACAGCGAGCAACCAGCATGCCATTAGCCACTGGCGCGACATGACAGGTGCGGAATACGAATGTTGTCACACCGACGAGACAACTCTGAAGACCATGATACGCAGCAATCCTGGCGTGATGCTGCTGCACAACGGCGAGATAATACGCAAATGGAGCCACAACTCACTGCCCGACGAATACGTACTGAGCGACCGCCTTGAGAATATAAGCCTGGGGAAACCGTCGCCCGACTCCGTGCCGCGCAAGATACTGATGCTGATGATGTGGTACGTGCTGCCACTGCTGCTGCTCACCATTGCCGACAGACTGTGGGCTTGGTCACGATGGCTGAAGAAGAAAGAAAGACAGAACAAAATATATCAACTCTTAAAACAACGTAAAAAAATGAGAAAGAAAATTGTAGCAGGCAACTGGAAAATGAACCTGAACCTGCAGGAAGGTGTGGCTCTGGCCAAGGAACTCAAGGAAGCACTCAATGCCGACAAACCAAACTGCGACGTCGTGATATGCACTCCATTCATACACCTCGCTTCTGTGGCACAGGCCATCGAGGGAAGCGTGATTGCCCTCGGCGCTGAGAACTGCGCCGACAAGGAGAAGGGCGCCTTCACCGGCGAAGTGAGCGCTGAGATGGTGAAGTCGACAGGTGCCACACACGTTATCCTCGGCCACTCCGAGCGCCGCGAATACTACAAGGAGACTCCGGAAATACTGAAGGAGAAGGTGCTGCTGGCGCTGAAGAACGGACTGAAGGTCATCTTCTGCATCGGCGAGACTCTGCAGGAACGCGAGGCAGAACAGCAGAACGCTGTGGTAAAGGCAGAACTGGAAGGCAGCGTATTCAACCTCAGCGCCGAGGAGTTCAGCAACATCGTCATCGCCTACGAGCCAATCTGGGCCATCGGCACTGGCAAGACAGCCACAGCAGAACAGGCAGAGGAAATCCATGCCTACATCCGCAGCATCATTGCCGAGAAGTACGGACAGGCCGTTGCCGACGCAACAAGCATCCTCTACGGTGGAAGTTGCAAGGCCTCGAATGCTCCCGAACTCTTTGCCAAGCCCGACATCGACGGCGGACTCATCGGCGGTGCTTCCCTGAAGTGTGCTGACTTCAAGGGCATCATCGATGCTTGGAAATAAATCAGGCAAGAAAAGACAACTCACGATAAATGGCAAATGACAACTGAAAAGACAGAAGAGATTATGAAAAAAGCCGACAAAAGGACATTCAGATGGATGATGACTTTATCAGTTGTCATCTGTCATTTATCATTCTCGCCCGTTGCGGCACAGACCTTTACCCAGCGCATCCAGAAACAGCAGCAGGGGCAAGGCACCGTGACTATACACCAGAGCGACGAAATAGAACAACTCGTAAACGACCCCGCTGCCACTGGCGTAAAACCACAACGGCAGACCGTCACCACACAGCCACAGACGCAAAATGCCACGCAGGCCACACAGGGCAACAGCCACAATACTGCACAGCCTGCACAGCCAACGACATCAGAGGAGACAGCAACGGCAGATGCCGAGCAGAAGGCAACTCCAAAGAACACACGCAAGGTGATGGGCTACAGGGTGCAGGCATACGCCGGAGGCAACTCGCGAAATGACCGACAGGCTGCAGAGCGGACAGGCAACGCCATACGCTCACAGTTCTCGGGAGTGCCTGTCTACGTGCATTTCTATTCGCCACGGTGGATTTGCCGGGTGGGAAACTACCGCACCTATGAAGAAGCACACCAGATGATGGTCAACCTGCATAAGATGGGATACCCGCAGGCCACCATAGTAAGGGGCAAGATAACGGTGCAATACTAATACGTTTTCAGAAAAAATGTTTGAAAATCCAGAAACAGTTTACTACAGAGAAGGACTGGACGAACTGGCTCACCACTACAAGAACATTCTCGGACTACTGGGCGAAGACCCGCAGCGCGAAGGACTGCTCAAGACACCAATGCGGGTAGCCAAGGCGATGCAGGTGCTGACACGCGGATACGAGATGGATGCATGTCAGGTGCTGAAGGATGCGCTCTTCCAGGAAGACTACTCGCAGATGGTGATAGTAAAAGACATCGACTTCTGCTCTCTCTGCGAGCACCACATGCTGCCGTTCTACGGCAAGGCACACGTGGCCTATATCCCGAACGGATATATCACGGGACTGTCGAAGATAGCACGTGTGGTGGACATCTACAGCCACAGGCTGCAGGTGCAGGAGCGCATGACGCTGCAAATAAAGGAGTGCATTGAGCAGACACTGCATCCGCTGGGAGTAATGGTAGTGCTGGAGGCACACCACATGTGCATGCAGATGCGCGGAGTGGAAAAGCAGAACAGCATCACCACTACGAGCGACTTCAGCGGCGCTTTCAGCCAAGCCAAGACACGTCAGGAGTTTATGAACCTCATACACAATTCATAGCGTTTATCCCTACTAACTATTATGACAACAATAAACTACAACAAAGAGACGCCGTTTCAGGCATTCTATCACAGTTGCTTTGGCAAATTTGTCATTCTCGCAGTCTTTATAGGCGCCCTCATGGTGCTGGCAATAGCCACCGTACCATCGACGGAGAAAATGGAACGCGAAATGGCCGACAACATCCGCCAGTGCATACAGGAAAACGACAGCATACAGGGCGACGCCATCGACGACGCCATCGGCAACATCGGCCGCATCTTTACAGAGGCCGACTCGACGGCAGACGACAAGGAACTGATGGAAACGTTCTACAAATACAACCGCGTGGAAATAGTACGCCACACGATGTATGCCACAGCACGGCTTTACAATAATTTCCGCCCTGAGGGAGTACGCGTGGGAATAGGAATGTTCGGCGTGGTAATACCTACGGTGAACTTCAACGACTTTCTGATGCGCGTAGGACCTGTGCGCCGCACCTACAACCGCGACAGGCTGATAGAGCCGACCTACGACGACTACGTTGGCGATAACCCCAACGTCAGGGAATACCACTATCAGGGCGACCCCGACCAGTAAGCAGTCAACCTATGGCAGCAGCACAACGCCGTGCTGCTTCTTGCCATCCATCATAATGCGCAGCGGACGCTCAAACCTCACGTGGCGCACATGCTCACTCTCCTCGACGGCAGGCATGCTGTCGAGGATTTCTTTTTGCATTACTCCATCGCCGGTATAGGTGTTGATGGTAAAGTAGCCAACGCCAAAGGAAGTAAGATTTTGGAAGAAATGGGTGCCCTGCGACGGATCGACATGGTAGTTTTTCAGTCCGGCCTCGACGATTACACGCGCGGCGGAGATGTGCGGCCACTTCACGGGAATGCCAAGCCACGGGTCGCTGCTACCCCAACGCCCCGGACCAATCAGAATGTAATTCTTGTCGGCATCAAGGAACTTGCGGTTTATCCGCTCTATCTCATCGGCAATGTACGGATTGTTGGCAGCAGTGAAATTGTCGTCGGTCTTGACATAAACCACGTCGACAATGTCCTCCGATATGCCGTGGCCCAGCGAATTGCGGGAACGCAGCAGGCAGGCTGTGTCGGGAATGGCGGCAAGGTCTTCGTCGAGCACCTGCTTTGAGTCGACAATCGGGCGTATCTGCAACAGATAGAGTTCGCCTTTCATGGTCTGACCTTCTCCCTTTGTGAGATTGCATGCAAACTCTATCTCCACAGGGCGCCGCATTTCGTCGGCTCCCAACTGCTGTGCCAACTGAAGCAGTCGGGGCAGTGGGAATACGCCCTGCTGCAAAACGCCGTCGAAAGAAATAATCTTACGACCGCCCTCGTATATTCCGGGACGGATAATCTGGTCAACGGGGTCATAGGTAGAGGCTATTCCGGTAAGCGCGCCGTCGCGGTCGGCCTCCTTTACGCGCAGGTTAAGGATATTGAAGCCGTCGTCAACCTTGAATTCGTCGCCGACATGGCTCATGTCGAGAGCATAGAAGCGCGTCTGCGTTTCGCGAAGGGCTGTCTCCATCTCGCTCGTCTGCAATATCTGAGTAGGATGGTGAGGACTGACGCGCAGCGTCTGGCCGCCGTCAACAATATACTTGCCAAGTCCCAACGCCAGCGAGGCAATGCCTTCCTCTGCCAGTTCGTCGCCTATGGGATAATAGTTAAGCGAGCGCAACACTCCTGAGAATGTAGGATAAAAACGCGTGTCGTGTTTCTGACCGACAACCTCCTGCAGTATCACGGCCATCTTCTCCTGGTCTATCACGTTCTGAGTTGCCGTCATATAGGCCTTAGAGTCCCTGTAGTAGACAGAAGCATAGACACTCTTGATGGCTGAAGCCAGCATGCGCAGCATCTCATACTTGTCGCTAAGGTAGGGTATCATGTACGTAGAGTAGATACCGGCAAAAGGCTGGTAGTGGCTGTCTTCCAAAAGACTTGACGAGCGCACGGCAATAGGTGACTTGACAGCCTCGAAGAACGTAAAGAAATCGGCGATAAGCGTATCGGGCAACTGGGCACGCAGGAAATGGCGCAAGATGTCTTCGTCGGGAGCATCGCTGAGAGCAATAGTCCACAAATTGTTCTTGTCCATGAACTCGTCGAAGAAGTCGGTACACAGAACCACTGTCTTGGGAATAGAAACTGCAGCATTGTCGAACGTGTTCAACTCCGGATGGCGCTTGATGATATTGTCGAGGAAAGCCAGGCCACGTCCCTTGCCGCCAAGCGAGCCTTCGCCGATACGGGCAAAGTGGGCAAAGCGGTCGAACTTAAGACGGTCGAACACTGCCACAACGCCGATGTTCTTCATTCGCCGGTACTGCACAATGGCATCGAAGATTATCTGCCTGTGGGCATCGACAGAAGGCACCTTGTACCACGTGACCTGCTTCAGAAATGCAGAGACGGGGAAAATGGCACGCGCCGAAAGCCACCTGCTGACGTGGTTGCGCCTAAGATGGCGCATCAGCGAATCGTGGGGAATGGTGAAGATGTTGTCCTGAAGTTCCTTGAGCGAAGCCACGCGCACCACTTCCGCACGCGTGTCCGGGTCGCGGAAAATGAAATCGCCAAAGCCCATGTGCTCTTCAAGCAGATGGCGCAGGTCAACGTTCATCTTCTTGGAATTCTTGTCGACAAACTTAAAGCCTTCGTCCTCGGCCTTCTTGCGATTGTGCGTCTCGCTGCTCTCTAAAATCAGCGGAACATACTCATCGCGCTTGCGTATCTCGCGCAATAGTTTAAGGCCTGCCTCGGCATCGCCTTCTTCCACGTGGCTAAGCCTGCCTTCAGGAGTCTTCATGGGGAAGCGCGTATCACTGATAACGCCAAGCACATTGTCGTGGTATTTCTCGTAGATGGCAATGGCCTCCTCGTAATTGGTGGCAAGCACCACCTTCGGACGGCCACGCTTGCGCTGAGCAGCGGCATGCGGATTGAGGGCCTCGGTAGAGAAATTCTTGCTCTGTGCAAGGATATAGTTATACAGATTTGGCAGGACAGAAGAGTAGAAACGGATGTTGTCCTCGACAAGGAGTATCATCTGAACGCCAGCCTCCTTTATGTCATGCTCAATATTCATTCGGTCCTCTATGAGTTTGATGATACTGAGTATCAAATTGGTATTCCCAAGCCAGCAGAAGACGAAGTCAAAGATTGACATATTCTCATTCTGCATACGCTTCGTTATACCATGGGAGAAAGGCGTCAGCACAACACATGGTATGTGCGGTGCCAGTCGCTTCACGTCGCGCGCCACATCGAAGGCATCGTTGTCGGCATTGCCGGGCATGCATATCACCAAGTCGACATCTGTGGCCTTCAACACCTCGCTGGCTTCCTCTGTTGTAGACACCTGGGTAAACGTAGGCGGATAGCGCAGCCCTAACTCCATATACTCGTCGAAGATTTTCTCGTCGACGCGCCCGTCGTCTTCAAGCATAAAGGCATCATAGGGATTGGCAACTATCAGGACATTGAAGATGCGGCGGGTCATAAGATTGACAAACGACACATCTTTCAGAAAGAAGTTGTTGAACTCCTGAGGTATTACGGTATTACTCATCGATTTTGCAATATAGACTTTGCAAAGATAGCGTTTTTTTAAGTTTCGCGCCGTCTGACGACAGGAGAATTTTAACTCCTGTTCTAAAATAAATAATGTACGTGCGCGTGTGTACATTATTTTATATACCTTTGCAGCCGAAAAAAATGCTATTAACTACATAAATAATTCGGAAAAGAAATGTTTCATATCTACAAAGGCTACGAACTTGTGGAAGCCTACCACAACATGCGCCTTCACCGCAGATTCCATCCCAGCGAGGGTTTCAAGAAAACCACTCAGGCCATAATCGTCCTGATAGTGACGCTGCTGCTATGGAACCTGCCCACCACAGCGTTCGGAATAGACGGGCTGACAGTGGTACAACAGCGCATAATAGCAATTTTCGCCTTTGCCACTCTGATGTGGATAATGGAGGTGGTATCGTCGTGGGCTACATCGGTAGCCATAATCGGAATGATGCTGCTCTTCACGTCGGACAGCGGCATAAAATGGATGTGCAATCCCGACGAAGTAGGCCAACTGCTGAGTTACAAAGCAATCATGGCAACGTTTGCAGACCCTGTGATAATGCTCTTCATCGGTGGTTTCATCCTGGCTATTGCCGCCACTAAGACGGGACTTGACACACAACTTGCAAAGGTGCTGCTCAAGCCGTTCGGCAATAAGAGCGACAATGTCCTGCTGGGCTTTCTGCTCATCACTGGCCTGTTTTCGATGTTTGTCTCCAACACTGCCACGGCAGCAATGATGCTTACCTTCCTGACGCCTGTGTTCAAGCAGTTGCCACCGGAAGGCAAAGGGCGCATAGCAATGGCGCTGTCCATTCCTGTAGCAGCCAATCTCGGGGGCATGGGAACACCCATCGGTACACCTCCGAACACCATAGCCATGAAGTATCTGAACGACCCCGAAGGTCTCAACCTCGGCATCGGCTTCGGACAGTGGATGATGTTCATGCTGCCGCTGGTTCTGCTGTTGCTGTTCATCAGTTGGTGGATGCTGAAAACTATGTTCCCATTCTCACAGAAAACGGTGAAACTGGAAATAGAGGGCGAAATGAAGCGCAACACGCAGACATACATTGTCATCGTCACCTTCTTCGTCACCGTTGCACTCTGGTTACTCGACACCGTGACAGGCATCAATTCGTATACCGTGGCGCTTATTCCCTTCGTGGTGTTTGCACTCACCGGAGTTATCAACAAGCGCGACCTTGAGCAGATAAACTGGTCTGTGATCTGGATGGTGGCTGGCGGATTTGCCCTTGGATACGGACTCAACGCATCAGGGCTGGCAGCCAACGCTGTGGAGAGCATCCCGTTTGGCTCGTTCTCGCCGATACTGATACTTATATTTTCCGGACTTATCTGCTACGGACTGAGCAACTTCATTTCCAATTCCGCTACAGCGGCTCTGCTCATGCCGATACTGGCATTTGTATGTGGAGCAATGGGCGACATACTGGCTCCGATAGGTGGTACGACAACCGTACTCATAGGCATTGCCGTCGCTGCAAGTTCTGCCATGGTACTGCCAATCAGCACACCGCCGAATGCGCTCGCCTACGCAACAAATCTCGTACAGCAGAAGGATATGTCAAAAATAGGGCTGCTCATCGGCATCATCTCAATGGGATTGGGATATGCGCTGCTATACCTGATAGGCACTCTGCATCTTCTTTGATATACCTTACTCATAATAGGCTTCCGCTCCCCACGCAAAGGGGAGCGGTTTTTTGTTATAAAAAAACATGCCAAAATTTTGTTGAACAAAAAAAATGCGCTACCTTTGCACCGCTTTTCTGAGAAAAGCATGATCCGTTAGCTCAGTTGGTAGAGCACAACACTTTTAATGTTGGGGTCTTGGGTTCGAGCCCCAAACGGATCACGAGAAAGCGAGAATGCTGTTGCATTCTCGCTCACTTTTTTATATTTGCCCTAAGTGTTTCAGTCTTTGTCAAGACTCTCGTACTTCGAGTTGTTCGACTTATACTCAGGCACTATCTCCTTCATCTTCTTGACCGTAGCCATATCGTCGTAATGCTTTGAGATGGCGATCAGTTCTTCTATGGCATTGTTCACCTGCTCATAGTCATACTCCCGAACCTGTGCTATCCTGATCTTTTCGTGGAACGTCGGCTTTGTGCCCTCCAGTTCATTAAGCACCTCCTCGTAGAGTTTCTCTCCCTCGCGAAGTCCTGTAAATTCTATCTTCACGTCCTTTGCTCCCGACAGCGCTATCATCCTCTTTGCCAGTTCGACTATCTTGACGGGTTTACCCATGTCGAAGACGAAGATCTCACCGCCGTTGCCTTTCGTTCCTGCCTCAAGCACCAACTTACATGCTTCGGGTATAAGCATGAAATATCTCACGATGCGCTCGTCGGTCACTGTGACTGGGCCGCCCTTCTTTATTTGTTCTCTGAAAAGCGGTATCACGGAACCGTTGCTGCCCAGCACATTGCCAAAACGCGTTGTAACAAACTGAGTATAGCGCTGCTTGTCGGGACCTTTCTTCAACGAAGCGTCAAACTCGCTCCTCAACTTTCTGTCAAGGCTCTGCACATAAATTTCGCAAATGCGCTTTGAGCAGCCCATCACGTTTGTTGGATTTACAGCCTTGTCGGTTGATATCATCACAAATTTCCCGACACCATACTTTACGCTCAAGTCGGCAATAATCTTGGTGCCGTAGATATTGTTGTAAACTGCCTCGCAGGGATTGTCTTCCATCATCGGCACGTGCTTATACGCCGCGGCATGGAAGACAAAGTCGGGACGGAACTCACTGAAGATGTTTTCCATCCTTGCTTGGTTACAGATAGAAGTAACGATAGTGTCGGCAGGAATGTCGGGGAATTCTCGCACCATCATTAGCCGTATGTCATGCTCAGGCGTTTCGGCCTGGTCAACAAGCATCATTGCCGCCGGATGGAATGTGGCCACCTGGCGCACTATTTCCGAACCAATAGAACCGGCTGCACCGGTTATCATAACTTTTTTGCCACTCAGCAGTTTTGCCACCGACTTCAGGTCGACCATTATTTCCTGTCTTGGCAACAAGTCCTCCACCTGCACTTCACTGATTTGCATGCTTTCGATGGTTTCCTCTGAGAGTTGGCCGTCTTCTATCTTGGCTTCCTTGGCCTGCCCCGCCATGAAAATCTTACATCCTGCTCCTATAATGATTTCCTGCACAGCCTGGTTGTTGCGGAACTCATTTACGCGCAGCGGACTTACAATCACACCTTCTATGTGCTTCTTTCTGATAATCTTTATAAGGTCGTCATTAACGTTGTAGACTTTTTCGCCCATCAACTGAATGTGCTTTGCACGTGGATCGTGCGAGATAAAACCACTAAGAATATACTTCCGCGGATTTTGGCTCCTGATATTCTTTGCCAAACCGACGCCACCGGACAATGCACCGTATATCATAACACGCATTGCGCGCTTGTCTGATGTCGTCACGTCGTACAGCGTCTTCACAATGACACGCACAAAACTCATGGCGAATGTTGCACCGACAAAGGTAATTACGATTTGCGTCTGGTTTAGTGCCAACAGTTCTACAATATTGTATTTTTCGGCTACCCCTGACAGCAGCAGAGCAAGAATAACCGACAAAACGTTGGCATAGGCAACGCGCATAAGGTCTACAAACGAAGAGTAGCGCACAATCCCTGAGTACGTACTGAACAACTTTGCGCCAATACTACTTAACGCAGCATACGCAAATGCGGTGTAAAGCACGTCAAATCTTTCCTCGAACATCAGCCCCGTCCTATTGAACACCCAATAGGTGACAAGGGCAGAAACAAAAACAATTACCAAGTCTAAAAAGAAGATGCACCAGTACGGAAGTGCGTTCCTAGTAAAGTACCAATTTATCAGTTTGCTCAGCGGATTCATTATCTATTTCCTGTTTGCTTCTGTTTGCGAAACATTATGCTTCGCACAAAAAACAATAATAAGTAGTCTGCTACCAACCTGCAAAATTAGTAATTTTCAACAAACATTTCAAAGTTTATTAAAAAAAATGATGATAAAATTTTTTTATTGATTTTAATCGGTTAAATCATATTAATAATGTGGCGCAAAGATTTGACAAATGAAGAAAAAGAACTAATTTTGCACGCAATAAAATTTTCAGAAGTATTTTTATAAAGAATATGTCATCATTTATTGCAGACAAGATTGTCATGGACGGTCTTACTTTTGACGACGTCCTGCTTATCCCAGCCTATTCAGAAGTACTGCCAAAAACGGTAACACTGCAGACACGTTTCTCGCGTAACATCCAGTTGAATGTTCCATTCGTCACTGCAGCGATGGACACCGTCACAGAGAGCCAGATGGCTATTGCCATTGCGCGCGAAGGCGGTATCGGCGTAATCCACAAGAACATGTCTATCGACGAACAGGCACGCCAGGTGGCCATAGTGAAGCGCGCCGAAAACGGCATGATTTACGACCCTATAACAATACCCTTAGGCTCTACCGTGGCCCAGGCTTTGGACATAATGGCAGAATACCACATCGGCGGCATTCCTGTAGTTGACGACGACCGCAGGCTCGTAGGTATCGTAACCAATCGCGACCTGCGTTTTGAGCGTCGTCTTGACAGACCAGTAGACGAGATAATGTCGAAAAACAATCTTGTCACGACTCACCAGCAGACAGACTTGATGGCCGCAGCAGAGATACTGCAGAAGAACAAGATAGAGAAGTTGCCCGTAGTCGACAAGGACAATCGTCTGGTAGGCCTTATCACCTACAAAGACATCACCAAGGCAAAAGACAAGCCTATGGCATGCAAGGACGAGAAGGGCAGGCTGCGTGTGGCAGCAGGCGTAGGTGTCACGACTGACACACTTGACCGCATGCAGGCACTGGTCAATGCAGGTGCTGATGCCATAGTGATAGACACAGCCCACGGCCACTCGAGGGGAGTGATAGAAAAACTGCGCGAAGCAAAGGCGGCGTTCCCAAACATTGACATCGTTGTAGGAAACATCGCCACGGGTGATGCAGCACGGATGCTCGTCGAGAACGGTGCTGATGCTGTAAAGGTGGGCATTGGCCCCGGCTCAATCTGCACTACGCGCGTCGTGGCAGGCGTAGGTGTACCACAACTGTCGGCTGTCTACGATGTTTATCAGGCACTGAAAGACACTGACGTTCCACTTATTGCCGATGGCGGGCTGCGCTACTCCGGCGACATTGTGAAAGCCCTGGCCGCCGGTGGCTCAAGCGTTATGATTGGCTCGCTTGTGGCCGGTACAGAAGAGAGCCCTGGCGACACCATCATCTACAACGGCCGCAAATTTAAGTCATATCGCGGCATGGGATCGCTTGAGGCCATGGAGCACGGTTCAAAAGACCGCTATTTCCAGGCTGACACGAAAGACGTGAAGAAACTTGTACCCGAAGGAATAGCCGGGCGAGTTCCCTACAAAGGCACTGTGCAGGAGGTCATCTATCAACTCACCGGCGGTTTGCGTTCCGGCATGGGCTACTGCGGTGCTCCAACAATAGAGAAACTTCACGACGCCAAGTTCACACGCATCACCAATGCCGGCGTGATGGAAAGCCATCCCCACGACATCACCATCACGAGCGAGGCACCCAACTACTCACGTCCTAACGACTGACCATTTCCACATTCTCTGTGAACAACCCGTCTACAGCAAAACTGAAGAAGGTGAAAGGCCTACGGCTGCTTCACCTTCTCGCATTTTTGCTCTGTGTCACTCCACATTCCGACGCTCAGGAGGCCTCGCCTATCCTCTTCATCGTCGGCAACATGATGGTAGAACGGGCAGAGTTTGAGAAAGCATATCTCAGTCATGTCACATCGCCAGCCGGAGGCTACATCACCGTCGACGCTTTCCTTGACACATTCACCATACGTAAACTGAAAGTGGCAGCAGCACTTGACGCACGTCTGGACACGACCACGTCATTCCGCCGTGCGCTGGCAAAGGCCATGAGCCCAAGGGTAAAGCCTGCGGCAACATCCTCCAAGCCTGCTGCGCTGCGGCCGGAAAGCGAATCCCTCCACTGGCTGTCGCATCCACAGGAGGCAGTACGCTTGGCACAGATATACATACACGTACCGCAGAAGTCGCCAGCCAGTGCAATGTCACGCGCACGCCAACGTATTGACTCAATAGCAGGGGCACTGCGCAGCGGAGCCGATTTCTCACTTCTTGCAGAGCGTCTTTCTGACGACCGGCAGTCGGCACAACGCCATGGTGTGATGGGGTGGTTCGGGCGCAACCAGTTGTTGCAGGAAGTAGAGGCCGTGGCTTTCAGACTATCAGTCGGAGAGACGAGCCAGCCATTCTCTTCCGTTACAGGATGGCATATCCTGCGACTCTTAGACCGCCGTTCCTCCGACGAAGTGATTGCTGCGGAAGAGGCGCCCTCTACCACGATGCCAGAAACAGCAAAAGCCGAAGTGCCGCGCGAACTCTTTGACTCACTGCTCATAGCAGAGCAACAGAAAAACGCAGTGTGGCGACGAGCGGCCACCGACCCCAACGCACTTGCTGTGTATTTCAAGAAACATAAGAAGAAATACCGTCGCAAAGGTTTCAAGCCAAAGAAATACACAGAGGTTGCAGACCTCGTAACAGCAGATTTGGAAGAGGAAATGGAGAAACAGTGGATTTCAGACCTGCGCCAACGTTACCCAATACACATAAATCAAAAAGTACTACGCCATTAGCATCATAAACAAACAATAACAATGACTATGAATTTGCGAAATATTTTCACACTCAGCGCACTCTGCATCACTACGTCACTGACGGCTCAAAGCACTGCCGACAGCATCAATGCCAACAGCATAGTCGACGAAGTGATATGGGTTGTCGGCGACGAAGCCATTCTGAAGTCGGACGTAGAAGCCATGCGCATAGAAGGCCAGCAACAAGGCATACGCTGGAACGGCGATCCCGACTGCTCAATACCCGAGCAGATTGCCGTACAAAAGTTGTTCCTAAACCAGGCTATCATAGACAGCGTAGAAGTAACGGAGTCAGAAATAACACAAGGCGTGGAGCAACAGATAGAATACATGATTTCCGTCATCGGTTCTAAAGAGAAACTCGAGGAATACCAGAAGAAATCGATGAGCCAGATACGCAGTGACCTTCGCGACAGTTACCGCGACCGCCAGATGGTGCAGGAGATGCAGCGCAAACTTGTCAAGGACATCAGCGTCACTCCTGCCGAAGTGCGTCGCTACTTCCAGTCACTGCCACAGGACAGTATTCCATACGTACCAACCGAGGTGGAAGTGCAGATAATAGCGCAGACTCCGCGAGTGGAGCAGGAAGAGATAGACCGCGTGAAGAGCGAACTGCGCGACTACACCGAGCGGGTGACACGTGGTGAATCGTCATTTCAGACACTCGCCCGTCTCTACTCAGAAGACCCTGGCACGGCGCGCCGTGGCGGCGAACTCGACTATACAGGCCGCGGCATGCTCGACCCAGCCTTTGCCAATGTAGCCTTCAACCTGACCGACCCGAAGAAAATATCAAAGATTGTTGAGTCGGAGTTTGGTTATCACATCATACAACTTGTTGACAAACGCGGCGACAAGATTAAGGTGCGCCATATACTGCGTAAGCCAATGGTAAGTGACGAAGCAATTCAGAAATCTCTCGTCCGGCTTGACTCAATACGTGCTGACATCGTTGACAATAAGTTCACCTTCGAACAGGCAGCAACGATTATCTCCGACGATAAAGACACGCGCAACAACAACGGCCTTATGTCGAACACCACACAGCAGGGAAGAACATCGCGCTTCCAGTTGCGCGATCTCCCATCTGAGGTGGCACGTGCTATAGACACACTGCAGATTGGCCAGATATCACAGCCTTTCCAGATGATTAACGAGCGCGGAAAGACGGTATGCGTGATAGCAAAACTGAAAAACCGTACCGAAGGACACAAAGCCACTATCACCGAAGACTTCCAGGTGATGAAGGACATCGTGACCGAGAAACAGCGCGAAGAATTGCTCCACAAGTGGGTAGTAAAGAAGATCCGCTCAACCTACGTCCGTCTGAACGAGCGCTATCGCGACTGTAAGTTTGAGTACGAGGGCTGGGTAAGATGAACAGGCGCTGTCTATCCATAATACTGCTGTTCACGGCAGGCGTATGCCTGCTTTGGGCAATGCAGCCTGTGCGCAAGAGTCAGCAAAAGACGAAGCGGACGGAAGACACGCGCGTATACCTTGTCCATTCTGACAATCTGAGATACAACCAATACCAGAACAACGGTGCCCAAATTCTCACCGGCAGCGTCCATTTCCTTCACAAGGGTGCCCACCTCTACTGCGACAGTGCCAACTTCTTTGAACAGTCAAACTCCTTTGAAGCCTTTGGTCACGTACGCATGAATCAGGGCGACACACTGAAACTTTTCAGCGACTACGCATACTACGACGGAAACTCACAGATTGCCCAAGCCCGCTACAACGTCATTCTCAAACACCGGCAGTCAACACTCTACACCGACTCGCTCGATTACGACCGCCTGTACAACTTCGGAAATTTCTTCGAGGGTGGCAAACTTGTAGACAATGGCTCCACGCTGACCAGCGACTGGGGAGAATACCATACCGACACAAAGATGGCAATCTTCTATTATGACGTGCGTCTGCGCAACAATCAGTTCTATCTCACCACCGACTCTCTCTATTACGACACGCGTCTTTCCAAGGCCCACATTGTCGGCCCCTCCGATATTACATCGGGCAGCAGCCATATACATAGCGAAGACGGCTACTATAACACGAAGACTGAGCAGTCCGAACTCTACGGCCGCTCTCTGCTACAGGACAATGGCCGCACGCTGATAGGCGACAGCGTCTACCACGACAGCAAGACTGGCAAGAGTTACGCCTTTCGCGACGTGATATACACCGACTCCGTCAATAAGAACATGCTTACCGGCGACTACTGCGAATACGACGACTCCACAGGCTATGCCATGGCGACGCGGCGCGCCGTTGCCATCGACTATTCGCAGTCTGACACCCTGTATATGCATGCCGACACTTTCAAGATATTCACTTACAACATACGGACCGACTCTGTGTATCGCGTCATTCACGCGTACAATAAGGTACGCGCGTACAGGACAGACCTGCAGGCCGTTTGCGACTCGCTGGTATACCATACGCAAGACTCATGCATGACGATGTATCGCGACCCCATCATCTGGAACGGCTCACAACAGTTGCTCGGCGAGCAGGTACGCATATACATGAACGACAGCACCATCCGCCGCGCCCACGTAATCGGCCAGGCATTCTCCACTGAGCAGATGGCAGACTCCGTACACTTCAACCAGATTTCATCAAGGGATATGATAGCCTACTTTGAGAACGGAGAACTCTACGAAAGCGATGCCATCGACAATGTTCTCGTTGTCTACTATCCTATTGACGACTCCGACAGCACTCTTATCGGCCTTAACTATACAGAGACGCCGCTTCTGAAAATGTATCTTGAGAACCGCAAGATGAAAAGCATCTGGATGGAAAAGCCAACAGGCATCCTCTACCCCATGTCGCAAATTCCTCCCAACAAATATTTCCTTCCAAAGTTTGCATGGTTCGACTATATCAGGCCACTTGACAAGGACGACATTTTCAACTGGCGTCCGAAGCATGCCGGCACAGAGTTGAAGGAGGTGAAGCGACGCGAGGTTCCGCTCCACAAACTCAACAATACAGGCGAAAAGCAATGAGCGACATCATACAACTGCTACCCGACTCCGTAGCCAACCAGATTGCAGCCGGCGAAGTGATACAGCGTCCGGCATCTGTCATCAAGGAACTTGTGGAGAACGCTGTCGATGCAGGCGCCAAGCATATCGACGTGCTCGTCACCGATGCCGGGCGCACCGCCATCCAGGTGGTCGACGACGGCTGCGGCATGAGTGAGACCGACGCACGCCTTGCCTTCGAGCGGCATGCCACGTCGAAAATTCGCAAGGCCGACGACCTCTTTGCCCTTACCACCATGGGATTCCGTGGCGAGGCACTTCCGTCAATAGCGGCCGTGGCCCAAGTGGAACTGCGCACACGCCGCGCCACCGACGAGATAGGCACCAGCCTGCGCCTTTCTGCCTCACGAGTAGAGAGCCAGGAGCCAGCAGGATGCCCTATTGGCAGCAATTTTCTCGTAGAAAATCTTTTTTTTAACGTGCCTGCACGACGCAAATTCCTGAAATCAAATTCCACAGAACTCAACAACATCATTGCAGCCTACGAGCGCATCGTGCTCGTATATCCTGAGATATGCTTCTCGCTTCACAGCAACTCACAGGAACTTCTCGCCTTGCGCAGCGGCACGCTGCGGCAGCGCATCAGCGACGTATTCGGCAAGCGGCTGAACCACGAACTGCTTCCAGTAGACGTTGAGACTTCACTGTGTAAGATTACAGGTTTCGTGGGACGTCCGGAGTCGGCGCGCAAAAAAGGTGCCCAGCAGTTCTTCTTCGTTAATGGCCGATACATGCGCCACTCCTATTTCCACAAAGCAGTGATGCAAGCCTTCGAACGACTGCTGCCCGACGGCATGCAGGTGCCCTACTTCATCTACTTCACCGTCAGTCCTGCCGATATCGACGTAAACATTCACCCAACGAAGACAGAAATAAAGTTCGAGAACGAGCAGCCCATCTGGCAAATCCTTGCCGCAGCAGTGAAGGAGTCGATAGGAAAGTTCTGTGAGATACCACAAATCGATTTCGACACCGAAGGACGGCCCGACATTCCCGTATACAATCCCGTCGCGCTTCCATCCTCGGCACCACGTCCTTCTGCCGACGGTTCTTACAACCCGTTCCAGCAGCAGGTGCAATGGCCGCGCTCTTCTGCCGACGGATGGCAGCAACTCTACGACCGACTGCCGCGAGAGCCGCAGACGGAGGGAAACATCTTCGCGCCACAGGGCGCAAACGGCGAGCTAGGCAGCCCATCGCCTTTCGAGGAACGCTCACCAAGCCACTACCAATACAAAGGAATGTATATAATGACCGCCGTAAAGTCGGGACTGATGATTATCGACCAGCATCGCGCCGACATACGCATCCGCTATGAGCACTACATGCAGCAGTTGCAGCAGGGCACGGCGAGCAGCCAGCGCATGCTCTTTCCTGAGGTAGTGGAATTCAGTCCACAGCAGCAGACCTCGCTTCCTGCCATTCTGCCACAACTGCAGGCAATAGGCTTCGACCTCACTGCGCTGGGCGGAAACAGTTACGCCATCAACGGCGTGCCTTCCGGCCTTGAAGGACTGAACTATGTCACCTTGCTCCACAATATGCTCAACGAGGCCATAGACTCTTCCTCCACCGACGCAAGCCATCACCATGCACTGGCACTCAGCATGGCACGCCAGGCAGCCATACCACAGGGGCAGGTGCTAAGCAGCGACGAAATGGAGAGCCTTGTCAACGAACTGTTCCTCTGTTCCGACGTCAACCACACACCAGACGGGCATGCCATTCTGAACATTCTTCCACAGCAAGACATACAGCAACTGCTGGGATAAGTGTAAGAAAAACATGTTTGCGGCAACAAAATCACACGAAAAATGCATAAAATTGCACAAAAACATGATTTAGCGCAGTTTTTTTAGTGTAAATAGCCAAATAAATTCTAAAAAAATTTGCTGAATTGAAATTAATGTTTACTTTTGCACAAAATTCGTAAGAGTATATAATCACATTACATTAATTAGTATAGGTATGAAAAAAATTCTAATGCTGCTGGCTTTTGTCAGCATTTCTGCAGCCACAATGGCTCAGGACGAGGCTGTACCCACAGAGAAGTACAGTGTTTCCACTAATTCTTTCTGGAGCAACTGGTTCCTCCAGACTAACGTAACTTACAGTGCTTTCTACGACGGCACAGGCAACCTTTTCGCAAATCCATTCTACAAGTTCCCTCTCGGAACCGGTGTGAATGACAACAAGCACAACGTACAGACTGGTCTTGGTTTCTCTGTTGCTCTTGGCAAGTGGTTCACTCCTGGTATCGGTCTGCGCACAAAGGGTAACTTTCTGTGGCTGGGTAAGGCTTTCAACGGCGACGTCGACAAGTATCTGACTGTCAACGAGCACGTGCTGTTCAACCTGAGCAACATGCTCTGCGGTTACAACGAGAAGCGCGTGTGGAACTTCATTCCTTACATCGGTGCCGGCTTTGCTCGCAACTTCGACGCCAAGGCTAACACTATGGACTACAGCGCTGGTATCCTGAACACATTCCGTCTCGGTAAGGTTGTTTCTCTGAATCTCGAACTTGGCTACAACAGTTATGGTAGCGAGTGGAGCGGCAATGGTGGTGTTTCACCAAAGCACCGCTTGAACCAGTTCGATGTTGAACTTGGTCTTACTTGGAACCTCGGCAAGGGCACATGGGAGAAGACTCCGGACGTGGAGGCTATCAAGGCTCTCTCTCAGGGACAGGTTGACGCTCTTAACGCTCAGTTGTCTGACGCTCAGTCTGAGAACGCCCGTCTGAAGGATCTGCTCGCTCAGCAGCAGAAGCAGGTTGCTCAGAACACTATCGCTCCTGTATCTACTGTGACGAAGTACGTTGCTGCTCCTGTTTCAGTATTCTTCAACCTGGGCAAGGACAAGATTGCTTCTCAGAAGGATCTGCAGAACGTTGCCGCTCTGGCCGAAGTTGCTAAGGAGAACGGTGCTAAGTTGAAGGTTACTGGTTACGCTGACAGCAAGACTGGTAGCGCTGAGTACAACCAGGAACTCTCTCAGAAGCGTGCTGAGGCTGTTGCTGACATCCTGGCTGACGAGTATGGCGTAAGCCGCGACAACATCGAGGTAGTTGCTGCCGGTGGTGTTGACACTCTCACTCCAATTTCTTACAACCGTCGCGCTGTTGTTGAACTGGTTAACAAGAAGTAATTTTCCCAACAGGAAATTAAATACCTAAATTATCGCCCTGACTGCAGAACTTGCAGTCGGGGTGATTTTTTTATGTGCAGTGGCGAAAATTACAACTGCTGTGGCGAAAATTACAACTGCAGTGGCAAAAATTACAACTGCTGTGGCGAAAATTACAACTGCAGAAGGAAAAATCACGACAGCAAGAGGGAGAATTTAAGATGGCAACATGGAAAAAACGAGGTTTAGGAGGCGAAAAAGCACTGGAAAAAAGCGAAAAAGCACTGGAAAAAAAGCGAAAAAGCACTGAAAAATGCGAAAAAAGTGAGAAAAAATTTGGCAGTTACAGGAAAACACCCTACCTTTGCATCCGCTTATGATAAGTAAGGGCGCTTAGCTCAGCTGGTTTAGAGCATCTGCCTTACAAGCAGAGGGTCGGCGGTTCGAATCCGTCAGCGCCCACAGAACGGCAAAATCCGTCAAACAAGAGAACTGAAGAACTGCCTGAAGCAGTTCTTTTTTGTTTTGTAATCTGTGTTTTGCAATTTTTGCACGTTACTTTGTTATTATATAATTATCGCTTTACATTTTTGCAACGTTCCCGCATTTTTCGCAAAAAAAATTTGCATTTCACACGCTTTATACTAAAAAAAATCATTACCTTTGTTACGCCAAGCGGCAACACACTTCACATTTTAACCAACCATAAAAACATAAAATATTATGGACACATCAACCATCATCTTCATTTCTGCGATAGCAGCCATCCTTCTGGTAGCCTTTCTGCTCGTGTCTTACGTCAAGGCACCACCCTCCAGCGCGTTCATCATTTCAGGTCTCAGCAGGGAGCCACGCGTGCTGATAGGTTCCGGCGGTTTCCGCATTCCATTCTTTGAGCGTCTGGACCGCGTATATCTCGGACAGATTACGGTAGACATCAAGACAGAGGAGAGTGTCCCCACTACCGACTTCATAAATGTCGATGTGGATGCCGTGGCAAAGATACGCGTCACTCCAAGCAGTGAGGGCACGCGCCTGGCAGCCAAGAACTTCCTCAACATGCTGCCAGCCGAGATTGCCGAGCAGTTGCAAGACTCGCTGCAGGGTAACATGCGTGAGATAATCGGCACGCTCGACCTGCGCTCGCTCAACACCGACCGCGACGGTTTCTCCGATCAGGTTATGATGAAGGCACAGCCCGACATGGCCAAACTGGGCATCGAGATTATCTCGTGCAACATCCAGAACGTCACCGACCGTGAAGGACTGATAAAAGACCTTGGTGCCGACAACACAGCAAAAATCAAGAAAGACGCATCTATCAACCGCGCCATAGCCGAACGCGACGTCAAGATAGAGACATCGCGCGCCGAGAAGGAGGCTAACGATGCACGCGTCGACGCCGATACCGCCATAGCAATAAAGAACAACGACCTTGCCCTGAAGCGTGCCGCCCTTAAGAAAGAAGCCGACACCGCCCAGGCCGATGCCGATGCTGCCTACGCCATTCAGCAGCAGGAGCAGCAGAAGACTATCAACGTCAAGACCGTTGAGGCTGAGATCGAGAAGACAAAGCGCGAGCAGATACTCTCCTCGGAGCGCATCGTAATCAGACAGAACGAACTCGTGGCAGCAGTCGAGAAGAAAGCCGATGCTGACAAATACCAGATAGAAAAGAATGCTGCCGCCGACCTTGAGCAGCGCAAGCGTGTTGCTGAGGCACAGAAATACGAGGCCGAGCAGCGCGCCCTGGCTCAGAACGCCGAGAGCGACGCCACACGCTACCGGCTGGAGCAGGAGGCTGCCGGTATAAAAGCCAAGGGTGAGGCCGAAGCATACGCCATCCAGAAGAAGGGTGAGGCCGAGGCACAGGCCATGGACAAGAAGGCCGAGGCATACAAGAAGTACAACAACGCAGCCGTGGCACAGATGATGATAGAGGTTCTGCCACAGATTGTAGAGAACGTGGCCAAGCCTATCTCAGCCATCAAGGATGTCAACATCTACAGCGGCGACGGCAACGGCATCTCCGCTATGTCCGGCAATGTTCCAGTAGCCATCCGCCAGGCCTTCGATGTTCTGAAGTCTGCCACAGGCGTCGACATGGCCGACATCATGCGTGCCGGAACGATAGAGGCAGTAACCACACGCAACGTCAACCTGAACGACGAAGCGCGCGGAGCCGTAGACAATATAGTAAAGAAATAAGACTCCACGACACAGCAAATCCCCACGGCTCCGTGAAGGGCCATGGGGATTTTTATTTTAAGTTTTAAAAAATTTTGAAGCGGCGACCCTCACGGGTGACCGCTTCTTATCTTCAATAGGTATTAGTCCTCTTAAGGTAAAAAGATTGTTTTCAGGATAACTGCTGCAAAGGTAGTACTATTTTTCTTTCGTGCAAAGATTTTTATCTAATATTTTGAGGCGTTTAATATTGTGCTCCCACACAAAAGAAAATTTATATTAAAATTCGTAAAACATCGAGTGCAATCGATTGATTGTCGAGTGTTTTTCGCACTACTACCTGTTTATATTTGCCATCACGGAAACTATTAGTACCTTTGTGCCACAAAAGAAATGGAAAGAAAAGAAATTATTGGAAAGAAATTATGAAATACATTCTAACAACAGCATTGCTGGCCATGACAGCAGTAACATCACTGGCCGGCAAAGCAATACCCGTCATCGCAGACATCGCCGCAACCGACACGTCGCGAGTAGTCGACCTTGACGAAGTCGTAGTAGTGGCACAGCCAAAGGAAAGCGGACTTCTGCGCCATCAGCCACTCAGTTCGACAGTGATGACAGGCCAAAGTATCAACCTGCTTGGCACCTACGACCTGCCGAGCCTGTCGGCCTACGTGCCGACATTCGCCATGCCAGCCTATGGCTCGCGCTACACCTCATCCATGTACGTGCGCGGTATCGGCTCGCGCGTCAACAGCCCATCCGTAGGCCTTTATGTGGATAACATTCCCATTGTAAGCAAGTCGATGTTCAACTTCCACCTCTATGGAATAGAGCGTGTAGACATTCTGCGTGGCCCTCAAGGCACCCTCTACGGTCAGAACACCGAGGGCGGACTGGTGCGCATGTACACCCGACAGCCTCTCTCCTATCAGGGAACCGACATCACGCTGTCGCTCGCTACTGCACTGCAGCGCAAGGCTGAGGTGGCCCACTACAATAAGGTAAACGACAAGTTGGGCTTCTCTGTGGCAGCATTCTATCAAGGTCAGAAAGGCTTCTTCACCAACAGCACCATTGGCAGCCATGCCGACAAGACGGACGAGGCTGGCGGACGTGCCCAACTGCAATGGCGCCCCACCAGTCCGCTGCACCTCGACTTCACCGTAGACTATCAGTACACCCGGCAGAATGGTTTTCCCTACGGCGAAATGCAGGGAAGCACCACTCTCGATCCATACTCTAACCGCCAGGGCGACTACAAGCGCAACATGCTGACCACAAGTCTTGCTCTGGGCTACTCCACGAAATGGGCAGAACTGGGCTATATGGCTTCATGGCAATACATGAAAGACGACATGCTTATGGACATCGACTACCGCCCTCAGGACTACATGCACTTAGAACAGGCGCAGTTGCAAAACGCTGTCACCCAGGAATTTACCATGAAAGGCACCACCAAGGACATTTGGCACTGGACCAGCGGCACATTCTTCTCCTATCAGGCTCTGAAGACCAATGCTCCCGTCTACTTCGACAAAGCCATGAACGACTATCTGTCGAAGACCATACAAGACTATGCCTACTACGGTATGCTAAACAAAATGGCACAAAGCATGGGGCTTGAGGCTGCAACAGCAATGATAGAGCGCGCCGGAGGCTGCCACATACGCATGGACATGGAGACGGTGCCAGGACTGTTCCGCACCCCGACCCACAACTATGGCATTTTCCACCAGTCGGACATTGACATCACCTCACGCCTCACTGCCACTCTCGGACTGCGCTTCGACTTCTCCCACGTGGCTATCGACTATCGCACGATGGGTGCCGCCAACATGGACGAGAGCGTGATGGGAGTCAACGTGAAGGCCAATATCCGCTCTGTACTGGAAAACAAGGAGAAGACAAACTTCCGCCAGTGGCTGCCAAAGGCAGGCCTCACCTATCGCGTCGACAACTATGGCAGCAATGTCTACGCCATAGTGTCGAAAGGCTATCGCGCGGGAGGCTACAACATACAGATGTTCAGCGACATTCTGCAGGCCGAACTGCAGGGCGTGGCACAGTCGGCACGCGGCGACATGGAGATTCAGCACACACCACTCGACTATGCCAACATGCGCGAGACAATCAGTTTCAAGCCAGAGGAAAGTTGGAACTACGAGTTTGGCGGCCACTTCAACCTATTCGACTCCAAAGTACACTTCGACTTCTCCGGCTACTACATGCAGATACGCAACCAGCAACTTAGCGTCATGGCCGGCAACTACGGTTTCGGTCGCATGATGGTCAACGCAGGCAAGAGTTACAGTTGCGGCATCGAGGCTGCGCTACGCGGCAGCGCCATAGAAGACCATCTCACATGGGTCGTGAACTATGGCTACACTCGCGCCGTCTTCAAGGAATATATCGACAGCATCAGCGGCGCCGACGGCATGGTGGCCGTCGACTACAAGGACAAGCGGGTGCCCTTTGTGCCCGAACATACCGCTGCCGCAACAGCCGACTATCGCATAGACTTCAGCAGTTCGCTTCTGCACAGCATCACCCTGGGAGCCAACATCACCATGCGCGGCAAGACCTACTGGGACAACGACAACGAATATTCCCAGAAACTGTATACCCTGCTCGGCGCACACGCCGACGCCAATTTCGGAAAAGTTACGCTGCGCCTCTGGGGTCGCAACCTCACCGACAGGCGCTACAACACTTTTACCACCGAAAGTCGCATGGCTGGCGAAACGCTCTACTTCGCCCAGCAAGGCAATCCGCTCCAATTAGGAATAGACGTAAAGATTTTCCTACACTAATTAAATTGCCCGTTTTTAGTTAAAAACGTTAAAATTAACGCAATTCGTTAACTTCTCCCACTTATTCATAACATCGGTTTAACTATCTTTGCCACAGAAAAAGAAAGCAATCCGACGTTATGAAGAAGTCTACTATTTGGACTATAGCAATTATAATGGGGTTCTCGTTTCTGGGCCTCCTCTTCCTTCAGTTCTCCTATGTTGAGGAGATGGTGAAGATGAAGAAGGAACAGTTTGACGAGAGCGTCAACCGCTCGCTGTACCAAGCCTCGCGCAATCTCGAAATGAACGAGACACTGCGCTATCTGGAAAAAGACGTCAACGAGACCGAGCGCCGTGCTTTCCAGCAAGACTCCATAATGGTCGACGGACTGGACGGCACCATACGCCAGTCACACCAGTTCTCCGTTGCCGCCGACGACGGCACTGTCTACTCCTCCTTCCAACTGAAGACCTTCGAGATAAAGCCGGCCTCGGTGCCAAAGGCAATGATACTCCGCAAGGACAAGAGTTCGCTCTCCGAGGCAGCAAAGACCATGCAGGAGATAGTGCGCCAGCGCTATGTCTACCAGAAGGCACTGCTCGACGAGGTGGTCTACAACATCCTCTACACGGCCAGCGACAAGCCGCTGAAGGAGCGCGTCAATTTCCGCATGCTCGACCAGGACCTGCGCGCCGAACTGATGAACAACGGCATCAACATTCCATACCATTTCACCGTGTCGACCACCGATGGCCGCGAGGTATACCGCTGTCCTGACTACAGCGATGAGGGCGAGCAGTACAGTTATTCGCAACTGCTCTTCCGCAACGACCCACAGTCGAAGATGGGCGTGGTGAAAATCCACTTCCCGGAGATGAGTTCATACATCTTCTCCGGAGTGCGCTTTATGATTCCCAGCATCATCTTCACCATCGTTCTGCTCATAACGTTCATTTTCACCATCGTGGTGATTTTCCGCCAGAAGCGCTACACGGAAATAAAGAACGACTTCATCAACAACATGACCCACGAACTGAAGACGCCAATCGCATCCATCTCCCTGGCTGCCCAGATGATGAACGACGACTCGGTGCCAAAGACAGAGCAGATGACACGCCACCTCGGCACCGTCGTTGCCGACGAGTCGAAACGCCTGCGCTTCCTCGTGGAAAAGGTGCTGCAGATGTCGATGTTCGACAAGAAGAGCGTCGTCTTCAAGAAAAAGGAACTCGACCTCAACGAAATGGTGGAACAGGTAGCCCAGACATTCACACTGCGCGTGGAGCACACCGGCGGCAAGATATACACACAGATAGAGGCCATCGACTCTGCCATCTTCGTCGACGAGGTGCACTTCCAGAATGCCATTACCAACCTGATGGACAACGCCGTGAAGTATCGCAAGCCCGACGAGCCTGTCGACATATACATCCGCACATGGAACGACCACGACCGCCTCTGCCTCAGCATTCGCGACACTGGTCAGGGTATGCGGCGCGAGAACCTCAAGAAGATTTTCGAAAAGTTCTACCGCGTCCACACCGGCAACAAGCACGACGTGAAGGGTTTCGGTCTCGGACTGGCCTACGTCAAGAAAGTCGTGGAACTCCACCAGGGCTCCATCCACTGCGACAGCGAACTTGGCCGCGGCACCACATTTACCATCACGCTGCCCATTATCACGGGCGAGTAGTAAGAGGTAAGATGCTGATAGAACTTAGAAGAAATTTAGAAGAGAAAAAAATCAATAATAGTTTAACCACGTCAGGTGAAGTTGCACTTACCCCTCACCTCTCACCTCTAAAAAAATTTTACAACTATGGAAGAAAAATTGAAAATTCTGCTTTGCGAAGACGATGAAAATCTGGGAATGCTTCTGCGTGAATATCTTGCAGCAAAAGGCTACATGGCCGAACTCTGCGCCGACGGCGAGGCAGGCTACCGTGCTTTCCTGAAAACAAAGTTCGACATCTGCGTGCTCGACGTGATGATGCCAAAGAAAGACGGCTTCACACTGGCACAGGAAATCAGACAGGCCAATGCCGACATCCCCATCATCTTCCTCACTGCCAAGACCCTCAAGGAAGATATTCTTGAAGGCTTCAAGATTGGTGCCGACGACTACATTACAAAACCTTTCTCCATGGAAGAACTCGTGCTGCGCATCGATGCCATTCTGCGCCGCGTGCGTGGCAAGAAGAGCAAGGAGAGTTCCGTCTACCATATCGGACAGTTTACTTTCGACACACAGAAGCAACTGCTCACCATCGACGACAAGCAGACAAAACTCACCACGAAGGAGAACGAACTGCTGGCACTGCTCTGTTCGCATGCCAACGAGATTCTGCAGCGCGACTTCGCACTGAAGACAATCTGGATAGACGACAACTACTTCAATGCACGTTCTATGGATGTTTATATCACAAAACTGCGCAAGCATCTGAAGGACGACCCACAGATAGAGATTATAAACATCCACGGCAAAGGCTACAAACTTATCACTCCGGAGGAGGAATAAAAGGACACGCCTGATAGCGGATATAGAAGAAAGAGGTAGAGTGATGGTTACACTCTACCTCTTCCTGTTGTGCTTAATCTGATTGCAAACTATTACCGGAACGAATCGGTAAGCAGTTTTATCTCTATCTGCGGCGATATGCGCTCGTAGAGAATGTTGTAGACAGCATCAAGAATAGGCATATTGACATGCATGTGGCGGTTTATCTCCTTCATGCACTTCGTACCGAAGTAGCCCTCGGCTATCATCTCCATCTCTATCTGCGCCGACTTTACGCTGTAGCCCTTTCCTATCATCGTGCCGAAGGTGCGGTTGCGCGAGAAATTGGAATAGCCTGTCACCAACAAGTCGCCAAGATAGCACGAGTCTACGATATTTCGATCTGGAGCAGCATGCACCACCTGCAAGAAGCGCGACATCTCCTGTACAGCATTTGCCATGATTACAGCCTGGAAGTTGTCGCCGAATTTCAGACCGTTGCAAATTCCTGCTGCTATGGCATAAACATTCTTCAGCACCGACGAATATTCTATACCAATAACGTCGGTCGACGTCTTAGTCTTAATATACGAACTGTCGATGATGTCGGCAAAGGCCTGCGCTTTGTCGCGGTCGGCACATGCTATCGTGAGATACGACAGTCGCTCCAGCGCCACCTCTTCTGCGTGGCTCGGTCCGCCGATACACGCCAGATTTTCGTAAGGAACATCGTAAACCTGATGGAAATACTCCGAACAGACAAGATTCTCATCGGGCACAATTCCCTTAATGGCCGTCACAATAAACTTATCGCGCAGTCGGGTCTTGAGTTTCTTGAGATGGCTCTTGAGATATGGCGACGGAGTAACGAATACCAACGTCTGATACTGCTGAACTATCTTGTTAAGATCGCTGGAAAAGAATATCTCGTCGATATTGAAGCGGACGCTCTGAAGATAGGCAGGATTGTGACCAAGGCGACGGAAGTCCTCTATGCGGTCGTCGCGGCGCATATACCATCCGATGTGGTGCGTGTGCTGAACCACTATCTTTGCTATTGCCGTGGCCCACGAGCCACCACCTATTATGGCTATCTTTCCGCAGTCGTTTGACATATGCACATCATTAAATCACTCAGCGCCGGCCTTGTCTATCCATTGCTGGACGTCGGCCACGCCTGGCTTCTGCATCTGCAACTTATACTTCTTCACGATGTCGCCTATCTTCTGCTGCAGCCCCTGAGCCTTCTCGCCGGAAATGTTCTGCACGAGATTGAAACCTGCCTTGCGCAACACAGGAACCCATTCCTCGCCGACACCTACTGCCGCCCACTCCTGCGGAGTGCTCTGCGGAGCACGCTTTTCGGGCTTCATCTGCGGGAATAGCATTATCTCGCCAATGGCAAACTTGCCCGTCATAAGCATTACAAGCCGGTCAATGCCTATTCCGATACCGCTCGTGGGAGGCATGCCATACTGCAGTGCGCGCAGGAAGTCGTGATCGATAATCATGGCCTCGTCATCGCCCTTGTCAGCCAGCCGCATCTGCTCCTGGAAACGCTCTTCCTGGTCGATAGGATCGTTGAGTTCGCTGTAAGCATTGGCAAGTTCCTTGCCGTTTACCATAAGTTCAAAACGCTCTGTCAATCCTGGCTTTGAGCGATGCATCTTTGTCAGCGGCGACATTTCTACAGGATAGTCGGTAATGAATGTCGGCTGCAGGAAAGAGCCCTCGCAGAACTCACCAAAGAGTTCGTCGATAAGTTTGCCCTTGCCCATCGTCTCGTCAACCTCCATACCTTTCTCCTTGCAGAACTGGCGTATCTCTTCTTCCGACTTGCCATTGCAGTCGAAGCCCGTCTTCTCCCTAATTGCGTCAAGGATAGGCAGACGACGGTATGGAGCCTTGAAGGAAATGACATTGCCGTCAATCTCCACTTCCGGTTTGCCGTTAACCGCAGTGCAAATCTCTTCAAGCATCTGCTCTGTAAACGACATCATCCAGTTATAGTCCTTATACGACACATAAAGTTCCATACAGGTAAACTCAGGGTTGTGGGTTTTGTCCATTCCCTCGTTGCGGAAGTTCTTGCCTATTTCATATACGCCCTCAAAGCCGCCAACAATGAGGCGTTTCAGGTAAAGTTCCGTGGCAATACGCATGTACATATCCTGATTGAGCGCATTGAAATGCGTCATAAACGGACGCGCCGATGCACCGCCGGCAATGCTCTGCAGCACAGGAGTCTCAACCTCGGTGTAGCCATTGCGGTCAAGAATGTTGCGCAGCGTACGCGTAACAATGGCACGCTTCTCGAAGGTCTCTTTCACTCCTTCGTTAACAACAAGGTCTACATAGCGCTGGCGATAGCGCAACTCAGGATCGTCAAACTTGTCGTAGGCTACGCCATCCTTGTACTTCACAATGGGCAATGGCTTAAGCGACTTGGAAAGCAGAGTGAGTTCAGAGGCGTGAACGGAAATTTCTCCCGTCTGTGTGCGGAACACCGTGCCGCGCACACCGATAAAGTCGCCTATGTCAAGCAGGCGTTTGAATGTCTGATAATTAAGTCCGTCACTGTCAATGTCGTCGCGCGTTACGTATACCTGTATGCGGCCTTTTGAATCTTGCAGTTCGATAAACGATGCCTTTCCCATCACGCGACGGCTCATCATACGGCCGGCAATACAAACCTGACGAGGCTCAGCATCGTCGCTGAACTCACTGCGGATATCTACGGAAAAAGCATTAGTGGGATATTCTGCGGCAGGATATGGATTGATGCCCATTTGGCGTAATTCCTGCAGGCTCTCGCGCCTGCCAATTTCCTGCTCGCTAAGTTCTAATACATTCATTTTGTGTTGCTATAATATATATTAATAAGGTGTAATCCACCGCTGCAAAATTACACAATGTTTTTGAGATACTATTTATCGCTTTGTCTTTTTTCATTAAATAAATGCTAAATTTATTCGGATTTTTTTGCATGCATTGGGATATTGTGTATATTTGCACTAACTAAAACTAACACAACTATTATTACTAAGACCAAATGAAAAACAAAGTCATTGGTATAGAAATCAGTTTGAAGCACACCACATATGCAGCAATTGATGTGCGAGGGAACATTCTGATGAGCGAAGGCTTCTCTACCACCGACTATCCCAATATGAATGACTTTATCTCCGTGCTTTGCGAGCGCGTGGTGACCATGATGATGAACAACGACCTGCTTGAGTCGGTACGTTCTGTGGGCATCAGCGTAAAGAGCGGTAACTTCTTGACCGGATGTATTGAGAATGCCGTCAACTTACCATGGAAAGGGGTTATTCCCTTGGCTGCCATGCTGCGCGACAGGCTTGGACTGGCTGTTGCATTGGGCAGCACCACGCAGGTGCGCGGACTTAGCGAACACGTGTTCGGCGCTGCACACGGCATGAAAAACTTCATCGTCGTGACCCTTGGCCACGGAATGGGGACATCGCTATTTTCCAATGGGCAGATTCACCTTGGCATTGACGGCTTTGCCGGTGAAATGGGGCACAGTTGTCTCGTTCACAATGGATGGCAGTGCGGATGCGGAAAGAAAGGATGCGTGGAAGCATACGTTGCAGAAAAGGGTGTGATACGCACCGCTACCGAACTTCTTGCAGAGAGCAGCGAGCCGTCTCTTATGAGGCAGGCGGATGCCATCACGCCAGAACTGGTGACGGAATGTTGTGAGAAAGGCGACGCTCTGGCCATAGAGACTTACCGCCGTGTAGGATACATGCTCGGACTGGGCATTGCCAACTACGCTTCAATCATCAATCCCGAAGCAGTAATCTTCACGGGAGGCATTTCCAAGGCTGGCAACTTCCTGTTCGACCCCGCCTTAGAATCATTCAACAGTCACGTATTCCACAATATGGAAGGGAAAGTTCCATTCATCGTTTCCACGCTGGAAGAAACCGAGCGCGACCTGCTTGGTGCGAGCGTTCTGGCATGGGATGTAGAGGAGTATTCGCTATTTAAGTGACAGGTCAATTATCAACTTTGCGCTTTTATAACCTATGAACGACGAACACAAGATAAAGACCAGCGTTGTGGGAGTTGACATTTCTCCGGATATTACCACCTACGCTGTTGTAGACATACGCGGCAACATATTAGCACGCAGCCACTTCTGCACTTCCGACTACAAGAATGTCAACGAGTATGTTGCCGTGCTCAGCGACCACATTCTGAGAATCGTGGAAAACAACGGCGGCTACGAGAACATACGCTCGGTAGGCATCAGCGCACCAAGCGCAAACTTCCTGACGGGAAGCATAGAGAATGCTTCCAATCTGACATGGAAAGGCGTTATTCCACTGGCTGCCATGCTGCGCGACAGACTTGGACTGGCCGTAGCTGTGGCAAACGATGCACACACCACGGCATTGGCAGAATTCACCTACGGCGCAGCCCATGGCACGAACGACTTTGTTGTACTGTCGTTCGGCCACGGCGGAGTAGGAAGTTGCATCTATTCGCATGGTGTCGCCCACTTGGGTGCCAATGGTTTTGCTGGTGAAATAGGCCACACCTGCATCGTCGACGGAGGCAGACAATGCACATGCGGACGCAAAGGGTGTCTGGAAGAATACGTCACGCCACGCGGAGTAATGAAAACGGCGCACGAAGTACTGGCTGAGAGCGACGCTCCATCATTATTGCGCGACATCACAGATATAAAGGTTCACGACGTTACACTGTGCGCCATTCAGGGCGACACACTGGCACAAGAGATATATCGGCGCACGGGCGAATGGCTTGGCATCGGACTTGCCAACTATGCCACGGCTATCAACCCGGAAGTAATAGTTCTCGCCGGCACTATTTCTGATGCTGGAGAATGGCTTTTAGGCCCTGCCGAGAAATCGCTTGATGAGCACGTGTTCCACAATCTGCGCGGCAAAGTGAGGTTGCTGTTTTCTATAATTTCCAACGAAGAGCGCGACATTCTCGGTGCAAGTGCTCTGGCATGGGAGGTAAAGGAATACTCTCTCTTTAAGTAGGAAGAACATACAGGGCAACACACTGCGCGCAATGGATGTAACAGAGATAAAGAAAATCATCGAAACGACACCTAATCTCAGCACAGCCTTGGGAATGGAGTTCATCTCCACTCCCGAGGACGACACCTGCATGGCGCGCATGCGTGTTGACGAGCGCAATAGACAACCTTTCGGATTTCTTAGCGGAGGCGCCTCTCTTGCTCTGGCAGAAAATGTGGCCGGGGTGGCATCAACAGCCCTGTGTCCAGGATGCGCCTGCGTAGGAATAGAGGTTAGCGGAAGTCACGTAAAGGCTGTGATAGAGGGCGACACCGTGACAGCCTATGCAAGACTGCTACACAAAGGCGGAACACTGCACGTGTGGAATGTCGACATCAAGAATTCGACTGACGAACTGATTTCCAATGTCCGAGTGACTAATTACGTCATAAAGTCGAACAAATAGCAAGATGGCAGGCTTTGCACTTTTCCGCTTGCCATATCAGCAGCACACGGTGCTGGTAGAACAACTCTCTGGCAGTCCTGAGGAGTGCGGAGACTATGCAGAGTTGAGTGGAAAGAGCGGTTTTGTTGTGGCTCCTTTCTCTCCATCACGAGCAAATCCTATTCTTATAATACGTCCTGACAGAGTCGTTGTCGATGCCGACACCGACAGGCTTTGCTGCAGCACAAAGGACAACGACAACAAATCATCTGCCGACTATCATACACTGTTTGATACCTTCCACAGCAAACTCACTAACGGAGAATTCCAGAAATTGGTACTCTCGCGGAGCATAACCATAGACAGGCAACGCAATACCAGTCCCACAAAACTTTTCAATGACGCGTGCCACAGGTATCCGCGAATGATGATAATGCTCGTATCAACGCCACGCTGCGGCACATGGCTTGCAGCGACGCCGGAGACGTTGCTTGCTGGCTGTGGACGCCAATGGCAGACAATGGCACTGGCCGGTACACAGCAATACAAGCAGCAGATTTGCTGGGATGACAAGAACATTGAGGAGCAGCATCTCGTGGCAACATATATTCAGCAACAACTGCAAGCGCTCGGCATTGTAAGTAGCGAGATAGAGCCTCGCACCATACGGGCAGGCAATCTGGCACACCTGCGAAGCGACTTCACATTTGGAATGGATGATGCGACACAGATAGGACAGGTGCTCAGCGCACTGCACCCCACCCCAGCCGTGTGTGGTCTGCCAAAGCAGAAAGCATACGAGTTCATACTGAGCCACGAACAGCATGACCGTTCCTACTACAGCGGTTTTATGGGACCACTGCTCATGGATACCATGCTGCCTGAAACAGCAGGAAGACAGGCAACCCATCTTTTTGTGACGCTACGCTGCATGGAAATAAAGCAGCACTGTTGCAGACTGTATGCTGGCGGCGGACTACTGAAAGACAGTTGCGAACAACAGGAATGGCAGGAGACAGAAGCGAAACTTGACACGATGAGGATGCTGATTACAGAACATCAAAAGCATAATCATAATAATGTATAGCGACAAGGAAAACGTAAACATACTGACGGCGCTGCTGGTGAAACATGGCATCCGCCACGCCGTTGTCTGTCCAGGCAGCCGCAATGCGCCTATTGTACACAACCTTAACGAGTGTCCGAACATCACCTGCTATCCCGTGACCGACGAGCGTTCGGCTGCATTCTACGCCCTTGGAATGACACAGGCCACGGGATGTCCTGTGGTGGTATGCGTTACGTCGGGAACAGCACTGCTTAACGTGGCACCAGCCGCGGCTGAGGCATATTATCAGCACCAACCACTGGTTGTCATAAGCGCCGACCGACCGCAACAGTGGATTGACCAACTCGACGGGCAGACTCTTCCACAGGGCGACGCACTTGGACGTTTTGTGGAGACAGCAGTCATGCTGCCCGAGCCACGCGATGACGAGGAGCGCTGGTATTGCCAGCGACTGGTCAACGAGGCTTTGCTGAGAAAAACGCGACCCGTCCACATCAACGTGCCAATCAGCGAACCCCTGTTTCATTTTACCACGCAAGAACTGCCAGAGGCGAACAAGATAGACTGGCAGCCAGCCGATATCTCTTCCATCGCACTAAACCACATCGCGCACATCTTCATGCAGGCAAAGCGCCCCATGCTTATCTGTGGCCAGCCCTTGAATCCGCTTATGGATGAGGCTGTGGCGCAGGTTAAAGACGACGAGCGCTACGTGCCAGACTTTGTTCTCTACACGGGTGGCACCATTGTGAGCAAACGGATGAAGCGCTTCCTGCGAAAAGCCAAAGAGACGTGGCTGGTTAACAGCACTGGAGAGGTGACAGACACATTTATGAACCTTTCCAACATCATTCAGGGCGACGGCGAGGTTGTAGCCGACTACATCCGCTTCATGCTTGAGCAGCAGCCTCATCCTTTTGTAAGGCAATGGGAAGAATTACTGGCGGGAATACGTCATAAGGTAGAAGTTTTCGAACCTGCCTATAGCCAGATGGCAACCGTGAAATACTTTGAAGAACATGTTGGGAAAGCCGCCGTCCATTACGCCAACAGTACAGCCATTCGCCTTGCCAACATCTACGCCCGTCACCAGGTTTACTGCAATCGTGGCGTCAATGGCATCGAAGGTTCGCTGTCCACTGCAGCAGGTTTCTCCGCCGTAAGCGACGAGAGAGTGTATTGCATCATTGGCGACCTTAGTTTCTTCTACGACCAGAACGCCCTGTGGAACAGCAATCTGCGAGGCAATCTACGCATTCTGCTAATGAATAATTGCCGGGGAGGCATCTTCAACATGTTGCCTGGTCTGGAAAAGAGCCCCGCACGCGACACCATAGTGGCAGCACAGCATAACACTACGGCAGAAGGTATATGCCGTCAGAATAATGTCATCTATCTGCAGGCTAAAGACATGGAACAAATGCGCTGCGGCATCGATCAACTGTTATCCGAAGACTCACAGCGCCCCATTTTGCTTGAGGTAATGACCGATGCCGCAGCAGACGAGAGTGTTTATAAGACGTTTTCTGTTCTTGCTTCTCAGCCTTCAGTATTTTAGTTTCGATAATAAACGAAACGAGCATGCCAATACCCACTATACCGAATATGCAGAGCCAGAAATTAATATCTTCATGCACGAGGGCAAAGAGTTGCGTCTTTCCACCTTTGAGAATACCGTCAACAAGTTCTCTATCTTACATTTAGCATTTTTCTTTTCCCTAAGACCAGTGAAAAACGGAATTATTACATCGTCTTCACGCTTTTTTACCAGAAAAAATGCTCAGAACAGAAAAACAGCAATCAATACTTGAAACTGGAACCGCCGACAAACTCACGCATGATAGACGTTGGCGGAATCTCCTTGTCGCTTACAGGAATGAAATAGTGTATAAACTTCAGCAAGCGATGAGCCTCAGCATATTCAGGACAGTTTCGGGGGACAGAAGCGAGTATTAGTTCTGCGTGCGTGCGGAGCACAGCAAACTCAATGTTCAATGCCGAATTGAACATGACATCCGCAGTTTCCTGGAACGGGAATATCCACTTGTCTTCAGCCTCGCAGACATTCTTCCACTGGCTGATAGTCTGCTGGGCTGTATAAGCCCCTTTGTTATAATCACGAATAATGCGACGCAACAGGCGGTTGTCACGCACAGGAATCCAGTTGTGGTCGTCAAGTGAGATACTGGTGAGTGCTGAAACATATATTTTGTATTTCAGGCTGTCGTCTATCTTTTTTGTCAGGAGCGGGTTGAGAGCGTGAATACCCTCTATGATAAGCACCGAGTCGCTGCTGAGTTTCAGTCGCTTGCCATTCCATTCCCGCTGACCAGTCACAAAGTTATACTCAGGGATTTCGACTCGTTCGCCCTTCATCAGCCGTAACAAATGCTCCTCCATCAGTGCATATTCCACGGTCTCAATATTGTCGAAGTCATAGTCGCCATTGGTCAGGCGCGGTGTATCTACGCGATTTACAAAATAGTCGTCGGTAGAAAAAGAGAGCGGACGCAATCCACATGCGAGCAACTGGATGGACAAGCGTTTGCAGAACGTTGTCTTACCAGAACTTGACGGACCAGTGATAAGCACAACTTTCAGCGCACCACTGTTTACGCGGCGACCTATCTCTTCGGCTATCTGCACGATTTTCTTTTCCTGAAGAGCCTCGCTCACCTGTATCAACTGCGATGCGTGCCCTTTTAGAATTGCCTTGTTTACATCGCCGGCATTGGAAAGCCGCATGATGATGTCCCAGCGGGTTTTCTCCGCAAACATCTCGTAGGTTTTTGGCATGTCTACCTTTTCTGCCAAGACCGTGGGATTATTCCAGTCGGGAACACGCAATAACATGCCATCGTGGTAAGCCTCCAGCCCCCACACTGTAAGATATCCTGCCGACGGAACAAGCGGACCGTAATAGTAATCAACGGTATCGCCGAGCATATAATAGTCGCTGTAAATCTGTCCACTCGTTTCCAGAAGTTTCACCTTGTCAGTAAAACCCCGTTCTGCAAATACGCGCACTGCTTCTTCCGTTGTGGCCTCGCTGCGACGGAAGGGCATGTCGAGAGAAATGATTTCCTGCATGCGCTGACGAATATTTGCAATATCATCTTCAGTCAACAAGGAACGTTCGCCGTCACGCCGTTTCTTGAAATTGCAATAGAAACCGCGCGAAATAGTGTGTTCGATAAATAGTTTTGAATTTGGAAACAAATCCTGTGTTGCCTTGTACAGCACGAAACACAGCGAGCGCACATAAGCCCTGTGTCCACTGCCTTCACGGGCATCAAGAAATTCCACATCACGGTTTTGGTAGAGGCGGAACTTAAGGCCCTGTGCTGTATTATTTACTTTTGCCGACACCACAGGATAGGGCATTTTCAGTTCGTCGGCAAACGCCTGGTAGACATCAAGCAGCGATGTTCCCTCGGCAAAACTCTTAGTGATATTGTTGTTCTTGCAACGGATTTGTAGCATAAGAAAGAGGCTTTGTCGGTTGCAAAGGTAAATATTTTTTCAACATTCATATACCTTTAAATAAATATAATTATTAGGAACGTGTAGAAAAATATTCGTACCTTTGTGCGCAAATCTAAACTATAACAATTCACTCATTATGGCTAAAGCACCAGATTTTAAGTACGCCCCAATGTTTCAGTTGGGAGAGGACAAGACAGAATACCGTCTGTTGTCACGCGACGGTATCAGTACAGGCGAATTTGAAGGGAAGCAAATAGTTAAGGTGAGCCGTGAAGCCCTCACCCTGCTCGCTCAGCAGGCTTTCCACGACGTAGAGTTTATGCTGCGCCGTGAGCACAACGAACAAGTCGCAAAGATACTCACCGATCCTGAAGCATCGGAGAACGACAAATATGTTGCACTGCAATTCCTGCGCAATGCCGAGACCGCAGCAAAAGGCATACTGCCTTTCTGTCAGGACACGGGCACGGCTATCATACATGGAGAAAAGGGCCAGCAGGTTTGGACAGGATTTGAAGACGAGGAAGCACTGTCACTTGGTGTTTACAACACGTTCACACAAGACAACCTGCGCTATTCGCAGAATGCGCCTCTCAACATGTACGATGAAGTAAATACGCGTTGCAATCTGCCGGCACAGATAGACATTGAGGCCACAGAAGGCGCAGAGTACCGCTTTGTGATGGTTGCCAAGGGCGGTGGCTCAGCCAACAAGACATATTTCTACCCAATGACAAAGGCAACAATACAGAACGAGGGAACTCTTCTGCCTTTCCTGGTAGAGAAAATGAAAACTCTGGGCACAGCAGCATGTCCGCCATATCACATAGCATTCGTAATCGGAGGAACTTCTGCTGAGAAAAATCTTCTCACCGTGAAACTTGCCTCCATCAAATACTACGACTCTCTTCCCACCACAGGTGACGAGACAGGACGCGCTTTCCGCGACATCGACTTAGAGCAGAAACTGCTGCACGAAGCACATAAGATCGGACTCGGAGCACAGTTTGGCGGCAAACATCTTGCTCACGACATCCGCGTTATACGTCTGCCACGTCATGGTGCATCTTGTCCGATTGGCATGGGAGTCAGTTGCTCTGCCGACCGCAATATCAAGGCAAAGATAAACGCTCAGGGCATTTGGCTTGAGAAGATGGACAGCAATCCAACAGAACTGATACCCGAAGAGTTACGCAGTCCAGGCGAGGGAACAAATGGCGTGGAGATTGACCTTAACAAAGGTATTGACGCCGTACGTCAGGAACTGACAAAATACCCTGTTTCCACGCGCGTCAACCTTAAGGGAACTATCATTGTTGCACGCGACATTGCACATGCAAAACTTAAGGCTCGTCTGGATGCTGGTGAAGGAATGCCCGAATACCTCAAGAAATATCCCGTGCTCTATGCTGGCCCCGCCAAAACACCAGAAGGATATCCCTGTGGCTCAATGGGACCAACGACGGCCAACAGAATGGATCCCTACGTTGACGAATTCCAAGACAACGGTGCTTCTCTTGTGATGATAGCAAAGGGCAACCGCAGCGATGTTGTTACCGAAGCCTGCAAGAAGCATGGCGGTTTCTACCTCGGCACTATTGGCGGTGTTGCTGCAGTGCTTTCCCAATCAAGCATTAAGAGCATCGAATGTGTAGAATATCCAGAACTTGGCATGGAAGCCATTTGGAAGATTGAAGTAGAAGACTTCCCTGCATTTATCCTCGTTGACGACAAGGGCAACGACTTCTTCAAGCAACTTAAACCATGTAATTGTACGAAATGAAGAAAAACATGATATTGCTGTTGCTGCTTTTTGTGGCAGTAGCAGCATTTTCCGTACCTGCCAAACGCGGTCTCTGGCGCACTCTGACGCTTGCCGACGGCACAGAAGTGCGCGCACAACTTATGGGCGACGAACACGTCCACTACTGGATGACTGCTGACGGTCAGCAGTTGGTGGCCAATGGCAATCACTTCAGCGCCGTCAATAGCGAGCAGATTGCAGCCCGCACCATGAAGAGACGCGCTGTAAAATCCAGCAGCAGACGAGACTTGCGCCGCGTGAACATCGGCGACAAGACCTCATATACCGGTACAAAGAAAGGACTTGTGATACTGGCAAACTTCAAGGACGTAACATTCAAGACTGCCAACAATCTTGCTAAGTACAAGAAAATTCTCAACGAGGCTGGCTACACCAGCAGCGAGGGTTTCAAGGGCAGTGTCGGCGACTATTTCAAGGCTCAGAGCCGCGGTATTTTCGAACTTGACTTTGATGTGGTAGGTCCCATCACCTTGTCGCAAAACCGCACCTATTATGGCGGCAACGACAGCGACGGCAACGATGCCAATCCAACCGACATGATAATTGAAGCATGCAAGGCCGTGGATAGTCAGGTGAATTTCAAAGATTACGACTGGGACGGTGACGGAGAAGCAGACCAAGTGTTTGTGCTCTACGCCGGCACGGGCGAAGCCGACAGTTACGACGATGATGCCATATGGCCACACATGTGGGAGTTGAGCAGCGACGGCAAGACACTGACGCTTGACAATGTAAAGATAGACACCTATGCATGCAGCAACGAGATTACCATGTTGGGAAAGATTGAAGGCATCGGAGTTTTCTGCCATGAATTCTCTCACTGCATGGGTTTCCCCGATTTCTACGACGTTGCCTACAACGGCTGGTTCGGCTTGAACGAGTTCGACCTCATGGACCAGGGAAGTTACAACGGCAACGGTTTCGTTCCAGCCGGCTACAGTGGATATGAGAAGATGATGGCAGGATGGCAGGAGCCTATAGTTCTTGGTGCAGAAGACGTCACCGTAGAAAACCTGACAGCCATCAGTGAGGGCGGCGCAAGTTATATTCTTTACAACGACGGCCACACCGACGAGTTCTACATGATAGAGAACCGCCAGCAGACGGGCTGGGATGCAGGACTGCCTGCCGCAGGTCTGATGATTACCCATGTAGACTTCGACAAGACTATATGGGAACAGAATACGCCCAACACGAAAGTTACAAGCAGTGACGTGCGCACATATGGCTACGCCAAGACCAACGACCATCAGCGTATGACGATTTTCCATGCCGATAACGACGACGACTCAAACTACTGGAGTTCCTATTCTGGCGCCTATAGTAAACAAACACTCTCCGGCGACCTCTATCCCTATGGTGGCAACAACAGCCTCACTGCGACATCGCGGCCAGCAGCCACGCTCTACAATGCCAATAGTCAGGGCAAGAAGACCATGCAAGGCGCCATTACCGAAATCACAAAGAACAGTGATGGTACGGTGTCGTTTGTCTTTACCGCCGATGGCAACACATCAACCACAGAGCCCGAAACGCCCACTCCCGACGGAGCCCTTTTCTATGAGTCATTCAATGGCTGTGCAGGAACAGGCGGCAACGACGGCAGTTGGAGTGGCAACATAGCAAGTTCCAGCATCGCCTACGACAACGACGGATGGGAGGCACAAAAAGCCTATGCTGCCTATAAGTGTGCTAAATTCGGCACAGGCAACGTAGCAGGTCAGGCCACAACGCCTGCCATAGCAGTAAGCGGCGACGTCACTCTGTCGTTCATGGCAGGTGCATGGAATGCCAGCAAGGACGGCACAACACTTGATCTGTCCGTAAGCAACGGAACGATATCTCCTGCTTCAATAACAATGGACAAAGGCAGTTGGAACACATATACTGCCAACATTTCCGCCGAAGGTGACGTGAAGATTACGTTCACCCAGCAGACCGGCCGCTTCTTCCTTGACGAAGTGATTGTAAAGAGCGACGCCACAGCCATCACTCCGCTTCGCGCCACCACCCGGAAGACAGGAGGAATATATACTCTTGGCGGCCAACTCGTCGGCAACGATATGCAGCAACTGCCAAAGGGACTATATATACACAATGGAAAGAAAGTTGTGAAGAAATAAAATCGCATTGTGGCACGACTGATAACCATACTTGGACCTACCGCCAGTGGCAAGACGCCACTGGCGGCAGCATTAGCCCGACGCATAAACGGCGATATCATTTCCGCCGACTCGCGCCAGGTTTACCGACGTATGGATATCGGGACAGGAAAAGACCTTGCTGACTATGCAGGCGTGCCTTATCATCTTATAGACATCTGCGAACCTGGTACAAAATATAACCTCTTTCAGTATCAGCACGACTTTCACGAAGCACTCAACGACATCCTGTCACGCTGCAGGCAGCCAATACTCTGCGGCGGCACTGGGCTGTACATCGAGGCAGTGCTGAAAGGCTACCATCTGTCGCCTGTGCCACAGAATGCAGCGTTGCGATCAAGTCTTGAAGGCCGCTCGCTCGCCGAACTCACACAGATGCTTAAGGAACTTAAGGAACGCAGCGGTTCTACAATGCACAACACTACCGATGTCGACTCATGCCAGCGCGCCATACGCGCCATAGAGATAGAGACCTACAATCTTGAGCATCCCGTAGACCTGCGCCAAATGCCTGCCGTAGACAGCATTATAATTGGAGTCGACATTGGCCGCGAAGACCGTCGCACCAAGATTAGCCGACGGTTGCAGTCACGCCTTGAAGACGGAATGATTGACGAAGTACGCTCATTACTTGATGAGGGAATTCCTTCCGAAGACCTTATCTACTACGGACTGGAGTACAAATTTGTCACGGAGTACGTCACAGGTCAGACGACCTACAACGAAATGTTCAAGCGTCTTGAAATTGCCATCCATCAGTTTGCTAAACGTCAGATGACATGGTTTCGCGGCATGGAGCGCCGTGGTTTCCATATCCACTGGATAGACGCCATGCTTCCCATGGAAGAAAAAGTGCAGCAGATACTCGACCTGCTTAACACACGAACATGATGAGTACAGCAGACTTGACAACAACAGAAAACACAACGAACAAACACAGACATCAAGCTATGAACTCCGAACAAGACGGCCGTTGGGCCATTCTCTACTGCCCCAAGAAAGGCAAGGCCAAGTTGCGCGAGAAGATACAACAGTCTCTCAACGACAAGGGAGTGGAGTACGACTGGATACAGAGCGAGAATGCCGACTCCGTAGAACGTCTTTTTGCCATGCTTATCCACAACGGCTACAAGACCATTGTCATCGTTGGTGGCGACTCTGCCCTCAACGATGCCGTCAACTGTCTGATGCGCGAGGAACGTCACGTACGCGAGGAGATTGCCTTGGGAGTCATTCCCAACGGTGTGCTCAATGACTTTGCACGCTATTGGGGCTTCCACGAGAGCAACATTGAGCAGGCCATCGACTGGTTGATACACCACCGCATGCGCCGCATTGATATCGGGTGCATCCGCTATGTCAACAAACGCGGAGAGGACTGCCATCGCTACTTCCTCAACTGTGTCAATATCGGCCTTATTGCCGACATTATGAACCTTCGCCGTCAGGCACGCTCTCTTTTTGGTTCACGCACGCTGTCATTTGTTGCCTCGATTTTCATGATGATTTTCCATCGCATAGACTATAAGATGCTGCTTCGCATCAACAGCGAAACCCTTCAGCGCCGCATTATGACTCTATGCATTGGCAATGGTCCCGGCTACGGCCAGACGCGTCATGCCACACCTTACAACGGACTGCTTGATGTCTCTGTAGTCTATCACACGGAAGTCGTTCAGATTTTTGCCGGCCTTTGGCTGTTGCTGACAGGGCGTTTTCTCAATCACCGTAGCGTCCACCCCTACCGCACACGCGAAGTGCTTATAGAAGATGCGCCCCATGCACTTGTCGGTGTTGACGGCCGTCTGATAGAAAAGCCTGTCGGGCAGTATCGTATTACCATAGAACAAGAGGTAATACAGTTTCTAATCCCGTCCTAACCCATTTCAGAAATGTGTTGCAGTCTCTCCTCGTTGAGCAGAGAGATATTGCGACCGTCAAGAGCGATAAGGCCTTCCGAGGCAAATGCCGACAGCGTACGTATTGCGTTACTTGTCGTCATGTTCGACAGATTGGCCAGGTCTTCTCGGCTCAGGCTAATGTCAAGCGTATGGCCGTCGCCTGCAACACCATATTTATCGCGTAAGCGTAACAGCGCGTCAGCCAGTCGCCCGCGAATATGCTTCTGCGTGAGGCTCACCGTCTGTTCGTCGGCACTCCCCAGCAGACTGGCAAGCAACTTTATGAAATATATTGCAACGTCACTGTTCTCTGAGATGATTGATTTCAGCACAGGCAGCGGGATATGACAGAGCGTGCTTGACTCAAATGCCGATGCCGACGTGCTATACTGGTCGTCCACAAATCCTGCACGATACCCGAAGAAGCCATGTGGCTTTGCCATCCTCACAATCTGCTGGCGTCCGCCTATTCCCTCTTTGTATATTTTCACCTTTCCCTCTATCAGGCAGAACAGACATTCCGGCGTATCGCCCTCTTGATAGATTATATCGTTTTTCTGATATCGGCACACGGTGATACTCTCAGCAAGCAAGCGCCGCTGGTCTTCCGTGAGAGGAGTCCATAGTTCTGTGACAGACTGGGCTATTTGATAATTATCAAATTCTGTTTCCGTTGTTGTCATATATAGCAAATGGATGACCAGTATCATCCCCAAAAGCGGCTGCAAAAGTAACAAAAAAAGCCTATCCACCAACATTATTGAAGTCAATAATATTCTACGGAGGAGAAAAAAAATCTTTTTCACGAAAAAAAGCACATTTTTTTTTGTTTTAATTGCCAAATTACGTACTTTTGGAAATCCTTTTTCGACTATCATTACACAAAACTAAAAACCTAAATAGGAACCTATGAGTTATTTACGATTAGAAAAGGCTGTGATGACCAATCTTGAGGAGTCACTGCGTCGTGAATTGCTTCGTACGAACCGTTCCGGTGCTTACAGCAGTTCTACACTTGTAGACTGTAACACCCGTAAGTATCACGGACTGCTCGTCGTTCCCGTACCAGAACTTGATGATGATAACCACGTTCTTCTATCATCACTCGACTGTACGGTAATCCAGCATGGCGCAGAATTCAACCTTGGACTCCACAAGTATCAAGGCAACAATTACAGTCCTAAAGGTCACAAGTACATACGTGAGTTTTCTTGTGACGTAGTGCCCACCACCGTCTATCGCGTTGGTGGCGTTGTGTTAAAAAGGGAGACCATCTTCCAGTGTTACGAGGACCGCATCCTCATCCGTTACACTTTGGAAGATGCCCATTCCGCCACTACCCTTCGTTTCCGCCCGTTCCTGGCTTTCCGTTCCGTGCGCCAGTTTACCCACGAGAACTCTACGGCCTCTCGCGAATACCATGAGGTGGACAACGGCATAAAGACATGCATGTATGCCGGTTATCCCGACCTTTACATGCAGTTCAACAAGAAGAACGAGTTCCACTTCCAGCCCGACTGGTACCGTGGTGTTGAATATCCCAAGGAGCAGGAGCGCGGCTACGCCTCCAACGAGGACCTTTACGTGCCCGGTTACTTTGAGATGAGCATTAAGAAAGGCGAGAGCATCATCTTTGCCGCCTCCACGAAGTCCATCCGCAGCAACACACTGAAGTCACTCTTCCAAAAGGAGATAGACGTACGCCAGCCACGCGACAATTTCTATCACTGCCTTGTTGCTGCTGCCCACCAGTTCCACAATCGTCAGCCCAACGACGACCGCTATCTTCTGGCAGGCTATCCCTGGTTTAAGGCTCGCGCCCGCGATACATTTATCGCTCTGCCAGGCTTGACGCTTGCCATTGACGAGCAAGACTACTTCGAACTTGTCATGCAGACTGCTGAGAAGGGACTTCGCGAATACATGGAGGGCAAGCCCCTGTCTGTAAAGATTTACGAGATAGAGCATCCCGATGTACCGCTGTGGGCCGTATGGGCCATACAGCAATATGCCAAGGTAGTCGGCAAGGAGCAGGCACATAAGAAGTACGGCAAGTTGCTTTGCGACATCGTGAAATACATCCATGCCGGCAGCAATGACAATATGCGCCTTGACGACAACGGTCTACTCTACGCCAACGGCCGCGACCGTGCCATCACATGGATGAACTCAACAGCCAACGGCCGTCCCGTTGTACCCCGTTCAGGCTACATCGTTGAGTTCAACGCACTATGGTACAATGCGCTGCGCTTCTGCGCTGCCCTCGAGACAGAATTTGGCGATGCAAAATTTGCCGCCAAACTGGAGAAGCAAGCAGAGAAATGCCAGACAGCATTTGTCGACACATTCCTCAACGAATACGGCTATCTGCTCGACTATGTCGACGGCAACATCATGGACTGGAGCGTACGCCCCAATATGATTTTTGCCGTGGCCTTCGACTACTCTCCACTCAATCAGAGTCAGAAGAAGAGCGTCGTCGACGTATGCACACGCGAACTGCTCACGCCAAAGGGACTTCGCTCGCTGTCGCCAAAGAGCGGCGGCTACAATCCAATGTATGTCGGTCCGCAGACCCAGCGCGACTATGCCTACCATCAGGGCACGGCATGGCCATGGCTCGGCGGCTTCTACATGGAGGCTTGTCTGAAACTCTACAAGCGCACGCGCCTGTCGTTCATTGAGCGCCAGATGGTGGGCTACGAAGACGAGATGAACTATCATGCCCTTGGCACTATCAGCGAACTGTTCGACGGCAACCCGCCATTCCATGGCCGTGGTGCCATGGCTTTTGCCATGAATGTCGCCGAAATTCTGCGCACACTGAAACTGATAGAAAAATACACTTATCAAAAATAAGGGAGGAGACAAGATATGAAAGTACTTATGTTTGGATGGGAGTATCCTCCTCATGTGTTTGGTGGTTTGGCAACTGCCAACTACGGTATTTCACAGGGTCTCTTCGCTCAGGGCGACATGGATATTACCCTCTGTCTTCCCAAGCCCTTTGGCGACGAAGACCGTTCGGCATGTAAGATTGTAGCGATGAATGCCGTGCCTATTGCCTGGCGCGACGTGTCGGCCGACTATGTCCGCGACCGCGTTGGCAATATCATGGATCCGGAACTTTATTTCCGTCTGCGCGACCATCTTTATGCCGACTTCAACTATATGCACGTCAATGACCTTGGTGCCATGGAATTTGCCGGAGGATATCCTGGCAATCTCCACGAGGAAATCAACAACTACTCTATTATTGCCGGTGTTGTTGCCCGCACCCTCGACTACGACATCATCCATGCCCACGACTGGCTCACCTACCCTGCCGGCATTCACGCCAAGCAGGTTTCAGGCAGGCCTCTGTGCATCCACGTTCACGCTACCGACTTCGACCGTTCTCGCGGTAAGGTCAATCCGACGGTTTATTCTATCGAGAAGAACGGCATGGACTATGCCGACTGCATTATGTGCGTCTCTGAACTGACTCGCCAGACGGTAATCAACCAGTACCATCAAGATCCGCGCAAGGTATACACCGTTCACAACGCCGTATATCCTCTGCCGCAAGAGTATCAGGACATTCCTCGTCCTGACCACACTGGCAAGGACAAGGTTGTGACGTTCCTTGGCCGCATCACCATGCAAAAGGGCCCCGAGTACTTCGTCGAGGCTGCCAACATGGTCATCCGCCGCACTCACAACGTGCGTTTCTGCATGGCTGGCTCCGGCGACATGATGGATGCCATGATCCATCTTGCTGCAGAGCGCGGCATTGCCGACCGTTTCCATTTCCCCGGCTTCATGCGCGGCAAGCAGGTGTACGAGTGCCTGAAGGACAGCGATGTCTACGTCATGCCTTCCGTCTCCGAGCCTTTCGGCATTTCGCCACTGGAGGCCATGCAATGCGGCACGCCAAGTATCATTTCCAAGCAGTCCGGTTGTGCAGAGATTCTTAACAACTGCATCAAGGTAGACTACTGGGACATCCACGCCCTCGCCGATGCCATCTACTCCATCTGCGCCAACGACTCGCTCTTCCAGTATCTCAAGGAAGAGGGCAAGCGTGAGGTAGACCAGATAACATGGGAGAAGGTTGGCGCATGGATTGCCACACTCTACAAGCGCACTCTTGGCTGGGAGGCTTAGTACATCGCGACAAAGAAAAAACGTAATAACGAAATAACGAAAAAAACACTATGAAAACAATTTGTTTATATTTCGAGATACATCAGATTATACATCTGAAGCGCTATCGTTTCTTCGACATAGGCACCGACCATTACTACTACGATGACTATGAGAACGAGCGCAGCATCAGCGACATTGCCGAGCGTTCCTACATGCCGGCGCTTAGTGCCATCGGCGAGATGATTGCCCAGCACGGCAAATACTTCAAGGTAGCGTTCTCCCTCTCAGGTGTAGGCATTGAGCAGTTGGAAATGCACGCACCGCAGGTGCTTGAGAAGTTACAGGAACTCAACCAGACAGGTTGCGTGGAGTTCCTTGCCGAGCCATATTCGCATGGTCTGTCGTCACTTGCCAACGAAGAGACATTTGCTCTCGACGTGAAGAAGCAGTGCCAGAAGATAGAGGAACTCTTTGGCCGCAAGCCGACAGTGTTCCGCAATTCGTCGCTCATCTATAGCGACGACATCGGCGGCCAGGTAGCAGCCATGGGCTTCAAGGGCATGCTCACGGAAGGTGCAAAGCACGTTCTTGGATGGAAGTCGCCCCACTATGTCTACAACTGCAACATTGCTCCCAACCTGAAACTCCTGCTTCGCGACGTCAAGTTGTCCGACGATATTTCTCTGCGTTTCAACAATCCTGACTGGGAAGGCTATCCTCTCTTTGCCGATAATTACATCAATGAGATAGCCTCTCATCCTGAGGAGAGCCAGATTATCAATATCTTCATGGAACTCTCTGCTCTCGGCATTGCCCAGCCGCTGTCGTCAAACATTCTTGAGTTCCTCAAGGCACTTCCAGTCTGCGCCAAGGAGAAAGGCATCCAGTGGGCTACGCCTACTGAGATATGCATGAAGACCAAGAGCGTTGGCAATCTCGATGTCCCCGATACCCTCAGTTGGGTTGACGAGGAGCGCGACGTGTCGTGCTGGCTTGGCAATGCCATGCAGCGCGAGGCTTTCCAGAAACTGTACAGCGTTGCCGACCGTCTGCGCATTGCCGACGACCCACGCATCAATCAGGACTGGGACTATCTGCAGGCCTCCAACAACTTCCGCTTTATGACCACCAAGCCATCCAACGTAGGACTTGACCGTGGCATCTACAGCGGTCCGTTCGATGCCTTCACCAACTACATGAACATTCTTGGCGACTTCATCAATCGCGTCAACGCTCTCTATCCTCTCGAGATAGAGAACGACGAACTGAACGCGCTGCTTACCACAATCCGCAACCAAGGCGACGAGATAGAGTTTAAGGACGAGGAGATCACCCGTCTGAAAGCACGTCTCGCCAAGTATGAAGGTGCTGAGGTTGCCGAAGCGCCGGCCACAAAGAAGCCTGCTGCAAAGAAGGCGCCGGCCAAGAAGGCACCAGCCAAGAAAACTGCTGCGAAGTAAGAAAACACTAACGTAAAAGATGAAAAAACTTCTAATCGCTGCCCTCTCACTGCTCTCTCTGACAGTGGGAGGGCAGACCACTGCCTACAACTACGAGACCGCCAGTGGCGATCTCACAGGCACACGCATCTACACATTGCAGAATGGTCTGCGCGTCTATCTTTCCGTCAACAAGGAGAAACCGCGTCTTCAGACGTACATCGTCGTACGCACCGGCTCAAAGAACGACCCGGCAGAGACCACCGGTCTTGCCCACTACCTGGAGCACCTTATGTTTAAAGGTACGCGCGCGACAGGCACAACCAATGCCGCTGCCGAACAGCCGCTGCTCGACGACATCGAACAGCGCTATGAGCGCTATCGCCTGCTCACCGATCCTGCCGAGCGCCGTCAAGCCTACCATGAGATCGACTCCGTGAGCCAACTGGCTGCGCAGTATTTCATCCCCAACGAGTACGACAAACTCATGGCAGCCATTGGTGCTCAGGGCACGAATGCCTTCACCTCCAACGACGAAACCTGCTATACCGAGGATATCCCTGCCAACGAGATAGAAAACTGGGCTCGCATCCAGAGCGACCGTTTCCAGAACATGGTGATACGCGGTTTCCATACCGAACTTGAGGCAGTCTACGAGGAATACAATCTCTATCTCTCCGACGACGGCGATAAGATATGGCAGGCCATTGGCAAGAAACTCACGCCCACTCATCCTTACGGCACTCAGACCACCATCGGCACGCAGGAGCATCTAAAGAATCCCTCCATTACCAATATCAAGAACTATTTCCGCCACTGGTATGTTCCCAACAATGTTGCCATCTGCATGGCCGGCGATCTCGATTACGACAAGACCATTGCCATCATCGACCGCTATTTCGGCCAGTGGACTCCTGGCGCAGATGTCAGCCAGCCCGTCTTTCCCGAACAGCCACGCCTCACATCTCCTGCCGACACAACCGTTATTGGGCAGCAGGCAGAGCAAGTATGGCTGGCCTGGCTTGGCAAGAAAGCGTCATCTCTGCAGTGCGACACGCTCGATGTCATTGAGAGCATGCTCTCCAACGGCCGCGCCGGCCTCCTTGACCTTCGCCTCACGCAGGACATGAAAGTCCAGGCAGCCCAGGCCTATGCCTATGCACAGCAAGACTATTCTGAGTTCATCATTGTAGGAATGCCGAAGCCCGGACAGACTCTCGACGAAGTGCGCCAACTCATTCTGCAGGAGGTTGACTCTCTTAAGCACGGCAATTTCGACGACGATCTGCTCACTTCCGTCATCAACAACATGAAACTGCGCTATCAGCAGTCGCTCGACAACAATCAGTGGCGCGTACGCGAGCACATGGCGGCCTTCATCAATGGCGAGACATGGCAGCAGCATGTCGACAAACTCAGCCGCATGTCGAAGATGACACGCCAGCAGATTGTAGACTTCGCCAACAACTTCTTCACCGACGGCTATGCCGCTGTATACAAACTTCAGGGCACCGACACCCTTCAGAAGAAGATTGACAAGCCTGTCATTACGCCCATCCCTACCAACCGCGACAATGTCAGCCAGTTTGTGCGCGACATCCAGCAGTCAGAGGTGGAGCCTATCGAGCCCGTCTTCGTTGACTTTAGCCGCGACCTCACTGTAAGCAATACCAAGAAGGGCAAACTGCCGCTCATCTATAAGCACAACGACAGCAACGACCTCTTCACCCTCGCTTTCCGCTACGAATTCGGCCACCAGGACGACAATCGCTACGATGTCGCCGCCGACTATCTTGACTATGTCGGCACCGGCAGCATGACTGCTGCCGAGGTTAAGCAGGCCTTCTACCGTCTTGCCTGCCAGTATAGCGTCAGCGTTGGCAGCGACGCCATCAACATCGTGCTCAGCGGCCTCAACGAGAACATGCGCGAAGCCCTTCGCCTTCTCGAGGATGTGTTGCACCATGCCAAGGCCGACAGCGAGAGTTACAGCCAGTATGTCGACCTTGTACTGAAAACGCGCAACGACCGCAAGTCCGACCAGCGCCAGTGTTTCGACTATCTCTACCACTATGGCGTCTACGGCCCACACAACATCCGTCACGACGACATGACAGCCAGCCAGTTGCGCTCTGCCGACCCGTCACAGTTGCTTGGCCTGCTTGCCGGCCTTTCCGACATGAAGCACAGCGTGCTCTACTACGGTCCGCTGTCGGAAAAGGAACTCGTTGCCGTTGTCGACAAGGAGCATGCCACTGCTGCCCGTCTCACCGACGTGCCCCATGGCACGCCATTCGCCGAGCAGCCCACTCCGATGAACGAGATACTGCTTGCTCCATACGATGCCAAGAATATCTACCTGCGCATGTACCACAACGAACTGCTTCCTCTATGCATCGACGAGGCTGCTGTTCAGACTGTGTTCAACGAGTACTACGGCGGCAGCATGAACGGTATCGTATTCCAGGAACTGCGCGAGACGCGCGGCTTGGCCTACAACGCCTGGGCATCTTATTTCCTCCCCTCGAAGAGCAATCAGTGCGAATACTACTTCACGCATATCATATCGCAGAACGACAAGATGATGGACTGCATACGCCAGTTCCACGCCATACTTGACGATATGCCGCGCTCAGAAGCATCATTCGCCATTGCCAAGGAGGCCGTGATGAAGAAACTCGCCAGCGAGCGCACCACGAAGTTCGGCGTTATCAATGCCTGGCTTATAGCCCGGCGTCTCGGCATCAGCGAACCGCTGGCAAAGACCATATGGCAGCAACTGCCGTCTGTCACGCTCGACGACATCTACAGTTTCGAGCAGAGCCACATGGCCCACAAGACATATCGCTACATTCTGCTTGGCGACGAGCACGAACTCGACATGCCTGCTCTTGAGCGCATCGCTCCAGTAAAGCGGCTCTCGCTCGAGGAAGTCTTCGGCTACTAATTGTAGGGCAAAACCAGCGGATGTTGTTAAATGGCCGGCCTCTACATACACATTCCCTTCTGTCAGTCACGCTGCATCTACTGTGCTTTCTACTCCAGCACTCAGCAGCAACAGAAGAGGGCGTATGTAGAGGCCGTCTGCCATGAGTGGCAACTGCGCCGCCACGAACTTTCGGAGCCTATAGAGACGATATACGTAGGAGGCGGCACACCGTCGCAACTCTCTACGTCCGAATTGTCGCTGCTCTTCTCGTCTCTTCCCACTGCCGCTGCTCGCGAGGTGACAATAGAGTGCAATCCCGACGATGTCACGCCGCAACTTGCGGCCCATCTGCTTAGCCTCGGAGTCAACCGTGTCAGCCTTGGCATACAGACCTTCGACGACGAGCGCCTTCGCTTTCTGCGTCGTCGCCATAGCGCCTCGCAGGCACGCCATGCCGTCAGCACACTGCGCGAGGCTGGTTTTCGCAACATCAGCATCGACCTTATGTTCGGCTTTCCACAGCAGACTCTCCAGCAGTGGGACGCCGACATCAGCAGTGCGCTGCTTCTCGACGTAGAGCATATCTCCGCCTATTGCCTGACATACGAAGAAGGTACACCTCTTTATAATATACGCGCGCGCGAGGGACTCTCTTCCGTCGACGAGGAGTTAGAGCGCCAGATGTACTACCATCTCGCCGACCGACTTAGTTCCTCTGGCTACGAGCACTACGAACTGAGCAACTTCGCACGACCCACTCGCCGCTCTCTCCACAACAGCAACTACTGGCGGCAGGTAGCCTACCTCGGACTCGGCGCTGCTGCCCATTCCTACGACATCGCCAGTCGCAGTTGGAACGTCAGCGATATTGCAGAGTATATCGCCGCTATCAGCAGCGACCGTCTCCCTTCAGGGCGCGAGGTTCTTGACGCTGCCACTCGCTACAACGACACCGTTGCCGTGGCTCTGCGCACCAGCGACGGCCTGTCCCTTCCACTTCTCGACGAGCCCTTTCGCTCCTATTGCAGCCGAGAGGCAGCCCGTTTCATCAGCAGCGGACTCCTGCGTCTCACCGCCGACCACCATCTGCGGCTCACGCACCAGGGTCTCTTCGTCAGCGACATGGTGATGAGCGCCCTGATGTACGTAGACTAAGTTCTTTAGTTAATCTATCTTAAATTTCGCAGGCAGTACCGCCCTGCTCTTCCCTTTTTATCCTATCTTTGCATAAGTTGTTTCGCAAGCAGCGGCCGTGCGAAACGCTGGGGGCATGCGTCCCTTCGCCAAACGAAAGATAATTCTCTTACTATAATCACTAACTTAAAAACAAAAAAATGAAAAAAACTTATTTTTTCAAGCCATTCCTCGTGGCATTTACCCTCCTGCTTGTTGGGGTAAATGGTGCATGGGGGCAGTCTGTACTGTATGAAAAAGGTACAACAGGGAACGACTGGGCTACATCAGACTTAAATGATTGGGTTGTAGACAGTGACCACGGAACAACTGCTAAATCAGATGCATCCGGTAGCGTGACAAATGTTACAAGTTCCATTGAAAGTAACAAGTTAAAATTTAACAGTTTTGGTTATAATAACAAAACAGGCCAGACAGAATATGCAACTACAGCAGCAAAGTCCTATTCTTTTACGAAATCACTTACAACCAATAACAATTCCGTTCTAAAATTGACAGCAGAGTGGGCTGGCGGTAATGCAACAGGTAACAATTCCAAGACTCACCATCAGTTCACATTTGGCGACATTGTATTCTCACTATACGGACAAAGTGGCGGTGCTTTTTTGAAGATAGGTTCTGCTGATGCTATTGAGATAATTGCACAGGGCAATAATGTAGGTACACATCGCAACTCTGTTTGGAATATAGAATTGACAGTTAACCAAAGCACCAACGACGTTGAATATTCTCTTTCTACATCCACGCTCAACAGCGGTACTGCTGTTACGGGAACTGGAACAACTGCCGCCGCTGGCAGTTATAATGGAGTAACTATAGGACTTGCAAACAACGGATTGCCTAATTGGTCTCTTTTCCAAACCCTGAATAGCATAAAGATAACAGAAGCCACAGCACCAGACTTCACCCTCTCAGAAAACACCAAGTCGGTAGCAGTCGGCAGTGCGGAGACAGTAAGTGTCATGGGCATCACCGGTACGATAAACGTTTCTTCTGACAACACAGCCATAGCAACGGCATCGTATAACGACGGTGTTATAACCATCAATGGCATTGCTAACGGTATAACAAATATCGTGGTTACTGGCACCAATGACGGACTCGAAATAGAGAAGACTATAGAGGTGACTGTTGGTACCGTAGCCACAACCGACATAACCATCAACTATCTGTATGGCTCAACACCTATTGCCACACAGAAAGTATTGAATGGCAAGGCGATAGGTTCCACACTGACAGCAAGCGACATAACATACGATGCTGAAATCATTGGAACTGACTGCCGCTATGTAGACCCATCACTGAGCGTAAGTCTGCCATATACCGTTGTTGCCGATGGTGTAATAAACGTCACCTATGCTACCAAGCAAGATGCCGTGGCATCGGTTGACATTTACGCAAAGATAGGCGGCGACAAGCATAAACTTAAGACTATCACAACGGATGGAAAATATGTCGGCGACCAGGCAGCCATCACCTATCCACGCTTCTACCTGGATGACACAACACTATACTCAACCGCAAAGGAACAGTTTGGCACCGGCAACTACTATGGCGGCAACTTCACCATTACTGGCAGCGACCTTGACATAATATATTCCACCGTACAGGCCACCAACGTGGTCTACTTCAAGGAAGGCGAGGACATTGAAGGTATGATAAGTGATGCAACAAACAATGCAAACATCCGCTGTTCTGAAGGTAAGGGTGGACGCACTGATAGTGAAATCACTCTGACATCACTCGCTCCTAGAAAATACAATATGTTTACAACCGTATGGGGAGGAACTGGATCCACATTCACTTTTAAGGCCGATGGCGATTCTATTGTAACAATCAGTACTACTGGTGCTCTCTCTGACGCGAACAATCAATTCGTTATAAATGGTAGTAGCGATGCCAGTATCACCGTAAGTGGAACAAATTCTACCGGTAAAATTATCGACCTTGTATACATCCAGGAACTCAACTACCTTGACGAGATAGCCAACGGCGACTTTGCCATGAAACCTTGGAACGTCGGATGGACTGGTACGACAAATACACAAAGCGATAAGAAACAGATATTTACCTATCAAACATCCGACAGCAACTATTTTGCCGAGATGTGGGCAGGCAACAGCACCACATTCACTGCCGAGGGTAATATCTATCAGACTCTCTACGACGTTCCTGCCGGAACATACATCCTCTCGGCAGATGTTATGAGCACCGCCACGCAGGGCTCAGCACTGCTCTATGCCAAAGTTGGCGACAATAGCGATGTCACTGTGGCTGCTGGCAATGATGAAGCAACTAAGAGCGTTGCCTTCACTGTGGAGACTGAGAGCGACGTGATTGTGGGCTTTAAGACCTCCGGCATCACGGGCGGAACAGGCTGGATAAAGGTAGACAACTTCACACTTACCCCTGCCGAACCCGCCACCATCGGCACTACAGGCTATGCGACATTCTCGAGCACACATCAACTTGACTTGGACAACATAACCGCAGAGGGAACGGGCGAGATGAAGGCATATATCGCACCGACAGCCAATACTACGGCAGTGACGCTGTCAGAGGCAACAGGCAAGATTCCTGCCGGAACAGGTCTGCTGCTCATTGGCGATGCCGATAACTACGTCATCCCCGTGGCCACGACAAGCACAGCAGTTGGCACCAACTATCTTGCAGCAGGTACAGGAACCAACGTAAGCAGCGGCTATGTGCTGGTGAACAGAGGCGGCGTGGCTAAGTTCGCTCCGTTCACAACGTCAGTGACGATACCTGTCGGCAAGGCCTACCTCAACCTTGCGCCTGAATCCCGTGAACTGGACATCAACTTCGACGACGACATCAGCACAGGCATACGCAACATCCGCGAGGCCATGAACAGCGACAGCGCTATCTACAACATCAGCGGACAGCGCCTTAGCGAGCCAAGGAAGGGCCTGAACATCCAGAACGGCAAGAAGTTTGTGATGACGAGATAACGATATAACGTGATAACGAGATAACGTAATAACGTAATAACGCAATAACGCAATAACGTAATAACGAAAAAAATCAAATGACTATGAAAGAATATATCAAGCCTGAGACACAGATTGTAGCGCTCAAGTACCAGCAGATGCTCGCAGCCTCTGCACCAGGATTCGATTCTACAGGATACGACCCTGCAACTGAGACAATAATATAATTGGCATGGGGGCGCATGCTATGCGCCCCTGCCATACCAAAAGGAGAGCGGCGTGTAGCAAAATGCTACACGCCGCTCTTTACTGTATGACTTTTCTGTGTATTAGTCGATTACAACAGGCTTGTACTTTGGAACAAGAGTCTTCATAACAATCCAGCCAATCAGATAGGCCACTGCGCAGAAGCAGAACACAATCATGTAGGCACCTGGCTTACCCTCGTAGCCGAGGAAGGTGAAGTCGCTGCCCAAGCCCTCTGCATAGGTGAAGAGATTGCCCGAGCACTTGTTGATGAGCATTGAGCCCAGACCGCCTGCCATGGCACCAATACCTGTGATGGTGGCAATGGTAGACTTCGGGAACATATCACCAACGGTAGAGAAGATGTTGGCACTCCATGCCTGATGGCCGGCACCAGCCAGACCAATGATGATGGCAGGCCACCATGCAGGGTCGATAGGCGAGTTCTCCCACATAGCGAGCGGCTGTGCGAAGAGGGCAAACAGGGGGAAGAAGGCGAATATCAGCATGGCGAGCATACGGCCGGCATAAGGATTCATGCCCTTCTTCTCGACAAAGAGTTTTGGCAGATAACCTCCGAATATGGAGAGCACGGTAACGATGAAGTAGAGCGTGAAGATGAGCAACTGGCCCATGCCGCTCGACGATTTGTAGCCGAACTGATCGGAGAAGTATGCCGGTGCCCAGAACAAGTAGAACCACCACACACCGTCGGTCATAAACTTTCCAACGATGAACGACCATGTCTGCTTGTAGGTGAAAGCCTTGGCGAAACCCATCTGCGGGCCCTCGTCGGTAGCGTCCTTGGGGTCTTCATCGGTCTCAGCATCCTGATTGATATACGTAAGTTCGGCAGCATTGACGCGCTTCTGCTTTGCAGGTTTGTCGTAGATAAACACCCAGAGGAACATCCATACGAAGCCCAGTCCACCAATGATGATGAATGCCATCTCCCAGCCAAACATCTCTGCCAAAGGCGGAATACTGACAGGAGCAGCCAGGGCGCCGACAGAGGCACCTGCATTGAAGATAGATGTAGCGAAGGCACGGTCTTTCTTCGGGAAATACTCTGCCGTCACCTTGATGGCTGCAGGGAAGTTGCCGCTCTCACCCATTGCCAGCACTGCGCGGCAGAAGAGGAAGAGGTAGACCGAAACGGTGGCGATAGACAATGCTGTCATGGAGCCAGCCTCCACGGCCTTCAGGGCTGCCACGCTGTCAATGCCCTCAATCTGCATCGTCACCCAGCCACAGGCAGCATGCAGACAGGCGCCCAGCGACCATACGAAGATGGCCCACAGATAACCCTTCTTTGTGCCCATCCAGTCGATGAACTTTCCGGCAAAGAGGCAAAACACAGCATAGAGAATGGAGAAGATGGACGTAATCGTACCATAGTCGGCATCCGTCCAGTGGAACTCAGGAGCGATGAAGTCCTTCCACGTCAGCGACAGCACCTGGCGGTCCATGTAGTTGACAGTGGTGGCAAAGAACAACATCGCACAAATAACCCAACGATAGTTGGTCATTTTAGATGTTTGTACTGCACTCATTTTGTTTTTTATATTTAGTAGATTAAAGATAGTTCATTCTGTGGTCGAATGATGCTCCAACCGCCTGTCCTGTATTTTCAAGTATATGCTTCCCGACACTGCTACTTAATAATCCCATTAACAGGATTACATTGCCGCATTATCTTTTCATGGCGCAAAGATAGAGAAAAAATAATGAATGTGGCTTATTTTGTGTGCATTTTTTGTGCTATTGTCCAATTAGTCTTGGAAATACACCTTTTTCACACGTCCGCTGACTGCCGTGAGTATCTCGTACGGAATGGTGTCAAGTTCGCGCGCCAGCACGTCAACGGGCAACTGGCTGCCGAATATTTCCACACTGTCGCCCTCGCTGCAGTCGATGCCCGTTACGTCTATCATGGCGACATCCATGCAGATATTGCCTACGTATGGCGCTTTCTTGCCGTTGACAATGCAGTAGCCGGCGCCACGGCCGAGATGGCGGTTCAGTCCGTCGGCATAGCCGATAGGTATTGCAGCGATGACAGAGTCGCGCTGCAGCACTCCGCGACGGCTGTAGCCCACTGTGTCCTCCTTCGGGACATTGCGCAACTGCAGTATCGTTGTCTTCAGGGTGGAGACGGTGGAAAGCGGCGAGGAAGTAGCATCGGCATAAGGCTCAACGCCGTAGAGACCAATGCCAAGGCGGCACATGTCGAGATGGCGCTCGGGGAAATGCTCAATTCCTGCCGAGTTGCAGATATGTCGCAGTATCTTATGCTTAAATGCAGCCTGCAACTTGCTGCTTGCATCGGTGAAGAGACGGAACTGACGGCGCGAGAAGTCGTCGAAGTCGACACTGTCGGAGCCTACAAAATGGGAGAACACTGAGCGTGGAATGACTGCCGTCTGATGGCGCAGGCGCTCTATCAGTTCGTCAATGTCGTTGACGGGATCGAAGCCAAGGCGATGCATGCCCGTGTCCAACTTGATATGTACAGGCCATCCCGTTATGCCCTGCTTCTCGGCAGCATGTATCAGAGCGTCGAGCAAGCGGAAAGAATAGACCTCCGGCTCCAGTTCGTTGTCGAAGATGGTCTTGAAGGCTGTCATCTCGGGATTCATCACCATGATATTCTGCGTGATACCGTTGCGTCGGAGTTCTGCGCCCTCGTCTGCCACAGCCACTGCAAGATAGTCCACGCGGTGCTCCTGCAGCGTTTTCGCCACCTCTACGGCACCTGCCCCATAGGCGTCGGCCTTCACCATGCACACGAGTTTTGTCTCCGGTCGCATGTAGGAGCGGAAGTGATTGAGATTGTCCACCAGTGCGTTGAGGTTTACCTCGAGTATCGTCTCATGCATCTTCTGCTCAAGCATTTCGCTGATGCGGTCGAACTCAAAGGAGCGCGCCCCTTTGAGCAGTATCAGTTCGCCACTGAGTTGATGCGCTATGCCACTCTCCACAAAGGCTGTAGTAGTGGGGAAGAACTGCTTGTCGGCAACCTCTATCATGGCGGCAGAGGCAGTGAGTTGCGGCCCGATGCCTATAAAGCGCTGCACGCCACGCTGGCAGCACAGCGTACTAACCTTGCGATACAGTTCGTCGCGCGACATGCCGCTCTGGAAGATGTCACTGAGTATCACCGTACGCCGTTCGGCATCGCGGCGGCTCATAAAGTCGAGTGCAATGTCGAGCGAGTTGATATCGGAATTGTAGGAGTCGTTGATAATAGTGCATCCGCGCTGTCCTTCCTTCACCTCAAGTCGCATAGCGATTGGTTCGAGGTGAGCCATGCGCTGCTGCAGTGCCTCGGGTGTCACTCCAAGATGCAGCGCTGTCACGGCACATGCCAGCGAGCACTCTATGCTGGCTTCATCGACGAAGGGAAGTTCGTATCGCGCGCGCGTACCTTTATATATATAATATATATCAGTTGACAAGTGACTGGTGGCAGGTGACAGGGGGGAGGGGGAGCCCTGTGTTATGTTTTCTACGAAGAGGGTGGCCTGCTGGTTGTCGCGGCTCCACGTGAGGCGCTCGCCTGCGAAACCGCTGCGGCGGATGCAGCGCGACACGATATCGTCATCGCTGTTGTAGACAATGGCCTTGGCACCATGGAAGAGTTGGAGTTTCTCCATGCACTTCTCTTCCTTGGAGCGGAAGTTCTCCTGATGGGCCTCGCCGAGCGATGTAAGCACTCCTATCGTAGGCTGGATGATGTCATGGAGCGACTGCATCTCGCCTGGCTGACTGATGCCGGCCTCCAGCAGTCCTATCTCTGTCTGTTCGCTGAGCAGCCATACCGACAGGGGCACTCCGATCTGCGAATTGTAACTTCTCGGCGAGCGTGTCACTACCATCTGCGGCGACAGCAACTGATAGAGCCACTCCTTGACCATCGTCTTGCCATTTGAACCGGTGATGCCGACAATGGGGATGTCAAACTCGTCGCGATGGCGCTCTGCCAAGCGCTGCAGCGCTTCCAGCGGCGAGGGCACCACAAGGTAGTTGGCATCGGCCAGCGGATAGGAGGCCGACGAAGAAGAACCGCGCTGCGAGAGGAAACTCTTCTCTACCACGAAATTGCGCACTCCGCGCCGATAGAGGTCGTCAATATATCGATGGCCGTCATTGCGCGACGAGCGAAGTGCAAAAAAAAGTGTCTCTTCCGGGAAACACAACGAGCGGCTGTCGGTGAGGAGCCATCCTATCTGCGCACTGGTGCTGCCAATGCGACGGGCGCCTATAAGCGTCGCTATCTTTTCTATGCTGTATATCATAGTACAAAATTAGGGTATTTTTTCTGCAACTCGGCAACTTTTAACATTGTTTTTTCCATAAAGGCGGCATACTCCGCCGACTCGCCATTCAACGGGCGATGGGCGAGAGCCTGGCGGATGGGCGCCCACTCGGCAATGAAGTCGCGCGAAGCAGGGCTCAGGAAGTTGTCGGTGATTTTCTCCCACAGGTAGTCGACTGCTGCTTCCGATGGATGGAGCATATCGGAAGCGTAGTAGCGATAGTCGCGAAGTTCGTCGTTGAAAATCTCGTAGGCAGGAAAGTAGTGGAGGTGACAGGTGACTGGTAACTGGTGACTGGTGTGTGTGGAGGAGAGAAGTTGGTCGATGGCCAGAAGCAGGGTGGCCTTTGAGAGTTGGCTGCCGTGGTAGCCGTATTTGCGGTAGCGGATGGGGCTGACGGTGAAGACGACATTGACCTCGGGATTGCGCTCTGCGAGCAGGAGCACGGCACGCTGCAGGTAGTCGGCACACTCCCCGACCGTCAGTTTCTCCTCACTGAAGAGGGCGGCAGGGCGCTTCTGGCAGTTGTCGACTATCTCGCCCGTCTCGCGCAGACGGTAGACATGGTTGGTACCAAGGGTGATGAACACCACACGATAGGGCTCGCTGACGCGCTCTATGGTGTGGAGCACGGAAGCAGGATTATACATCGTGCCAAACGGGTTGACCGTGGCGCGGAACTTCTCGTTGACGAAGCGCTGTCCGATATTCGACGCAAAACAAGAGCCTACGAACATCATCTGCTCCATAGGCTCTATCTGAAAAGGCGGACGTTCTATCTCTACGGGAGTGGAAAACTGCATTTGCCTGTGTACCGTTTACTGTACCTTGAAGAAGCGCCGGTACAGGCCCGTGTTCATGCCACGTCCTCCAAACGCCTGCATGGGATTCATCAATATACTGAAGTCGACAGGGTTTGGCGTGGCAATGAGCAGGAATGTCTCGCTCGACGGTTCGTCGCCAAAGACGAAAGGCTCCGACTTGAACGCCACGGTGCTCTCTGCCGGCACGAGAAGGTGGGCGCATGACGAAGCAGCGTCGACAGGCAGGATGAGATACTTGTTGCCAGAACCGTCGATGTTGAGCACGTTGACATAAAGCACTTCCGACGTCGGATTGCTGACGCGTACATAACAGCCGGCGCCCTTTGCTATCGGCTCGTCGACGGGCACACCCGTCTCGCAGTCAATGAGGTCGAACTTAACATCGTAATTAGTAGCGAGTTTCACTTCGGGATTCACCAGACGAGTCTCCACGGCATGCTGTTTGTCGCCGGCAAGAAGGTCGTCAAGTTGGTTGAGCATCAGGGAGTCGGCCGTGGCGGAACGCGTAGACGTGCTGGAGAACATGTATTTCTCGGGGTGAGACATCTGCTGGCTCTCGTCGGCATAGAGTTGCTTCACCATGCTGCTCACCTGGCTTCTGGTGAGTTTCTTGGCACGCGGGGCGGACAAACTGACCAACTTGCTGACGGTGTTAAGTCCTTCGGTGGTGAAGGAAAAGAGTATGCCTTTCTTCTCGTCGATGACCGTCACGGCACTCTCCTCGCCTATTTTCACCAGTTCGCTGCGCGAGAGAATCTTGCGCGGATGAAGCGGCAGCACCTGGTCTTCGGTCTGCAATGCCACAGAGCCTACTACGGAATATACGGTGTACGACTGTGCACTGACGGTACTGGCTATCAGGAGAAAGGCACATGTCAGTGCTACGACGATGCTATTTTTCATTCTTTTGCGTGTCATAGGTGAAGATATTGAATGGCTCTATGCCACTCGGGTTCATAAAGATTGGTGTCTGCTTATATTCCGTTATCTTTCGCACAGCGTCGTAGAGGTAACTGTCGAGGGCTCGAGTGGAAAGGCCCTCGTCGCCATCCTGACGTGCAGCGCCATTGAAGGCTTCGATGAGCGACTTGGTGAAGGCGCCGTTGCCCCATGCAACATCCTCTTTCGACTTCGTGTCACCGGAACTGGAGGCATAGAGCACCATGCCGTTCTTGGAGCGGCGCAACTGCTCGACGAAGTGCTGTGCGGCAGCAGAGCGGTGGCCTTCCATGAGACCTGCGGAATAGCAGGCGTCGGCAAAGATGACAAACTTGGAATTGATATCCTCGGCAGCACTCTTGAAGTCGGAAGCGCTGAAACATTCGTAGAGCCTGTTGGTAGAACCGCCATAAGGCATGAAATAGAAGCGGTCTTTCTCGTCGCGATAGCCATGGCCTGCGAAGAAGAACATACAGAGGTCGTTGGGGCGTGCCTCCTGAGCCATCCACTCCATAGCCTCGAAGATGTCAGAGCGGTGGGCCTCCTTGTCGCAGAGCAGTTTCACCTGGACATCACTGAAGGGATGGCCTTTCTTCGACGAAACGGCGGCAGCGAAGTCGCGGGCGTCCTTGGTGGTCATCTTGAGGTTAGGCAGTTTCTCGTCGTCATACTCTCCCACTCCCACAGCAACGGCGAAGAGGCGTGGCAGGTCAATCTGTGTCGCCACCTCACGCACCAGGCGTATGGTGGCAGGTATGCTGTTGCCATTCTCGTTTTGGGCAAAGAGCATGATGGTGCAGTCGTGGTTGGGCACGTCAACATCAATCATGTTTGCCTGTTTTACGGCACGTGTCTCGGGCTGCTTCACACCGTCGACCATCACCGTAATCTTCGTAACAGACTCCATGCCCTGGGCCAGCAACTGGTATTTAAGTTTCACCACGTCGGTATGGAACTGCGACATGTCCTCAGGATAGAGTATCTTGATGATAGGGGCACCATTTGGCGAGGCCTGCTCTTCGGCAGTCATCGGGGCTCTGACGTTAAGCCCCTGCTGGCGCATCATTTCGATGAGTTGAATCTTACGGTTGGCCTCGCGCTCCTTTTCCGTCTCTTCAGGAACGGCATTTGCCGACTTTTTTATCTCAGGGCCTGCCTGGGCAGCAGGTTCTGTTGCCTCAGCAAGAAGCGGTTGCTGTTTAGCCGGTGTAGCAGGCGATGCCGTGCTGGGTACCGCCTCCGTGTTTGCTGCGGCTACAGCAGGAGCGGCCGGCGCAGCGGTCTTCGCAGCAGGAGCGGCAGTCTGGGCTACGTCGGTGGGGGCAGTGGCAGCGGCACTACTGTCGGATGGGGCTGTCTGCAAGCGCGTGGGGCGCTCCACTTCAGGGGCAAGTTCCACCTTCTCGCCGCGCGACATTGCCAGCCAGCGGCGGCTTTCCTCCATGTCGGCCTCGACCATTATGCCCTTGGCATATAGGTCGGCAAGACGCTCCTGTGCCTCAGTATAGCCACGCTGGGCCGATGCCTTCATGTAGATAAGTGCCTTGTCATAACTCGTGGGAACACCCTGGCCGTTCATATAGCAAAGGGCAAGGTTGTACTCTGCCTTGGCATAGCGCATCTTGGCGGCGCGCTTGAACCACATGGCTGCCGACGAGAAGTCCTTGTCGACTCCCTCGCCCTCATAGTACATCACTCCGAGGTTGCACTGGGCCTCTGCAGAGCCTGCATTGGCTGCCTTCTCATATAACTCAGCGGCCTCTTTGTATTTGCCTTCGGCATATCGTGTATTTCCGTCTTTCAGCCATGCCTTGGCATTCTGTGCTGTTGCCGTCGTGCAAACCACGAGAAGCAGCGACAACAGGATTAGAGCAAGTTTTCTATTCATAGCCTTAATTATTTTCAGTACCTTATATCGTGGCAAAAATACAAAAAAATTTTACTCTCCAAAAATTTTATACAATTAATGTTTGCGCGTACGCGTGTGGGCACGGGCACAAGGAAAAAAAATAATACAGCACTGAATCTGCTCAATACTGCTTGAAAAAAATTCATGCTGTTTTTTTAAAAATAAACACTGCTTTTAAAAAAATTACAGCTGTTTTAATTTTTAAAAACACTGCTTTAAAAAAATTCTGGGCTGTGTCAAGAAAAAACACAGCCCAGAAACGGAAGTTATTGTCTCTTACAATTTCGGACCTGCAGCGACAAGTGAAGATGCTCGTTGCTTTCGGTCCTGAATTTTACAATTTCGGACCTGCAGCGACAAGTGCCTTACCTGCCTCGTTGCCCTCGTACTTCTTGAAGTTCTTGATGAAGCGGCCAGCGAGGTCCTCAGCCTTCTTGTTCCACTCAGCAGCGTCAGCATAAGTGTCGCGAGGATCAAGGATGTTGGTGTCAACACCCTCGAGTTCTGTAGGAACTTCAAAGTCGAAGTAAGGAATCTTCTTCGTAGGAGCCTTCAGAATAGCGCCGCCAAGGATGGCGTCGATGATGCCACGGGTGTCGCGGATAGAGATACGCTTGCCTGTGCCGTTCCATCCGGTGTTGACCAGATAAGCCTTGGCACCGCTCTTCTCCATCTTCTTGACCAGTTCCTCAGCATACTTTGTGGGATGCAACTCAAGGAATGCCTGGCCGAAGCAAGCAGAGAAAGTAGGAGTAGGCTCTGTGATGCCGCGCTCAGTACCTGCCAACTTGGCTGTGAAGCCAGAGAGGAAGTAGTACTTTGTCTGCTCGGGAGTAAGGATGCTTACAGGAGGCAGCACGCCGAAAGCGTCGGCAGAAAGGAAGATGACATTCTTAGCCTCTGGGCCTGCGCTCTTGCCGTTAACCTTCTTGGCAATCTTCTCAATGTGCTCGATAGGATAGGAAACGCGAGTGTTCTCCGTCACGCTCTTGTCGGCAAAGTCAATCTTGCCGTCGGCAGCAACGGTAACGTTCTCGAGAAGGGCATTGCGGCGAATGGCATTGTAGATGTCCGGCTCGCTCTCTTTGTCGAGGTTGATAACCTTTGCATAGCAGCCACCCTCGAGGTTGAACACACCCTCGTCGTCCCATCCGTGCTCGTCGTCGCCGATGAGCAGACGCTTAGGATCGGTGGAGAGAGTGGTCTTACCTGTGCCTGACAGACCGAAGAAGATAGCAGTGTTCTTGCCTTCCATGTCGGTGTTAGCAGAGCAGTGCATAGAGGCTATTCCCTGCAGTGGCAGATAATAGTTCTGCATAGAGAACATGCCTTTCTTCATCTCACCGCCGTACCAGGTATTGATAATGCACTGTTCGCGACTGGTAGTATTGAAGGCTACGCAAGTCTCTGAGTTAAGACCGAGTTCCTTATAGTTTTCTACCTTTGCCTTAGAAGCGTTGTAGATAACGAAATTGGGCTCAAAGGCTTCCAGTTCCTCAGCGGTGGGCTGGATGAACATGTTTTTCACGAAGTGGGCCTGCCATGCAACTTCGACGATGAAGCGAACGGCCAGACGGGTAGCCTCGTTAGCACCGCAGAAAGCGTCAACGACATACAGTTCCTTATTGGAGAGTTCCTTGATGGCTATGTCCTTAACCTTTGCCCATACTTCCTCGCTCATGGGATGATTGTCGTTCTTGTATTCCTCGGTTGTCCACCATACATTATCCTCGCTCTTGGCATCCTTAACGATGTACTTGTCCTTAGGAGAACGGCCGGTGTAGATACCAGTCATCACGTTGACAGCGTCCAACTCTGTGTTCTGACCCTTGTCATAGCCAGTGAGTTCTGCCTTCGTCTCTTCGTTGAAGAGGAATTCGTAACTTGGATTGTGGGCTATCACGGTAGAACCGGTGATGCCGTACTTTGTCAAATCTAACTTTGCCATATTATTATGAATTAAAATGATATTTGTCTGTAACCTGTTTTCGGGTGCAAAGTTACAAATTATTATCGGATTGGCACTTCCCAATTCGCAATAATTAACCATTTCGCAGTGCTTTTTTTGTAAAACGAAGAAAAAACACGCGCGTAAAACACTTTTGTCACACCCACTTTGCAAATCTTATTTTTTTGTTTTATCTTTGGCACTCACAAAAAACCTACAACTATGAAAGTAATAAATTTCTCAGAGCAGAAGAGTGTGATAAACCAGTATATGGCAGAACTGCGCGACAAGGGCTACCAGCGCAACCGTCTGCTGTTCCGCAACAACATCCGGCGCGTAGGAGAAATGATGGCCTACGAACTGTCGAAAACGCTGGAATACAAACAGAAGGCCGTCACCACTCCGCTCGGCACACTGGACATTGCCGTGCCGAAGGACGACCTGCTCATAGCAACGGTGCTGAGAGCCGGCCTGCCGTTTCACGAAGGTTTCCTGCATGTTTTCGACAAGGCTGACAACGGATTTGTGTCGGCATACAGGATGTATACCAACAGAGAACACACCGAAGTCGGAGTGCACACGGAGTACATGGCTGCCCCGGCGGTGAAAGGGAAAACTCTGGTAATCGTCGACCCGATGCTGGCAACCGGCGGCTCGATGGCAGCAAGCATCGAGGCTCTGCTGAAAACCGGCCGCCCACACGCAATACACATTGCATGCGTGATAGCAACGCCAGAGGGACTGGAGGTGATAAGCGAGGCTCTGCCGGAAGACGCCACGATATGGTGTGCTGCCATCGACCCGGGCATGAACGCGCAGAAATACATCGTCCCGGGATTTGGCGACTGCGGCGACCTGTGCTACGGCGAAAAACTATAATGTTGCCGACAACCGCGGCCACTCGCTGACGAAGCGCTCCACGGCATGGCGGATGCTGTCGAGCCCGAAGAGATGCGGCTGGATGTCGCCGACGGCTATCCACATCGTCTCGGCAGCATCGTCGGCAGCCACGGCACGAACGTCGCTGCCATGAACACGGACAAGAAAATCCATGTCGAGAGTGTGGACACCCATTCCACTATACTTATACACGTTGGGCGAAGAGAAGAGATACTTCACTTCGCCCACTTTTAGTTCTGTCTCTTCCTCTATCTCGCGAACCATGCCCTCCTCCACTGTCTCGTACATATCGCAGAAGCCTCCGGGCAAGTCGAGAGTGCCACGGGCCGGCTCCTTGGCGCGACGCACGACGAGCAACTCGTCATTGTCGTTGAGGATAAAGGCTGCCGTGGCCGAGCAGGGATTGGCATAATAGGTGAAACCGCATGCATGGCAGCGCTTGCTCTTGAAGTTGTTTTCAAGAAAACGGTCGCTGCCGCACACAGGGCAGTAGCGGAATATTGCCAGAGGGTGCTCGTGATTACTGCCAGTCATCTGTACGGAAGGGGAAGAGTGGCAGTCCGCCCTGATTGGCGAGATTGCCAAGTTGGAAATTACGGAAGCAATAGCGCACGGCAACTGGCTCCTTTACATCGGCGCTGGTGAGGACTACGGCCTCATCCCACGAACGGCCGCCGGGCTGCCAGAAATGGCGCGCCACAGCAGGATGGAACACGCGGTCGGCTCCTGCTATCTCAAAACCCTGTATATCCTCAAAACGGCTCATGCCACCATACTCATCATTGAAATGGATGAAGACGCTGTCGCCCTGTATTTTCATTTCCTTGAAAGAAGGACTCTTGGCCATCAGCGAATGCATGCCATAGGTCTGCTGCAGTGCAAGGAAAGCAAGCCGCTGACCCACTTTCTGCTTCTGCGAGGGATGAATCTGAGTGAGTTCGTAGGGATATACGCAGTCGTTGGTGCATACCAGCGCGCTATTGGGGATGATTTGCGCAGCACGGAACTGCTGCTCCTGCAGCAGCGCATTCCACGTGCCTGCGGCATTGCCGCTCTCGTAGGGACATATCTGCACAAAATAGAATGGTATCTCGCCAAGCGCAAACTGCTTGCGCCACTGCTCGACGAGCAGTTTCAGACGCTCACTGTACTGATTGCCCGGGTCGCCTACGTTTGAGCATCCCTGATAGAACAGGATGCCGCGCACTGTTGCATTGAGTATGGGGTTGAACGTGCCGTTTCCCCAGAGCAGAGAGCGATGGTAGTCGTATTCTGGCCACCGCGCCACGATAGCCAGCGAGTCTGTGGGGTCGGTGGTGTGCTGCTTCAGGTTTTCCAGCGTCAGCCAACTCTCCACGCGCGTGCCGCCCTTGTTGGCCTCTATCAGCCCGATGGGTATGTCGAGAGCACGATTGGCTGTCTTTGCAAAGAAATAGCCCGTTGCGGAGAAGTCGCCGACGGTCTGCGGCGAACATTCGCGCCATGACGCCTGTGCATCATCGAGCGGCGTTGCCGACATGACGCTTGGTATCTTGATGGAGCGCACCTGGCGCGGGCCGGCGGCATCTATCACCTCCAGATTGTAGTCTTTCACCGGGCACTGGCCAAAGCCACGAACAGGCATTTCCATGTTCGACTGGCCTGCACACACCCACACTTCGCCGGCAAGGACATTGCTGACGGTAACTTTGCCGTCGCCGTCGCTGAACGTGATGGAAAGCGGCTCATAACTGGCCTTCGGCGAACGGACGGTAAGCAGCCACCGGCCGTCACCGTCGCACTTGACACTGCTGCGCTGCTTGCTCCACGACGTGGTTGCAGTCACGGTGCTGTTGGGCTTTGCCCATCCCCACAGCCGCACGTCAGTCTGCTGCTGTATCACCATATTGTCGCCGATAAGGTGCGACAACCTGATTTTTGCCTGGCCAGGCAACGCGATGCCAACGGCCGTCAATACCAACAATAGAATTCTGTTTTTCATAATGTCATTATTTTGTTTCCTTTACTATCTTAAAAAGTTTGTCGCTCGGCCTCACTTTCTCGGGCACGCGGAAACTGACGCGTGTGCCCTGTCGCGCTGTGGTGACACTGCCTACATCGTCGTGAATTTCGTCGACATCGACATAAAGCGCTCCTGTGGTAGGACCTGTTATCAGCATCTTGTCGCCAACACCAAACTCGGCAGCCTCTACGGTGAACTCAGCCACACCAAGACGTGCGAAATATTTCACGCCTTTGCCGACATACTGCTTACGCTCCGTGGCATTGGAGCCGTAGTTGGAATTCCACTCGCCAAGCAGTTGTCCCTGATAGTAGCCATCCCAGAAACCACGGTTGAAGACGCGCGCAAGTCTCTCGTCCCACTCGTCCTTGCGCTCCTCTGAGAACGTGCCGTCGAGGACAGCCTGAATGGCTTCCTTATAGCACTGGACGACGGTGAGGACGTACTCCGGGCCACGGGCACGGCCTTCTATCTTGTAGACGCGCACGCCACTGCTCATCATACGGTCAATAAAGCGTATCGTCTTAAGGTCCTTGGGGCTCATTATATACTTGTTGTCTATCTCCAGTTCTGTTCCCGTCTCCCTGTCGGTGACGACATACGAACGGCGACAGAGTTGCATGCAAGCCCCGCGATTGGCTGAGCGTCCCGTATTGTCAAGACTCATGTAGCACTTACCGCTAACCGCCATGCAGAGAGCGCCATGGCAGAACATTTCAATGCGCACATTCTCGCCTGACGGCCCTACAATATTCTCTTCTTCTATGCAGCGATGGATGGCAGCAACCTGCTCCATATTCAGTTCGCGTGCCAGTACGACGACATCGGCAAACTGGGCATAGAAACGCAGTGCCTCGACATTGGAAATGTTGAGTTGGGTGGAGAGATGCACTTCCATGCCTTGCCGACGGCAATACTGCATTGCCGCTACGTCACTTGCGATGACTGCCGTGACGCCTGCCTCGCAGGCTGCGTCGACAATCTGTCGCATGAGCGCCATGTCGTCATCGTAGATAATCGTATTGAGAGTGAGATAACTCTTTACGCCATGTTCCCTGCATGTTGCAGCAATACTGCGCAGGTCGTCTATCGTAAAGTGATTGGCTGAATGTGAACGCATATTCAGTTGTTCCACTCCGAAATACACGGAGCCCGCACCAGCCTTGAGTGCAGCAGCGAGAGAATCGTGGCTTCCGACCGGTGCCATTATCTCAAAGTCGGAAGCGGAAAGGTGCTGCAATTCTGTATCTGTCATTTCAATGGGAAATTAAAAGATGTAAAGGGGGAGAAAAAGGTGAAGAGACTACTCGTAGACTATCACACGACGGCGATGGATGTAGTAGCGTCCCTTGACAGGTGTCTGTACGCGCCGTCCAGCCATGTCATAGTAGGCACCAGTCTCTGGCGCGTCGCCGGTGAGACTGCGCATGATGCCAGTGCTCTGCTGCTCTATCTCGCCCAACAAGGCATGAACCTCAGCAGCGCCCCACAGCCAGCAGCCGTAGCCAAAGTCTTCAAAATTAGGAATGGACTCGTAGGTGATAACGCCGCCGTCCTCAGGACAGGCACCCGTGCCTTGCAGATAACCTACGCGCCCGTCGTCGTGCACAGCGCGCTGCATTGCCATCCAGCCATTGCGGATAGCAGGTATATATACCACGCTGTCAAGAAGGCCGGTGCGCACGCCCCACGCCATGCCTCCGACAAAGAGAGAGGTTCCTGTCATTTCCGGGCCCTCACTTCCCTGTTCTCCGTAATTCGTCGGCGCTGCCAAACTCACATTCCACGAACCGTCGGCGCGCTGGCAATCAAGCAGGGCATCGCTCATAAGGCGGAAATCTGACTCGTAGAAAGAACGATGGGCCTCTGTGGAGGGCGTGAATTGCATAACACGCGAGAGCGCCATGTAGACCCAGCCATTGCCACGGCTCCAATAGCAGTCCTTATCAGTCTCTGTCTTGTCCTTATATGGCGGATCGTACTGGTAATCACGGTACCAGAGTCCCGTAGCGGTGTTGAAAAGTGGCTGGCCACCGCCTTTCTTGGAGCCTCCCTGCTTGTCGCGAGTGTAGCGATACATTTCATACATGCGCTCCCAGTAGGCAGTATTATGGGTAATGCTGCCAAGGAGGGCAAAAACAGGCATTGACATCTGTATCGCGTCTATCCACGTCCACTGGTTGACATCCGACTTTGCCATCATACCATCTATGCGCATTTTGATGTGCTGTATCCGAATTGTCTGCGTGGGGTCCATCTGGTACATCTGCAGATAGGCCTGGCCGCAACACTGATAGTCGGCATTGTCGCTGCGTGCCTCGCTGTCGCTACTGCTCACCCACTGGTGGAATTCGCCCCAGTCGATGCAGTATTTCAACCAGTCTTCGCGCTGCTGCTCCCTGTATGCGTTAAGAAGTCCTTCATAGAAGACGCTACGTGTCCAAATCTTGCTGTTCCGACGTTTGCCGCCTACGTAACTATCGGCGCCAACATCGGGATAGTTGGTCATAAAATAGTTTGCAACCTTTTCCATCGTCTCCATGACTGACTGGCTTGACGGCTGTGTCTGGGCAGACACGCCAAGCCCCACTACAAAGAGGAAAAGGGTCAGTAGTGATTTACGAATGTCCATAACCTGGCAGCAAAGGTAGGAAATAATTCTTAATTCATAATTCATTTAATGTTATAACACTATTTTTTTTTAAGAATTCACGAAAAAATTTCCTGCACATAAGCGTTTTTAGTATTTCGCACCACTAATAAATACTAAAAAGTGCCGTAACTTGTTTTGTTACAGCACTCTCCGCTTTCAAGCCTTGTACCCAGACCCGGGCTCGAACCGGGATGGGTTGCCCCACTGGTGTTTGAGACCAGCGCGTCTACCGATTCCGCCATCTGGGCT
>FLNZ01005210.1_pt1 | contig 108978 bp, 92 predicted proteins | sample 1140391 | NCBI WGS metagenome assembly FLNZ01 (sample SAMEA3878171, study PRJEB12797) | bioreactor metagenome | biome: Moose rumen | place: Sweden | collected 2011-10 | reverse complement strand
GACCAGCGGCAAGCAGGAGAAATATGAGACTATCGTTGCCCTATACGCAAAGTAAAGTCGCTGCCCTGTTTTGACATTCAGACGTAAAAGAGTGAGCCCTGGGAAATCTCCCGGGGCTCACTCTTTTCTTGCACGGTCTATCCGTGCCTCGTCACAGCAGCAACCGTCTTAGCGCGCTGCCTCGACAATGGCATCGGCCACCTCTTCCATGCTCCACTGAAGGTTTGCACGATCCTGTCCCTCCACAAGGCCCATCCAGTAGAAGCCGGCACCGCCATACTGCTTGCAGAGGCGGGTGATTTCGGCTGCCTGCTTGGCGGCCTGAGCCTTCTGCTCGGCAGTAGACGACTTGTTGATAGTCTTTTCATCTGCACCGTTGGTGCCATATTCGCCAACGATGACGGGATAGCCCTTTGAGAAGAAATAAGTGTTCAGTCTGTTGAACATACTGGTCACGGCGGCACTACATTCTGATGTCCACGTCATGTTGTAGGTGTTCACCCAGTCGTAAGGATCGTAAGAGTGTACCTCAACGGCCAGGTGGTTTTGGTTGCCACACGGGTCGGTCGGAACAACAAAGCCCGACAGGGTCTGGTCGCCGTGCGATGCTGAGTAGGTGGTCACGATGAGATTGCGATACTCGTTGTTGCCGCCCGTGGCGCGCACTGCGTCGACAAAGGCCTGAGCGTACTTGTTGATGGCCTGCAGGTTGTTGAGATTCTGCGGCTGGCTCCACTGAGCGTTGGTGTCGCTGCCGTAGAGCATCTCGTTGTAGCCCTCGAAGAGAAGGTGGTCGGAATAGTCCTTGAAGCGCGTGGCAATCTGCGTCCACAGCGTCTGGAACTTCGGCAGTGTGATGTCGACCGTGGCATTGTCGGCCTTGAGCCATGCTGCAGCGCTGGCGCCCGTGTCGTGATGGACGTTCAGTATGCAATACATGCCTGAATTGATAACCATATCCACAATTTCCTGTACACGGTTCATCCACGCAGCATCCACATTGTTGTTGCTGTCGAGATGCTGCATCCATGTCACAGGCACACGGATGGCTGTGAAGCCCTTGGCGCGGAACATTTCAAAAAGTCCGGCGGTCGTTACGGGCTGTCCCCAGCATGTCTCATACAATTCGGGCGAATTGTTGTTGCCAAGGTTGGAATTCCAGGCATCAAGCGTGTTGCCGAGATTCCATCCTGCCGTCATCTGGCTCACTGCCGCAGATGCCGTCAGATGGCCGTCGTCGGGTGCCTGCGGAGCCACATAGGTAGTGAAACTGAAGGTGTAGGCAGCGTTTGCCAATCCGCTTGCATTGGTCACTGCACCTGCTGCTACAGACACGGTGATGACCGTGTTCTGCCGATTGCAGGTGACGGGGAGAAGCAGTGCGTTGCCACTCTTGACGATGTTCTTCACCGCCAGGTTGTCGCCGTTGTCTGCCGAAACCGTAACCTTACTGGCTATGCTGCCAGAGATGTTTACAGGCTGGTCGAACGTAACCTTGATGTTGATGTCGCCCAATTCCACACCCGTAGCACCGTTGGCTGGAGTTGTTTCCACCACCTTAGGCGCAGAACCTACGACAACCGGCGTGACAGGATCGTCACCGCCACCGCAGCCCATCATTGTGAGGGCTGTGGCTAAAACTGTTAGTAAACTTGTCATTTTTTTCATTTTTCTTGTATCTTAGTTGTTTTCGTTAGTAATATTCCTCACTTTGTTCATGCGCTCCACCTGCTCACGCACCACGGCAAGCGTCGTAGTGTCGGTGGAGAACACAGAGTTAAGGCCCTGTGCCTCCTGTGCCGGGTCGTTGGTGTAGGGGTCGCCAACCTGCCACTGCTCGTGTTTTGGCACGGCAAATCCACCCCATCCCCAGAAGTTACAGCCTGCAAACTTTCCTCCCTGCTCTGCATTCTCGGCAACAAGAGAGAACACGTATTTGTAATAGCCGTCACGGCCTTGCGTAGTAGCGCTCGGGGAGAAACTGAAACCGTCGCGCGGATAACCGAACTCTTCCATGACGAGCGGTTTGCCAAGGCTGTCGCAAATGGCAAGGTGGCGGTCAATATACTCGCGCGTATTTGCGCATGCCCGAGGCAGATTTTCTATTAGCGAATCGGGCTTTGCCCATCCCCAGTTGTACGGCCACAGATGCACATTGCAGTAGTCGATATTATTATCACTGCATATACGTTCATAGCATGCGTAGTCGTTTTCGCAGCCCCACGAGCCCTCGCTTCCAATGCTGATAAGATGATTAGGATCGAGTTCGCGGATGAGTGCCGAAGCCTCACTGAGCCATTTCTCAAAGGCAGGCAGCGCCTCGCGCGAGAAGGCGCGCGGCTCGTTGCCTATCTGCCACGACATAATAGCAGGGTCGTCGATATAGCGCAGCCCTGTATAGCGATTCGTACGACTTATTATGAACTTCACGTGGTCATAGAACAACTGGTGGGCGCGCTCGTTGGAGGCAAACTTGCTCATGGCATTCATAAAAGCAGGGTATCCGTCGACGTCGGGGCGTGGTTGCTTACCCTCACCGGCGTGTTCAAGATAGAAACCATAGCCCCCACTCCACTCCCAGGAGTTGTTAAGATAGAGCACAGCCAGCATATTGCGCCTACCCATCTCCTGCAAAAGGTAATCAAGGCCAGCGAGTATCGTGTCGTTGTATATTCCTGGGGCTTCTTGCAGTGTTGGCTCTACCTTTGTGGTCACACCGCGCTGGCCATCACTGCCTACAAGAATGCGCAGATTGTCTATACCCATGCGCTTCATCTCGTCGAGTTCACGGCAAAGGCGCTCGCGGTCGCCACCCTGTCCTTCCGAACCGAGTATGGCGCCATACCAGAAATTGGTACCTACGTAGTAGTAGGGCTGGCCGTTGCGCACGAAGTGGCCGCCCTCAACGTTAACGAATGGTGACGTTTCGGCCTTGCTTCCGCACGCAGCGAGCAGGGCCGACAAGAATAGTACTGATAATAATTGCTTCATACACCTATTAATATATATAGATATCTTATTTCTTAGCCGTAACCTTCACTTTTACTGACGTACTCTCGTTGGCCATGCGGTCGAGAGCAGTGACATAGTAGTAGTATTTTCCACGGGGCAGCACAGGAAGTTCATAGTGGGTGTTGTCCGTTACGGCAACGATGTGTGAGGCATCGTCGAGATTGGCTTTCTCACCCTTGGCAAACCTGTAAACAACATATTTGTGAGCCTCGTCGCTCCACTGCTTTGCCTTTGGCGCCGTCCAGCACAGCACTTTCTGTCCGTCGATGTCAAGCACTTTGAGCCGTTTCACCTTGCGCGGCGCCGTGCTGTCGATATGGGGCATCAGAGGCTGCAGTGCTGGATAGCGCCAGTAGTTGTTGCGCATGCTGGTGCCGTAATTGCCAATGTTGTCGGCCACCGCCTTGGCGTACCAAAGCACGGTACCCTGAACGCCCGACATCTCGCTGTGCAGTTTGCGCTTTGCAGGAAGTTGGTTGCGTGTGGGCTTTTCCGGATCAGCATATTTCACAGTGCGTTCTACGTCTTCGCCAATAAAGAGCGGACGCGCCGATGCATTGTCATTCCACCAACGGATTAGTTCTGCGTAGTCTGCCGAAGGGTGGCCTATTTGCCAGTAAAGTTGCGGCACACAATAGTCGAGCCATCCCTGTTCTATCCACAGCAGCACGTCGGCATAGAGGTCGTCGTAGTTCTGCAGGCCGCGAGTATTACTGCCGCCGGCATGGCTCGCCCTGTTGCGGTAGATGCCAAATGGGCTTATTCCTACCTTGACCCACGGCTTCAGTGCGTGTACAGTGTTATAGAGTTGCTCGACAAAGAGGTCTACATTGTGTCTGCGCCAGTCGCCTATGTCAGTAAAGCCTTCATTATTGCGCATGAAGTCGGCCTGGTCGGGAATTTCCACTCCTGCCACAGGGTATGGGTAGAAATAGTCGTCGATGTGCAGCCCGTCGACATCGTAGCGCGTCACTATATCAGCAACAATGGCGCAGATATGATTGCGGTTGACGGCAAGAGCAGGATTGAGCAGCACAAGTCCGTCGTATTCAAATGTCCTTTCAGGATATCGTGCAGCAACATGATTGGAAGCAAGTTCGTGCTCGGTCTTCGTCTTTGCACGATACGGATTTATCCATGCATGAAGTTCCATGCCGCGCCGATGACATTCTCTTACCATCCACTCAAGCGGATCCCAGTATGGTACAGGTGCCTCGCCCTGCACGCCGGTGAGAAAATGGCTCCACGGTTCATACTTGCTCTCGTAGAGCGCGTCACATTCCGGACGCACCTGAAAGATAATGGCATTAACGCCGTCTTTCTGCAGTTCGTCAAGTTGCTGTGTAAGTGTGAGTTGCATGCGCTGCGTGCCAAGTCCCTTAAACTGTCCGTTGACACACTGTATCCAGGCTCCTCTGAATTCGCGCTTCTGTTGTGCCGAAGCGGATACGGCAATGAGTATCGACAAGAATAGAAAAAATCTCCGCATGGGTCGTGAGAAAATGATTTGTTTACTTCAAGTAGTTGTCTATGTCGTGTGTCCAGTCGGCACCGTTCTGCGGACAGAACGTACGGATGCCCAGTTGCCGGGCAGCGCTGATATTGCGTGGTCCGTCGTCTACGAAAAGCATCTTGCTGGGCTCTATGTTTTCTTTAGATATCAGATGGCGGAATATTTCCAGTTCCGGCTTCATCATCTTAAGTTGGTAACTGAGGTAACATGCGTCAAGATAATGGCTTAGCGGATTTCCCCTTCCGTCGAACCTGTCGCTCATAGCCCACGACATCATGTAGGGATTGGTATTTGAGAGAAGAACCACGCGATAGCCTTCCTGTTTCAGTTGGAGCAGTTTGTCAAGATTTCGCTGTGGCACTTCCTTGGCATATCCGCGCCACGCATGCTCACACTCTTCGTAACTCAGTTCGCGGTGTACGAGAAGACTAAGTTCACGACGGAAGTCCTCGGCTGTTATAAGTCCATGTTCCAAGTCGCCGAAGATGCCGCGCTGCGTATATGCGTCGAGCCGTTCCTCAGCATCGTCAAGCCCGAGCGCCTTAAAGCGTGCCACGGCCTGCGGCTGATCGATGGTGAGAATTACTCCGCCTAAATCGAATGCTATTGTATGTACCATATTTTTTTAATTCATATTTTATAATTCATAATTCACTTTTTGAATTCATAATTCACTTTTTGAATTCATAGTTCACTGTTTCGAGTCTTTATCCTCAAAGAAATTTGTCTTTACCTCGCGTGCCTCTTCGATAGAAAGCAGGCGCTGCTCACTGTGCTGCTGTTCGTAGTCATGACGCAACTGCCCGTAGCGCTCCTCCAACTGCTGGTGCATCTGTTCGGCGTTACTCATCAACTGCGATGCAGCAAGTGCGTTCTGCGACGCGTCTTTCATCCACACCACAGGGCCTTCGTAGACTGGCGCTATCTTCAGTGCCACATGCAGTTCGCTTGTTGTTGCTCCGCCAATCATTATCGGCAGTCGCAATCCTGCGTTCTGCATAGCGCGCGCAACGTTTACCATTTCTTCAAGGCTCGGAGTGATAAGTCCGGAAAGCCCTATGATGTCGGCTTTCACCTCTATGGCCTTGCTCACAATCTGTTCGGCTGGCACCATAACTCCCATGTCGATCACCTCGTATCCGTTGCATGCCATGACAACAGCCACAATGTTTTTCCCTATGTCGTGCACGTCGCCCTTAACCGTTGCAAGCAACACCTTTCCTGCCGAAGCACCGGAAAGCGCTCCGCGCTGACTTTCTATGTGCGGCTGGAGTATCTCTACGGCCTGTTTCATGGTGCGGGCAGTCTTTACAACTTGCGGAAGAAACATTTTCCCCTCGCCAAAAAGTTTTCCCACTCGGTTCATCCCTGCCATTAGCGGACCCTCAATGATGTTTACCGCCTGCGGATAGCGCTGCAGCGCCTCCTGCAGGTCATCCTTCAGATAGTCGGCGATGCCTTTTTGCAGCGCATACTCCAGTCGCTGATCTACGTCGGCTGTGCGCCACTGCTCCTGCCGCTGCTGCTGTGGCGACGTGGCCTGCTCTTCGTGCAGAAGCGTGTCGGCCAACGCTATAAGGGCTTCCGACGCAGCGGGGCGGCGGTAAAGAATAACGTCTTCAATAATGGCGAGTTGCTCAGATGGAATATCGGTATACTGAACCTTTGCAGCAGGATTTACTATGCCGAAGTCCATTCCTTTCTGCATAGCATGGTAAAGAAACACTGCATGCATGGCCTCGCGGATATAGTTGTTGCCACGGAAAGAAAACGACAGGTTGCTCACTCCGCCGCTTACGTGTGCACCCTTAAGATTGGTTCTTATCCACTCAGTAGCACGGATGAAATCGAGAGCATAACTGTCGTGCTCCTCCATGCCTGTGGCTACTGCCAGCACATTGGGGTCGAAAATAATATCCTGTGGCTTGAAGCCAACTTTCTCTGTGAGAAGTCTGTACGAACGTTCTGCTATCTCTATACGGCGCTCGTAAGAAGTGGCCTGCCCTTGTTCGTCAAAGCACATGACGACTACGGCGGCTCCGTAGCGCAATACGTCGCGCGCATGGCTGAGGAATGCCTCTTCTCCCTCTTTTAGCGATATTGAGTTGACAATGCTCTTTCCCTGCACGCACTTCAGTGCTGCCTGTATCACCTTCCAGTCGGAAGAGTCTATCATCACAGGAACGCGCGCAATGTCCGGCTCGGCGGCAATGGTGTTGAGAAAGTTTACCATCTCTGCTTTCGCATCGAGCAGTGCATCGTCCATGTTTATGTCTATCACGAGCGCTCCGTCCTCAACTTGTCGGCGCGCTATGGCTACAGCCTCGTCGTATTTCTTCTCACTGATGAGCCGCAGGAACTTCCTGGAGCCGGCGACATTGCATCTTTCTCCTACGTTGTAGAAGTGGGAGGTGAGGGGTGAATGGTTAGAGGTGAGAGAGGAGGGATTGATGGTGACCGGAGAATCTATTTCCAGAATGTCGAGACCACTTAGCCACATGCGCTCCGGTGCCGGAGCAGGCTTGTGTGGTGTTTTCCCTTCCACCAACGGAACATAGCGCTCAATGAAATGCTCGTCTGTGCCGCAGCAGCCTCCGATGATATTCACCAGTCCTTCGTCTATCATCCTGCCCACTTGCGGTGCCATCGACTCCGGCGTTTCGTCATAAAGCCCCATAGAGTTCGGCAAACCTGCATTCGGGTATGCACTGACGTAGTAAGGCGCTTTCTGCGCAAGTTGACGCAGGAAGGTTATCATCTGTGCAGCACCGAATGAGCAGTTAAGTCCGACGGAGAAAACAGGATACGAACTGACACTTGCCAAGAATGCCTCCAGCGTCTGTCCACTTAGCGTTCGCCCAGCCTTATCGCTGACGGTGGCGCTAAGCATTATGGGAAGTTCCACGCTGCGCTGCCTCATCACAGTAACAGCAGCGTCGATTGCTACCTTGGCATTCAGCGTATCGAAAATAGTTTCTATCAGCAACAGGTCTACCCCGCCCTCTATCAGAGCGTCTATCTGCTCGGTGTAAGCATCGAAAAGCGCATCGTATGTGAGGCTGCGAAGTGCAGGATTGCTCACGTCGGGCGACATAGAACAGGTTTTGTTGGTAGGACCGATGCTGCCAGCCACGAAACGTGGCTTTTCAGGAGTGGAAAATTCGTCGGCAGCACGTCGGGCAATCCTGGCACCGGCAAGAGCCATCTCGCGGCAGTGCTCCTCCATGCCGTAGTCGGCCTGGGAAATGCGCTGGGCATTGAAAGTATTTGTCGAAATGATGTCTGCGCCTGCGGCGAGATATTTCCTATGGATATCTTTTATCACGTCGGGACGTGTAAGGCACAGCATATCGTTATTTCCGCGCATCTGGCCGCGATTATTCAGATATGTTTTGCCACGGAAGTCTTCCTCTGTAAGGCTATACTTCTGTATCATGGTGCCCATGGCGCCGTCAAGTACGAGAATGCGCTGGCGTATAATGTATCGAATGTCGTTCACTGCGTTCTGTCCTTTCCGTTTTGTCAGACATACTTCTTCATGGCGCGGTCCATCTCGCGGCGGTCTTCTTTCTCCTTCAGCGTCTGTCGTTTGTCGAACGATTTCTTTCCTTTGCAGAGCGCTATATCCATCTTGGCACGTCCATTCTCGTCGATAAACAACAGCAGCGGCACAATGGTATATCCTGTCTGCTTTGTAGCCGACTGCAACTTGTTTATTTCACGTCGTGTTAGGAGTAGTTTACGGTCGCGTTTCATCTCGTGATTGTTGTACGAACCGTAGAAATAAGGCGAAACACTCATGCCTTTAACCCAAATTTCGCCGTTAGTGATATAGCAATAAGTGTCTACGAGGCTGGACTTGCCTAACCTGATTGACTTAATCTCCGTACCTGTAAGAACTACACCTGCCGTGAATGTCTCAATAAAAAAATATTCAAACGAGGCTTTCTTGTTGCGTATCTGTACAGGACTCTTCTTCCTGATAAGTTCTTGTTCTTTGTTCATCTCATTTCACGTGGCTGAAACATGTCAGGATGCTGACTGACATAGTATGCTATCTGTTCTGTCCACTCTTCTTCATTCTCTACAAAATCATCGTCGACATCGTCAAACTCCGGAACTTTTTCGTAAAGCGCCATAAACTCCTCGTCGCTGCATTCCTGCTCTATCAGAACATGGTGTTTTTCATACAACGTGTGCGCGGAGTAAATGAGTTTTGACAGATCGCGGAGCCCCCAAAGCCTTACGGCCTTCGCAAAAGGGTTTTTGAAGATGAAGGGGCCGTAGCCGTTGTGTATCAACTGTACGAATCCGCCGTCCATTACTTCTTCGTGAACGATGTCCCATGCCAACAGGGTTATCTGGTCGGCATTCAGGCTGGCCATTGTCTCCTGCGTCAGTTGTCCACCTATTGTTTCCTTTATTCTTGCGACTGTTGATGCAAGAAAATCGTCGGCATTGTCGTAGTTCATACGTCTGCTTTTATCGTTCTCATCAATCTGACGGCATCAACATACTGTGCAATGCCCTGTGCCACCTTTTTCGCATCCTGCATAGCGTGCACCACGGTGGCCTGACGTCCTACCACGTCGCCTCCGGCAAAGACACCGTTGCGTGTAGTCATTCCGTAAGGCACGTCGCGCGTGATGAGGAAGTTATGGTCGTCATTCTCCAGTCCTGAGGTAGTACGGACTATCTTCGTAGCAGGCGTGGCTCCGATGGCAAAGATTACGTTGTTGGCAGGCAACGTTTGTTTGACTGGTTCCTTGTCTGGTTCTTTTGTCTCCAGCACTATTTCGGTTATGTCAAGACTGTCGTCAACATGTATTTCGCTGACGCTGCTCCACCAGTTGAAGCGCACGCCTTCCTTGACAGCGTCGTCGTATTCGGCATGAAGCGCCGTCATGTTTTCAATATCCTTATGGTAGACGACATCCACCTTGCTGGCACCTATGCGCAGTGCTGTGCGCGAAGCGTCCATAGCGGTATTGCCGCATCCAATGACAAAAACGCGTGCTCCGCTGTCTACTGGCAGTTCGCTGCGCTGCATGAAACCTTCGGCAATGAGTTCCACGCGGCGCAGGAAGTGCGTGGCGAGACGTATGCGCTTCAGGTCGGAACAGTGCGTGGCGCCATCGCCATCGGAGATAAGGCGCCCATTCTGCCGAATAGGTATTTCGAGCGACTTAGGTTTGCTGAGACCAGTGCCTACAAACACGGCATCGAAGCCCATGGCAAACATTCCGTCGACAGTAATCTCTACACCGACATGTGTGTTGCGATGAATCACAACGCCCATCTTCTCGATATATCTTATCTCGCGCGCAACGACCTCCTTTGGCAGTCTGTATTCAGGAATTCCGTAGCGTAGCACACCACCGCACTGGGCTTCCATCTCATACATTTCCACGGCAAAGCCCATACGCGCCAGGTCGCCAGCCACGGTAATGCCTGACGGCCCAGCGCCTATAACGGCAACTCTGCCACGTGTTTTCTCTGCGATATCCTCGTGAGTGAGATTATATTCTGAGTCGAAGTCGGCAACGAAGCGTTCCAGTTTTCCGATATTCAGCGCCTGACCTTTCTTACCAAGCACGCATGCGCCTTCACACTGCTTTTCGTGCGCACAGACACGGCCGCATACTGCAGGCAGGTTGCTCTTTGACCTGATGATACTGATGGCATTGCCGAGGTTGCCCTTTTTCAGTTCGTGTATCCAGTCGGGAATATCATTGCCGATGGGACACCCTTTCTTGCACTGCGGCACCTTGCAATGAAGACAGCGCTGAGCCTCCTCGATGGCTTCCGCCATGCTGTAACTCTCGTTTACCTCTTCCTTGAACTTCATTCTAAAATCTCATCATTATTTATTAATGGAAGAAGACGTGCGAACAGTCTTTTTGCCATTGTGGATTTATATTCCCTGGCCTGAATCGGCCAGTATTCTTGCCAACGGTCGCTAACTTGCGTTTCTGCTGCACCACACATTGCCACACACAGTAACAAGAAGTAAATCGTTAAAAAGGTTTTCTTCATAGTTAGTAACTATCAGCAACTAAGTGCAAAGATAGCAATGTTTTCGCGGTCTGCAATGCTTTTATGGCGTTTTATTTTACCTGTTTGAAAAAAAAATTCACGCCTCGCAGAAAAACGTATAGTGTTTTTAGAAAAATAAACACTGTTTTTAAAAATGCCAGCACTGTTTTTATTTTTGTAAACACTGTTTTTATTTTTGTAAACACTGCTATTTTAAAAAACCTCACTATCTTTGCCGCAAAACATACAGAAAACGATACTGTGGAACAAGGCAACATAATAGAAATCACGTCTATCCACGACGAGGCAATCAGGCCGTACACGGCTCTGACCGAGGCGCAACTTCGCACTGCTGTCGTGGCAGATGCGACAAGCGCGGAAGAAAACGGGGGACTGTTTATAGCCGAAAGTCCCAAAGTGATAACGACGGCGCTCAACGCAGGATACGAACCCGTATCGTTGCTTTGCGAAAAGCGGCACATCACTGGCGACGCAGCAGAAATCATAAGACGATGCCCGGGAATGGCGGTATACACCGGCGAGCGCCAACTGCTGTCGGCCATCACAGGATATACTTTGACGCGCGGTGTGCTGTGCGCCATGAAAAGGCGGCGGCTTCCCACGGTGGAAGAGGCGGTAGCCGGCAAGAGGCGCATTGTGGTGATAGACAGCGTTGTAGACTCTACCAACATAGGAGCCATATTCCGTTCGGCTGCAGCACTGGGCATCGACGCCGTTCTGCTGACCCACGGCTCATGCGACGCGCTGAACCGACGCTGCGTAAGGGTGTCAATGGGGTCGGTGTTCCTCGTCCCATGGACATGGATGAACGACTACGACGAGTTGCGGTGCCTTGGCTTCCACACGGCAGCAATGGCATTGACGGAGCGTTCCGTCCCGATAGACGACACTCTGCTCGCTGCAGAAGAGCAACTGGCAATAATAGTAGGCAGCGAGGGCTACGGACTGCCTGCCGAAACCATCGCTGCCGCTGACTACGTGGTACGCATACCGATGTACAACGGTGTAGACTCACTCAACGTGGCTGCTGCGGCTGCCATCGCGTTCTGGCAACTGCGCGTCCGCTAAGCACCACAGTCCACAACAAAAACTTTGGAAAACTCAAATCCCCCTGTATGACGACAGACGCTCACTGGCAAGAGCCTCGTAGCGAGTGCCGGGGCGCCCGTAGTTGGCATAGGGATATATGCTGATGCCGCCACGGGGAGTGAATACGCCCGTCACTTCAATGTACTTAGGCTGCATCAGACGGACAAGGTCTTTCAAAATAATGTTGACGCAGTCTTCGTGGAAGTCACCATGGTTACGAAAGGAGAAGAGATAGAGTTTCAGACTCTTCGACTCTACCATACGTTCGCCAGGAATGTACATAATGCGCAGTTCGGCGAAATCGGGCTGGCCGGTAATGGGGCACAGACTGGTAAACTCAGGGCAGCGAAACTGTACCCAGTAGTCATTGTCGGGATGACGGTTCTGGAATGTCTCAAGTACTTCCGGCGCATAGTCGGTAGGATATTCGGTAGTGCGTCCCAAGCGGCGGAGACCTTCATCTTGGCGATTCATATGCTGAATATTTTTAGAATGTTATACGATATGCCTGTGTCATAGACGTCTGCATTTTCATGGCGCTTCATAAAGCGCACAACACGTATCGTAACAGGAAGAACCACTATCTCATAGGCTGTCTTGAGAAACACCTGCCATAGCATCAGCACAGGAATCTCTTCCGTGGGTATCACGCCGTAGAAGGCAAGGGGGAAAAAGATAACCGAGTCGGTAGTCTCGCCGAAAACGGTGCTCACCACAGCGCGAAGAGAGAAGCGGCGCCCTTGGTCGCGAAGTTTCATGCGCGACATGACATAGGCATTGACAAATGAGCCGGCTATAAAGGCTGTGAACGATGCCAAAGTGATGCGTGGCATTAGTCCGAAGATGTTGTGAAATCCTTCCTGGTTGTGCCAGTAAGGCGCACCAGGTATTATGTCGGCAAGCGCACACACGCTGACAAAGAAAAAGTTCATTGCAAATCCTGTCCAAATGAGCAGGCGAGCCTTGCGGTAGCCCCATACTTCGCTGACACAGTCGTTGATGATGTAACTCACGGGGAAAATAATCAGTCCGCCTGTTACGCTGATGTGCCACACTTCGATTTGTTTTGTCTCAAGCACGTTTGCCGCTATCAGGCACACACAGAAAAGTATGCTCACAAGCATGTAGAGCACACTCACACGGTTACGTTGGTTTTGTTCCATTGTTCTTGTTTTGTTTAAGGGGGTTTAGCAAGTACCCCTGTTAATTAAAATTTTTTTTGTGTTTTTAGATTATGAATTAAAATTGTGAATTCTGAATTATTAATTATGAATTACAAGAAAATCTGTTTACAGCATCTATCACGGTGTCGACCTCAGCATCGGTAAGCGCTGGATGGCACGGCAGACTGAGTTCCTCGGCATGGATGCGCTCAGTGACGGGAAGCGACATGCCGTTCCATTCGGCATAGCACTGCTGTCGATGCGGCGGAATGGGATAGTGTATCTCCGTGCCTATACCCTGTTCGCTAAGCCACGTTTGTAACTGCTCGCGCTCGCTGCAGAAAACGGGGAAAATGTGGTAGACAGAGTCTGCATGACTCACAGGGATTCGCACCTGAGTATTGCTTATGCCCTGCAAGTAGCGCAAGGCTATCTGCCGTCTGCGGTCATTGTCACGGTCAAGATTTGGCAATTTTGCACTGAGTATTGCTGCCTGTATTTCGTCCATTCGCGAGTTGCGCCCAATGTAACTAAAAACATATTTGCGCGACGAGCCGTAGTTGCCTAACCGTCGCACTGTCTCAGCAAGAGCGTCGTTGTCAGTAGTAACAGCACCGGCATCGCCCATGGCTCCAAGATTTTTTGTGGGATAGAAACTATGGGCTGCAGCATCGCCAAGCGCGCCAGTGCGTGCCCCCCTGCCCCCAGAGGGATGGGGGGCAAAACATCCGTGAGCCTGAGCGTTGTCTTCAATTAGTTTCAGCCCACGACTGCGGCAGATATTGCCTATCCTGTCGGTGTATGCGCACCTTCCGTAAAGATGGACTATCATTATGGCGCGAGTAAGCGGAGTAATGTGCTGCTCTATAAGCGCATCGTCAATCTGCAACGTTTCCCACGAAGGCTCTACAAGGACTGGCTTCAGGCCACACTCGGTTATGGCAAGGATGCTGGCGATATAGGTATTGGCTGGAACTATCACCTCGTCACCATCACGCATCACGCCAAGTTCTTTATAGGCACGCAGAATGAGTGTCAGAGCATCAAGACCGTTGCCGCAACCTATCGCGTGGCGCGTACCGATATAGTCGGCGTACGACTGCTCAAAGCGCGCAGTGGCCTCACCGCGCAGATACCAACCGCATTGCAGCACTTCGTCGGCAGCGTGCTCGTAGGGCTCGTTGATTTGTTTCAGGTCCAAGTACTTGATCATCGCGACAGCAAATTATTCACTCTAACCCTTTTCACTCTTCTGTATTACCTTCTCAATATCTTTCTCCTCTGCTTAGACTTCCCATTCGTATCTGTCGAAGCACACCGTACGTCCTCCGAAACCTTCTTTCTGGAATATCAGCGAGGCATTCAGTTCGTCGGTATCACCCTGTGCCGAAGTACCGAAGTCGAAATAAGGACGCTGGAAGTCTGTCTCATTCAACAGATGATGGAACAGCAAGTCGAGCGCACCTGTCTGCTTGCCCTCCGGAGTGGCAGAGATATACTGCGTACGCACTACCTGTGGCGTGAGGTAAAGCACCGTTCCCCCAAGCGGTACGGCGTCGCGGTAGATCATAAAAAGTCTGATTTCTTTGGGGAAGCGGTCTTTCAGCATACGCATCTCGGCAACAGTGTGCACGGGCTTGGCACCATACTTTCTGTGCAGATTGTCCGTCAGGATATTCCAGAAAGCCTCTAAATCGTCACTCCCTTTCACCTCGAAGCCCTGCCTTAACGCCTTGCGTACTCCTGACATACGCGACTCTGCAAAACGTAACCTCTGACGGAGAAAAACCACGGAAGAAGCGTCACGTCCTATCAGCCGCGCATGGCAACGTATAGAAAGAGCATAGAGGTCGTCTTCTGCCGGCAGTCGGTGATAAACCCACGGCACTGGCTTGTAGACAATCCTACGCACACCGTCGGCCCGCAATGCTTCGCTAACAGCCCCTACAATCTCGCATAAGCGGCCTGCTGTTGCCTTCTCGTCGGTGACAAAACCGCCATAGGTCAGACCCTGATGCGAATAGAACGTATCGCCGCAACGATTTCCGGGTAACAGCGCAAAGAGACGCTGCCGGTGATAAACCATCAGGGAATTGTCGCTGAAGCGGTCGCGATGGTAGTCCATGTAGCCGCGGTTGAAAAGAAACGTTCCCTGCTTTGAGCGCTCTACAAAGGCATTCCACTCCGCAGCATTATCTGCCGCATATCGCCGTATCTCAAACATCTATTGCAGTAGCAAATGAGATTAAATCACTGTTCACTATTACCTTTTGCCATTTCAAGGAATTCTTCATAGTCGTAGACATACTCAGCCTCGTCGAAAAGTTCGGAAGCCAACACAAGGCATACAGCACCAGAGGAGAAATCCTCAAGAGTGCGCCATACGCCCGTGCCTACATATAATCCCTGGTACGGATGGTTGAGATGGAACCGCTGACGCTCGTGACCGTCGAAGACCTCAACGTCGAACGAGCCGCTGACTGCTACGATTATCTCCTCGCACGTCCTGTGAGCATGACCGCCTCGCCGCTCACCGCCAGGAACATCGTACGTCCAGTAGACACGTGCAATGTCGAACGGAACATTCTTCATCTGCTCCGCCACGGTCAGGTTGCCGCGAGGGTCAACGATTTTCGGAAGGTCTATCAATCCAGCATTCATCGTTTTATACATATTTAATTAGAGTTGTATACACTTTATCAACAAAGAAACGCTTCGTGAGATACGAAACAACAGATATCAGCAGGATAGTCGCTACTATTACACCAAGACCAAGACGCCCTTCTTCACCAATACCTGCCGAAGACAACAGACTATAGAAAACACGCATGGTAATCCAATGCGTTAGATAAATCTCGAAACTGATACTGCCCAGCCATTGCATGACAGGATGATGGAAGCACCGAGTAACCATTCCTCTCAGTTTATCCGTCTTCACAAAACCGAACAGAACGATTGGAGAAACGCCCCAGAACATACTGGCACATCTGAAACCAATGGCCGACCGCTCATAAACAAAGAAAGAGAACACCACCCAACACGCCAACAGCACCTCTATCAAAGAGATACATCCCACAGACTGTCGACTGAGCCATCTCTCCACCTGCCCGGCAGAAGCCGAGACTGAGAAACGGAACAAGAGTATACCGAGGGCAAAATCAAGTAGGCGCGTCGCTGGCGAGGCATAAAGTAGAGGATTCACCATACTCATCGGAATGCTGATAGCAAGAACGACATACAATCCAAGGACTGCTGCCCCCACCAAAATCAGTTTCCGCAGTGAAACAGAATTCAGCCACATGAACAACACGCCGAACACGACATAGAAGAACAACAGGTCAGACAAGAACCACGATGAGCCATTAGCCACAAAATAGAAATCATCACTCGGCACCCAACTCTGCAGCAACAGAGCGTTTGCCAACAGTTTCGGCCAACTAAAATAACGCTCCAGTCGTGCATCCAATGCCACCATCACAAGAAACGTCACAAGATGCAGGGGATAGAACTTAAACAATTGTTTCTTCAGGAATTGTTTCCACCTGAACTCTCCATTTTGCACCTGCCGCCCATACGCATAAGAAAGAATAAAGCCACTCAATACGAAGAAAAACGAGGCACCACACTCTCCACCGAAATCGAACGATTTTCCGATGATGTGTGACATCACGACAAACATGATGAATACGAATCTCAACGATTGAAGTGACTTAATCATTCGCCGTTAATGTTCAAACTTCGTATAGGGATCGGTGCCAAGCACTGTCTTGGCGAGGCGCTTGGCCTTGGAGCGGAGGGCTTCAACGTCGTCGTCAACCTCACCGTAGCAGAGAACAACTCCCATGCGGCGACCCTTGTGAGCCTCGGGCTTACCAAAGATGCGGATGCGCGTACGGTCTTCCTTGAGTGCTTCAACAAGATTATAGTCGAGCGGTCCCTGTTTCTCTTCTGGCGAGAGAATGACGGCAGAGGCGCCGGCATGCTCCAGATGAATGCCGGCAATAGGCAGTCCGAGCACGGCACGAAGATGGAGTTCAAATTCAGAAAGATTAGTGGTGTGGCCAAGTGTCACCATGCCTGTGTCGTGTGGACGCGGTGAGAGTTCGGAGAAGATAACCTCACCCTGTCTTGTCAGGAAGAACTCTACGCCCCAGATGCCGGCACCTGTCAGCGCACTGGTAACTTTGTCGGCCATAACCTGCGCCTGTTTGAGAGCAGCCTCGGGGATTTTGTACGGCTGCCACGACTCACGATAGTCGCCCGACTTCTGTACATGGCCTATCGGTGGGCAGAACAGTGTCGGCCAGCCATGCTGCTGAGTGACTGTAAGCAGTGTGAACTCTGACTCGAAGTCAATAAACTCCTCGATTATGACTTCCTTAACATCACCACGAGAGCCCTCCATGGCCTCACGGAAAGCCTGCTCGAGTTCGGCTTCGTTGTGAACGTAACTCTGGCCGTGGCCGGATGACGACATAAGAGGCTTGACAACACAGGGGAAGCCAATCTCATCGGCAGCGCGCTTGAACTCGTCGAAAGTCTTGGCATAGAAATACTTTGCCGTGCGCAGGCCAAGGTCACGAGAGGCAAGGTCGCGGATGGCACGGCGGTTCATCGTGAAGTTGACAGCACGGGCAGACGGCGTAACCTGTATACCTTGCTCCTCAAACTTAAACAGGCGCTCTGTGCGTATGGCCTCTATCTCAGGAACAATTATGTCCGGATTGTGCTTGCGGACTACAGCCTCGAGAGCATCGCCGTCAAGCATAGAAAACACTTCACGCTCGTCGGCTACCTGCATGGCAGGAGCGTTGTCGTAACGGTCGCACGCAATTACATACTGGCCAGCACGCTTGGCTGCTATCACAAACTCTTTGCCCAGTTCGCCTGAGCCTAACAGCAAAATCTTTTTCATTATCTTAAATCTCACTATTCCGTCGAAGGAATTCTTGTTATCTGTTACTGTACATTTTGTCGTAATACTTCTGGTAGTCGCCGCTCGTCACGTTGTCAAGCCACTCCTGATTGTCAAGATACCACCTTACGGTCTTCTCTATTCCTTCCTCAAACTGCAGACTGGGCTCCCAGCCAAGTTCACGCTGGAGTTTAGAGGAGTCGATGGCGTAACGCAGGTCGTGGCCGGCACGGTCGGTGACGAAGGTTATCAAATCCATGTCCTCGCCTTCCTTGCGGCCAAGGAGACGGTCGACAGTCTTGATGACAACCTTGATAATGTCTATGTTCTTCCACTCATTAAAGCCGCCGATGTTGTAGGTTTCGGCTGTCTTTCCTTCATGGAAGATAAGGTCGATGGCACGGGCGTGATCCTCAACGAAAAGCCAGTCGCGAACATTCTCACCCTTGCCATAGACGGGAAGAGGCTTGCGATGGCGGATGTTATTAATAAAAAGAGGTATCAGTTTCTCCGGAAACTGGTAAGGACCGTAGTTGTTGGAACAATTTGTAACCACGACAGGCATGCCATAGGTGTCGTGGAATGCGCGAACAAAGTGGTCGCTCGACGCCTTTGCCGCACTGTAGGGAGAATGAGGGTTGTACTTCGTCGTTTCAAGGAAGAACTTATCGCCATATGCAAGATGATGTTCGGCACTCGACGCCGTAGTTGTGAACGGCGGCTCTATACCCTCAGGGTGCGTCAGTTCAAGTGCGCCATAAACCTCATCGGTGGAAATATGATAGAAGCGCTTGCCCTCATATTTCTCTGGAAGACTCTCCCAGTAGAGTTTGGCTGCCTGAAGCAGGCTGAGAGTTCCCATAACGTTCGTCTGAGCAAAGGTGAACGGGTCTTTTATGGAGCGGTCTACATGGCTCTCGGCGGCAAGATGGATGATTCCGTCTACTTTCTTGTCTTGCATCAACTTTAAAAAGGCATCGAAGTCGCATATATCCATCTTTACAAATTCGTAATTCGGCTTTTGCTCAATGTCTTTAAGGTTTGCAAGATTACCAGCATACGTCAACTTGTCGAGATTGATAATGTGGTAGTCGGGATACTTGTTTACAAAAAGACGCACTACGTGGCTTCCTATGAAACCTGCGCCACCAGTAATAACAATTGTACGTTTCATAACTTTATCTTATTTTATGTTCTCCTAATGATATCACTTCACAATCGGTAAACTTGTCTCCATCAATGGTAAGACGAACCAGGGTACGCTCTTTATGCCATCCTTGAATGCCGGCAGCCCCTGGATTGATGTGCAGCAGGTTAAGCGTTTTGTCAAACTTGACTTTCAAGATATGCGAATGGCCTGCAATGAAAAGTTGAGGCGGACTGGCGAAAAGCATAGAACGCACCGATGCATCGTAGTTGCCAGGATAGCCTCCGATATGCTTTATCAGCACATCTACATCCTCACATTTGAAACGGCAAATCTCACGATACATCAACCGCAAGTCACCACCGTCGCAGTTTCCACACACAGCACGGAAGGGACGGAAGGCAGCCAACTTCTCAGCAACTTCCACACTGCCTATATCGCCTGCATGCCATATCTCATCGCATGGCTCGAAGTAGTGCAGGTACTTCTCATCCCAATAAGAATGTGTGTCGCTGAGAATGCCTATCTTCTTCATTGCAGGAAGTGAGTATTGAAACTATGACTTTATATTAAAACGACGACGAATGAAGTCGGCAATAAATTGTTCTGTCGGTTGCAGGCCGAGAATACTGGAGTCGATACAGAGATCGTACGATTCGCTATGCCCCCATCGCTTACCTGTATAATAATTATAGTAAGAGGCTCGCTTCGCCTCGCCCTGCTCTATCAATTTACGTGCTGCAGTGCGCTCAATATGCTGACGTGCCGACACCTGACTGATGCGGAACTCCATGGAAGCAGTGATGAAGATGTTTACAACATTGTCCATGTCACGCAGAACGTAATCGGCACATCTGCCAACAAATACACACGAGCCCTGCTGAGCAGCCTTGCGAATAGCATCGCTTTGAAACTGGAACAGTCCTTCAGGCGAGAACTTGGAATGATAGATATTGCCACTTCCGCCAGCATGTGGCGACTGCAGATTGAACAGCGACTTCAGGAAACCCTTTCTTTCGTCATTCTGCTCAAAGAAACGCTCGGAGAAGCCACTTTCCTTGGCTGCCAAATTCAACAACTCCCTGTCGTAGTAAGTCGCCCCGAAGTCCATAGCCAACATACGGGCGATGTCATGTCCCCCGGAGCCTAACTGCCTGCCTACGCAAATTATTATATGACTGTTACTCATGATTTCAAGCGTTTCATATACCAGAAAAGAAGTGGCAGAGTCATGGCAAACGAGCCGAAATCGCTTAAAGCCATGGAATACCACACTCCGTCAAGTCCCAACATTATTGGTAACACATATGCCAGTGGGATAAGCAGTATCAACTGGCGCGAAAGAGAAAGGAATATAGATACCTTTACCTTTCCTATACACTGAAAGAAGTTTGTAATCACAGCCTGCGAACCTACTACGAAGAACACAAGCATGTTGAGGCGTATTCCCCTGGCCGACATCGCAATCAAAGTTGCATCTGTGGTAAATATGCGTGCTATCTGATATGGAAACAGCATTGACAATCCCCAGCCAACTAACAGAATTGTCGTTGCGGCTCCTATGGCCAGCCACAACACGCGGAACATGCGGTCAAATTTCTCTGCGCCGTAATTGTAGCCTGCTATAGGCTGCATTCCTTGGTTTACACCTATCACAAACATAAAGAATACCATACCAATAGAGTTGGCTATGGAATATGCGCCTACTGCCATATCTCCACCGTAGCGCATGAACTGATTGTTCATAAATATCACCACGATGCACGCTGTGGCATTCATCAGGAAAGGCGAAATGCCGATTGATATTATGTTGCGCACAAGGTCTGCCTTCAGTTTGTAGATACCCCGTTTGAGATGCAGTATTTCCTTGCTGTCAGAAAAAAGCCACAACTGCCAGCATAGCGCTAAGGACTGGGAAGTTACAGTTGCGAAGGCTGCACCTTTTATGCCCCAGCGCAGCCACCATACAAATAAAATGACCAGTACTATATTGCATGCCACTGTAAACAAAGTTGAGTACATTGCATGGCGAGGCTTACCGGCGGCACGAAGAACGGCATTCATGCCGAAATACATGTGGGTAATCATATTGCCAAGCAATATCACTGTCATAAATTCCCGTGCATAAGGCAACGTCACATCGCTGGCTCCAAAAAAACGAAGAATGGGGTCAAGCAGCAATAGGCAGACCACCATAAAGAGGAATCCGACAATGAGATTAAGAGTGACAGTATTGCCAAGAAGATGCTCAGCAGTGGCGTAGTCGCGCTGTCCTAATTTTACGCTGATACAAGTAGAGGCTCCCACGCCCACCGCAGCGCCAAAAGCGCCCGATAAATTCATTAGTGGGAAAGTTATTCCAAGTCCTGCGATAGCCTCCGGCCCTACCAACTGACCTATCATGGCACGGTCGATAATGTTGTACATACTTGACGCCGTCATTGCCACCATTGCCGGTAAGGCATATTGCATCAGGAGTTTGCCGACAGGCTTTGTTCCTAACTCAAGCGTTGCTTGCTTGTTATCCATTAACGCGTAGAGAATCGAGAATATTTATTGAAACATGTGCCCCACTCTTCCTGGAGAGTGGGACACATGCCAGTAGAGTTTCGCAGTCTAAGCAGCGAATTTTAATCTTGCTGATTTTCAGGACGCAGTTGACGCACTACGACACCGGCGCGCCACATTTCCTGATTGCGCATTGCCTCAAGTTCCTTCTCCAAGCCGGCACGATAGTCAGGCTTTGAGTTGGCATCAATGGAAATCTGAGCCTCGTTACCGCTCTTCACAGATTCATATAGTTGCTGCATCACAGGCTTGATGGCGTCATGGAAACGAGGAGCCCAGTCGAGAGCACCGCGCTGGGCCGTTGTAGAACAGTTGGCATACATCCAGTCCATACCTTTGGCGCCGAAGAGCGGGCCGAGGCTCTGCGTGAGTTCCTCAACCGTCTCATTGAAAGCCTCGGATGGCGAATGGCCATTCTCACGAAGAACTTCATACTGAGCCAGAAGCAGTCCCTGAATAGCACCCATCAGCGAGCCACGCTCACCAGTGAGGTCACTTGTAGCCTCGCGCTCAAAGGTTGTCTTAAACATGTATCCTGCACCGATACCAATACCAAAGGCAAGTGTCTTTTCTTCTGCCTTACCGCTGGCATCCTGATAGACTGCATAAGAGCAGTTCAGGCCACGGCCTTCGCAGAACATGGTACGAAGACTGGTGCCGCTACCTTTAGGAGCAACGAGGATTACATCGACATCCTTTGGAGGAATAACGCCAGTACGGTCGCTCCAGTTGATAGCAAAGCCATGGCTATAGTAAAGAGTCTTTCCGGGCTTCAAATACTGCTTTATTGTCGGCCATACTTGTATCTGACCGGCATCAGAAAGCAGCATGCAAAGAATGGTGCCGCGCTCAGCAGCCTCTTCAATAGAGAAGAGAGTCTTGCCGGGAACCCATCCGTCGGCCACAGCCTTCTCGTAGGTTTTTCCCTGACGCTGGCCAACAATGACATTAAAGCCGTTGTCGCGCAGGTTACATGCCTGACCGGGGCCCTGGATGCCGTAGCCTATCACGGCTATTGTTTCATTCTTCAATACTTCACGTGCTTTCTCCAAAGAGAACTCCTTACTGGTGATGACGGTCTCAATGACACCGCCAAAATTCATTTCTGCCATAATTTCTCGCTTTTATATTTTTTTACAATTTGTCAGTGTTTACGGCTTGCAAAATTACGTATTTGCATAGTAACAGCCAAATTTTCTTATGGTTTTTTATTGTACGCCTGTTATTATATACTTAATTCATCAAGCACTTTTATAAGTCCCTTGTTAAACGGCTTGTCAGAGCGTATTGCTTCACTGAACGGCACAAATACCACTTCGTTGTTGCGCACGCCAATCATAACATTACGCTGTCCTTGCATGAGTGCCTTGATTGCGCCAGCGCCAGTGCGCGATGCCAGTATGCGATCGTGAGCAGACGGGCTACCCCCGCGCTGCAAATGTCCAAGGATGGAAACGCGTACGTCAAATCCCGGAAACTCTTTCTTCACGCGGTCAGCGTAGTAGAGAGCGCCACACTTCGGACTCTCCGACACTATAACGATGCACGATTTCTTGGACTTGCGAATTCCGCGCTCCATGAAGCGTGCCAGTTGGTCTACGTCAGTACTTTCCTCCGGAATAATGGCAGCCTCTGCACCGCATGCTATTGCTGAGTTTTGTGCAAGGAAACCTGCGTCACGTCCCATCACCTCTATAAAAAATATACGCTCATGTGAGTTTGCCGTGTCACGTATTCGGTCCACGCACTCCATGATTGTATTCATCGTAGTGTCGTATCCTATTGTAGAATCGGTGCCGAAGAGGTCGTTGTCAATCGTTCCAGGCAGGCCTACAACGGGAAAATCATATTCCATGGCAAAGTTGCGTGCACCGGTAAGCGAACCATTTCCGCCTATCACCACGAGGGCGTCGATTTCTTCGCGCTTACATGTCTCGTAGGCTTTCTGCATACCTTCAGGAGTCATAAACTCCGCAGAGCGCGCCGTTTTCAGGATTGTTCCTCCACGTGTTATGATTCCGCTCACGTCTTCTGTCGTGAACGTCTTCACTTCTCCTTTTATTAATCCGTCGTATCCGCGATAGATTCCTTTCACTTTAAGACCGTTGCAAATCCCCGAACGGGTAACAGCACGTATTGCAGCGTTCATACCAGGTGCATCACCTCCGGAAGTAAGTATTCCGATTGTATTTATCCTTGCCATAAAACCGAAAATTATATATAATTTGTCTCTATCCACAAGATGAGGAGTCCCATAAGCCATCCCAGCAAAACCTTGGGAGTCAGGTTTTTCAGATACCAGCCCAATCGGACATGCTCCATGCGCATCAGCGCAAGTCCGCTGGTTGAACCGACAGAGAGAAGACAGCCGCCGACAGCCGTAGTAAAGGCTATCATTTTCCAGTATGTGCCATTTGCAGCCATGTCGCCTGTTTCTGCCACAGGATAGAACATGATATTGCTCACGGCAACAGTGAATGTGTCTATCAGTGAACTCAGCACTCCGGCGCCAGCACCTATAATCCATATATTATGTACGTACTGGTCGAACAGATGAGCAACATCGGCAAAGATGCCAGTTTCCGTGACAACGCCCATGCCCATCATAATTCCCATCACGAAGAGCATTTGCTGCAGGGCTCCATACTGCAAGGCACGCGGTATGCGGCGCTGCGCCATCTGGTCGGCATCCATCACCCTGCGATTAAACGCTTCGTTGACCACCCACAGCACGCTGAGCACACACAATGCGCCGAGGAACGGCGACAATTTGGTGATATTGTGGAATGTGGGAATGAACCACAGTCCACCAATTCCCACTACCAACATGACAAAACGCTGCCATCGATTGAGTCGTGTCTCATCCCCACGGTACGGCGACGGTCTCCACTGCGTGTCTAATCTGTCTGGTAACTGCCTGTTGATGAGCATTGTAGGCACAACCCATGCCACAAATGCTGGAATGAACATATAGGCAGAGAAATTGCTTGCCGTCACCGCTCCGTCGCCCCATAGAATAAGTCCTGTGGGATCGCCTATTACCGTGAAGCATCCGCCACAATTAGCCGCAAGCACTATAGCAGAACCGACCAACATTCTCTGACGACCGCTCTGCAGGATGTTGTTCATTATGACGAGCATCATCGTCGTTGTAGTCAAGTTGTCAAGGTTTGCCGAGAGAATGAACGTAGCAAACGTGATTGTCCAAAGCAGTCTTTTGGAGTTGCGCGTACGAATCCATTCCGTTATGAAGTCAAAGCATCCGTTGTTGTTTAGGATTTCTATTATCGACATCGTTGCCAGCAGGAACATCACGATGGCTGCGGCACGGCCAACGTACTTCAGAAAAACGTTCTCGTAGATAAATGTCTTCACCGTATCGCTCGACGGAGTCATGCCAGCCAGGAATTCCATATACTCTGCTGCGTGCAACTTCATCACGAAATCCGTTCCATAGCACACGTAGACCACCCACCCTGCCGTACCAAGGAACATCGCAATGGCCGACTTGTTCACTCCGGTCAGGTGTCCCGTGGCAATGAGCAGATAGGCTGCTGCCAACATCAATACGATTACCAGTGTCATAACAGTTTTCCTTTTACTCTACAGTGACAGATTTTGCGAGATTGCGCGGTTGGTCGACATTCTTACCCTTGCAGACAGCCACATGATAGGCCAGGAGTTGCAGCGGAATTGTTGCCACGAGCGGCTCAAGACATTCCATCATGTCGGGCAGTTCTATCACTTCGTCGGCAATGTGTGCAATGGTGTCGTCGCCTTTGGAGACCAACGCTATGACACGTCCCTGTCGTGCCTTTATCTCCTGGATGTTCGACAGAACCTTTTCGTACATTGCGTTATGTGTTGCTATAACCACCACCGGCATGTCGCTGTCTATCAAAGCAATAGGGCCGTGTTTCATTTCGGCTGCAGGATATCCTTCCGCGTGTATATAGGAAATCTCTTTCAGTTTTAGCGCTCCCTCAAGAGCCACAGGATAACTGAAACCACGGCCGAGATAGAGGAAATTGTGAGCGTAGGTGAACGTGCGCGCTAAGTCGGCTATCCTGTCGTTGGCTTTCAGTACCTCCTCTATGAGTTTTGGTATCTCGCTCAGTCCATTTACCACCTTCACATACTCGTTGTGGTCGATGGTGCCCTTTGCCTCGGCAAGCGCCAGTGCAAACATGGTTAGTACGGTGACCTGGCCGGTAAACGCCTTAGTCGACGCTACGCCAATCTCAGGGCCTACGTGTATGTATGTTCCAGTGTCTGTCGCACGAGGTATAGACGAGCCGATGGCGTTGCAAACGCCGTAGATGAATGCACCTTTCTGCTTAGCCAGTTGTATTGCGGCCAGCGTGTCGGCTGTTTCGCCGCTCTGCGATATAGCCATGACGACGTCGTCCTTGGTTACTACGGGGTTGCGATAGCGGAACTCCGAGGCGTACTCTACTTCCACGGGAATTCTGCAGAATGTTTCGATCAGTTGCTTACCGATCAGCGCGGCGTGCCATGATGTGCCGCATGCCACGATAACGATACGCTTCGCCGAAAGTAATTGTCGGCGATAGTCTATAAGCGCAGAAAGCGTGACACGATTGTTGTCGATGTTTACGCGTCCGCGCATACAGTTGGTAAGACAATCCGGCTGCTCGAATATCTCTTTGAGCATGAAGTGCGGGTATCCGCCTTTCTCTATTTGTCCGAGGTCGATATCCACCTTGCTTACCGCCAGTTCCTGCTCTTCGCCCAGAATGCTCACAACGCGAAGTTCGGAGTCGAGACGTATGACGGCGATATTCCCGTCTTCCAGGTATACCACCTTGTCTGTATATTCGATGATAGGGCTTGCGTCAGAGCCGAGAAAAAACTCGTTGTCGCCAATTCCCACTACCAGCGGGCTCTGCTTGCGTGCTGCAATGATCTGCTCAGGATGGCGCTTGTCGACTATAGCGATGGCGTATGCTCCTATCACCTGATAGAGGGCCACCTGCACTGCCGTAAGCAAGTCAACGCTCTTTTTTTCCATGATGTACTCCACGAGTTGCACGAGCACCTCGGTATCTGTGTCAGAGCGGAAGGTTACTCCTTTCTGCTGCAGGTTGCGCTTTATCTCGGCATAGTTTTCTATTATTCCATTGTGGATTATTGCCAGATTCTGCGACTGTGAATAGTGCGGATGCGCGTTTACCGACGACGGCTCTCCGTGTGTTGCCCATCGTGTATGCGCTATTCCGATATTTCCGCTGACGTTTTTGTCGTTGCAGTACTCTGTCAGATTGTCTACCTTGCCTTTTGTCTTGTAGACATTCAGTTCTCCGTCGGTATTTATAAGTGCTACACCTGCTGAGTCATAGCCACGATATTCCAGTCGACGAAGTCCTTTGATAAGTATTGGAAAAGCGTCACGTTTTCCAATGTAACCTACGATACCACACATAAAATCCTTTTCCTTTTTTAACCTTAACTATTTCCTCTTACTGCGGCGCTGCAACGAAAGTCACCTCGCATGCAGATATTTGGTGCAAATATACAAAAAAAATCAATATCTCTCTGTTATTAAAGAAAAATCTTGCGATTTTTTACTGCTGCCGGCCTCGTCCCCTACACCTTATTAATTAATATATAAGGATGGAGGGAAGAAACAAGACATCTTGTTCTTCCCTCCACTCATTTCACTTTTGCAGAAGCAGTTGGCCTATTCGTCCTCCTTGAGTTCAGCCTCGTGCTCCTTGATAAGAGCCTGCTGGATATCGTTCGGAACAAGTTCATAACTCGAGAACCTGGTCGTAAACGATGCGCGTCCGCCCGTCAGCGAACTCAGGGCGATCGAATAACTGGAAAGTTCCTTCAAAGGAATCTTTGCCGACAGTTTCTGGTAGCCAGCCTCTGAATCCATACCCATTATTATGGCTCGGCGGCCCTGCAGATCGCTCATCACGTCGCCCATGTAGTCGGCAGGAACGAGCACCTCCAGATCGTAGATAGGCTCGAGCACCTTTGGTCCGGCTTCGCGGAATGCTGCAGAGAAAGCGTTTCGGGCTGCAAGCATGAACGAGAGTTCGTTGGAGTCTACCGGGTGCATCTTTCCGTCATATACTATCACGCGAACGTCGCGTGCATACGAGCCGGTGAGTGGTCCCTGCTCCATGCGCTCCATTACGCCTTTCAGGATGGCTGGCATGAAACGCAGGTCGATTGCACCGCCTACAACGCTGTTTATAAACACGAGTTTACCGCCCCATTCCAGATCTTTCTCCTCTTTCGACTTGATGTTCATCTTGAACTCCTGTCCGTTAATGGTGAAACTGGTTGGGTCTTCCATGCCCTCAGTGTAAGGCTCAATGATGAGGTGTACCTCACCAAACTGTCCGGCACCGCCCGACTGTTTCTTGTGACGATAGTCGGCGCGTGCCATCTTCGTAATAGTCTCGCGATATGGGATTTTTGGCTCCTGATACTCTATCTGTATCTTTTCGTTGTTCTCCATACGCCATTTCAGAGTGCGCAGGTGGAATTCGCCCTGGCCATGAACGATAATCTGGCGCAGTTCCTTCGATTGCTCGACGACCCAAGTCGGGTCTTCCTGGCGCATCTTCTGCAGGGCGGCCATCATCTTCTCTGTTTCTGCCTCGTTAACGGCTTTGATGGCGCGCGAGAACTTTGAGTTAGGATATTTTATGAAGTCGAATTTATTCTCTACGTCCTTGGCGTTGAGGGTATTGCCTGTCTTGACATCCTTCAGTTTCACGGTGCAGCCGATATCTCCTGCGCGCAACTCGTCAACCTGTATGCGGTTTGCTCCGGCACATGCGTAGATTGTTCCGATGCGCTCCTTCGAGCCGCGGTCGGCATTTGTCAGGTCGTCGCCGCTCTTCACCGTTCCGCTCATCACCTTGAAGTACTGCACCTCACCGATGTGCGGCTCTACGCCCGTCTTGAAGAAATAGAGCGATGTTGGAGCGGTTGCGTCGGCAGGCACGTCCTGTCCTGCGGTATTCTTCACGACAGGCATCTCGCTTACGAACGGCACCACATTGCCCAGGAATTCCATCAGACGGCGCACACCCATGTCCTTGCCTGCGCAGACGCAGAACACAGGGAATATGCTGCGCGTCACGAGACCCTTGCGGATGCCCTCGCGCATCTCGTCTTCGGTCAGGTCTTCACTCTCGAAGAATTTCTCCATCAGCGTGTCGTCGCCGGCAGCGGCAGCCTCTACGAGGGCAGCCTTCATCTCCTTTGCCTTGTCGAGTTGGTCGGCAGGAATGTCTTCTATGATCGGGGCGCCACCTTCTGGCTTCCACGAGTACTTCTTCATCAGCAGCACGTCGATTACTGAGTTGAAGCCGGCACCTGTTGCAACAGGATACTGCACGGGAACGCAGTTGTTGCCATACACCTCGCGCAGTTGGCTCAGTATCTGGTCGAAGTCGCAGTTGTCGCGGTCGAGTTGGTTAATCAGGAAGATAACGGGCTTCTTCAGTTTCTCTGTGTTACGGAACGCGTTCATCGTGCCGACTTCCGGTCCGTACTGGCCATTAACGAGGATAACAGCCTGGTCGGTCACGTTGAGGGCGGTGATAGCGCCTCCGACGAAGTCGTCAGAGCCCGGGCAGTCAATGATGTTCAGTTTCTTGTTGTTCCACTCCACATGGAAAACAGTAGAGAACACCGAGTAGCCATATTCCTGTTCTACAGGGAAGTAATCGCTCATGGTGTTCTTACTCTCTACTGTGCCGCGGCGCTTTATGATGCCTGCTTCGTAGACCATTGCTTCGGCAAGTGTAGTCTTGCCGCTACCCGCACTGCCAAGCAGCGCAATGTTTTTAATCTCGTTAGTCTGATAAACTTTCATTGTTCTTATTGTTTTAGGTTATTGGATATCTGAAACTAAAAGTGGGCTAAAGGTAGGTATTTTCCGACAAACCGCCAACGTTTTGAGATATTTATTAAATTTTATTAGTATTTCTCACCATTTTGCCACTATTCGGCAACTTTTTATGACACATTATTATATTTAGGATTACACGAACTTCCTGTTTCGTTTGGTTTTTTAAAATATTTGTATTACCTTTGCCGTCGGCAAGATGCCATTTGTCCAAACGTGTATACTTTTTGCGGGTAGCAGTGCAGCCACATCGTTGGCGCACAGTGCTGTAGGAACAATGTCCACTCCGCCCAACGATGATACCTCCCGTCGGAGGTATTTTTTTTCACTTTCGGCCGCTGTCACAGCAGTGCTGAGAAATACCAGCACTGCTGTGGCGAAAACTACAACTGCTTTTTTTGAAAAATGCACGTGCTTTAAAAAATCTGCTCCGTTTTCTGAAAAAATCAACGACAGTGCTGGCGTTTTTCCATAAAAAGAGCCGATTCGTCGGTGAATTTTAGCCTTTTCCAGCAGAAGTGACAGTTAAATTTTCTTAACAGCATTGTCACAATTTCACAACTGTAAGATTTTCAGACAGTTACACCGCCATCGCCGCAGGATTTACCAGGAAAATAAATAATCGGCAACGGGAATTCAAATAATTGTAAAAAAACCACCAATTTGTTTGCAGGTAAAAAAAATATATTTACATTTGCAACCGAAAAGGCAATAAAAGTATGAAATTGACACTTGCAAACATATGGTGGTGGCGTAACTCGGGATTGAAACTGTCGCGGGGTACGATGCCTGTGTGTGAATAGAAGGATGAATAAAGCACAAGAATACAAAGAGGCTCGTCGTTAGCGCGACAAGCCTCTTTTCTTTTCTAAATGAAGCAAACAGAAACAAAACATACACTTCAGAAAAATGAGTTACTTAGTAGACGAGAAAGGTTTTTACGGTGAGTTTGGCGGTGCCTACGTGCCCGAAATTCTCTACGCCACCGTGGAGCAGTTACGCGAGCAGTATCTGCCGATAATAGAGTCGGAGGAATTCCAGCAGGAGTATATGACCCTGCTGCGCGACTACGTGGGTAGGCCGTCGCCGCTCTATTTTGCACGGCGCATGAGCGAGAAATACGGTTGCCAGTTGTATCTAAAGCGCGAAGACCTTAACCACACCGGCGCACACAAGATCAACAACACCATAGGCCAGATTCTCCTGGCCAAAAAGATGGGCAAGAAGCGCATCATCGCCGAGACGGGAGCCGGACAGCACGGGGTGGCAACGGCTACCGTATGCGCACTGATGGACATGCCTTGCGTGGTCTATCAGGGGGCTCTTGATGTTGAGCGACAGCACACTAACGTAGAGCGCATGAAGATGCTCGGAGCCGAGGTGCGTCCTGTGAAGACTGGCAACTGGACTCTCAAAGACGCCACCAACGAGGCCATTCGCGACTGGTGCTGCCATCCTTCCGACACGTTCTATATCATAGGCTCAACAGTCGGCCCGCATCCCTACCCTGACATGGTGGCCCGCCTGCAAAGCATTATATCGAAAGAAATAAAGCAGCAACTCCAGGAGAAAATCGGACGCGACTACCCAGACATACTGATGGCATGCGTAGGCGGTGGCAGCAATGCAGCAGGAACCATCTACCATTATATAGACGACGAGCGCGTGCGCATAATACTGGCTGAGGCTGGCGGGCAAGGTGCCGACACGGGTCACACCGCAGCCACCATCCACGCAGGCAGGCTTGGCATTCTCCACGGCTCGCGCACACTGGTCATGCAGACTCCCGACGGACAAATCATCGAGGCTGAGAGCATCTCGGCAGGACTCGACTATCCCGGCATCGGTCCGATGCATGCCAACATAGCATCGCAGCATCGCGCCACGGTGCTCAGCGTCAACGACGACGAAGCCGTCAAGGCAGCCTACGAGTTGACACGCATGGAAGGCATCATTCCGGCGCTCGAGAGCGCTCATGCCATCGCAGCGCTCCAGAAGGTAGAGTTCAAGCCAAGCGACGTGGTGGTTCTCACTGTGTCGGGACGCGGCGACAAAGACGTTGAGACTTATCTCTCAAACAAGGAGATGGCAGGAGAATACGGTAACTTCTAACAAGAACAGCAACACTATGACAGCAAAATATCGCTACACCACAACGACGCGCACCATTCTGGCCGACATGTACACTCCCGTTGCCGTCTACATGCGCCTGCGCGACATCTATCCACAGAGTGCGCTGATGGAATGTTCCGACTATCACGACCAGAGCAATTCGCGCTCCTTTATCGGCATCAATCCCATTGCCCACGTGTCCATAGGCCATAGCAAGGCGGTCATCACTTTCCCAGACGGCAGTGTCGAGCGCCACGACGTAGACGGCGACTACAACACGGCGCGCGCCATACATGCGCTGACAGACAGTATTCTCGTAGAGGGAGACCACAGCGATGTCTGCGGACTCTACGGCTACATGTCGTTCAATGCCGTGCGCTATTTTGAAAACATCAACGTGAAAGACGAGACTCAGGAGAAGAACGACGCGCCCGACATGCTGTACATCCTGTACCGCGACATCATCGTGTTCGACCATCACAACAATCAGATGCAGATAGTTTCGCTCGGCGACGACGCACAGATAGACGCCATCCTGCGCGCCATCAACAAATCGTCGTCGCATACCTACGACTTCCACCCTGTTGGCGAAACCATATCCACCATCAGCGACGACGACCACAAGCGCAACATCCGCCTCGGCATTCAGCACTGTCTGCGCGGCGATGTCTTCCAGATTGTTCTCTCGCGCCGCTTCATTCAGCGCTACGAGGGCGACGACTTCAAACTCTACCGCGCCCTGCGCAGCATCAATCCCTCACCCTATCTCTTCTATTTCGACTTCGGCGGCTTTCGCATCTTCGGCTCCTCGCCCGAAACCCACTGCCGCATTGACAGACAAAAAACAGAAAATGGTCAACGGTCAATGTACAAAGCCTACATCGACCCCATTGCCGGCACTACAAAGCGCACTGGCGACGCACAGCGCGATCGCGAGGGCGCTGAATTCCTGCGCAACGACGCCAAGGAGAATGCCGAACACGTCATGCTTGTCGACCTGGCACGCAACGACCTGAGCCGCAACTGCCACGGAGTGAAGGTGGAATACTACAAAGACATTCAGTACTACTCCCACGTCATCCATCTTGTGAGCCGCGTCAGCGGTATACTCGATACCGATGCCGATCCCATTCAGACTTTTATCGACACGTTTCCTGCCGGAACGCTGTCGGGCGCGCCGAAAGTGCGCGCAATGCAACTAATTTCAGAATATGAGCCCCATAATCGCGGAGCCTACGGCGGATGCATCGGATTCATAGGTCTCGACGGAAGCCTAAACCAAGCCATCACCATACGCACCTTTGTGTCGCGCAACGGCGAGTTGTGGTTCCAGGCCGGCGGCGGCATAGTGGCCAAGAGCAACGAAGAGTACGAACTGCAGGAGGTGAACAACAAACTCGGTGCACTGCGCCGCGCCATCAGCATTGCAGAACAAATAGACAACTAACAGGAGGAAGAAAATGAAAATAGTCATCATTGATAACTACGACTCGTTTACCTACAATCTGAGTCATCTGGTGAAAGAACTCGGTGCCGAGACGACAGTGCTGCGCAACGACAAGTTCCAACTGCCCCAACTGGAAGTCTTCGACAAGATAATTCTCAGTCCAGGCCCTGGCATACCCAGCGAGGCAGGACTCCTGCTTGACGTCATACGCACCTACGCCGGTCGCAAGCCCATTCTCGGCGTCTGTCTTGGCCATCAGGCCATCGGCGAGGTTTTCGGAGCCCGACTGGAAAATCTCAGCGAGGTGTTCCACGGCGTTGCCACTCCATGCCACATCACACGGCAGGATCCTCTCTTTACCGGTATCGAAAGTGAGTTCACCATTGGCCGCTACCACTCGTGGGTTGTCTCCCGACAGGAACTCCCCCCCTGTCTGGAGGTTGTCGCCGAGAGCGACGAAGGGCAGATCATGGCACTGCGCCACAGCGAATACGACGTGCGCGGCATACAGTTCCACCCCGAGAGCGTACTTACCCCCGACGGCAGCACAATGCTGCGCAACTGGCTCAGCCTTAATCAAGCGCAATGACGACACAACGGCTCAACATCGCAATCCCGTCATCCCGTAATAACGAAATAACGGCTCAACAACGCAATCCCGTCATCCCGTAATAACGAAATAACGTAATAACGAAATAACGAAAAAAAATTAAAAAATCATCACAGACAATGAAAGACATTCTTAACCGACTGCTCAACCACGAGGAACTCTCGCGCGAAGAAATGAAGACAATACTGGTAGGAATAACCCACGGCGATTATCCCGACGAACAAATCACGGCACTGCTCACCGCACTGCAGATGCGCGGCGTCACCGTAGACGAACTGCTCGGTTTCCGCGACGGAATACTCGAAACGGGTGTGCCTGCACTGCTCAATGCCGACCGCTATATCGACGTGGTAGGCACCGGAGGCGACCGCAAAAACACATTCAACATCTCGACAACGAGTTGCTTCGTCATTGCCGGCGCTGGCTATAAGGTGGCCAAACACGGCAACTATGCCGCCACGTCCACCAGCGGTGCATCAAATGTCATTGCCCAGCACGGCGTGACCTTCACTGCTGATATCGACCGCCTTAACCGCAGTCTGAACGAGGCAGGCATAGTCTATCTGCATGCCCAACTCTTTGCCAAGGCAATGAAATTTGTCGGCCCGATACGCAAAGCCCTGCAGTTTCCGACCATTTTCAATCTGCTCGGCCCTCTGGTCAATCCGTCACAGCCGCAGTGCCAGTTGCTGGGTGTCGCCACGCTCGACCAGATGCGCCTTTACAGCAACGTCTATCAGAAGATAGGCATCGACTACTGCATTGTAAATTCTATTGACGGCTACGACGAAATATCGCTCACTGGCGACTTCAAGGTTACGACAAACGACTACGAACGCGTATTCTCGCCCAGCGACCTGGGCTTCGACATTGCCAAACCCGAGGAACTTGTGGGCGGTGCCACGGAAGAAGAGGCTGCTGCCATCTTTGACGCCGTGCTTGAAAACCGCGCCCTGCCGGCTCAGAAAAACATTGTGCTGGCCAACGCCGCCTTCGGCATACAGGTGCTTGAGAAAGGCAAGAAGGACATCGACGAGTGCATCGCCATAGCGCGTGAGTCGATAGACAGCGGCAGTGCGCTGCGCACATTCAAAAAATTCGTGGAACTCAACAGTTAGCAAGAGATGGCCGACATATTAGAAGACATCGTTGCCCACAAGCGCCGCGAGTTGGCCATCTTCAAGGAGGCTCTCCCCGAACATCAACTCCATGCCATGGTCGAGCCGCTTCTTGAAGCCGCCACGCCATCACTGTCGCATGCGCTGACATCTTCGGCCACGGGAATCATTGCCGAGTTCAAGCGCCGCTCACCGTCGCGCGGATGGATAAAGGAAGAGGGGCGCGCCGAGGTCATACCGCTGTCCTACGAGCGCAATGGCGCTGCCGCCATTTCGATACTCGCCGACGAGCACTTCTTCGGAGGCGCCGACAGTTTCATCGCCACGGCTCGCAAGTCAGGAGTGACTATCCCCATACTCTACAAAAATTTTGTCATCGACGAGTATCAACTTTTTCAGGCACGGCGGTGCGGCGCATCGGCTGTTCTGCTGATTGCCGCATGCCTGAGTATTGCCGGATGTAGGCAGTTGCTCGCCACGGCCCGCCAACTGGGACTGGAAGTGCTGCTCGAGATGCATGCCGAACATGAACTGGAATACGCAGCCTTGCAGCCCGACGTCTGCGGCATCAACAACCGCAACCTCGGCACGTTTGTGACCGACGTGGGAAACAGTTACAGACTCGCCGAACTGCTGCCGCGCGATGCCGTTAAGGTAAGCGAAAGCGGCATCAGCAATCCTGCCACGGTGCGCGACCTGCGCCGGGCGGGCTTCAGAGGCTTCCTGATAGGCGAAACGTTTATGAAGACAGCCGACCCGGGTCTGTCATTGCACAACTTTATTGAGCAAATATGATAAAAGTCTGTGGCATGCGCGATGCGCAGAACATTAGCGACGTGGAAAGTCTTGGAGTGGACTGGATGGGACTGATTTTCGCCCCACGCTCTCCTCGGTTTGTAAGCACAAAGCCTGCCTATCTGCCAGAAAAGGCAAGGCGAGTGGGCGTGTTTGTCGATGCCGACATCAGCACCGTGGCACAGCGTACAAGCGAATACGGCCTACATCTCGTCCAGTTGCACGGCCATGAAGACTGCAATTACATTGCCGCGCTACGTAGCACACTGCCTGCCACGCCTGTCATCAAGGCTGTCAGCATTGCCGATGCCGACGACATTGCGAATGCTGCTGTCTATGACGGCGTTGCCGACTACTTGCTGTTCGACACCAAGAGCAACGTGGCTGGCGGCAGCGGCAGGAAGTTTGACTGGAACGTCCTCGACAGTTACAAAGGCGACACCCCGTTTCTGCTCAGCGGCGGCATCGGCCCCGACGACGGTGCACTGCTGCGCGCCATAAGCCATCCGCGACTGGCAGGCTTCGATCTCAACTCACGCTTTGAGACGGAACCTGCAATGAAAGACATCAACAAGTTAAAAAATTTTCTGAACACACTATGAATAAAATCAATCAACTCTTTGCCGGTGCCAACGACAGGAAACTGCTGTCGCTCTACTTCTGTGCCGGCTGTCCCACGCTCAATGGCACCGCCGATGTCATTCTTACTCTTCAGCGGCGCGGCATTTCTATGATAGAAGTGGGCATTCCTTTCAGCGACCCGATGGCCGACGGACCTGTGATACAGGATGCTGCTACGCGAGCACTGAAAAACGGAATGACACTGAAGTTGCTGTTTGAGCAACTGAAGAGCATAAAAGAGCAGGTTGAAATCCCACTGCTGCTAATGGGCTATCTGAACCCCATAATGCAGTTTGGCATTGAGGAGTTTTGCGCTGCCTGTGTGGAGAGTGGCGTTAGCGGCATGATAATTCCCGACTTGCCTTTCGACGATTATCTGTCGGAAGTAAAACCAGTAGCCGACCGCTATGACCTGCGCGTCGTTATGCTTATCACTCCGGAGACTTCGGAAGAGCGAATACGCTTTATAGATGAGCACACCGACGGTTTCATATACATGGTGTCGTCGGCAGCAACAACCGGAGCGCAGCAGAGTTTCGATGAAGCAAAGCAGGCTTACTTCCGGCGCATTAACAGCATGCACCTGAGAAATCCACGAATGATAGGATTTGGCATAAGCAACAGACAGACACTGGAGTCGGCACAGCAAAATGCCGCAGGCGCCATCATCGGCTCAAAGTTTGTTAGTCTGCTGGCAGAAACAAACAGTGCGGAGCAAGCCGTCGACCGACTCTTCTCCGCACTGCAGCAGTAGACGTTCTTTATTATACCAAATGCTCTATCAGGTCGGCACGCTCGCCTGGCAGCATGTCGATAACGGGCAGTTCTACCATCGTGTAGCAGCCTGGCTGCTGGCGCAATGAGGCGCGCGCCACGTTGACAAGAACCTGGGCGGTAAGAGCAGGGTTGTTGATACTCATATTGAACTCAAGACGCTGGTTCTGCGTCTTGCCGCTGACGCCCTTGCGCACCAGGTGAACGCCATGTCCCATGTCGCGCACGTCGGCAACAGATGCTACGGCAAACACATGGGTCTCGTCGTTGGCAAAATAAGGGTCGGCCTTGATGGCTGCGGTAACATCCTCCAGTTTTGCACCGTCCTCCAGTTCTACATAGACCATGCGGCGATGAATACCTTCGCCGAGAGGAATGGTCATTGACAGCGCATCGCGCACACCAGCCTTTGAGCGAACGCAAACGGAGTGGCCCATAGACATTCCAGGGCCGAAATTGGTATAACTGAGTCCGCGAGGTGCAAGACTTTCCATCAGCATGCGAACAATGCTGTCAGAGCCCGGATCCCAGCCGGCGGCAATTACGCTGACAGTGCCTGTCTGCTTGTTAATCTCCATCAGGCGTTCGCGATAGCCTCGTATGTTTGTGTGTATGTCGAAAGAGTCGACGGTATTGATGCCAAGGGGAAGTATTTGCTTGGCATACTCCTCGCAGGAACGTGTAGGAGTGGCAAGTATTGCCACGTCGACATCCTTCAGATCGCGTATATCCTTCACTACTTCGTAATTGGCAAGTTCGGCCGGCTTGTTGTCGGCACCGCTACGGCGCACCACACCTGCTATCTCGAAGTCGGCAGATGCCTCAAGTGCTTCGATGGCGTACTTTCCAATGTTGCCGTATCCCACTACGGCTGCTCTAATCTTTTTCATAATCGGACTATTTTTGTATTAAACATGTTAATTCGTTGTCGTGAGTTTCCAGAAACTCAGGTCGAAGGTCTGTTCTACTGCGTCTTCCACTTCATCGGGCAGATTGCAGAAGAAATCAATTCCTGTACGTTTCTCCAACTCGTCAATACTGATGGCATAGTCGCCAAGGTTGGGATTGGAGTCGGTGATGTCAAGGTGTTCAGTCCATAGACCTATGGCCTGATAGGTATCAGTCTCCTTGTTGTAATGGAGCAATGCCATATAGAAATATTTAGGTATAAGGAGACGATCATTGCACTTCTCTGCATAGACACCGTCCACCCTGGTATCGCCAATAGTCACCTCGTCGCTGATGGTGGCGGCCTTGACGACATAGAGCGTATCGCAGTGGGCACCGGTGTAACTGTCGTTGGTAGCAAAGTTGCGCACAAGTGTTTCCATGCGGCTCCACAGTCCACCGTTGTGCTTTTGATACTGCGGCTGCATGTTGCTCAGGAAGAAAGTCTGCTTGTTCTGCTCGTTAGAACACAGGCGGTCGGCCGACGGACAGAGATGGCCACGCGAAAAACCGCTGCCGCTGTAGTCATCAAGTGTAGCACTGACGGCACAATCAGGATCAGCCTTAAAATCGTCGTTGCGATCGACGACAGAAAGTGTGTTGCCGGCATGCAGCGTATAGCATGTCCAGCGATTTGCAATCTTTCCATTGTCCCACTCAAGGGAATAGGTTATTCCGTAGTCTTGTGTCTCTTTTACTATAACCTGATTGCCTGTGGGGTTGGTTGTTGACGAATACTGGTTGCTGTCAAGGTGCGGATATTCTATGCGGTAGGCATAGGTGTACACCTCCATGTCGAAACTCTTGCTGTTGGCATTGACATTGAGAGGTTCGATAGTTGCGCCGTATTCTATTTTCGTCATCTGCGAATACAGGTAGTCGACAGACGTTGCGCTTCCCTTGACATAAACCTTGATACCAATATCAGGAAGATAGGTTACGTTGTCTATGTCATCCACACTGAATTCGTGCGTAGTGCCGTCAAGCATGTACAACGTCATGGCATGGACGAGTCCGTCGGCTGGAGCATTGGCAGGCTGGACGATTGTCGTTGACTGAGCGCTTGCCGCAACGGGAGCAAACAGCAATGACAGAGGCGAAAGCATGACAAGCAGGAGCAACTGCGACATCCATTCGAAAAGCGGTGAGGCTGCTTCGTCGGCATCTGTGTCTACAGGATCGGGCAGAAAGTCGAGACGGTTGCCGTCGGCTGATAGCGTGAGCAATGACAGTGGTGTAAGGTTGTGTATCTCAACCTCTGGTGCTGTGTATCTTCTTTTTTCCATAGCGCTTAAGGTTGAGGGTTAACGGTTAATGATTTTCATGACACTGCCGGTGCCATTGCTGTCCGACGGGCGACGTACTATGCGCACGCCTTTGCTGCGGCTGTCGACACGGCGACCACTGAGGTCGTAGACCACGCCATCGCCTTCGACAGCAACAGAATTGCGCTCTGCACTACGCATGGTTGTGGTAAATCCGTCGTCGGCGATGAATATGCTTGCGTCCTGACCAGCGTCGGCTAAGCGGAAATATGCCCGCATGCCGCGGATAGTGGCTTTCGACGGGTTGGAGGAGTAGCCAAGTGAACCGCTGTTTGTGAGGAAGCGCTCCGTACCGTCAGTGGCAAGCGCCGTTGGCGAATAGGCTGCCACAAAACTGTAGTCGGTACTGCCCACGGCCTGGGCAGCAGTACTGCTGAGAGTAACTCCACCGAACGTGGGATTGACAACATCCGATGCCGGCTTAACAAGATATGGCTTGCCAGCCTCAACACTGCCGGCCGACCGGAAGTGCATCACGTGTCCATCGGTGCTGGCATACTCGCGGAGTTCGCCGTCTATCGCCACATCGAAAGGCAGCGATAACGTGTCCCACTGGCTGCTGCTGAGCGTACGCTGCAGGCGCACAGTGGCATCGCTGATGTCAGAAACAGGACTGACAAATGCTTTCTGCTCGTCAATGACATAGACTACAGGACGCTGCGCACCTTCGTAGTATACAGGATACACCACGTTATTTGTCCCATCTGATATGGCGATGCCGGAGACATCTGCCAGAGCACCGTCGTAAAGTGAAGTGTACCCCTCAGAAGCATCGAGAGAATATTTGTTGTCAACAGTAATCGTGGTGCTGCCGCCAGTGGCTTCCACATCAACACCGTCATTGGCAATGCGTAGATTGCCTATCGTCACCCAGTCTGCAAGATGGGAAGAATAGTCGTCGGCACTGATGGCCAATGGAGCCGTGGCACTCTCTGTGACAGGAGCAGCAAACGCCAGATAGCGCGTAGTGGTACGCTCAGTGGCAACAAGGGTTGGAACTCCGTTCTGCGTCTGGCGTCTGCCGATTATCCAGCCTGCCACGTGCTGATTGTGGGCCGGCTGTGGATTGAAAGCCGAGGCGGTAGCGAGGTCGAGACGAATGGCACCACTCGCATCGCGCAGATAACACTGCGCATCGTCGACATGCAGCACTCTGGCGTTCTGCGCATCACTGAGAAAGAGACGGGCCTCGGTGCCATCAGCTAAAGCAAGCATCTCGGCAATGCTGCCAACGGTGGTACCCAATGTGTAGGTTCGGCTCACGACACTGCTCACCGTGCTTCCGAAATAGGCTATGGCCTTTATGGTGGTAGTGGTGTTTATCTCTATCTGTGCAGGCTGTGTTGCTTTAGTGCCTGTATTGATGTCTGGCTCAGTGCCGTCGGTGGTATAGCGTACGGTGGTGCGCTCCGCAGGAGACACCGTAACCATTCTGCTTGGCGTCTCTGTAGTGTTTGGCCAGAAAGTGAAGCCGTCGCTAAGCGTCGGAGCAGGTATGGAGGTTGCTTCTTCTATTATCTTGATATCGTCGAGGAATACACGCCTGCCTGTAAAAGTAACCGTGATTTCATCAGACGAAGGAGAAATATTTACGGAATATGTATTCCATGTGCTATTGGTCACAGTCACTGAAGTCTGTCCCGTAACCGTTGCTCCTGTTGCAGTGACGGTCAGCGTATTTGTGCTACTTCCCCACCCCGCTGCCTGAAAAGTCAGAGTGGCTGTACTGACGGCAGAAAGAAGTGTAAGCGCCGGAGTGGTGCACGAGCCTGTTGCGCTGGTGGAGCCAAGTTTGATACAAGAACTGGCACCACCTGTCGAGCCAGACATCGTCCAGCCATCAGCATCAAAATTGACATTATTGTTCGCAATGTTACCGGAATATTCTCCGTCGCGTCCTCCTTTACCTGTGGTGTTGCTAAACGTCTCATTGAGCAGCACGGTATTCGGATCTACATCGTCTGCCAATGCTACGGCACACAACGGTATGAGCAGGGCGCAGACGAGCCATCGCAGAGAAGGATAGGTGTGTTTTATGTGCATTATAATATGTTTTTGCCGTAAATACGGATTATTCAACAAGATCTTGCAATGCCACGTCATGCAGGCTGTGCAGATAGTACATGCGGCGCTCCATGGCCTTTGCCCACTGAGCAGAGAAGAGTTCGCTGACATCAAGATCAATCTTCCAGCGTCCCATAGATTCCAGTCTGTCTATCATCACGCCAAGCGACAGATTGCGCAGATCTTCTGCTGGCATATAGAATGAGGCCTCGCCCTTTTCGTCGGTTGTTATCTCTACCAGCAGACGAGCCTCCGTAAGTTTATATAGCAGGTCGTTGACTATACGTATAGGTATCTGCGTGTCGCTGCAAAGTTCATTGGAAGTGTAGGGACGCTGACCAGACTCGAAGCGCTTGCAGATGCGGCCCATCAACTGAGCACAAAGCATGATGGTATAACGATGACTTATTTCCGATGTCTGCGCATCGTAGTCGTAATAGTCCAAATTCTGATTGGCATAACACAATTCAGCACCGAAAAGACATATTGTCCACGATATCTGTATCCATAGCATGAACAGCGGAAGTGCAGCAAACGAACCGTAAATGGCATTGTAACTCGACAGAAAAACCTGCGAGTGGATGTAAATGATTTGCAAGCCCTGCATAGCGAAACCTGCCAATATTCCCGGCACAAGTGCTGCCATCGGTTTGACATGGGTGTTGGGCATGAAAATGTATAGGGCTACAAACATTGCCGACATGATAACATAGGGTATCAAGTCGATAAAGAAGCGCATCATTGGAGCGAGCAACAGAAAGTTTGGCATTTCATCGGCTATCGTCGTGATGAAAATTGTAACTCCTGACGTGAGGACTATAATGATGGGGAAAGAAAAAAACATGGCTACATAGTCGGTGAATGTCCTGAATAGCGAACGGGGTTTCTTCACCTGCCATATTTCATTAAACGTCTGCTCGACATTGCTCACCAGCATGAGTACCGTGTAAAGCATGAAAACAAGACCGATACCAAGGAAAACTCCACTCTTGGTGTGTACAAGATAGGAATTAACAAATCCAATAATGACATCGGCCACCTGGGGCTGCGATTCTAATGCGCCCTTGAACCACACCTCTATATATTTACTGTAGCCGAAGCCTCTGGCAATGGCAAAGACAACAGCAAGAATAGGAACAATGGCGAGAAGTGTGCAGTATGTGAGTGCCGATGCTTTCTGCGTCACTCTCTTCGCCGTGAAAAAGCGTATAGCGAGAACGAGTTTCTTCAGGACTTCAAACAGAAGCCATTTGGCTGGTGACATATCACTGGCTGACTTTCGCCAAATGTCTACTTTGAAAAACCTTACTACGTTCATGTCGTGCAAAAAGAGTTTGCGGCAACTGATATTCCTGTTATGAAAAAGGCGGCGGCGCTTCTGTAAGCCGGGTTCTGTTGCCTGTGCGGTAATACCACACCGACCGTCTGCCATTTATCTACGACGTAAGTCACCCTACGTCTGAAGCATTCTACCCTCCATCATCGGACGGACAGCCCTCAAGCGATGGTATACGCGAACTTGCAGCCCCCAGACGGAACGGCCTGACGATCACCCGCCAGCCGGTGGTCTCTTACACTCGCCTTCTCACCCTTACCACGCAACACGCTTGCGCATAAATTGCATGGCGGTTGTTTTCTTCTCCCGTATCCAGCCGTAACTTTTCCGACTGCTTCTATTTTCGGAAGTGGGGTGTCCTGCGCTGCCCGGACTTTCCTCTCGCACCATTTACTGATGCCAGCGACAGACCGAAGCGCTACCGCCGTTTGCAAAATTACATACTTCTTGAATAAAACATGTCAAAAAGTAAGAAAAATATTCAGAAAAACTACTTACTTGCTGAAAAGCGACCTACTCTTCTGTCTTCGGTGCATTTCCCGTCTCTTTTTTCAGAAAATCATGTAGCAACTGCATTGCCCGATGCGTTGCTATTGCAAGATTAATGTCGCGGCCATGATCTTCCTCAACCTTTACAGCCACTTGTTGCTGCTGTGTGCCGCAAGCCAGCCATATTGTGCCGACAGGAATATCAGGGCGGCCACCCGTAGGACCTGCATAGCCCGTAGCCGCAACAGCGTAGTCGGTTTTCAGTTGACGGCAGGCTCCCGCCACCATCTGCTTTGCCACTTCCTCGCACACCGCTGTCTGTTCCTGCAGCACGTCGTGGTCTACTCCAAGCAGGTTCTCCTTTACCTCATCAACGTAGCAGATAATGCCTCCCTTGAAATACTTAGAAGCACCAGGCACTGCAATAAGTGCCTCGGCTATGCGGCCACCAGTGCAACTCTCTGCCGTGGCAACGGTACGTTCCATCTCCCACAGGAGTTGGCTTATCTCTCTACTGATAATCTTGCTTTCAAAATCCATAATAAATATGTATAGTTAAATTTTGTATGTTACTTTAGAAAATGCTGGCGCATCAATGGGGCATGTCTGTCCGTCAAGATACTTATAGTAGCCCACAATGCCTATCATGGCAGCGTTGTCGGTAGTATAACTGAATGGTGGTATATAAACTGTCCAGCCGTAACGGCGCGCATGCTCGTGGAATGCGTTGCGCAAGCCAGTGTTTGCGCTGACTCCTCCTGCTACGGCGACGTGCTTAATGCCTGTCTGCTTAACTGCAAGACGAAGTTTCTTCATAAGGATATCAACTACCGTACGTTCAAGCGACGCTGCGATGTCGGCTTTGTGCTTTTCTACGAAATCCGGCTCCTGAGCCACCCATTTCCGGAGAGAGTAGAGAAAAGAAGTTTTCAATCCGGAAAAACTATAATTGAGTGCAGGAATGTGAGGCTCTGCGAAATGAAAAGCATCGGGATTGCCCTGACGGGCAAGTTTATCTATGATTGGCCCACCGGGATATCCCAGTCCCATTACCTTGGAACACTTGTCAACGGCCTCACCTGCAGCATCGTCGATTGTCTCGCCCAAAACTTCCATATCATTATAGGCTTTGACTAACACTATCTGCGAATTGCCTCCGCTGACAAGCAAACAGATGAACGGCAATGGAGGCTGAGTGTTGCTGTCAGCAGACTCTCGGATGAAGTGAGCCATTACATGTCCCTGCAGATGATTGACATCTATCAGCGGTATGCCAAGCGAGCGAGCCATTCCCTTTGCAAAATTTATCCCAACGAGCAGAGAGCCCATGAGTCCCGGACCACGGGTGAAGGCAATAGCATTAAGTTGCTCCTTCTCCACGCCCGCACGCTTCAGCGCCTGCTGCACTACCGGCACCACATTTTGCTGATGGGCACGTGAAGCCAACTCTGGCACTACGCCGCCATACGCTTCGTGCACGGCCTGGGATGCTGTCACGTTTGACAGCAGCACATCGCCGCGAAGCACGGCTGCCGACGTATCATCGCACGAACTTTCTATTGCTAAAATATAACACTCGGTGTTCATCAGTAGTATTCTATCTTTATTTTGTAAGTATCTCTACACCATGTTCCGTCATAAGCAGTGTGTGTTCCCACTGCGCCGATGGCTGTTCGTCTTCCGAAATAACCTCCCAGCCGAACGGGTCGTCAGCATCGATAAACACGCGCCATGTTCCCATGTTTATCATTGGCTCAATTGTAAACACCATTCCGGGTACAAGCAACATGCCTTTGCCTTTATCGGAAAAATGCGGAACGTCGGGCTCTTCATGGAAAGCAAGACCAACACCATGGCCACACAAATCACGAACAACACCATAGTGATATTTTTTTGCATGCTTCTCTATGGCACGGCCAATATCGTTTACGAAGCCCCACGGCTTTGCTGCTTCCATTCCTATTTCAAGGCACTCACGAGCCACGCGCACCAACTGTTCACGCTCTGGCGACGTCTTACCAATGATAAACATGCGCGAGGCATCGGCATAATAGCCGTCGAGAATAGTAGTAAAGTCTACATTTATTATATCACCTTCCTGAAGTATGTCGGTAGCCTTGGGAATTCCATGGCAAACAACCTCATTGATACTCGTACACACTGACATAGGGAACGGCACAGTCTCTTCGTCACCTCCATAGTTCAAACAGGCAGGAATTGCACCGTGTTCTTCACAGTAATTACGGCATATTTGATCTATTTCCAGCGTTGACATTCCAGCGCAAATGGCATCGGCTACAGCATCAAGCACACCAGTGTTTACAACACCAGCCTTGCGTATGCCTTCTATCTGCTCCGAAGTTTTTATTAGTTCACGCGTAGGAACGAGAAACCCTTTGTTTTCCATATACATCACGCGTTTATCGAACTCAGTGGGCTGTTCGCCTGACCGACAACGGTATCTTCTCCTATTCATAAACATCAGATTTTACCAAACAGTAATTGCAACTCAGGTTTTTCGGTTGCAAATTTACAAAAACATACTATTAAAAATACTTTTGCACAAAGAATTACCTTGAAATAAGTATTGTGGTCATGCCTATAACGGCAGCGTCATTACAAAACGTGCACCTGAGTCATACGACGTGTCCAAGACGATGTCGCCACCAAGTCGCCGCGCAATGCTACGTGCAACGGTGAGTCCGATACCAGTGCCGTCGTAGTACTCGTCAAGTTGTACAAACTCGTCAAAAATGTGCTCCGCCTCCTCAGCAGGAATACCAATTCCAGTATCTTCTACCGTAAATGCTACAAAATCACCATCTACTCCTGCTCCAAGCGTCACTTTCTCACGTTTCACAATGTCGTCATTTCTGTGATGAGCCTCTGCCTTGCGGGTAAATTTCTCTGCATTGTCGAGCAATAATGTCAGGGCGCGCACTGCAGAACGCAGATTGGTCTGCACTGACATTGTCTCTACGGATGGAGCGACCTGCAAATCAAATGATATGTGCGTGGCATTTGTTATACCCGAGTCTTCCACTGCCTGTGCTGCTATCCGGACAACAGCAGCAGTGTCGTCACGGCTTATAACTACTGTGCTGCTTGCCTCAGAGAGTTCCAACATCTTATTTACCAAGCCTGTAATGCGGTCTGTATTCTCTGTTATCTGCCGGTTAATGTCCTGTCGCGCAGCATCGTCGAGCACAACGCCAGGCGTAGTAACAATTTGGGTGAAGCCTGAGAGAATGTTCAGCGGTGTTCTTATCTCATGTGATATCTGTTGGATAAAATTCGTCTTCATCTTCGACGACTCCTCCGCTCTTGCATTGGCTATTTCAAGTTGTGCATTTTTCTCTGCAAGTCGGCGCGTGACCTTTCTTCGATAGAGAATATATATTATAAAAAAAGTGATAACCAACACAAGTGCTATTACTACCGCTATCATTCTCTGGCTAACGAGGTCTGCCTGTTGCCGCGCTATTGTCATCTCTTTCTGCTGAGTGTCGTAGATAGTGGCAAGTTCGGCAGCGTCGTTATTTTTCTGCCAAACGAGAGCAGAGTCAAGCGCATTGCATATCTTCAAAGCCACAGCATACGCAGAGTCGCGCCGCCCACATCCCACATTGGCGCGATACTTTGGGAGAAGATAGCCTTCTATGTTGTCGAGAGTGAGTTTATATCCCCACTGATACATCATTCTGTCGAGTTCACGGAAATTGTCGGCCGCTTCGTCAAAACGTTTGGCTGCGATAAGATACTCACACGCGTCTATCTGGCCGTCGTCGCTCTTTCCGTATTCCGTAGTGATGAAAGTCTGATAAGCCTCTTCTGCCCCCTTATGCTCACCGATATTTTCCAAGGCAAAAGCACTGTAGATAGCGAGACGTGCATGGTATTCCGCCACCAGTGCTTTGCGCGCGCCAGGGTGTGCATCGTATTGTTCCAAAAGCCTGCTGGTTCGTTCAAGCCACATTTGCGCCTCGGGAAACATCTTTGCATTAAGATATCGTATGGCAACATTGGCAGTGTGGACAAGCGCGTTCTTAAGTTTTACACCCGTGGTATCGCTGTCAATGGCCATCTGGTTATACTGGTATTCGCGCCCGAATGTTTCACTTGCCTCGTCAAATCGCCCAAGTTTCATCTGACAGCGGCCAACACTCGAAAGGAGCATTACCATCGCGTCTACGTCGTCCTCGCCATTAGTTACAAGTTCATTTACAACAGGAACGGCAATCCTCAGCGCACCTTCGTAGTCATGTTTTATATACAGCAAGTCAGCCAAATAGCCAGCGGCCTGTCTGTAGCACGACTTTTCGTCAGCCGTACGTATGTTTGCATTCAGCACCTTGCGGTAACACTCCTCAGCCGTGCTGTATTGCTTATTGCGATGGAAAGCCCATCCGCGCCACAAATCAGCGTAAAGAGTTGACACTTCATGTGCTGACTCCAGACTGTCAGCCAAGGCAATAACCCTGTCAATGTTTTTCCGCCTTACTTCTTCATCAATAAGGCTGTCGGCACGTCCTGTGGTTTTCTGCGTAGTACCATTGGAACTACAAGAGCAGAGAAAAAAAGTGGAAAGAGGTATTATTAATATTAATAAATAGGTGTATCTTCTCATAAAAAATATGGCTTCTCTTCTATGGATGTGCAAAGTTAAGAAATTAAAAGTATATGCACAAAAATTATTCAAAAGTGTTTTGTTTTGCCTTCGCTTAATCGTACCTTTGTCCCCAAAATTTCCCAGAACAAATCTATCGGAAGAAAAAACGTGCAGAACCAGTTTTCGCGTACACAATTATTGTTTGGCCGTGCTGCCATCAAGACCTTGGAAGCAAGTCGCGTCGCCGTATTCGGTGTTGGCGGTGTTGGTGGCTATGTGGTAGAAGTGCTGGTTCGCTCAGGCGTTGGCGCAATAGATTTGTTTGATGACGACCGCGTTTGTCTGACAAACTGCAACCGTCAGATTTTCGCACTTCTCTCTACTGTCGGCAAGCATAAGGTTGATGTGGCAGAAGAACGTATTCACGACATCAACCGTCGCTGTAAAGTGGAAAAGCACCAGATGTTCTATCTCCCTGACAACGCCGACACCGTCGACCTTAGCGTTTACAGTTATGTAGTAGACTGCATTGATACTGTTTCAGCAAAGATAGAACTCGTAAAACGCTGTCATGCCCTCGGCGTGCCCATCATCAGTTGCATGGGCGCAGCCAACAAGATGGACGCAACCGCTTTCCGTGTTACAGACATCAAGAAGACCAAGATGGATCCCCTCGCCAAGGTTATGCGCAAGAAACTTAAGGATGCGCACATATCAAAACTGAAGTGCGTATGGAGTGAAGAACAACCGCTGAAGCCCTTTGACTACGAGGAAATATCATGCCGTTTCCACTGCATCTGTCCCAATAAGGATATGCGCAAGTGTACCGATCGTCGCAACATTCCAGCGAGCAACGCTTTTGTGCCGGCAGCAGCAGGAATAATCACCGGAGGTGAAGTGATAAAGGATTTGATATTGCGAGCAGGCACAATGCGCATCGACGACACCCAGCACACTGCAGAAAATGAATAGCACGCCACCGCCATCACTCAACCTGCCACCTTATAATATCGTACTGGGAGGGACACAGCAGCAACCGGAAATTTTTGATTTCATCCGCCGACGCTATGTTGCCCTTACGCCGGAAGAATGGGTGCGCCAGCATTTCGTTCACTTTCTCGTAGAACACAAAAAATACCCAAAGGCACTTATTGGCAATGAGATAGAACTACGCATTGGCGAAAAAAAACTACGCTGCGACTCTATTCTCTATTCCCAACAGGCTAAACCGAGAATGATTATTGAATACAAGGCGCCGCACATAAAGATAAAGCAACAGGTTTTCAATCAAATATCGATTTACAACCTGTTGCTTCATGTTGATTATCTCGTGGTGAGCAATGGACTTGAGCATTACTGCTGCCAAATGGACTACGCCACGCAAACATACCATTTTCTTCCCGACGTTCCGCACTATTCAGAATTGTGAGCAGCGCTTTCTGACGGAAATATAGTCGCCGTTTCTTAGTCTTCGCTGACGGCAGAACCCTCTTCAGCCGCTTTCTTTACAGTCTTGCGTATTGCACGCTTGCGTGTCTTCTTCTCCTCAACGACAGGAGCGGCCACCTGTTTTCCTGCAAGTTCAGGATCAATCATAATACGGCCGCAATATTCGCAAACAATGATTTTCTTGTGCATCTTTATGTCAAGTTGGCGCTGGGGCGGTATCTTGTTAAAGCAGCCACCGCAGGCATCGCGCTCAACATAGACAATTCCGAGACCATTGCGTACGTTCTTACGGATACGCTTGAACGAAGTGAGCAGACGCGGCTCTATTTTCACCTCCAGTTCCTTCACTTTTGCCTTAAGTTTCTCTTCTTCTGCACGCGTCTCTTCCATTATCTCGTCAAGTTCGCTTTTCTTGACATCCAAAGACTGCTGGCGGTCGGCAAGCAGAGCCTTGCTCTTCTCAAGTTCAGCCTTACGCTCGTCTATGCGCACCTGTGCCTCCTTGATTTTCTTGTTACAGAGTTCTATTTCCAGCGTTTGGAATTCTATCTCCTTTGTCAGCATGTCATACTGGCGGTTGTTCTGAACATCATTCAGTTGTTCTTTGTAGCGCTCAACGCTGGCCTTGGCAGTCTCAATGTCGCCACGCTTCTGAGAAACGGCGCGCTCAAAATCGTCGACGTCGCCCTGTATCTTCTCCATGCGGATGTTGAGACCTTCTATCTCATCTTCCAGGTCCTGCACTTCCAGAGGAAGTTCTCCGCGCAGCGCGCGCTTCTCGTCAATACTCGACAGTGTTGTTTGCAACTGGTAGAGGGTTTTCAGACGCTCCTCTACGGGCATTTCTGTTGGATCTTTCTTTGCCATAGATGTCATATATATAAAATTGGATTAGTATTTGTATGTGCTGTCTTTACTTCCACGCCCGGACATTCGCTTTTTATGATGTCGCGAAACACCTCGGTCGTAAATTGCTCGCTCTCATAGTGTCCTGTCACGCATATCTGTATGCGCTGGCCGTAGCCAAAGTATTGGTGGTAGTGCATCTCGCCGGTAACAAAGGCGTCGGCACCTTCCTCTACAGCAGTGTCAAGCAGGAAGTCTCCTGCACCGCCGCAAATGGCGACTTTCCTGACGGGACGCTCCAGCAGTTCGTTGCACATGGCACATTTCACGCCAAACCGCTCTTTCACCATGCTGATAAAGTCTGCTGCTGCCATCGCACTGGCAAGTTCGCCCACTACCCCACTGCCTGCTTCTACGTTTTCTGCCACAGCCTTGCATGCCATGAAACGCACGTTACGCAGTCCCATGTGCTCTGCAATTTTCCAGTTGACGCCATTTCGCGCATTGTCCATATTGGTATGCATCGAGACCACTGCAATGTCGTGCTTCACCGCCTTTATCACGCAGCGATTCACCATGTTGCCGTCCGTCAACTGCTTTATGCCATGGAACAACAGCGGGTGGTGGCTTACTATCAGATTACACCCTTCAGCCAAGGCTTCATCCATGACAGCCTCGGTGACGTCCAGACACAATAACACCCCTGAAACATCCGCCTCTGTCAGTCCTACTTGCAGGCCAGCATTGTCCCAACTTTCCTGCAAGGGCAGAGGCGCGAATTTTTCAAGGGCATTGAGCACTTGCTTTATTTTCACGCTTCCTTTACGCTTCGTTATTCCTTGTGCAAAATTATTACTTTTCTACAGAAAGGCTATAAACATAGACTTAAGATTAGTGTTTTTTAACGCTCACTGTTCTGCTTTTCCCACTCCTCCGTCAGTTTGCGGTTTTCCACCAGGAAGTCGATGTCGTCAAGGCCGTTGAGAAGACAATGCTTCTTATAGCCGTTGATATCGAAGTGTTCGCTCCTGCCCGTAGCCTTATTTGTCACGCTCTGTTGCGGCAGATCTACTTCAACTTCCATTTTCGGGTCGGCCTTTATGCTTTCGAAGAGTTCTGAGAGGAATTCGTCGCTCACCACGACAGGCAGCACGAAATTATTTAGTTCGTTGTTCTTGTGGATATCAGCGAAAAACGAACTTATCACCACTCTAAATCCATAGCCGGCGATTGCCCACGCAGCATGTTCACGGCTACTGCCCGAGCCGAAGTTCTTTCCAGCCACGAGTATGCATCCCCCGTATTTCGGATCGTTAAGCACAAAGTCCGTATTCAGCGTTCCGTCGGCATTATAGCGCCAGTCGCGAAACAGGTTGTCGCCGAAGAAACTCTCTTCGCGCGTTGTTGCTTTCAGGAAACGGGCTGGAATTATTTGGTCGGTGTCTACATTCTCCAAAGGCAATGGAACACAAGTGGAGGTGATGACGTCAAATTTCTGTTTCATCTTGTAATAGTCTTTTATAACAGAGTACGTGGGTCGGTAATGACTCCTGTCACAGCAGCAGCAGCAGCCACCATCGGCGACGCAAGGACGGTGCGGGCTCCAGGTCCCTGTCTGCCCTCAAAATTTCTGTTTGATGTCGACACGCTGAGTTTTCCTGCCGGCACCTTGTCATCGTTCATTGCCAAACAGGCAGAACATCCTGGCTGGCGTATTTCAAAGCCTGCCTCGGCAAGCACTTTGTCAAGTCCTTCTTCGCGAATCTGCCTGTCAACAGCCCATGAGCCAGGCACAAGCCATGCCGTGACATTTGCTGCCTTCTTTTTTCCTTTCACTATCGAAGCAAAGGCGCGGAAGTCTTCTATTCTGCCGTTTGTACAAGCACCGAGGAACACATAGTCAACGCTTTTCCCCAGCAACTTTTCGCCTGCTTTGAACTGCATATAGGCGAGTGCCTTGTCAAAACCGACGCCGCCCTTTTCGGGAATAGCCTCACTGATTCCGATACCCATGCCTGGATTTGTGCCATATGTGATACGGGGCTCGATATCGGCAGCATCGAAGTGCAGTTCCTTGTCAAATACCGCATCTTCGCCGCTTTTCAGTGTTCGCCAGTAGGCTACTGCCTTCTCCCACTCTTCTCCTTTCGGTGCATATTCGCGCCCGCGTATATATTCAAATGTGGTGTCGTCGGGCGCAACAAAGCCGCCACGGGCACCCATCTCTATAGAGAGATTGCACAGCGTAAGCCTGCCTTCCATCGACAGTGCTCTCACCACACTTCCGGCATATTCCACAAAGTATCCTGTGGCACCGCTTGTCGTCAGTTGTGCCATCAGGTAGAGCGCAACGTCCTTGGCTGTCACGCCACGCTGCAGAGTGCCGTCTATAGTGATGCGCATCGACTTAGGCTTCTGTTGCAGGATGCACTGCGAAGCCATGACCATCTCCACCTCACTTGTGCCGATGCCAAAGGCTACTGCGCCCATCGCTCCGTGTGTAGAGGTATGGCTGTCGCCACATACTATTGTCATTCCGGGCAGCGACAGGCCTTTTTCCGGTCCAACCACGTGGATGATGCCGTTGGAAGCATCCATCATACCATAGTGCTTGAGTCCGAACTCTGCAGCATTTTTCGCGAGAGCGTCAACCTGCGCTTTCGATACAGGATCTGCGATAGGTTTGTCCTGATCGTGTGTCGGCGTATTGTGGTCGGGCATACAGAAAATGTGGTCTGGCCTGAAGCACTTCAGTCCGCGCTGACGCATACCGTCGAAAGCCTGCGGCGATGTGACCTCATGGCAGTACAGACGGTCAATATACAACTGCGTAGGGCCATCTGTCACCTGTTGCACGACGTGCCGGTCCCATATCTTGTCGAAAAGGGTATTCATTACTTATTTTTGAACTTGTTGATACAGTCTATATATGCCTCCACAGATGCCGTGACTATATCGGTGTTGGCGCCGAAGCCATAGTAGAGGCTTCCGTCGTATTCCACCTGCATATGCACCTTTCCCACGTCATCGCTGCCTTTGGATATTGCCTGGATGGTGAATTCCTTCAGCGTCATATGCTTCATTATAATCTTCTTCAGGGCTCTGATAGCAGCATCCACAGGACCGTTGCCCGATGCAGCAGCCTCAAACTTCTGGCCGCTGATGTCCAGGCCGATAGACGCAACGCTCTTTACGCCCTTGCCGGTAGTAACCTGCAGGAAGTCGAGTTTCACGGCGTGAGCCTCGGCGGTGTCGGCACCGGCCAGCATCAGCACGTCAGCATCATTTACTTCCTTCTTCTGATCTGCCAACTGCAGGAACTTCTCGTATACCTGGTCAAGGCGTGCCTCGTCAAGTTCCACACCGTTTACATGCAGGCGATGCTTAAGTGCGGCGCGTCCCGAACGTGCAGTGAGCACGATAGAGTTGTCGTCGATACCCACGTCTTTCGGGTCGATTATCTCGTATGTCTGCACATTCTTCAGCACACCGTCCTGATGAATTCCCGACGAGTGGGCAAATGCGTTGCGGCCTACTATTGCCTTATTCGGCTGAACAGGCATGTTCATCAGGCTTGACACCATGCGCGAAATAGGATAAATCTTTGTAGTATTGATGTTGGTATCGATGCCAAGGCCTTTGTGACACTTCAGTATCATTGCGATTTCCTCGAGCGACGTGTTACCGGCGCGCTCACCGATACCGTTGATTGTCACCTCCACCTGCCGGGCGCCGCCCATCACTCCGCTGAAAGTATTTGCGGTAGCCATGCCGAGGTCGTTGTGGCAGTGGGTGGAAATAATGGCCTTGTCGATGCCGTCAACGTGTTCCTTGAGATATTTTATCTTCTCAAAATATTCCTGCGGCAGACAGTATCCCGTAGTATCGGGAATGTTTACCACCGTGGCGCCGGCCTTGATGACGGCTTCCACTACACGTGCAAGATACTCGTTTTCGGTGCGTCCGGCATCCTCGCAGTAGAATTCTACATCCTCGACGAATTTCTTGGCATACTTCACAGCGGCAACACCGCGCTCAATAATCTCCTCACGAGTGGAGTTGAACTTATATTTAATGTGCGAGTCGCTTGTGCCGATACCGGTGTGTATGCGCTTGTGCTTGGCAAACTTCAGGGCGTCGGCAGCCACGTCGATATCTTTCTGCACGGCACGCGTCAGCGCACATATCGTGGGCCATGTCACAGCCTTCGAGATTTCTATCACAGAGTTGAAGTCGCCCGGTGAACTAATCGGGAAACCTGCTTCAATCACGTCTACCCCCAACTGTTCCAAGGCTTTCGCCACCTGTATTTTCTCTACAGTGTTAAGTTGACAGCCAGGCACCTGCTCGCCATCGCGAAGCGTGGTGTCGAAAATGTACAATCTGTCGTTCATCTTTAAAAATCTTTCACCTTAAATTAATATACGCGCGCACGCGCGCGGGGAACACTATTAGCCCAGATATTTCATCAGGATACGCGCATTTCCCGACTCGCGGAGTTTTGCTATACTCTTCTCGCGTATCTGGCGCACGCGCTCGCGTGTCAGTCCGAGGCGGTCGCCTATTTCTTCAAGTCCTTTCTCATGGCATCCAATGCCGAAGCACTCACGGATAATTGTTATCTCGCGGTCCTTGAGCACTCTCTGCAGCACGCTGTTCAATTCCTGCGCCATCGACTCGTGGTCAACGTAGCGGTCGGTGCGCGAGTCGTCGCCACTTGCCATTACGTCGAGCATACAGTTGTCCTCGCCGTCCTGGAAAGGTGCATCAATCGACACGTGATGGCCATCGGCCATCAGGCTCTGCCCAATCTTCTCCTCGTCGATATTGGTAGCCTCACTGAGTTCCGTAACCGACGGATGACGCTGGTTTTCCTGCTCAAAACGGTTTATCTCGTGGTTGATTTTACTGAGGCTTCCCACCTGATTCAACGGCAGGCGCACTATACGGCTCTGCTCGGCAATGGCCTGCAGGATGCTCTGGCGTATCCACCAAACGGCATAGGAGATAAATTTGAAGCCTCGCGTCTCATCGAATTTCTGGGCAGCCTTGATAAGTCCTATGTTGCCCTCGTCGATAAGGTCGGTAAGCGTGAGTCCCTGATGCTGATACTGTTTTGCTACAGAGACCACAAAGCGCAGGTTTGCCGTAACAAGTTTGTCCTTGGCGCGCTCGCCTTCAGGACCGCCTTTGCGTATTTTCTGTGCCAGTTCTATTTCTTCATCAATGCTGATAAGTGGTGCACGGCCTATTTCAACAAGATATTTGTCCAGTGCCTCACTCGAACGATTCGTAATACTCTTCTGAATCTTAAGTTGTCTCATCGATTACCTTCTTTCTTTTCCTTAAAAGTCTGTATTTCAGACTATTATACAAAACATAATAGTAAAACGGTGCAAAATTACGAAAAATATCAGTACGTGGTTCTCGCGCACATGTTATTTTTTCTTAATATTTCACCTCTTTAGCGCGCTGCGCGCGCTAAAGAGTGAGAGGTGAGTGGTAAGAGGTGAGATATTGGTGGTGAGGGGAAAGAAGTAAGTGGTGAGATGTAAAATTTTTGTGGTGAGTAGTAGGACTCACTGTAGCGTTACAGCCATGAGTCCTATCACTACGTCGTTCGAGAGCGTCAGCACTCTTATTTCCTTCAGTTTCTTGTCTTCGTTGAGCGGCATGTAGAGCATTGTCGCTGCTCCGCCGCGTATGGTTCTGCTGCCAGGTCCCTTCAGTTTGAGGGCCTTGCCCAGGTCACGGCTCACAAGTCCGGAGGCAAACGCCACACGGTAAGGGCGCGGCTGTGCCACGCTGAAGGCTTTTCCGTCAGAATAGAAGTCTTGTTCTATAGGGCACCACGTATCTGGATTAACAAGTCGCAGCGTATCTGCCGTACCATCCTGATAGCAGGCCAGTACCAGGCCGTTGTCTATCCTGCACTGCATGTGATTTGTCGAGCCGGCCATCAGCAGCCATGCTGCCATGGCGTTGCCGCTGACGGGAATGCAAATCTCGTCGGGATAGTTGTCCCACAGCGAAGTGTATGCTATATTCTGCCCAACGGCAGGTGTGCGGAAAGGAACACCGGCCACCCGGAAGGTACCCTTTTCTATCATCGTGCGGAACACCGAGTCGTTCACCTCGAACGTGTCCGTTGGATGGCACCACTCGCTTACTCCCTGCACTGGCAGTTGCAGCGTAGTGTACGGAGGCCGTGGACTCTCGTATCGATTGTGGAAAATATCGCTGACATTGGCATTGAAAGCCTTGTCAATGTTCACCTGTCGGTATTTGGCTTTCGCCTCCGGTTCCTTAGCCGCCAGATTAGGCAGTTTACTCTCTGTAGGAGTGATGTCCACCGTCGGCAGTTTCACCACCGACTTCACCCTTATCACCTGATGGGCTGCGGCTGTTCCCTCCACGTCACGGTATTTTCCCTGTCCGAGGTTCTGGCGCAGCACTATCTTCAGTGGCTTTTTGAACTTCTGCGTCACCTCATAGACCTCGTCACCTCCCGTGCGCCGGAACTTATATTCCAGATATGGCGTGCTCACCGATGCCTCGTCCCAGTCGGACGGCAGTCCCGGCCGTATTATACAGCGCTCGTAGAGAGCCTCCGGCTCTATGCCGAAGAGTCCCTGTATCAGTGTGCGTGCCGATATTCCTATGCAGTCGCCGAAGTCACGGTAACATTCGCCTCGCGCAGCATCGTATTTGCTTATCTGTCCGAAATTGCCGGGGCTTTTTCCCCAGTACATCTGGTCCATCACGTTGGCCTTAAGCAGTCTGTATCCCTCGTCGTTGCGTCCTGCCTTGAAGTAAGCCAGAGCCATGTGCATCACCTCTGCTGCCGCAACATTGTTTACGCTCCAAACGTAGGGCATCCAGTTGCTTGTGGCTATGGTACAGAGCGACGTTTTCTCGCCGGCACGTGTTACCGGTATATGCGGTATTTCTCGATCCACGTACTGCGTTGCCCTGAAAGCCTGCTCGCCACTGCATGCCTCACAGTCGATTGGTGTGTAAATGCTCCACAGCGCAGCGCTTTCGTGCAGCCGTTGCATTCCCATAAGGTCTTGGTATTCAGCCCAGTGGCCACTGCCGTTTATCCAAAGCCTACTGTTCATGGCTTCAAGAATAGCCTCTGCCTCCTGACGGTATGGCACAGGATTTTCGCCAATAAGTTCTGCGATGCGCGCAGCAAGCAGATTGCCGCGATAGTTGTAGGCCGACGAGTGGGTCACAGCACCTCCGCTGTAGTACAATCCGTCGCTTGCCCAGATGCAGCAGTAAGCATCGTACAGATGGTCCTCATCAGGGTCGAAGTTGCGCTTCTCCCACGCCAGGTGGCGCGTCAGCAGCGGCCACATCTTACGCAGATACTCACGGTCGGCGTCGTACTGGAAATGCCACAGCAGTTCGTCGACATAGTTCAGGTTCATGTCGTAATGATGCATCTGGTCGTTGCGCTCTGGATTGCGGCAGATATATCCGTCGCTGTACATCTGAGTTCCCCAGCGCTTCTCGGCACGTGCCAGATTCTTCTCTGCGTCCTGCGTAGGATGGGCCATGCTGGCAGGCAGATTAGTCACCTGACTCTTGGCGTATGCGTCGAAGTGGCTTATGGCACGTTCGGGCCATCCCATCACGTCGCCCAGAAATCCTGCGCGCCATCCGGCCAGCGGCATGCGCCATCCCACACATCCGTGCAGCCACGTCTTGCCGTCCCAGTCGCCGTCGGCAGCCACCACAAGTGCTCCGCCGAGAGTATTTATATACGGGTCGGGAGTGTTAAACGTCACACGTCCCGCCAGTTGCCTCATTGCCTGTTCGGCACGGTCAAAGCGCTGCTCGGCACGCTCTGTTTTGGATGTCGTAAGGTCTGTCTGCTGAGCCTCTATGTACACTGTCTCGTCGGCAGTGACGTCGAGCACGGCAAGAGGCTGCTTGCCGTCGGCCTCGAAAGCGTCGGCAGGATCCACGCCAATGTCGCCGTTGCGCCAAAGGCGCGGCTTCACAATTCCGCTCACCACAACCTGCAGTTGCGGGTCGTCGTCGAAGTCCACCGTCTGCACACGCCAGTATGCTGTTTCGCTGTTCAGGTCGGCAACAACTTTGACGTAGGCCACGGCATGCTTGCCCCAGTCTTTGTGGCGCACCGTGTAGTTGCGCATTCCGTCTTCGTAGCGCGCTATGCAGTTGGTGGTAGAGTCGAGGGCCACGCCGTTCAGCCTCAGCCGAACGTTGCGGTGCTTGCCCTTCTTGAAGATGGCAAACACAGGGCGGTCGCTCGTTTCGATGCGATAGTCGGTCGGACTGCCGTAGAGCGCACGCGTATATCTGTTACTACCATTCTCACACACGAAGGCTCTGCCCTCCGGCGTATATCCTTCTGCCGATGCCACGCTGCATGCCAGGGTGGCAATCACTGCTGCCAAGAAGTTTCTCATGTATCTGTAAGGTGTTATAAAGTCATTATAAAGCGTGCTCCGTCAAAGTAACTGGTATCAAGGAAGATATCTCCGCCAAGTCTCCGTGCTATTGAGCGCGCCACGGTAAGCCCAATGCCAGTGCCGTCGTAGTATTCGTCAAGTTGCACAAACTCATCAAAGATACGTTCTGCCTCATCTGGCGGCACTCCAATGCCTGTATCCTCAACCACAAACTTCACTCCATCGCCGCAGGATGTCACAAACAGTGTGGCGCGCTTCTTTTCCTCTGTCGTCTCATGCCCGTGGAGGGCCTCTGCCCGATGCGTAAACTTACGGGCATTGTCGAGCAGCAATGTCAGCGCACGCGTGGCATGTCGCAAATTAGTGTTGAGCGTTATGCTGTCAGCGCCCTCGTCTATCTTTAGTTCAAAATCAAGATGGCTTGCAGCGGCAATGCCCGAGTCTTCCACTGCCTGTGCTGCTATTTGCACTGCCAGCACATTGTCGCTGCGCTCTATCACGCTGGCACTGCCGGCCTCTGAAAGTTCCAGCATCTTATTTACGAGCCCGGTAATGCGGTCGGTATTCTCTGTAATCTGTCTGTTGATGTCAAGTTTGGCCTTGCTGTCGAGTTCAATGCCCGGACTGGTGATGACCTGCGTAAAACCGCTAAGGATATTGAGCGGCGTGCGGATTTCGTGGGATATCTGCTGGATGAAGTTCGACTTCATTTTCGACGATTCCTCTGCACGGGCATTGGCCACGGAGAGCAGTTCGTTCTTCTGTTCCAGTTCGCGGTTTTTTGCAGCCAGACGGCGGGCCGACCTGCGGTGCTGCAGCATGAGGATGGTCACAGAGAGCACGGCAAGTATCATCGCAACAACGACAACCATCAGGCGCTGGCGCTCAAGGGCCGACTGCTGCTCTGCTATCTTCGCCTCCTTTGCCTGCGTCTCGTAGATTACCGCCAGTTGGGCTGCGTCGTTCTTCTGCAACTGCGTGTAGGCAGAGTCGAGCGAAGTGATTATGCGGTTGGCTGTGGCAAGTGCCTTGGCTGTGCGCCCTGATTTCATCTCTGCCTCGAACATTGGTGCAAGTTCCAGCCGCAGATAGTCGAGCGAAAGAAACTCCCCCTTCGACAGGCGCGCCATGTCAACTCGCTCAGAGAGGTCGGCCAGTTCGTCCCACCTCTCCATGGCACGCAGATAATTCACCTGCTGACCGAGATAGTCGTTGTCGGTTTTTCCTGCCGTCTGCATAAACGCCTGATAGTGCTTTTCGGCATCCTCGCGGCGGCCTGCCTTGGCAAGCACAAGGGCTGTGTTTGCCTCCAGTTCCTGTTTTGCAAAGTCCTTATACTCATCCTTGCTGTCGCTAATGGTCATGGAGCGCTCATAAATCTCGTGCAGGCGCGGCAGCCACGACAGCGCGATATCGGTATGGTCCACCATAAGGTTGCACTCGATGCAGTTGCCTATCGCGGCAAAGAGATTATAGAAGCCATTGAAACTGTTGGATTCCGAAGCATATGCCATCATTGAGTCACAGGCCACACGGAAACTCTCGTTGCCCTCCTCTACCCTGCCGAGCATGATCTGGCAGGAGCCTATCTGACTGAGGAATTTCGGAGCGTAGATGCGACCGAACCAGGCGGTGTCGGCGCGCGCCACATCATAGCCGTTGGTGGCATATTCAAGCGCCTCGCGCCAGTTGAGGTTGTTTATGCTGATATGTGGAAGCAGGCGAAGCGCGGCATAGTAACTGGGAGGGTCTTCACGGTGCAGGTTGCCGTCGCGGAGCGACTTTTTGGCATAGTAGGCCGCCGTGCGGCTCTGCCCCATTGCCTCGTAGATTTCGGCACGGCACTCGTCGGCCATGTTAAGCGTCAGGTCGCCGGTATGCTCCAGACTGTCGGTCATCACCATGGCCCGCTCCGGATTGACATAGCGTGCATCGTATATGGCATACATCAGGCTGTCGAGTCTGCTGATGCCGCTGTCGGTCTTTGCTGCTTGCTGCTGTTGACATGCCGCCAGAAAGAGCAGTGCGCCAACGGCCATCGTTACATGGATTTTTCGTAGCATGGGGACCAAAAGTATTGCTGTCTGCAAAAATAGTGTTTTTTGCTGACGCGGCAAAGTTTTCCCTGCAATAAAAAATCAACTTTTTTCGGCATGTGCACTACCGACAAAAACTACAGCAGTGTTTTTAAAAATTACAGCAGTGTTTTTAAAAATTAAAACAGCGCTGGCAAAAATTAAAACAGCGCTGGCAAAAATTAAAACAGTGTTTTTTGAAAACAAAAAAATTCCTGCAACTCTCCGCGTGGAAAGTTACAGGAATAGAATGCTTCGGAAAAGCGGTCTACTGCTTCTTCAGCGTCAGTCCGGCCTGCATGCCGTTGACGTTCTTCATCAGCGAAGTGATGGTCTTAAGATTGGAGTTGGTAGACTTTGCACCGAATGTCTTGAAAAGAGTGAGCAGTTTCGTGGCGTCGGTGACAAACTGCATGTTGTTGCCGTCGAGTTGGGTGGTGACTGATACTGTCTTTATGCCGCCCACGGTGAGCAGGAGTTTCGAGTCCTGCACTTTCCACGTGCCCGACGTGGTTTTTGTGCCGAGAGTCTCGGTGAATGTGCCGTCTTCCTTGAATGTCATGCTGAACGTGCCGGGCTTGATGCCGTAGCGCGTCAGGTAACTCTGAAGTTGGGTCTCCATCTTGTTGGCTGCAGCCTTGGCAACGGTCTGAGTGAGGATGTTGCTCGACTGAAGCACGATGGCAGGCTCGCTGTAGTTCCATGTGCCTACTATCTTTTGCGCCGTGGCCTGCTTGCTGCTCGAGAAGATGCTGGTCAAAGTGGAAATGAGGCTGCCTGTCTGCGAACTGCCCGACGACGTGCTGTTGCCAAGCACACCACCCAAAATGCTGCCTATATCCTGTGCATTTGCTGCCGATGAAGCGATGAGCATGAGGCTCAACGCAATAGTCTTCATTGTCTTTCTCATTGTCGTATCGTTTTTGTGAAAAAAAATTCTTAATTGTCTATCACTTCTTCTTTTCGTCATCGGTCGTGTTGCCGCTTTCTTTCTTGGCGAGCATAACAACGCGATAGACAAAATCGGTAATCCACTGCTGCGAGAAGCCGAGTTTCTGATTGTACTGGCGAACGGCAACAACGGTCTTCATAACCGCCGGATCGCTATAGTCATTCTTATTGAAAATGTCGCTCACCGTCTTTTCTGTCATAGTGCGTATGGCACTCTTGAAAATGCTCGGGATGCGAAGTTTAAACTTCATCAGATTGCTCGTAAGCATCATCATGTCTTGCGAGAAAGCCGAGAACTGTATCATATACGTCTGTACGTCCTGCACTTTCTTGCAACGGCGGCGTATGCTCTGCTCTATCTCGCGCGTAAAACCGTCGCTCATGCCGTAAATCTCTGTCAGCATCTTGCGGCAGCGCGCTTTCTCGGCCAGTCCGAGGCGGTTGTTCTGCGTAGGAACGCGCAGCGTTGTCTTGAAAACGCGCAGGTCGGGAAGCATAGCGAGATTGCTGATGCCCAGGTCGGCAGCAATGACAGCCTGAAAGTAAACGCGGATGAGCGTCATAAAGTCTTCCATGCCGCCGGCCTTCTGCTTGTCTTCCTTGTTACGATGAAAAATGTTGGATAGTATTCCCATTGTCGTGATTCTATTTTTTGTAAAAACGGGGGCAAAGGTACTGATATGCAGTGAAAAAACAAAGAAATTAACGTTTTTTCTGCTTGCCTGCCACACACCTGCGGTCAACTCAGAATGTGGCTGTCGAAATACTGCTGCACATCGTCCTTGTAGGAATCGGAAATCGGGATATACTGATCGCCGAATACTATACGCAATCGGTCGACTGCTGCCGCCCGCGGCATGTGGACGATATACGAGCGGTGCGTGCGCAGGAACTCGGGGCGCGGCAGATAGTCCTCAAGTTTCTTCATGTTCATCAACGACATCACTTTCTGACCGTCGCTAAGGTAAATGCGAACGTAGTCTTTCAGTCCCTCGATGTAGAGAATGTCGTCGAGATCGATGCGCATCAGTTTGTAGTCGCTCTTGACGAACATGAAACGGTCGCGGGCGTAGGTCTCCTGCTTTATGGCGACAGAAAACCAGTCGAGAGCCTTGTTGGCTGCACGGAGAAAGTCTTCGTAGGCGACAGGCTTCAACAGATAGTCGATGGCCGACACGCTGTAACTCTCAATGGCATACTGCTGAAAAGCAGTGGTGAACACGATTTTCGTTTCGCGCGGCAAAATCTTGGCAAACTCTATGCCCGACAACTCAGGCATCTGTATGTCGAGGAACAGAAGGTTGACAGGATTGTCGCGCAGTTCCTTCATTGCCTCCAAGGCACTGCCATATGTGCCGATGAGATGCAGGAAAGGCGTCTTCTCAGCGTAACTCTTAAGCAGGGCTGCGGCCAGGGGCTCGTCGTCAATGACGGCGCAGGTCAGTTGGTTGGTCATAATTTGTAAGTATCGGAAGAAAAAATCTACTGGTGGGTTACTACGCGGAGCAGCGAGCGATAGGTCTTGCCGTCAGGCGAAACACCATGCTGCCATTCGTGGCTGTCGTGATAGGCAATGTCAAGGCGGCGCTGCACCTGCTGCAGGCCGATGCCATGGCCCGAATGGTCGCCGGAGGTCTTGGGATGGTTGGAATTGGTGATGTCGCAGCATACGCTGTCGCTCTCTCCTGTAATCACAATATGTATAAAACTGGGCTCGGTGGGCGATATGCCGTGCTTGAAAGCATTCTCGACAAGCGAGATAAACAGCAGTGGGGCTATCTGCATCTGCGGATTGGAAACCGAGAACTTGCAATCAACATCGACGGAGGCCGGCAGACGGATGCGCATAAGCGAAATATAGTTTTCGAGAAACTCCACTTCATCACGCAAAGCCACGGTAGGTTGCTCGTTGTCGTAGAGAAGATGGCGCAGCATGCGCGAGAGTTGCCGGATAGCCTCCTGCGCCTTTGCTGCATCAAAGGCCGTAAGGGCATAGATGTTGTTGAGAGTATTGAGCAGAAAGTGGGGATTAATCTGATTGCGCAGCATCTTAAGTTCTGCCTCGCTACGAGCCTTCTCTGCCTCAAGGCGCGCCTCCTCGTTGCGGTGCCATAGCGTGACGAGCCGCAGGGCTGTGGCTAAGGCAGCGGCAACGGCAACGTTGAATATGTCGCGCACCGAGAAAAATACCATCTCGATGATGGTACGCTCCATAGGCGTGTCCAAAGCGCTGGAAAAATGGTCGTGGACGTAACTCATAAGGAGATAATTGGTGCGGCCGAGCGCAATGAGCATGATGGCATTTACTATCCAGTAGGTGCGACGCTCAGGAGAAAGGAAATATCGCGGAACAAGCCATAGGTAGTTGACGTAGAAGGTTATCATCAACGTCAACGGCGATACGCAGAACATGATGTACTTCTGGACGGAGAAGTCGGCGTCGTGGCGCAGAAAGGTCAACGGCGAGAGAAACATCATGGCCCATATCGCGATATGGAGCAGGTATACTATTTGCTTGTTCATGGTCGTGGCAGGAATAAGCAGTCTATTCGTGACGAATGGCTTCTATCGGGTCCATGTTGGCGGCCTTGCTGGCAGGAATATAGCCGAAAATGACTCCTATGCACACGCAGACAAGGAAAGAAACATAGATGCTCCATGCAGGAACGCTGCTCGGCATGCCGAACATGGGCACTACAATGCTGCTGACACCGCCGCCGACAATGATGCCAAGCAGTCCGCCGGTGACGGATATCAATACCGACTCGATGAGGAACTGCAGAGAGATGACGGCTCCAGTGGCGCCGACGGCCATACGCAGGCCAATCTCCTTGGTGCGCTCTGTGACGCTGACGAGCATGATGTTCATAATGCCGATACCTGCCACGAGGAGCGAGAAAGCGGCTGCCACGACAAGGATTATGGTTACGGTGTCCATAGTAGACGACATTGTCTCCATCATTTCGGCCTGTGAGCGTATTGTGAAGTCATCGTCGGCAGATGCCTTGAGTTTATGGTTGTCGCGAAGTATCTGTGTGAGTTCCTCAATGGCTGCATCGGAAAGTTCCTCGGTCACGGCAGAACAGACAATGGATGAGAAAAAAGTCTGGGCGGCAATGCGCTTCATCACCGTAGTGTAAGGAGCGATGATAACATTGTCCTGGTCCATGCCCCATGAGTTATAGCCTTTCGATTTAAGCACTCCGACAATACGGACAGGTATGGACTTGAAACGGATGGTCTTTCCGATAGGGTCAATGCCCTCGCCGAAGAGTTCGTTGACTATGGTTTTGCCGACCACGGCGACTTTGGCTGCCTTTTTTATGTCTTCCTCCGTGAAGCACTCACCATCTTCTATCGTCCACTGCTTTATACTGAGATAGTCGGGACTCTCTCCGTAAACGGTAGTATTGGTATTGTTGTTGCCATAAATCACCTGGCCGCTGGCAGTAACCTCCGGGGAGACCTTGGTGACAAACTTCTTCTCGCGCAAAATGCGCTCGTAGTCGGCCATCTTCAGCGTCTGCATGCTTGAAGGGTCCTGACGCACACCGCCACGCGTGTCAGCACCGGGGCGAATGGTGAGCAGATTGGTACCCATGGTCGACAGTTCCTGGCGTATGCTTTCCTTAGAACCCTGGCCTATTGCCATCATAATTATTACGGCTGCCACACCTATAATGATGCCAAGCATGGAGAGAAACGACCGCATCTTGTTGTTGGCTACAGCCTTGATGCTTACCTTGAATAAATTGAGTATGTTCATGGGACTAATCGTCTTGTGGAATGGGCAGCGCAGCAAGAGCCTCGGCAGCCGACTTGATATTGGTATTGATTGTATCTTCGCGTATCTTGCCGTCGCGAAGATTTATATTACGACTACTGTATTCTGCAATCTCAGGATTGTGGGTAACAAAGATTATGGTGTGTCCCTGCCGATATAACTCCTGGAAGAGAACAAGCATTTCGAACGACGTGCGTGTGTCAAGATTGCCCGTAGCCTCGTCGGCCAACAGCACAGCAGGGTCGTTGACCAGTGCACGCGCTATTGCGACTCGTTGCATCTGTCCGCCCGACATCTGATTTGACTTATGGTCAAGACGCTCGCCGAGCCCAACGGCCTGAAGAGCGCGAACAGCACGCTCCCTGCGCTCGCTGGCGGAAACATCGGGATTGTACATCAGCGGCAACTCCACATTTTCGACAGCGGTAGTCTTTGCAAGAAGATTGTAATTCTGGAATACGAAGCCTATCTTGCGATTACGGAGATGGGCGCGCTGATTTTTCGACATCTGGCGCACTGATACGCCGTCAAGATAATACTCTCCCGAAGTCGGCGTGTCAAGACAGCCAAGTTGATTGAGTAGCGTAGACTTGCCAGAGCCGCTGGTGCCCTGGATTGTAACAAATTCGCCCTCGTAAATCTTGAACGACACGCCACGCAGAGCCTTAACCGTCTCAGAGCCGACACGGAAGTAGCGCTTCACGTCTTTCAACTCGATGACAACTTTCCTGTTTTCCATATCGCGCTACTTCTTCTTGTTCTTATTACCACCTGGGCGCGGCATGAACGGATTGGCGGCCTGCTCCTGCTGTGCTTCCTCTCCGCCGGTGACGGTGAAGTCGGTAAGCACTTCTGTGCCTTCGGCAATGCCGCTTACCACCTCGGTCAGAACACCGTTGGTTGTGGCTATCTCAACACTATGGGCTGTAAATTTGTCACCGTCGAGAGTCCACAACTTATGATCACCCTGACAATCGACTATTTGCTGATTTTTCTTAAGCAGCGCCTCATTGGGAGTAAAGCGCAGAGCCTTTGCCGGAACAGTAAGCACGTCGTTCTTCTCAAGGGTAAAGATGGTGACACTGGCTGTAAGCCCTGGCTTAAGTTTCAAATCGGAATTGGGCGCTGATATCACAACTTCGTAAGTAACCACGTTGCTCGAAGTAGTAGCCTCCTGGCGAACCTGTGTAACGCGGCCTTCAAAAGTATCATCGGGAAAAGCATCAACGGTGAACGCCACACGCTGGCCCTCCTTCACACCACCTATGTCAGCCTCGTCGATGTCGGCAATAACACGCATGTCGGTAAGGTCTTGCGCTATCACGAAAAGTTCTGGAGTGGAGAATGAAGAGGCAACGGTCTGTCCCTCTTCGACCGACTTCGACAGGACAACGCCGTCAATGGGACTGGTGATGGTGGCATAGCCAAGATTGGTCTGGGCCTTCTGCACGCTTTCACGCGAAGACGCAACAGACTGACGGGCCTTGTCGTAGGAAAGTTTGGCGTTGTCGAAGTCGTTGGCACTGACAAGTCCCTTCTCATAAAGCGTCTTGTAGCGCTGGTAATTTGACTGCTCGTAGTCAAGGGAACTCTGCGCAGAAGCAAGATTGGCCTTGGCGGTATTGAGTTCGCTGATGAGATTGGTCTTGTCAAGTTCTGCAATGACCTGGCCTTTCTTTACGACACTGTTGTAATCGACATAGAGTTTTGACACAATGCCGCTGACCTGAGTACCGACAGTGACAGATGTGACAGGCTCTATTGTGCCGGTGGCGGTAATAGATGTCTGAATGTTCTGCTTTACTACCTTGGCAGTCTCAAAACTTACCTGTTCTTCCTTTGCACCGCCAGTGATGCTGTAGGCTATGACGGCGATAACGGCTACGGCACATAGTGCAAGCCATAACTTTCTGTTTTTCATATCTTTTCTTATTATTTCCGTATTAAATATTCATTTTCTCTCCCTGATAGAATCGGAGCAACTGCTGGCTGAGAATTGTCATATACTTAGACTGCAGGCGATTCTGCTGGGCGGTGAGAAGTTTGTCCTTGCCCGTCATAAGTTCGACAATATTCTTAAGGCCGACGTTGAACTGTTCTGAGAGAAGGTCGTAACTGGCCTGCTCGCTGTCAACAGTGGCCTGGGCAGTACGAAACTTCTGCTGATTGGTCTGGGCATCGAGCCAGTATCCCTCAATAGTGGAATAGAGTTGCTTCTGCTTGTCCTGCAGTTCGAGTTGAGCCTGCTGGCGCTGCAGTTGGGCCTTATTGATGGCAGTGCGAGTGCGACGGTTGTCAAAAATGGGCACGCTGAGAGAAGCACCAAGCGACGCGTCGAAATTAGTCTTCATCTGACTACCCCATCCGTTGTTGCTCATCGACGAAGTGCTTGTGCCGACACCGCCGGAAAGGCTTAACGTGGGCAAACTGCCTGCACGGGCAATGCGCAACTGCAAGTCGCTCGACTTCAAACCAAGTTGGGCATTGCGTATCTCAGGCCGCTGCTGAAGGGCAGCATCGTAGACGGAAGAAAGAGAGGGAATAGATTCCAGGGCCTGAGCATCTGTGGTGGCAGGAACGGCAATATCGAATGTCTCCTCGCCCGTTAGTTCAAGGAGTTGCTTTAGTTGGAGTTTGTAATTGGCAAGATTGCTTTCCGCTTCAACGATATTGTATTCGTCAGCAGAGCGCTGGGCTGTGAGTTGAGCCAAATCGGCCTTCGACATCTTGCCTACTTCGACCATCTGCTGGCCACGCTCTTCATTTTTCTTGCTTGTTTCAAGACTCTGACGGCTTACGGCGATTGCCTCGTTGAGATATAGTATCTGTACATACAGTTGTGCGATACGCTCCTGAATGTTATTGGCTGTGGATGCAATGCTAAGGTCGGCCTGTTCTTCGCTAACAGCACTGAGACGAACCTGATTGCGGTTTTGATTGCCGTTCCAGACAGTCCAGGAGGCGTTGATGCCATAACTGCCGTTGTAGTAGGTTTTGTTCACCTTCGTATTCACCATGCCATTTGTCACTGTAGAGGTTCCTGTAGCGAGCCACGGCCGATAGCCAACGCTCTGATTGGTCGAAGCGGAAAGCGATGGCAACAGGGCAGCGACAGACTGCTTGCGGTCTTCAGCGGCCGACTGTTTCTGCAACTGCGCCTGCTGAATAGTGATGTTGTTCTGCATTGCGTAATCGATACACTCGCCAAGCGTCCACTGTTTCTGCGCAGACACTGTGAGAGAGGTAGCAATTACTACGGCTGAAAAAAATCGTTTCATAATTTATATTTGGAATTGTTACTTGTCAAAATCACGCTGCAAAGGTAAAAATTACGACAAAACGAGAAAAAAAAGATAGATGTTTATTTGGCATTAGTAGAAATATTTTGCCCAATCTTCGATAAGATTTACCCGTTTAACGATAATTTAACATTCTTGGCAACAAATTTTTCTATATATCATGGAAAAAACGTATTTTTGCAGCGTCTACACCTATTATATATTAATATATATAGGAGGAAAGAAACAAATGAGAAAGATTGTAATCTACGTATTGTGGGCTCTTATTGGAGCCTCAGTACTGACAGCGGCTTTGGCTTTTTGGGCTATATCCAACGGCTGGATAGGATATATGCCGCCTATAGAAGAACTGCAAAACCCAATTAACAGATACGCAACACAGGTTTACAGTGCCGACGGGAAAGTGATGGGCACCTGGAACTACAACCGCGAAAATCGCGTGCTTGTTGACTATTCGCAACTGTCTCCTTCCCTGGTACAGGCGCTTGTGGCGACAGAAGACGAACGCTTCTACGACCACTCGGGCATTGACTTCTATGCTCTGGGGCGCGCCATCATAAAGCGTGGCATTCTCGGCAGAAAGAATGCAGGCGGAGGCTCTACAATAACACAGCAACTGGCTAAGCAACTGTACTCGGAGAAAGCACATAGCGTAATGGAGCGAGTGCTGCAGAAGCCTATAGAATGGGTGATAGCCGTAAAACTGGAGCGCAACTACACAAAGGATGAGATAATAACGATGTATCTCAACTACTTTGACTTCCTGCACAACGCAGTCGGCATAAAGACTGCCGCCAACACGTATTTCGGCAAGGAGCCAAAGGACCTCAGCATAAACGAATCGGCTACACTGATCGGGCTGTGCAAAAACCCGTCGTACTTCAATCCCGTAAGACATCCGGACCGCAGTCTGAGCAGACGCAACGTTGTTCTCGGCCAGATGATGAAAGCCGGATATATTACCAGTGAACAATATGCACAGTTGTCGGCAGAGGAAATGAAACTTAACTTCCACGTCGCCGACCACAAAGACGGAATAGCAGTCTACTTCCGCGACTTTCTGCGCCGATACATGATGGCCCGCAAACCTGAGCGCAAAGACTATCCTGAATGGAACACGGTGAAATACCACCAGGATTCGCTCAACTGGGAACAAGACCCACTCTACGGATGGTGCAACAAGAACCGCAAACGCAACGGCGAGAATTACAATGTCTATTCTGACGGTTTAAAAGTCTATACAACCATCGACTCACGCATGCAGGCTTATGCAGAACAGGCAGTTTACGAACACGTGGTGAAATTCTTGCAACCGGCATTCAACCGTGAGAATAAGGGAAAAAAGAATGCGCCTTACTCTGGCCAATTATCAGCCGAACAGGTAAACAAAATCCTTATGCGCTCCGTCAGGCAATGCGAACGCTACCGCGAAATGAAGAATGCCGGAGCAAGCGAAGAGGAAATAATACGCTCTTTCAACACTAAGACAAAAATGTCGGTCTTCTCCTATCGCGGAGAAATCGACACACTGATGACACCTCTCGATTCAATACGCTATTATAAGTCTTTCCTGCGCTGCGGCTTTATGAGCATGGTGCCACAAAACGGCCACGTAAAAGCGTATGTCGGAGGACTGGACTTCATGCACTTTGCCTACGACATGTGTATGGACGGCCGACGACAAGTTGGCTCTACAATAAAGCCATTCCTCTATTCACTTGCAATGGAAAACGGTTTCTCTCCATGCGATGAGGCGCCAAACGTGCAGCAGACGTACATGGTGGCAGGACGCCCTTGGACACCACGCAACGGAAGCCATGCACGATATGGCGAAATGGTGACACTGAAATGGGGACTGCAACAGTCGAACAACTGGATAGCAGCATATCTGATGGACAAGTTAAATCCAAGAATGTTTGTCAACCTGCTGCACGAATATGGCATAACAAATCCGGAAATACATCCTTCGCCGGCACTGTGCCTCGGGCCATGTGAAGTAACAGTCGGCGAAATGGTAAGCGCATACACTACATTTGCAAACCGAGGCATACGGGCAACACCTCTGTTCGTGACAAAAATAGAAGACAATGAAGGAAATTTGATAGCACAGTTCCAGCCACGTCTGAATGAGGTGATCAGCGAAGAGAGTGCCAACAAGATGGTGTACATGCTCAAGGCTGTTGTCGACGGAGGCACTGCAGGAAGACTGCGCTTCAGATTTAATCTCACAGGAGAGATTGGAGGAAAAACAGGCACTACCAACAACAACAGCGACGCATGGTTTATGGGCGTCACACCAACGCTGGTAAGCGGCTGCTGGGTTGGAGGCGACGACAGAGACATTCACTTCAGTACCACAAGTATGGGACAGGGTGCTACTGGCGCTCTACCGATCTGGGCAATGTACATGAAGCGAGTCTACGCCGACAAACGACTGGGATATAGCGACCAGGCAAAATTCAATCTGCCACAAGGATATAATCCGTGCCAATACGACGACTCCGGACTGGAAGACGATATGGAAGGAGAAACTGAAATGATTATTGAATAAACAAAATAGGAAAATGACAAAACTTAGTGTTAATATTAATAAGGTGGCAACCCTGCGCAATGCACGGGGAGGCAACAACCCAGATGTAATCAGCGTGGCACGCCACGCGGAAATGTTTGGTGCAGAAGGCATCACCGTTCATCCACGCCCTGACGAACGCCATATAAAATACGAGGACGTGCGCCAGTTGAAACCTATAATAACTACGGAATTCAATATCGAAGGCAATCCCATTGATTCGTTTATCAGTTTGGTGCTGGAAGTAAAGCCAACACAGGTGACGCTTGTACCCGATGGGCACGACCAACTGACCAGCAACCACGGATGGGACACCATAGCCAATGCAGATTTTCTCACATCTATATGCAAGGAGTTCAAAAGCGCCGGCATAAGGACAAGCATCTTTGTTGACCCCGACCCACGCATGGTGAACGGCGCAAAACAGTGCGGAGCCGATCGCGTAGAACTTTATACCGAACCATACGCCTCAGGTTATGCTGCCAACAGAGTTGAAGCAATAGCGCCATTCATCGCTGCAGCAGAAGAGGCACGCCGTATAGGACTGGGACTAAACGCCGGACATGACCTGTCACTGCAAAACCTGCACTTCTACAGCCAGCAAATACCATGGACTGACGAAGTTTCGATTGGTCACGCCATTATTAGCGATGCTCTCTACATGGGACTACGCAACACAATACAGCAATACCTGCAAGCATTAAAGTAATAAATAAAAAAAACTATGGCAAAAGTATATGTTTTCTTAGCAGACGGATTTGAGGACGTAGAGGCACTGATACCAGTAGACGTTCTGCGTCGCGGCGGTGTAGATGTAACAACGGTAAGTACGACAGATTTTCCCCTCGTAACATCTGCACATGGCGTCAACATCGAAGCAGACATCATGTTTGAACAAGGCGATTTTTCCGACGCAGACCTTATTTTCCTGCCCGGCGGCATGCCAGGAGCAAAAAACCTGTACGAGCACAAAGGAGTATGCAAGGCCGTGACAGAACAGTTTGCCGCTGGACGCAAAGTGGCAGCCATCTGCGCCGCCCCTGCTGTGGTGCTGGCACAACTTGGGCTGCTCAACGGCAAGCGCGCCACCTGCTATCCTGGCTTTGAGAACATGTTGTCAGAAGCCCATTACACTGCCGACCTCGTGACAGTTGACGGCAACATAACAACAGCGGAAGGACCAGCAGCAGCATTCCCCTTTGCCTACGAACTGCTCGCCCAACTGACAAACAAGAACGAAGCCGACAAGATAGCAGAGGGAATGCGCTATAAGCACCTGATGGCATAGGATCGATGCTGTAATTTGGAGAAAACGTGAGCGACTACATTATTATCGTGGCAGGCGGAAAAGGACTGCGCATGGGAACAGACATCCCAAAGCAATTCCTTCCTGTAGCAGGGAAACCCGTTCTGATGCACACCATTGAGAGATTCCACCGCTACTCCCCCACTCTGAAGATAATCCTCGTACTGCCAAAAGCACAGCAGGAATACTGGAAAACGCTTTGCAAGGAATATTGTTTCAGTATAGAATACATGCTGGCGGACGGAGGCGAGACGCGATTCCACTCTGTGCAGAACGGGCTGGCTCTTATTCCTGACGACGAAGAAGGCGTAGTAGGCGTGCACGATGGTGTGCGGCCGTTTCCTGCCGTCAGCGTAATCAGCAAATGCTACGAGACGGCACGCACGGCAAAGGCTGTCATCCCCGTGGTGCCCGTGGTAGAAACCCTGCGCCACATCGCATCGGGAGAAAACTTTTCAACGACGGTTCCACGCAGCGAATACGCACTTGTACAGACCCCACAGACTTTTGACATACAACTGCTTAAGGCTGCCAACCGTCAGCCATACACCGAAATGTTTACCGACGATGCCAGCGTGGTGGAAGCCTACGGCCAGAACATCACCCTCGTAGAAGGCAACCGCGAAAACATCAAGATAACCACTCCTTTCGACCTGCAAATAGCACAGTGCATTTTGAATGAAGCATCAGAATAACAGGATGTATCATTAGAACAAGAATGTATTATTGAAGATGAGTCATACCCTGTTAGACCAAGACATACAATTTCTGCCTGGCGTAGGACCGAACAGGCGCAAGATGCTCAGCACTGAACTGGGCATCAACACGTTTGGCGACTTGATAGAATACTATCCCTACAAGCACATAGACCGTAGCAGGATATACACCATCAGTGAAGTGAGCAGCGACATGCCTTTCATACAGGTGAAAGGAAGAATACTGAGTTTTGAGACATTCAAGATGAGTCCGCGCAAAAAGCGCCTGGTGGCCCACTTCACTGACGGCACGGGACACGTGATGGATCTGACTTGGTTCAACTATACCGACAGCATTGAGAAAAAGTACAAGGTAAACACAGAATACATTGTGTTTGGCAGGCCGCAGTTTTTCAATGGACGCATACAGGTGGTACATCCCGACATCGAGAATATTGGCGACGCCATAACGCCATCAATGAAGATGCTGCCGTATTACCACACAACGGACAAGATGAAAAAAGCAGGCATCAATTCACGTGCCATAGAGAAAATGGTGATGAGACTGCTGCCAATGCTTAACGAACCAATCGCAGAGACCCTGCCCGACTTCATCACTGCCAAGCATCACCTTGTAAGCCGCGACAAGGCTCTGCGCGACATTCACAACCCCACCACGGCAAAAGAACTGGAGCAGGCACGACTGCGACTGAAATTTGAAGAACTTTTCTATGTACAATTAAATATAATAAGGTACGCGAGCGACCAGCGACGGAAATTCCGTGGCTATGTCTTCTCGCAGATCGGTAAATATTTCAACGATTTCTATCACGCCCATCTGCCATTTGCACTCACCGAGGCGCAAAAGCGCGTAATAAGGGAAATACGCAGAGATACCGCGTCGGGCCGGCAGATGAACCGCCTGCTTCAGGGCGATGTTGGAAGCGGCAAGACCCTTGTCGCACTTATGTCTATGCTGATAGCAATCGACAATGGCTATCAGGCGTGCATCATGGCACCGACAGAGATACTTGCAGAGCAGCACCTTCAGACCATCATGCAGTTTCTCGGCGGCATGGACCTTCGCGTGGAAATGCTGACAGGCATAGTGAAAGGCCGACGCCGACAGGAAATACTCAACGGCCTGCTCGACGGAACAGTGAACATTCTTGTCGGAACACATGCCATAATCGAAGAGGCTGTGCAGTTTGCACATCTTGGAATGGTTGTCATAGACGAGCAGCACCGCTTTGGAGTGGCACAACGTGCAAAGTTGTGGAGCAAAAGCACCAATCCGCCACACGTGCTCGTAATGACAGCGACACCAATACCCCGCACACTGGCAATGACGCTCTACGGAGATCTTGACGTAAGTGTCATCGACGAATTGCCGCCGGGCCGAAAACCAGTTGTCACGCGCCACGTCTATGAAAACAACATATCACAACTCTACAATGGCATCCGCCAACAAATCAATGCCGGCAGACAGGTCTATATCGTCTTTCCCCTCATCGAAGAAAGCGAGAAGATAGACCTCAAGAACCTTGAAGACGGATTCCTATCATTGCAGCAGGCACTGCCTGAATTCACCATGAGCAAGGTACATGGGCGCATGAAACCTGCAGAGAAAGAAACGGAGATGAAACGCTTTGTGAGCGGTGAGACACAGATTCTTGTTGCCACCACTGTTATTGAAGTCGGTGTCAACGTGCCAAATGCCTCCGTCATGGTGATACTTGACGCCCAGCGATTTGGCCTCAGCCAACTTCACCAACTCAGAGGACGCGTAGGACGCGGTGCCGACCAAAGTTACTGCATCCTCGTGACAGGCCACAAACTGGCTGAGGACACACGCAAGCGCATTGACATTATGTGCGACACCAACGACGGCTTCCGCATAGCAGAAGCCGACCTGAAGTTGCGCGGCCCTGGCGATCTGGAGGGTACCCAGCAGAGCGGAATGGCCTTCGACCTGAAAATTGCCAACATCGCACAAGACGGACAAATCATCCAGATAGCACGCGACACAGCACGCGAAATTGTCGACGCCGATCCGGAATGCAACAACCCGCGCAACATAATTTTGTGGAACAGACTGCAACAACTACGCAAAACCAGCATCAACTGGGGCGCAATTTCATAGCAAAAAAACGTTAATACGCCCAAACAAATCTTAAACAATCACGCTAAGTAGTTCATCTTTAGGCATTTTTTCCTAACTTTGCAGCGATTTATTTCCATTTTGGAAGAAAAGTGACAGAAATCACGAAAAACATTATGCAGAACCGACTTAAAACAATAGCAATACTGACTATAGCCTCCGCATTAGCATTGCCCACTATGGCACAGGACCTTTTGGCAAGTCAGGCTCCTATTGACAGAAAGATGAAGGCCGTCGACAGCATGGCTCTTCACAGACTCATACAAGCAGAATCCTACGATACTCCCGCTGGCGACTTATATGCAGACTGGAGTAATCGCTACGCCCACCAGGCTACAAATCTCCCAGACACATTCCAGATCAACCTGCAAGACTTTGCCATGCCTACCGACAGCCGTGTCATCACCAGCAACTTTGGTGCACGCTGGGGAAGACAGCACAAGGGACTGGACATCAAGGTCTACATTGGCGACACCATCCGTGCTGCCTTCAGCGGCCGTGTCCGCATCGTCAAATACGAGCCGCGCGGTTATGGAAAATATGTTGTGATACGCCACAACAATGGTCTGGAAACCATCTATGGCCACATGTCACGCCAGTTGGTTGAGGAAGACCAGGATGTACGCGCCGGCGATCCTATCGGCCTTGGCGGCAACACCGGACGCAGCACAGGCTCGCACCTCCACTTTGAGACACGTCTCTGCGGCGTTGCATTAAATCCTGCGCTGATGTTCGACTTCCGCAATCAAGACGTTGTCGACGACTATTACGTTTTCCGTAAGTCCACATACAACCGCGAATCGTCAGAGGCAACACGTCTGCGCGGCGTAGGCGGCGTGGCAGTGAACGGCGACCTTGACATTCCCGGCGAAAAGAGCAGCGCCACCGCCAGCACCTATGGCAGCAAGGGCAGTAAGAGCCGCGCTACACGCTTCCATAAGGTGGTGAAGGGCGAAACGTTGTCGTCAATAGCACGCAAACGCGGCATGACAGTCGACGGTATTTGCCGTCTAAATCACATAAAGAAGACTACGCGCATACGTCCAGGACAGATTTTGCGCTACAACTAAGCAGATGTGTACGGCGTGATGCCGCCCACTAACAACAACAAATGAGACTGAAGATAGTATTTTGCATTGTACTGATGCTTGCAGCAACTGTTGATACAGCATCGGCACAACGGAAAAGGAAAGGCTCCAAGAAGCAACAAAGCACAGAGGTAGTCTATGAAGAAATAGACAACTTCGACTTTGTGTATGCTTCTGACAATAAGAGCAGCGACTTCAGTTTCAATTTCGTCAACGACTTACTTGACCGCGCAGCCTCGCTCATCGGGGCACGCTATCGCAGCGGAAGCAAAGGGCCTCACGCCTTCGACTGCTCTGGTTTTACCAGTTATGTCTATGCGCAGGACAACATCTCCATTGGGTGTTCCTCTCGCGACCAATACGCGCGCAACATACCCGTTAAGCGTTCTGAAATGCAGCCGGGCGATTTGGTTTTCTTCACCAGCCCGGCATCCGGGCGCGGTGTCGGCCACGTTGGGATTATTGTCGATTTCGATCCGATTAGCGACACATTTTCCTTCATCCATGCCAGTACGAAATACGGTGTCATTGTAAGTCGCTCCACCGATGGCTACTACTCTCGCCGCTATGTTGGAGTGCGCCGCGTTGCACGATAAAGTTAACAATATGCCGTTTGTGAAAAACGGCATTATATATTTATAATAAGGTAAAAAGATATGGATCTGACAGCATTGACAGCCATCTCTCCTATTGATGGCCGTTACAGAAGTAAGACATCACCTTTGGCAGACTATTTCTCAGAGTACGCACTCATCAGATATCGTGTGCGCGTAGAGATAGAATACTTCATTGCACTCTGCGAACTTCCGCTGCCACAGTTAGAGCAGTTTCCACATAGTCTTTTCGATTCCCTGCGCGACATCTATCGCCAGTTCTCTGAGCAGGATGCAGCCCGCGTAAAGGAGATTGAACAGACCACCAACCACGACGTCAAGGCGGTAGAATATTTCATAAAGGAGAAATTCGACGCGCTCACCGCAGCCAATCCCCAAATTTCCGGCACGAAGGAGTTTATCCACTTCGGACTGACTTCGCAGGACATCAACAACACCAGCGTTCCTCTGTCAGTGAAAGAGGCTTTGGCCAATGTCTATTATCCTCTCGTCGAGGAACTTATAGAGCAACTCCACGACTATGCCGAACAATGGAAACAGGTTCCTATGCTTGCCAAAACCCACGGGCAGCCAGCCTCTCCCACTCGTCTTGGCAAGGAAATAATGGTTTACGTTTACCGCCTTGAAGAACAGTTACGCTCTCTCAAGGATACGCCAATCACGGCGAAGTTTGGCGGAGCCACAGGCAACATGAACGCACACCACGTGGCCTATCCCCAATACGACTGGCGTGAGGTAGCCAATCATTTCGTTGCAGAAAAACTTGGGCTGGAGCGCGAGCAATGGACAACACAGATTTCCAACTACGACTGGCTTGGTGCCATTTTTGACGCCATGCGTCGCATCAACACAATCATTGTTGACCTTGACCGCGACTTCTGGATGTATATCTCCATGGAGTATTTCAAACAGAAGATCAAGGCTGGCGAAGTTGGCAGCAGTGCCATGCCCCACAAGGTAAACCCCATCGACTTTGAAAACTCAGAAGGCAATCTCGGCATTGCCAATGCCATACTGCAGTTCTTGGCACAGAAGTTGCCGGTAAGCCGTTTGCAGCGCGACCTTACCGACTCCACCGTGCTGCGCAACGTCGGAGTTCCCATGGGACATGCCGTGATTGCACTGCAAAGCACACTGAAGGGTCTTCGCAAACTCATACTCAATCAGGAAAAGATAGAACAAGACCTGCAGAACACCTGGGCTGTCGTGGCAGAAGCCATTCAGACCATCCTGCGCCGTGAAGCCTATCCCAATCCGTACGAGGCACTTAAGGCACTCACGCGTACCAACCAGCATGTCAATGAAGAGACTCTTCATACATTTATTTCCCAACTTGACGTAAGTCCCGAAGTAAAGGAGGAACTCATGTCAATCTCTCCAATGAATTACACAGGAATTTAAACACAACACGGCCGTGAGGCCAATGCAACAACAATTTATTTACAACAATGGATTTCGAAAACGAGAAAAGATTAGACGAGCAGTCTGCACAGGAGCAGCAGTCGTCGGGTAGCCGTGAGGGTTACCAACATTCAGGGTATCAGGGTTACAAGCCGGGACGCTCCCCACGTCCGCGTATTCACCAGCAGCCACGCCCCTACGGTCAAGGCAACTACTCCGCCGGCACCGACGAGTCACACGATGCCTTCCGTCCCGAAGGCTTTGGTGCAGGACTAAACAGCAGCACACCGCAGCGACAGGGTGGATATCGCCCTCGTTATAACAACAATAACGACGGCAACTATCAGCCTCGCAGCAACTACGGCCAGCAGCGACAGGGCGGCTATCGTCCACGCTACAACAACGAAGAGGGCGGCTATCGTCCCGGCAACAGGGAAGAGGGCGGCTTCCAGCCTCGCAGCAACTACGGTCAGAATAACTACCAGCAGCGTCAGGGCGGTTATCGTCCACGCTACAACAACGAAGAAGGCGGCTATCGTCCCAACAACAGGGAAGAGGGCGGCTTCCAGCCTCGCAGCAACTACGGCCAACAGCGCGGCGGCTACAATCAGCAGCGTGGCTATGGACAACGCCAGGGCTACGGCCAGCAGCGCGGCGGATATGGCCAGCAACGCGGCGGCTACAATCAGCAGCGCGGCTTTGGACAGCATCGCCAGGGCTATGATCCAAATGCAAAATACAGTTTCAAGAAACGCATAGAATACAAGGAAGAGCATTTCGACCCCAACGAGCCGGTACGCCTAAACAAGTTCCTTGCCAACGCAGGCGTTTGCAGCCGCCGCGAGGCCGACGAGTTCATACAGGCAGGCGTGGTGACCGTCAACGGAAATGTTGTCACCGAACTCGGCACGAAAGTCATGCGCACCGACGACATCAAGTTCCACGATGAGCCTGTAGTGCTCGAGAAGAAAGTCTACGTGCTTCTCAACAAGCCTAAAGACTACGTCACCACAAGCGACGACCCACAGCAGCGCAAGACTGTGATGGATCTTGTAAAGGATGCCTGCAGCGAGCGCATCTATCCTGTTGGCCGTCTCGACCGCAACACGACAGGCGTATTGCTTCTTACAAATGACGGTGACCTCGCTTCAAAACTCACTCATCCGAAATTCTTGAAGAAAAAGATTTACCACGTATATCTTGACCACAATGTCACAGCCCACGACATGCAGCAGATTGCCGAAGGCATCACTCTCGACGACGGCGAGATTCGTGCTGACGACATACAGTATGCTGATCCTGTCGACAAGAAGCAAGTCGGCATTGAGATACACTCTGGCAAGAACCGCATCGTGCGCCGCATCTTCGAGAGCCTTGGCTACAAGGTTACAAAACTCGACCGCGTGCAGTTTGCAGGCCTTACCAAGAAAAATCTCCGCCGTGGCGACTGGCGCTACCTTACTGAAGAAGAGGTAGACCGCCTGCGCATGGGAGCATATGAGTAGATATGAGAATTCATAATTCGTAAACTGTAATTCACAACGCAAGAATTATAATTCACAACCTGAAAATTATAATTAATAATAGGAATGAAACGGACAAAAATAATCGACGTACTTAAATGTACTGATTTCGGTACGGAGGTATGTGTGAAGGGCTGGGTGCGCACGCACCGCTCAAGCAAGGCCGTCGACTTCATAGCCCTCAACGATGGCTCGACCATAAAGAACGTACAGATCGTTGTCGACCCAGCCAAGTTCGACGAAGAACTTCTCAAGCAGATTACCACCGGCAGTTGCATCGCCGCTATCGGTACACTTGTGGAAAGCCAGGGAGCAGGCCAGACCTCAGAGATACAGGCCACAGGCTTAGAGTTGTACGGCACCTGCGACAACTCCTACCCTATGCAGAAGAAAGGACAGTCGTTCGAGGTAATGCGCAAGAACGCCCACATGCGTCTGCGCACCAACACCTTCGGCGCCGTGATGCGCATCCGCCACAACATGGCCATGGCCATCCACACCTACTTCCATGAGCATGGATTCTACTACTTCCACACACCGCTCATCACTGCCAGCGACTGCGAAGGTGCCGGCAACATGTTCCAGGTCACGACAAAAAATCTCTATGACCTCAAGAAGGACGAGCAGGGCAAGATTATCTACGACGACGACTTCTTTGGCGAGCAGACCAGCCTCACCGTCAGCGGACAGTTGGAAGGTGAACTTGGTGCTACGGCCCTTGGTGCAATCTACACCTTTGGTCCTACTTTCCGCGCCGAGAATTCCAACACGCCGCGCCACCTGGCAGAATTCTGGATGGTAGAACCAGAAGTGGCATTCCTCGACCAGGAAGAACTGATGGACCTCGAGGAAGATTTCATAAAGTACTGCGTACGCTGGGCTCTCGACAACTGCAAGGACGACCTGCAATTCCTCAACCAAATGATTGACAAGACTCTCCTACAGCGCCTTGAGGGAGTGCTGAAAGAGACTTTTGTCCGCCTGCCTTACACCGAGGGAATCAACATACTGCAGGAGGCTATCAAGAAAGGCAAGAAATTTGAGTTCCCATGCCAGTGGGGCGACGACCTCGCCTCAGAGCACGAGCGCTACCTCGTTGAAGAGCATTTCAAAAAGCCTGTCATTATGACCGACTACCCACGTGAGTTCAAGTCGTTCTACATGAAGCAGAATGTCGACACTGCCGACGGCGGCAGCGTGGGCTACAAGGGAGCGGTGGCACCTGGTCCCACAATGCAGGGCACCGATGTTCTTTTCCCACAGATTGGTGAGATAATCGGCGGCTCTGTCCGCGAGGAGTCATACGACAAATTAATGTCGGAAGTAGAGCGCCGACAGATGGACACAACTCATCTTTGGTGGTATCTTGACACTCGTCGCTGGGGCACATGCCCTCACGCCGGCTTCGGCCTCGGCTTTGAGCGTCTCATCCTCTTTGTCACCGGAATGCAGAACATTCGCGACGTCATCCCATTCCCTCGTACGCCGAAGAGTGCAGAGTTTTAAAAACACACAACCGACTTACATTTCACGCAAAATAATATTCTGTAAGTAACAGAAGTAATTATTTTTACCCTGATGCTCCAATTTTGTCTACGAATAATTTGGAGCATCATATTTTTTTTATTTATATTTGCAACCATAAACATATTTTTAACTTTTAAATTAACTATCATTATGAGGAAAGTTTTATTAGTTTGTGCAATGGCTGTATTCGGCATCGCCCAGTCGTCTGCCCAACTCACTACTGAAGACTACGGCATTTTCAATCGCGTTGGCGTAGGTTTAGGTGTAGGCATGAACGGTATCTCTATTGATGCCGCAACCTTCGTTACTCCTTATATCGGCATCCGCGCAGGTGTGGACATCATGCCGAAGATAAAGGTAAACACCGAACTCGACCTTGGCGTTGAAGAAATCAACAAGAGCATTGCCCAGTACAACCAAGACATCCAAGACTTCAACACTCAATTGGAACAGTTGAAGCAACTCGACCCAACGCTGAGCAGTCTTGAAGGCTTCGACATCGGTACCGGTCTTCCTAACGAGATTAATGTAGAAGGTAAGTTCAGCAACACCACATGGCACGTGCTTTTTGACATCTATCCATTTGCCAAGAGCAGCAGTTTCCGCATCACCACAGGTTTATACTTCGGTCCTGACAAAGTCGTGTCTGTCTATAATGAAGACCAGGGCGCTCTTCGCGTCGTCACCGACTACAATGAAACTTACGACAAGTTAAGGCAGAGCAACAATGCCGACGTTCAGAGCCTTATCGCAGAGAAGGGGCTGAAGCGCGTTGGTGTAGAACTTGGCGACTACTTCATCACTCCTAATCCGGCAGAGCGTGGTGATGTTGAAGCAAAGATCAAGGTAAGCAGCGTTCGCCCATACATTGGCATTGGCTTCGGTCGCGGAGTTCCCAAGAAGCGCGTTGGCTGCCAGTTCGACCTTGGCGTACAGTTCTGGAGCACTCCAAAGGTTTACGCTCCTACCTACAACAAGAACACAGAGACTTATATCAACGAGCAACTTGAAGACACCAAGGCTGGTGGCGACGGTGGCGACGTGCTGAAGACTATCTCTAAGATTTCCGTCTATCCCAGCATGACCCTTCGCATCGTTGGACGCATTCTTTAAGAAAATCGTTGTAGCGCTATAACGCAATAACGCTAAACGCTAAAAAAAATTATTCAATCATTCCGTCGCGCATCTTAATGGTGCGGTCGGTGAGCAAGGCCAGGCCTTCGTCGTGAGTAACAATGACGAAGGTCTGGTTGTATTTATTTCGCAGGTCAAAAAACAGTTGATGCAGTTCCTCCTTGTTTTTTGAGTCGAGCGACCCGCTCGGCTCGTCGGCCAGTATCACGGCAGGATTGTTCATCAGCGCACGCGCCACTGCCACACGCTGTTTCTCTCCTCCCGACAGTTCTGCTGGCTTATGATGAGCGCGGTCGGCAAGCGACATGAATTCAAGCAGTTCCTCCGCCCTTTGGCGCGCCTGCCGCTGTGAAGTTCCTGCAATGAAAGCAGGCATCATAATATTCTCTATTGCCGTAAACTCAGGCAGCAACTGATGAAACTGGAACACAAACCCTATGTTTCGGTTGCGGAAGTCACTCAGTTTCCTGCTGTTTAGCGTGGTGACGTCAGTGCCGTCTATCACTACCCGGCCGCTGTCTGGTCTGTCCAGAGTTCCCATTATCTGCAGCAGCGTCGTCTTTCCTGCGCCGCTCGGTCCCACAATGCTCACCACCTCGCCACGTTCTATCTTGAGGCTAATGCCCTTCAGCACTTCCAGCGCGCCGAAACTCCTCTTTATGTCATTTACTTCTATCATTGACAATAAACAATATACAATCGATGAACGTCTCCTCTTCTTTCTTCACTTTTTCGCTCTTCTCAGCCAGCGTGCCAGCGTGTCGTACACACTGCTTTCCTCCTGGTGCTGCGCCTCGGTGAATGTCATCTTGTCTTCCATCTGGCTGCCGTACTGGTCAGGGAAAATAATCATCAGGTTCTTTCCCGAGAAGTGCTGCTTCAACTCGTTAGGCAGTCTTTCCAGCGCGTTCTTGTAGGATATCGTACCCTTACGCGCTGTGATTACCACGAAGAGATGGTCGTCATTAATATTCTCCGCCAACCGTGGCAGTTCGTTCCAGTGGGCCATATACGTATACTCCGCCCTTACCTCCGAATGGCGGTTGTTTATATACTGGCCTATCAGTTCCATTGATTCGTTTCGCCCGTGGAATTGTATTCTGCAGTCCAGGTTTCCCGCCATGCGCGCCAGTCTTTCCAGCCATCGGTGGAAGCCTGGCTCAAACTCCGCCCTCGACGGCACTACCACCTGTATTCTCCGCAACGTGTTCAGCGGCTGTACAAATCGGCAGAGCACTATCTGTCTGTTCAGTCCGTTGTACAGGCTCTGTATAAAGTCGCCCCAGAATTTCGGGTTCACTTCCGTATGCACGTGCATACCCATAATGATTTCGGATGTCGTCGCCTCGCGGAAAGCGTGCTTTATTCCGTTGGCAATATTCGACGCCAGCCTCACCTGTGTACGCATGCCCACGTCGGCAGCCGCAGCCTGCAGTTGCAGCCGCTCCAGCAGTTGGAGTCCGCGCTGTCTGTTCTCCGTCGCCGTGGTGTCGTCGTACACCACGTTGAGCGCCACAAGGTCGCGGTTCAGTTGTCTGTTGCGCATCATCAATGCCAGTTCCAGCAGTTGCGGCGCTATCTCAGGATATTTCACGCAGAGCAGAATCCGCTCGTCGTCAGCATGCTCTTCGTTCTGCTTCAGGTGTTTTTTCTCTTCTATTATTATCTGCTGCGCTGCACGCTCGGTAGTTATTGTCGACACAACGCACGTCACGAGTATCATTATCACCACACCGTTCAGCATCTCGTCGCTCACGAGATACACCCCCGGACTCACCTCAAGCCTCATGCCCACCATCACCATTGCTATTGCTCCGGCAGCATGCGCACACGTCAGTCCGAACATCATGTTGCCTGCCGACTGCGGCAGTCTGAACAGCAGGCTCGACAGATAAGCCGCCAATGCCTTTCCAAATGTACCGAAAAAGGCTATCAGCGCCACTATCCAGAGCATGTGAAATCCGTTGAAGAGCGTGCGGACGTTGATAAGCATGCCCACGCCGATAAGGAAATAGGGAATGAATACGGCATTGCCCGTGAATTCTATCCTGTTCATCAGTGCCGACACGCTGGGAATATATCTGTTGAGTATCAGTCCTGCCATGAATGCGCCCACGATACCCTCCATTCCTGCCAGTTCCGAGCCTGCTGCCGACAGGAACATCACCGCCAGCACAAAGATAAACTGCATCACGCTGTCAGAGTAGCGCCGCAGGAAGTAGCGCGCCAGTCGCGGTATCAGCCATACGCTGGCTCCGCAGAACACGGCAAACTTCAGTACGAACAGCAGCCAGAAGCCCACTCCCGTTTCTTCGCCGTACGATGCCGCGAGTGCCGCCAGCATCATCAGCGCCAGGAAGAGCGACAGCATCGACGAGCCCACGCTGAGCATAACGCTGGGGTGCCGTCCCAGTCCGTAGCGTGAGATTATCGGATAGGCTATCAGCGTGTTCGATGCCATGATGCAGCCCAGCAGAAACGATGCCTGTGTAGAGTAATGGAGTATCCATATTGCCGCAACGTAGGTAATGCTCAGCGGCACGAGGCATGTCAGCAGGCCAAAGACGAGGAAGCGGCGCGAGTTGCGCTTCACGCTCTCAAGGTCCATTTCCAGTCCTGCAAGAAACATGATATACAGCAGGCCCACTCGCCCGAAGAGTTCAAACGACGAGTCGCGCTCCAGAATATTCAGGCCGTAGCGTCCCACTATCACGCCTGCCAGCACCATTCCTATGATATGTGGTATTCGCAGTTTGCCCATGATTATTGGGGCAAACAGAATTATCAGCAACACTACAAAGAAAATCAGCGTAGGACTGGTAATAGGAAAATATGCCGACATACTTAGCATTTCTTGGGGACAAAGGTACGATTAAGTGAGTGCAAAACAAAAGAATTTATTCTTTTTTTTGCCGAACGGAAGTACTTTCGGTGAAGCCAAAGGTACGATTAAGTGAGCGCAAAACAAAAGAATTTATTCTTTTTTTTGCCGAACGGAAGTACACCTTTTACACCTTTTATGTAAATAATCATACAAGTATCAATTTTTTACACAGTTTTTCTTTTGCGTTCCGCTCATCTTTTCGTAATTTTGCCCGCGATGCGGCTAAGAGTGCCGTTATCAGGACATTGCGGGAAACGAGAAGCGTTGTGCTTCGTCTTGTCAATTGAAACCTAGGAAATTTCAAGAGCACACAAGATGACGTATGGCGGCTTCCACGCTGACAGGCGTGGAGTTGTTGTATCATTATATCTTTGTGCAAAGGTTTTCCTAGGACCTCAATTGAGAGATGTAGAGACTACGATAATTCTACGCTTTCTTTTTTTCATGCTTTGCGTGCGCTTTCAGCGCGGATTACAACACCTTTATATTAATTAATACAGGCCAACAACAGTAACAACGAGAACCAACAACATTACTAACAAAAAACTCAAAACATGAAAAAACTATTTACTATTTTGACGCTACTGCTGTGTATATGCAGCGGGGCGTGGGCGGAAACTGAAGACTTAGCGGCAGCTACAAGTGACAAAACAGCCTATTCGGGTACAAGTTTTACTACAAGTGCCAATATGATGACAAACAACACATCTAATAATTACATCAAAGTCAGGACAAACATGGACACTCCACAATGGACGTTCAATGTTAATACTGGTTATAAAATTACTGGTATTAAAGTTGTTGGTTATTCGAACAACAGTTATAGTGGTGCAACTATAACAATGTCAACAATGCGTATAGATGGTGGCGAAAACATTCTAACAGCATCGGATGCTACCGAATTTCCTGCGGATAAAAACAATCCCATTACTTTAAACAAGTCTGGATTTGAAGCCACATCGTCTATTACATGTACCTTCGACAATTCCAAAATTATCACCGACAACCAAGACGCGAATTACAATAAAGGTAAAAATAGTCAATTGATGGTCAAGATTACCATTACCTATGAAGCTACTGGAACCCCTGTTACACTAACATTCTCACCAACAACAGCAAGCAATAATATTGGAGAGGATTTCACTGCTCCAACGTTAACTGTTAGTCCTGTAGCTGCAACAAGCGAAGTTGCATATTCAAGCAGTAACACGAATGTGGCTACTGTGAATGCTTCCACTGGTGCTGTCACCATTCTTGGAGCTGGCACCACGACAATCACTGCTGCCATCTCAGGGTCGGCTACTTACATCAATACTTCAGCATCTTACACATTGACGGTCACTGACCCAACAGCCAAGAGCGTCACTTACTCACCAGCTTCTAACACCGTATTTGCAGCAGGCGCAAGCGACAACATAACAAACAGCGGAGAAACCGTCGCAACAATTACATATAGTGAGTCCGGAGATGGATACAAATCATTCACTTTCGATAAGGGAGGCGCCACTTATGACGGCATTGCCTTCAATGCGCTAACAGAAGGCAATGGAACAAATGGCAATTCCGCCGGAGGTACTTTCTATACTATCGTTCCTAAATATGATGGCATCATAAAGATAGCTGTCGCAATAAACAAAGACAAAACCATGATTGTAGAGGAAGACGGCAAGGGCATGTCTGGATTTACCCAGAAAACGGAAAAATTCTATGGTTTCGAGACTATTGATGTGAAAGCCGGTAAAAGCTATAAGTGCTATGTAAGTGGCTCTAAGATGGGCTTCTATGGTTTAGTTTATAGCTATTCCACAGTGGCAGTTTCTACCCTCACCGACCGTAACTATGCATCTTATGTTCCTTCACGGAAGCTGGACTTCAGCAGCGCTGACGGCATCACGGCTTACATTGCTACAGGCCTGAATGCTGGTGGGACTGCTGTCGAGCTGCAAGAAGTCGACGTGGTTGACGCAGGCACGCCCATCATCGTGAAGACCGACACTAAGGGTGCTACGGTGAACGTGCCTGTCACAACAGCCAGCGCTTCAGACACATCGAGCAACCTGCTCGTGGCCGGCGACGGCACGACTGCAGCCACCAACGAATACTACTTCCTGAAGGAAGACCAGTTCCACCAGGCTAACAGCGGCACGCTGCAGAGCGGCAAGGCTTACCTGCACATCACCAGCGGTGCACCTGTACTGTCGTTCGACTTCGGCAACACCACAGGCATTGAACAGACTCGCTGGGCTGCCGAGCACGCCACCGACGCCATCTATACTCTCGGCGGACAGCGCGTAAGCGATGCCAAGAAGGGCCTGTATATCAAGAACGGCAGAAAAATCATTGTGAAATAAATATTAATCATTAAAGAGCATACTTTTATGAAAAAGACATATATCATTCCAACGACAGACGAGATAGTGCTGAAAGCCTGCGGCCAACTGCTGGCTGGCTCAGAAACAATACCTCTGGGAGACTCAGGCTCTGCCGATAATGCAGAAGCACCGTACTTTGGCGGTGACAACTTCTTCTTTGAAGACTAAGCAAAAAAGAAAAGAAAACAAAAATAAGGACATTTTGTTTTGTTAGTAGGAGGCAAGGGTGCCCGCGACGGGTGGTACAGCCTCTGAAAAAAGTATGAAGTAAAAAATAAGATTTTTTACAGGAAGCCACTGCTCTGCGACGGAGCGGTGGCTTCTGCTTTTTATACACAAGGAAAAGGGTGTGGGCTGCGGCTCTTCAAAGAATAAGCGTGATTTCCTTCAGAGAGCCGACTACATAAGTTGGCTGCCGCTGGCACTCAGCGACATCGATGCACCAGCGATTGAAAAGCAGGGCATCGATGCCCGACGAGAGGGCTCCCATGATGTCCGTCTGAGCATTGTCGCCAATCATCAGTGTGGTGGCGCGGTCGGCGCCTGCGCGGCGGAGGGCATAGTCGAAAAACTGCGCCGACGGCTTGTTGGCTCCGGCCTCTTCGCTGAGTATCACGGTGTCGAAATAGTCTGTCAGTCCGCAGGCGGCAAGTTTTTTAAACTGCACCTCGTGAAAGCCGTTGCTCGCCATGTGCATGCGGTAGCCCCTGCTGCGCAGATAGTCCATCAAGGGGCGTGCGCCGTCTGTCAGCCCGGGCTTTGATGAACAGAAGTCGAGAAAGCAGTCGCTCACCTCGTGGCACAGGCTTTCGGTCACCACTATGCCCTGCCCCACGCTGAGCGGACGGCGGAAGCGCTCAAGTATGAGATAGTCGCGCGTGATGCTGCCTGCGGCATATCGCGTCCAGAGGTCGATGTTCGTACGCCAGTAGGCATCGTAGAACACCTGCGGATCGCTGAAGTAGCGCCCGAGGCCGAAGGCATCGAAGGTCTCAGCAAGGGCAATAACGGCATTGCCGTGGGTATCGTAAAGGGTATCGTCGAAATCGATGAGCAGGTCTTTGTATTTCATGTCGTGAGCAAGAAAAATGTTTTGCGCGCAAAGATAGTCATTTCCCGCCACCTTTCCCCGTCTGTCGCCGGCAAAGAATGAAAAAACAGGGAAAAACGGGCGTTTTATTGATAATTGGCGGAAGATTACTTATATTTGCATGCAAAAATCTTACCGACTATGAGAAGAATGATAATTGCGATGCTTGCAGCACTGGCTACCATCACCATCAATGCACAGACCGGAGTGAAGAAGGTCTACGACGAGACCATAAATCCTCTGGAACAGATAGACCGGGCCACGGCGAAGGCCAGGGCCGACGGCAAGTTTACCGTATGTCAGGTAGGCGGCAACTGGTGCCCGTGGTGCCTGCGGTTTGCCGACTTCGTCGCCAACGACACTGCTATCAGCAGTATGATAAGCGACAACTATGAGTATATCCACGTGAACTACAACCCTCGTAAATCGGGCGGCGAGGCACAGCAGCGTCAGGCGGAAGCGCTGATGAAGCGGCTCGACAACTGCGGGCGCTTCGGCTTCCCCGTGTTCGTCGTGCTTGATGCCGACGGCAGGGTGCTCCACATTCAGGACTCGAGTTTCCTTGAAGAGGGCCGGGGATACAACAGGGAGAAGGTGCTGCGCTTCCTGAAAAACTGGACGCCTGCGGCTGTCAAACGATATTAAAAATCGCCAGCGCTGTGTTTTTAAAAATAAACACTGTTTTTAAAATCGCCAGCGCTGTTTTAATTTTTGCCAGCGCTGTTTTTATTTTTGTAAACACTGCTTTTAAAATCGTAAACACTGCTAAAATTTTCATGCACTGACAACGCATGGCGACAATAAGCAAAACCACGGCATACAACTGGAAGCGACTCGACAGCAATCCCGACGAGAAACTGACGAAACGGGCCAACAAGACGCAATCCGCCAGACACGTCGTGGCCAGCAGTTATGTGGACAATGCCGACGCCGCCAGGCTCCTCGCCACGGTCAACGCACTGCAGGAGCCGACGGAGCGCATCATGTATTCGCTCGCGGTGGCGATGCTGAGAGCCAAGCAGATTGCCGACAAGCCTCACGTCGAAAAGTTTCTTGAAGCATATCGCCACACTGGATACACAGAAATCGACGTGCCCGAGCAGGTATGGGCTTCGGGAGAAGACATCCTGGGCTTCGTATATCAGTCGCTGCTCACCGAAGGCGAGCGCAACGCAACGGGACAATACTATACGAGCCGCAAAATAGCGCATGCCATGACGGGCGGCAGGCTTCTCGCCGACGGTGAGACACTGCTCGACCCTTGCTGCGGCAGCGGTGCCTTTCTGCTAAGCGTGGAAACCGCCAATCCGCAAAACCTCTACGGATTTGACATAAGCCCGACGGCGGTGATGATGGCGTCGGCAAATCTGCTGGCAAAGTATGCAGGCACGGCCTTCACTCCAAACGTCTACTGTGTCGACTTTCTGAAAGCCGACTGGCACGCTCTTGCCGCACAAAATATTCCACTACGCTTCGACCGTATCTGCACCAACCCGCCGTGGGGAAGCGACAAGGCGAGAGAATACGCAGCGGCCTACCCTGTCGTAAGGTCGAAGGAGAGGGCGTCAATGTTCGTCGTCGAGGCCGTCAGCCATCTCAGAGACTCGGGCATACTGCACTTTCTCCTACCCGCCTCGCTGCTGAAAATCAGGACGCACGCAGACATACGCAGATGGCTGCTGACGTCGACCACCATCCAGCAAATCGACCTGTACAGCAATCGCTTCGACGGCGTGTACACGAATTTTTTCAGCATAAGGCTCAAGCCCGGACACACCGCAGAGCAGCGTTACCGCATAGGCAATGGCGAGACCTGCAGTGACATCCTCTTACCCGTGACCGACAACGCTACAGATATCCCTACAGAGAGGATGAACGCGATAGACGAGTCGATCATCCGCAAGATGGAGATGCTCCGACACGACAATCTGAGCCACAGCAGATGGGCCTTGGGCATCGTGACGGGCAACAACAAGGACAAGGTGAAAACAGTAGCCGCCCCGGGTATGGAGCCCGTCTTCACCGGCAGACAGGTCATGCCCTTTGCACTGGCAGCGCCCACATCGTATATCCGCTTCACTCCCAGTACTTTCCAGCAGTGCGCCAAAGAAGAACTCTACAGGGCTCCCGAGAAACTGATATACAGGTTTATCGCCAGATATCCCGTCGTTGCCTACGACGACCGCCAATGCCTCTGCCTTAACAGCGCCAACATCCTTATTCCGCAACTTGACGGCATCTCCGTAAAGAGTGCCGCCGCATTGCTCAACTCATCCCTCTATCGCCATTACTATTCCGTCAGATTTCCCGACATCAAGGTACTGAAGGGAAACCTGCAGGCACTGCCTTTCCCGAAGTTGACGCAAAGTCAGGACAGGATGCTCGCCACTCTCGTCTCGGCCGTCAAGACAGCATACGCTCCCGCAAAATACCTGCAGGCCATCGACGATGCCGTCTTCACACTCTTCGGTATCACAGCAGCCGAGCGCTCGCACATCGCCGCCAACCTCCCCACACTGTAACCGCGAGCCTACGCCCTGTTTGCGCGACCCAGATTTCTTAATTTACACATTATCAATTATCCCATCACCACGTCGAGTACCATCATCAGTACGAAACCGATGGCGAAGCCAATGGTGCTGAGGTTGGAGTGTTCTCCCTCACTGGCCTCGGGAATGAGTTCTTCAACTACTACATAAAACATGGCGCCTGCGGCGAAGGCCAGCATGTAGGGCAATATGGGCGTCAGCAGCGAGGCCAGCAACACCACGGCCAGACCGCCGATAGGTTCTACGGCACCGCTCAGGCTGCCGATGACGAAGGAACGCCACTTGCTATTGCCCGCAGCCCGCATAGGCATGGAGATAATCGCTCCCTCGGGTACATTCTGGATGGCAATACCTATGCTTACGGCAAGCGCACTGGCGAGCGACAGACCTGCCGCACCATTTTCCGCACCAGCAAACACCACACCGACAGCCATGCCTTCCGGCAGATTGTGGATGGTGACGGCCAGAGTCAGCATCGCCGTGCGGGACAAATGCGAGCGGGGGCCTTCCGGCTTGTCTGTGCCAATGTGCAGGTGTGGGGTCAGTTCGTCAATCAGGAGCAGGAAACCCATTCCTAACAGAAAGCCCGCAGCGGCTGGGAACACCGACCAGAAAGCCTCCCCAATTTGCAGAAGATTGGAAGAGACCTCTCCAATTTGCTGAAGATTGTAAGTGGTACCCATCTCCATTGCCGGAATGAGCAGCGACCAAACGGAAGCAGCCACCATCACGCCAGAGGCAAAGCCTAATAACGACTTTTGCAAACGGGGCGACATCTCGTCCTTCATCAGAAAGACGAATGCCGCTCCGAGCATGGTGCCTAACAAGGGGATAAGTAGTCCGATGACTAACGCCATTTCCAATTGTCAATTTTCAATCTTCAATTTAGAACATTACGGTCTCTACCAGTTCCATCATTTTGAAGAAATCGGCCTTGGCATCCTTCAGATAGTACATCACGCCGTTCTCGCCATTTTCGCCAAGAGCAGGTTTTAGTACGGGCATTTTGTCGACGAGCGCCTTGCCCACCTCAGGACGGTTGTCCTCTACGAGTTTGCACTCGATGCGCAGGGTCTGACCTTTGAAGGCACAGATTTCTGCTTTTTGGTTTGCGGCAATCTGACGGGTGGCGTTAGTCTTGCCAAAGGCCATGATGTAGATTTTGTCCTCAAAGTAGAGCATGGCTCCGTAAGGACGTACGCGGGGCTGGTCGCCCTCTACTGTTGCGAGGTAAAACACGCCTGCTTTCTCCAGGAACTCGAATACTTTCTTTGTTGCTTCCATTACAGCCTCACGCATACATTGTAATACTTTCTCCTTCATAATGAGCCCCCCCTTTATCCCCCGAGGGGGACGACCGTAACAGGGGTATGGGTCTTAGATTCATTGGTAATCCTCCCCCCCCGGGGAGGTTTGGAGGGGGTTACATCATTGCGGTGAGGAAATTCTCGTAGCCCAGCTTGTCGATGTAGTTGAGGTACTGGCACTCCCAAGCCATGTGGTCCTTCTCGTCGTCAATCCACTTCTCGATGAGCTTCTTCGTGGGATAGTCGTCGTTGAAGGCTGCTGCCAACTCGCTCAGTATCCTGACACCGTCGGGCTGATAGTCGCTTTCTATCTGCTGTTTCGGGTCGTCATAGAAGGGGAACTCAACGGTCTTCATAGCCTCCTGTAGGTCAGCGGGCTTGCAGCCAAGCTCCACCAAGCGGTTCAGCACCTCTTCGGCCTCTTCCCATTCCTCTTCGGCCTCTTCCTTCCACTTGTCGGCCAGTTTGTTCCAGCCTTGCAGACGGCAGTAGGCCGAGAAGGCAAAATGTTGCTTACTGTTTCCAAACCATACAGCGCCCAGCTGGGCAAACTGCTTCAATGCTTCTTCCTTAGTCATAATTCTTTCTTCTTTTAAGTTGTTGAAAAATGAATGTGGGTGCAAAGTTACACATTATTTTGCAATCAATCGCTGTCTGAGACAAACAAAAATTCTACCTGAACAAACATTTCTATAAAATCAGTCTCTTAGGCAAGTAACTTACCCGTTATTACATAGTGTTCCCGCTCTTTGTTTTTGCACTTTTTCTGCAAAAGAGAAATGTATTTCAAAAATTCTTTGTACCTTTGCAACCACAGAACAATATAACGAAAGGGGTTTATGCCGGAAATTTGCAAATTCTTTGGAATCATCATCAGCCTCTACTGGCGCGACCATAATCCGCCGCACATCCATTTCACCTACGGCGAATACGAGTGCACCATCAGTGTTCTCGACCGTGTGGTGAGCGGCAAGGCCCCGTCGAAGGTCATTGCCAAGGTGAACGAGTGGATGGACTTGCACGAGGCTGAAATCCTCACCCTTTGGGAGAAGGCTCAGAAGGGCGAGAAGTTGGGACGAATAGAGCCACTTAAATAAAGAAAGGAGAACGATATGCTGAAAGTAACCGATGTTGATTATGTGAAGGATTACGAGTTGCTGCTCACCTTCAACGATGGCACGCGCAAACTCTGCGACCTGAAGCCCTATCTGACGGGCGAGGTGTTTGGCGAACTGCTCGACCTTGACAAGTTCACGCAGTACGGACTGACGGGCTACACCATCGAGTGGGCCAACGGTGCCGACCTCGCACCCGAGTTCTTGCATGACATAGGCCGGGCTGCGTAATAGTTCTGAAACGAAAAAACAACGAGAGCGGGAAAGGCGGCGTAGCACGGAACGACGTAAAGAAAACAACGAGGGCGGGAACCGAAGCCGAGGATGTCGGCGCAGGTTCTTCTACAAGCGAAGCGGCAAGGCCGATTACCCGCTCTTTGTTTTCCCACTCTGGAAGCTTGCAATCCCTTTCAGAACGTTAAATATCGGAAGATTTTCGGACAGAGGCGACGAAAGTTCGCGGAAATTTCCTATCTTTGCAGCAAATTCTAAAGCATACGAGTATGAGTTACACTGAAATGGCACAACTGGAACTGATGAACGCTGCCGCCAACGTCACCTCGCAGGACGATCTTGACGCGCTGCGGCTCACCCTCTCGCTGTTCTTTGCCGAGCGGGCACAGCGGGCTATCGACAAGATGTGGGACGAGGGAACCTTCGACCAGAAGAAACTCGACGAACTGCGCTCACAGCACCTGCGCACACCGTACAAGACCATCTAAACGACCGAACGATGCGCCACGTAGTCCTCGACACTAACGCCCTCATTCAGGCCCTGCCCACCCGAAGTCGTTACCACAAGATATGGAGCGACTTCCTGGCGGGCAGGTACTGTCTGTGCGTCAGCAATGAGATACTGAGCGAATACGAGGAAATCCTATCCGTACACACCTCGCCTGAGGTGGCGCAGAACGTGGTCAATGCCATCTCCCGCCACCCCAAGACCGTTTACCGCGAATCTTATTTCCGCTTCCACCTGCTTTCCAACGTTGACAAGGACGATGATAAATTCGTGGATTGCGCCATCACAGCTGGAGCCGACTACATCGTCACCGAGGACAACCATTTCGACCGCCTCAAGCAAATTCCCTTCCCCCAACTGAATGTCCTGACACTCGATGAGTTCTTTGAGGCACAGCAAAGCGGCAGAGACGAGTGCAACGAGACACTGAAATCATAGAATATAATGTGGAGAAAACAAAGAGCGGGAACCAAGGCCGAGGATGTCGGCACGGGTTCCCGCTCTTTTTTATTTAGTACGTGGTGTTTGGATTATATTGTGTGTAGATGCCACCGCCGCCTCAGCCAACAGTGCCGTCCCTAACAACATTATAATTTTGCGTGCCGTCACTAATAATCACCGTGTTATTGTCGATGATTTGCATAATGGTCCACGTAATGACATAGTTTCCATCCAACTTAACCTGAATGACATTCCCCGTTTTCGTCCAGGTAATAGGGTGCTTGTGGTCGGTGCCATTACCCACTTCCTCAATGACGTATCCCGTATGGTCGGCATTGAATGTCACCAGGTCGTAGACCCGAACACCGTTACTCTGATAGTAGGCTCTCCAAGTGCCTACAATGTTGAATGTGGTTGTTGTGTTGTACCCACCACTATTGTCATCGTCATCATCATCGCCTCCGCAGGCAGAGAATGTAAGGGTCATGACACTTGCTGCAAGCATCATGGCAAAGAAATAAAATCTTTTCAAATACTTTTTGTTCATAAGCTTATAAGTTATGTTATGTGCAATATTGCCTAATTCAGTCATGGCGTTTGCACTAACAATCGGGCAGAAAGAAAGCGCAGACCCGCCATATCTCCAGACAGGCTTAGCACGGCCCTTAATCATCTATGGTGAAGTCTGCGCTTGTGGCGCATACTCCAATGATGATTAAGTTCTGCTCTCTTTCTCTTGTTGAGGTGCTAATTCGTCTGGAGAATTTGAGCAAATAAAGTCGTGTCTCTTACGAAACACGGTGCAAAGATACAACTTTTCTGCAAATTACGAGGCAATATGCTGTAAAAGTTTCAAAAAAATCAGATTTGGACGGTCTCGGAACTGAAAGTATTCGGACATGACTATTCCCGCCGTTCAAGTCATGGCAGAAGGTGGCTACTTTTGTGGAAGCAGTGGAACTTCTACGTCGTTGCGGTTTCATCAATGTAGAATACACCTCTAAGCGGAGATAATCACTCTTGAACGGTCAAATTTCGTGCTTTCACCAAGATTCCACGTTAAACTTTCATAAAAGAAAAACGGAACCTCAAACGGAACCTCTAAAGGAGAGAAAAATAAAACCCGCTGAAAATCAGCGGGTTTTAAATTATTTGAGCGGAGAGAGAGGGATTCGAACCCCCGGTACCTCTCGGTACGGTAGTTTTCAAGACTACTGTAATCGACCACTCTACCATCTCTCCTTGTGGCCTTTTCTCGAAAAGCGAGTGCAAAGATATGCGATTTAATTTATAATTTACAATTCATAATTCACAATTTTCCCAAAGTTAAGATTTTTTAAGAAACACACGGCGAAGTTATTGCTAAAATGAGAGCCACGAATTATGAATTTATATCTACCTTTGCGGCATGATTTATCCAAAGAACTTCGAACAGAAAGTTGGATTTGACCATATAAGACAAATTCTGCGAGACCATTGTCTGTCATCTCTCGGTAAAGAGCAGGTGGACAACATATATTTCTCAGATAACACAGAGGAAATAAACGAGTGGCTCGAACAGATAAGAGAATTCCGGCAAATGCGGCAACAGCCGGAACAGCCGGAGTTGAACTACTTCTTTGATGTACGGCAGAGCATCGCACGACTTCGCATGGAGCACACACATCTGGAAGAAGATGAATTGTTCGATCTGAGGCGTTCTTTGGAGACTATTGGCCGACTGGTTGACTTTCTGAATTCCGCCCCCTACCCTGCTCTTAACCGTATGGCTGCCGATGTGCAAACCTTTCCTGCTATGATAAGGCGCATCGACTCCATTCTGGACAAGTTTGGAAAGATTAAGGATTCGGCGTCAATGACCCTGGCTGGAATTCGTCACGAAATGGAACAAACGGCAGGTAGCATTTCGCGTACATTGTATACAATATTACACTCTGCACAACGCGACGGACTCATTGACAAAGATGCTGCGCCAACAATGCGCGACGGGCGACTCATGCTTCCAGTCACTCCTGGTGTAAAGCGAAAAATAAAAGGCATCGTGCATGACGAATCGGCTACAGGCAAGACCGTGTTCATTGAGCCTGCCGAGGTTGTGGAAGCCAACAACAAAGTGCGCGAACTGGAGGCACAGGAGCGACGGGAGATAATACGTATACTTACTGTGTTCAGCGATGAAGTGCGGCCGCACATTGCAGAAATACTCGACGCATACCACTTTCTGGCACTGATTGACCTTACACAGGCAAAAGCAGCGATGGCCGAAGAACAACAGGCTTTTGAGCCTGAATTAAAAGACACACCACAGATAGACTGGATAAGAGCAGTACACCCAATACTGCGACAGGCTCTGGCAGCGCAGGATAAGAAAGTCGTACCACTGGATATTATTATAAAAGGTGATGGACCAGAGGTGAAAAATGAGAGAAATCTTCCTAACGGCCGATTGCTGATAATCTCAGGACCGAACGCCGGAGGAAAATCGGTATGTCTGAAGACCGCTGGCCTATTGCAGTATATGATGCAATGTGGCCTCAGCGTTCCTATGAGCGAACGTTCGACTTGCGGCACGTTTCATAACATTATGATTGACATTGGTGACGAACAGAGCATCGAAGATGACCTGTCGACCTACTCAAGTCATCTGATGAATATGAAACAGATGATACGCAACAGCAATTCGGAGACTTTGCTGCTAATAGATGAGTTTGGCGGCGGCACAGAACCGATGATTGGCGGCGCTATTGCAGAAGCAGTACTGAAACAATTCTGGAACAGGAAGGCTTTTGGCATTATCACCACCCACTATCAGAACCTGAAGCACTTCGCCGACGAACATGACGGAGTGGTAAACGGCGCCATGCTCTACGACAGGCATCAAATGCTACCGCTTTTTCAGTTGTCAATAGGACAACCAGGCTCAAGTTTCGCTATAGAAATAGCACGCAAGACAGGACTTCCTGAAGAAGTGATAAACGACGCTTCAGAAATAGTCGGTTCAGAATACATACAAAGCGACAAATACCTGCAAGACATCGTACGCGACAAACGCTACTGGGAGGGGAAAAGACAGACCATCCACCAGCACGAAAAGAGACTGGAGGTAAGGGGCGAAAGACTGGATGCTGACATTGAGGATATCGAACGGCAACGCAAATTGATACTGCAACGCGCACAGAAACAGGCTGACGAGTTGATTGCCGAAGCCAACAGAAAAATAGAAAATGTCATCAGGGAAATAAGAGAAGCACAGGCAGAGAAAGAACACACCCGACTGGTCAGAGAGGAACTGCAACAGTTCCGCGAACAGATGACAAGCACCGACCAACAGGGACTTATGAGCGAAGAAGACTTTGCAAAGAAACTGCGTCAGATGGAGGAACGCAAGGCTCGCAAGGAGAAACGCAGAAAAGAGAAAGACGAAAAGGAGAGGACAACTGCTGCAAGGCTCATCAACTTGCCAGGCAGGTCCGTCCAGCCTGCAGAAATCACTGTCGGTGCAACGGTCAAGATGAAAGGACTCGCCACTATCGGTAAGGTGGAGAGTATAACAGGAAGACTGGCTACGGTCATATTTGGCGGAGTAAGGACCAAGGTAAAACTGGAGCAGTTGGAGTTGGCCGCTGTGCAGAAAGAGCAACCGAAAGCAAAAGGCGATCACTCGGAACTGGCGATACACAACAGCCGTGTAACAAACTCTACTATCGAAGACCGTAAGCAGAACTTCCATCAGGACCTGGACGTCAGAGGCATGCGCGGCGACGAGGCCGTAGAGACAGTGATGCACTTCATAGACGACGCTATTCTGGTAGGAATGTCAAGAGTACGAATACTTCACGGCACCGGTTCAGGAATACTGAGACAACTTATCCGACAATATCTCAACACAGTACCAAACGTTGTGAAGGCACGCGACGAGCACGTACAGTTTGGCGGAGCAGGTATAACGGTGGTAGACATCGACTAAAATGAACCCGGAATACATTCAGCGAACACAGCAGTTGATGGACAGCCAACTGTTTGAGCGATATATCAAATCGTTTGACAGTCCTGCTCCCGTAAGCATACGACTCAATCCGCAAAAAACATCCGGCATGAATGTCACAGGCGGAGAGAGGGTGCCGTGGTGTAAAGACGGATGGTATCTTAACGCACGGCCCAACTTCACACAGGATCCTCTGCTGCACGCAGGATGCTATTATGTACAAGAGGCAGCCTCGATGTTTATTGACGAAATCATACGGCAGTGTATGTCGAGCAAGACGCTACACCTGCAACCCACAAAAGTGCTTGACATGTGTGCTGCGCCTGGTGGGAAGTCCACCCTACTCCGCTCGGCATTGCCGTCCGAATGTATTCTGTATGCCAACGAACCAAACAGCAGACGCGCCAACATTTTAGCAGAGAACATCATAAAATGGGGACAAGAAAACTGCATTGTCACCTGTAATACACCACAAGACTACACGTCCAACCGCATGACTTTCGACATTATACTCTGCGACGTGCCGTGTTCTGGTGAAGGAATGTTTCGCAAAGATATTGCCACCCAAGATGAATGGAGTCCTCAACAAGTGGAACGATGTAGCGCGCTACAGAGAGAGATTGTAGCCAATGCATGGGAATGTCTTAACTGTGGGGGAGTTCTCATTTACAGTACATGTACTTTCAATACAAAAGAGAACGAGGAAAACATCCGATGGATAATCAACGAATACGACGCAGAGATAATTTACATACACACAGAGAAAGAATGGGGCATAACTGGCTCCTTGCTTAACGGATTTCAACAGCCAGTATGTCGCTTCATACCTGGAGTGACGCAAAGCGAAGGACTCTTCGTTTGCGCCATGCGGAAAAACAGCGGAACGACAACGGCAGAAAAGAAAAACAGAAATGTTAGGACACTAAACATTCTTGCCGACACCAACACCCCATTCGTGAACAAGTCTGTTCCCACCGTAGAACTGTCTTACCAGCAGGCTATTGCCTTTCTCAGACGTGAGGCTATAGCGCTGGTGCCACAGGCACAGACAGGACTGCTTACCGTTACATTCCAAGGAATTCCTCTCGGAATGGTGAAAAACGTTGGCAACAGAGCAAACAACCTCTATCCTAAAGAATGGAGAATAAGAACAACACACATATCAAACAACTATGAAGCAATACTTAAACCTGCTTGAACGAATATTACGGGAAGGCAATGAGAAAAGCGACCGTACAGGGACAGGGACTTTGAGTATCTTTGGCACCCAGAGCAGATACGACATGGCCGACGGTTTTCCATTGCTTACCACGAAGAAACTACATCTGAAGAGTATAATATACGAACTTCTGTGGTTTCTGCATGGCGACACCAACGTAAGATGGCTGCAAGAACACGGCGTAAGAATATGGAACGAATGGGCAGACGAGAACGGCGAACTGGGACCTGTGTACGGACACCAGTGGCGGTCATGGCCAGACTACAACGGAGGAACTATAGACCAGATACAACAGGTAGTAGACCAGTTGAGACATAACCCCGACTCACGCAGAATGATAGTGTCAGCATGGAACGTGGCAGAAGTGAACAACATGGCACTTCCACCATGTCATACCATTTTCCAGTTTTATGTTGCAAACGGCAAACTTTCACTACAACTCTACCAGCGTTCTGCAGACACATTCCTTGGAGTGCCATTCAACATTGCCTCCTACGCCTTGCTTTTGCAGATGATGGCACAAGTGACGGGGCTGCAGCCTGGCGAATTTATACATACCACCGGCGACACTCACCTCTATCTAAACCATCTGGAACAAGCAAGACTGCAACTGACACGAGAACCACGACAGTTGCCACAAATGATTATCAACCCTGACGTCAAGGATATCTTCAAATTTACATACGAAGATTTCCAACTGGTAGGCTATGATCCGCACCCGCATATCAAAGCAGAAGTAAGCGTCTGATTTCCCAACGAAAAAATGAATAGCAATCTTAAGATTATTGCTGCCGTAGCACGCAACGGAGCAATCGGACTTAACAACCGCCTGCTCTACTGGTTGCCGAACGACATGAAACGCTTCCGCCAACTCACCACTGGCAACACCATCATCATGGGACGCAACACATTCGACTCGCTTCCCAAAGGTGCACTGCCCAACAGGCGCAACGTTGTGCTGAGCACAACAGTGAATGAACTGCCGGGATGCGATGTTTATCCTTCACTGCAAGAAGCGCTTGACAGTTGCAGCGATGACGATAGTGTATACGTTATTGGTGGAGCAAGGGTATATGCTGAAGCCATGCCGCTCGCCACGCAACTATGTCTGACAGAAGTTGACGATACGCCCGAAGATGCCGACGCATTCTTCCCCGACTATAGCCAGTGGAGCGAAACATGGCGCGAAAACCACGTTGCCGACGAGCGACATGCCTTCGCCTACTCCTTCGTAGACTATACACTCTCTCCAAACGACAAAACATTATAATAACAAAATCCAAGACCAGCCATGCCACTACGTTTTGCAATCTTCGGAAACCTATATCAGCCAAGAAAGTCAGCGTCTATACAGACCATTCTCAACTGTCTTGCCGACCACAATGCAGAAGTAAGCATAGAGCGCGACTTCTACAATTTCCTGACAAACGGGCAACAACTACCCATACAAGGAGTACACATTTTCGAAAACAATCAATTCGATGCCGATTTTGCTATCTCCATGGGCGGCGATGGAACTTTCCTGCGAACAGCAAGCATGGTGGGTGACAAGCAAATTCCCATACTGGGCGTAAACACAGGACGACTGGGCTTCCTCGCTGATGTCAATGCACAAGAAATAAAGACTACTATTGCCGACCTACATGGCAACAACTATACCACAGAGACACGTGTGGCAATAGAAGTGGCAACCAACGGAGAATCTCTTCAAGGCTATCCCTGCGCACTTAACGACGTTGCTATTCTTAAACGCGACACGGCTTCAATGATTGCTTTGCATGTGAATATTGACGGTAACTATCTTACAACCTATCAAGCAGACGGACTCGTAGTAAGCACGCCAACAGGCTCCACTGCGTATTCTCTTTCTGTTGGCGGACCAATAATCGTACCTGGCACGCACGTGATGTCACTTACCGCCGTTGCACCACATTCACTCAACGTGCGACCGTTGGTGGTCTCGGAAAACTCCCTGATAGAAATCATGGTAGAAAGCCGTACGCACAACTTCCTCGTTGCACTTGACGGACGCTCGGAAAAACTGCCCGAAGCAACACGTCTCACACTTAAGAAAGCATCATACGACGTTAAGGTTGTGAAACGTGCCGGAACACAATATTTCAACACACTGCGAGAAAAAATGATGTGGGGTGCAGATGTCCGAGGATAACAAAAATAGGATTGTCTCACGACAATCCTATTCCTTTTTCTAACTAACTTATTATCAACTATTCATTACTCATTCTATTCTGGCTGCAAAAATATGCGGTTTCACATGCACAAACAACAAAAAGACTAAAAAAAGAAACGTAAACGTTTGCGTGGTAAAATCTTTTTACATATATTTGCGGCTGAAATGACCAATAACAAATTACATCGCACTTCGCTCAAAGACCTTGCACGAGAACTTGATGTCAGCATTGCCACTGTGAGCAGGGCACTGCGCAATTCTCCCGAGATTGGCAAGGAAATGAGGCAACGCGTCAAGGAGTTGGCTCAGCAAATGAACTACAGGCCAAATCCCTTTGCCCAAAGTCTGCGCAAAGAGGCACCACGCATGATTGGCGTCGTAGTTCCAAATCTTGTGACTCACTATTACGCTGCCGTGCTTGACGGCATTGAAGACGAGGCGCGCAGAAAAGGCTATAGCGTGATAAGCGCCAACAGCCACGAAGACTTCAACGACGAGACACAGGCTGTTGACAATTTTATCAGCCTGCACGTGGAGGGCATCATAGCATGTCTGTCACAAGAAACAACCGACTACAGGCACTACGAGGAAATTGCACAAATGGGCATTCCTTTGGTTTTTTTCGGGCGCACGTGTCTTTCTGACAAGTTTTCCAGCGTGACAGCCAACGGCGACGAAGCCGCACAACAGGCCACACAGCATCTCATCGATACAGGCAGCAGGAGAATTGCTTTCATTGGCGGACCAAATCATCTGGACATGGTGAAAAGAAGAAAGCACGGCTATCTTGAAGCCTTGCGCGAAAACCACATTCCGATAGACCGCAACCTTGTGGCCTGCGACAAGATAGACTATGACATAGCACTGCAGGCAACGTTACGACTGCTCGAAAGCACTACACCACCCGATGCAATACTCGCCTTCAACGATATTATAGCATTTGCTGCCTTCTCTGCAATAAAGCAGAAAGGGCTACGCATTCCCGACGACGTTGCACTTATCGGATTTACCGACGACGCTCACGCGGAATACGTTTCTCCCCGCCTTTCTGCTATAGAAGACCAGTCACACCAGATGGGTATTACCGCATGCCAGATGTTGCTGCAGGCTATAGAAGGCGACACGAAAGTGTATCATCAGATAGTACCACAGAAACTGGTAATCAGAGACACGTCTGCCAAAACGTCCTCCGTCAATCATCACACACCAACCGACAACTCCCAAAAATGAAACGACTTCTCTCCACTATACTTGTTGTTTTCTGTTTTCTCTCAGCAACAGCCACTTTACCAGACATAAAATTCCGTCGACTTGACACACGCGACGGACTTTCCAATTCACAAGTCAACTGCATTTATCGCGACAGCCACGGCTTTGTATGGCTCGGCACCTCTTATGGACTGAACCGCTATGACGGCTATCGCTTCCGCACATTCTACTCTGATGCAACCGATACCACTTCCCTGCGCAACAACTATATCGACGGCGTAATGGAAACAGCCGACGGCATGCTTATTGTCAAACAGGGAATGAACTACACTCTCTTAAATCCCACCACGGAGAAGTGTGAGCGCAATCCACAAGTCTATTTTGCCAAATTAGGAATAAAAGGCGGTGTAGACAGGGTTTTCGTTGACAACAAGCGCAACCTTTGGGTAAAGACATACGACGAAGGCATCTACTGCTACCACCCAGATACAAAAAAACTTAGTCTTCTGCACTATGGCTATGGCGACAGTGAGTATCCAAAAGAAGCCTACGTCTCATCGTTCGACAATTATGCCGACGGCATTCTCATTGCCACTACCAACGGTCAGGTGTTCTACATTGAAAGCAAAGACTGCAAGATTGGCTGGCGCACCGACTATCCACGTAAAAACGGCGGATGGGACAATCAGGCCTACGACGTACACACCGACAAACATGGCAACTACTGGCTCCTTACACAAGGCAATGCCTATATATATATAAAAAGGTGGAACAAATGGTTCCATTCAGTAACCGACTATCTCAATGCTCTTGACATCACGTCTCCTGTTGACCACGAACTTATAGTGTGGGACGTGGCAACCGACAACAGAGGCTGGATATGGATGGCAACCGACCACGACGGTCTGGTAATTGCTGACCCTAAGACAAAAGAGGTACGCCAATATGTCAACAACCGCCAAGACGAGACCAGCATCTGCGAGAACACCTTGAAGCACATGTATATCGACACCAGCGACCGTGTTTGGATAGGTTCTTACCGCAACGGCATAAGCCTCTACATGGAAAATCTGTCAAACATACGCCTGCTGGAAGTTGGCGACGTCAACGCCATTACGGAGGACACCAACGGTTTCTGGTGGTTTGGCATGAACGACCGTGGAATAATACGCTACAATCCCGCCACCGATGAACAGACATTATTCAACAAAGCCAACAGCGGAATAGCATCCGACGTTATGGTGGCAAGCAAGGGCACCCGTGATGGCTCAGTTTGGTTTGGCACATACAACGGCGGTCTGATACGCTATCACGACGGCCACTTTACCAACTACCTTAACACCGGCGATACTCTTGGGCTCAACAACAACAATGTGTGGAGCGTCACCGAAGACAGATGGGGCAACATCTGGATTGGCACACTGGGCAACGGCATACAACGGCTTGACGTAAAAACTGGACGTTTCAAGTCGTGGAGCACAAGGAACAGCGTGATGAAGAGCGACTATATGACCACTCTTTCATGGACCGATAAGGGCTGGCTTCTTGCAGGAAACACAGAATATTACTTGATACTCAATCCAAAGACAGGAAAAATCATTAACCGCGAAATTCCTGTGGTGCAAGGACAGATGGCAGCAATGGCTGCCACCACAGACATCATGCAGGATAGCCGCGGACTGATCTGGCAGGGCTCAACAGCCGGTGTTTGCATTTTTGATGAGAAGACAAAGCAGCAGTGGCTCATTGACATGAACGGCGGCCTCTTTGGCTCCAGCGTTGTTGGTATAAAAGAAGACAAGCGTAACACCATGTGGGTATCCACAGAGCATGGTGTGTCGAACGTTGTACCCAAGAAACTTGAGGATGGCACATGGCAGTTTGTGGTAAGAAGTTTCAACAGCCGTGACGGAATTCAGCAGGGCACGCACAACCAACGTTCCACATACGTTACACGCAGTGGACTTGTACTCATAGGAGGACAGGATGGCGTTGATATCATAGACCCAAGCCATCTTGGCGAAGGGCGCATGGGAGAAAAGCCTATATTCAGTGGCCTGCAACTGTTCGACCGCGACGTAAGAGTTGGCGAACGTATAGACGGCCGAATAGCCATCGACGAAGCCCTTAACATTTGTCGTTCCGTAGACCTGCGCTACAACGACCAGTTTACCATTCAACTGGCGAGCAGCAGTGGCGAGATCCACAACCAGTCACGGTTCGTTTATCGGTTGGAAGGCTTCAACGACAACTGGGTTCGCACGTCAGAACTTAACCCCAACATAACATACAACTCCCTGCGCCCTGGCAACTACATTCTATATGTACGAATGTTGAATGACGACGGCACAATGGGAGACGAGGAAAGCCAGTTGGAAATCACGATACGTCCGCCACTCTGGCGCACACGCTGGATGGTGCTCGTCTATATGCTTCTCATTGCCGCAGCAGCATGGTGGTGGCGTAAGTGGTGGATGAAGCGGCAGTTGAAGCGCATGCACGTAGAGAGCATACGACGCGATTTGGAAAAGCAACAGTGGATGAACGAGATGCGCCTGCAACTGGCAAAGGAGAATGCCGAGCAAAAAGGCAAACAAAATGAGCCACAGACTGCCGTGGAGGAAATAACGCTGAACAAGAAGAATGCCGACATTGTGGATTTCGTACGCAAACAGACCGAAGGCTACAAACCGGAAATCACAGACAGACGCCTGAGACTCAACTTCCTGACAGCAGTAAGAGAAATGATTGTTGATTTCGATGCAGAAAAGATAGGCGATGTATTACGGACGCTATTCCACAACTCTGTAAAATTCTCTCCAAACGACTGCACCATCAGTGTCGGCGTGGCACGCACTGCAAACGACTGCGCGCAGATACAGGTTGCCGACAATGGCATAGGCATACGCGATGAATACAAGGAACATGCCTTCGACCCTATTGTCAATGGTGAAGGCATCGGATTGGATCGCGTCAGGGATATTATTACACGACATGGCGGCGACATCCGCATCGAAGACAACCCTGGCGGAGGCACCATTTTTGTCATCACCCTGCCTCAGGGAGATGTCATAGAAGAAGCCGAAATCATCGACGAGCCCTCCAATAATAATTAATCAGGCATTAAGAAAAAAAATAATATAACGATATAACATGAAACAACTCAAGATTAGCATACTTTCAGCAGCCTGCTTTTTGTTCTGCGCTGCTGCTGTGACCGCGGCCGACTACGAGGTGAAAGGCCAGTTTGTTACCATCAACGTCAAACAGCCACAGCCCGATGGTGCCAAGGTTGTAAGACTGCAGGTCGTCAATGACCTCATCATCCGCGTACAGGCCACAAGCAACGCCACGCTGCCAGAAAAGGAAAGTCTCATCATAGTACCGCAAACCCAGAAGCCCAAGTTTACCGTCAGCGACGGAGACGAAGTGAGTATAAAGGCGCAAGGTGTTGAGGCGCGTGTAGAGAAACTTACAGGACGCGTCACTTTCTACGACGCCGACGGTAAGAAACTGCTGCGCGAGGCAAAGAATGGCGGAAAGACATTCAAGCCATTCCGCGTACCTGACCGCGAGATTGGTGTCGATGTGGCAAAAGTATCCGAGGAGCAACGGCAGGGACTGACGTGGCGTCTGCTGTTCGACAGCCCAGTGAGCCCTAAGGAAGAGTCGTTCTACGGCTTGGGCCAGCACCAGTCGGAAGAACTCAACATGAAAGGACTGAACGAAGACCTGTTTCAATACAACACCAAAGTCTCTGTACCTTTTGTCCTGTCGACCAGGAACTACGGTCTGCTGTGGGACTCCTACAGTTACTGCCGCTTTGGCAACCCCGACGACTATCAGCAGTTGCACCATGCCTTCAAGATTTACGACAAACAAGGCAAGAAGGGGCACCTGACAGGTACCTACGTGGATAAAAGCGGTAATAAATTAGTGCGCGATGAGGATTCAATCTACTATGAGTTTGACACGCCTGCTGCTTCCATTCTGGCCCGGCAGACAGAGCCAGGCGGCATCAAGAACTTGCCGAAGGGCTTTGCGCTAAACGGTTCCAAGGTAGTCTACGAAGGCTTTATCGAAGCACCTCGCGACATGCAGTATCATTTCATCCTTTATTATGCAGGATATATTAAGGTATACATCGGTGGCCAGTTAGTTGTACCCGAGCGCTGGCGTACGGCATGGAACCCCAACACCTATAAGTTCCGCAAGATTTTAAGTAAAGGCAAGCGCTACCAGTTGCGCATCGAGTGGCAGCCCGACGGCGATGTCAGTTACTGCGGTCTGCGAGTGGCCAAACCCAACAAGGACCAGGGAAAACTCTCTATCTGGAGCGAGATGGCCAAGGACATGGACTACTATTTCATTGCAGGACGGAACGCAGACGAAATAATTTCTGGCTATCGCACTCTGACGGGGCGTGCCCCTGTCTATCCCAAATGGGCATTAGGTTTCTGGCAAAGCCGCGAGCGCTATAAGACGTCACAGGAGATTGAGGAGAACCTGGCAGAGTTTCGTAAGCGCCAAATTCCATGCGACAACATCGTACAAGACTGGAATTACTGGTCAGAAGACCAGTGGGGCTCACATCAATTTGAGACTTCACGCTATCCTAATCCACAGGCCATGCTCGACAGCGTGCATCAGATGGGTGGCCGTTTTATGATTTCTGTCTGGCCAAAGTTCTACTGCAATACCGACAACTATAAGGAGATTGACCAAAAAGGTTGGATGTATCATCAAGCAGTCACTGATGACATCCATGACTGGGTTGGCCCTGGCTATGTTGGTTCTTTCTACGATGCCTACGACGCTGGTGCCCGCAAGTTGTTCTGGAAGCAGATGGACGACAACCTCTTCTCCAAATACAAGTACGGCATCGATGCCTGGTGGATGGATGCCTCTGAGCCTAACGTCCGCGACTGCACCCCGATGTGGTACCGCAAGGCTCTCAGCGGTCCCACGTCCCTCGGCACAACTACAGAGTATTTCAACGCCTATTCCATTGTCAATGCCGATGCCATCTACAATGGCCAGCGCTCCGTTCAGCCCAATCAGCGCGTCTTCCTGCTCACTCGCAGCGGTTTCGCCGGCGAGCAGCGCTACTCTACGGCCACATGGTCGGGCGATATCGGCACCCGTTGGGAGGATATGCGCGCCCAGATGACTGCGGGCCTCAACTACTCAATGTCCGGACTGCCTTTCTGGGGCATGGATCAGGGTGGTTTCTGCGTAGAAAACCGATACATGAAGGCTCAAGGTGAGTACGCACGTACAGGTATTGAGAACGAAGACCTTAAGGAGTGGCGCGAGTTACAGACACGCTGGAGCCAGTTCGGCGCCTTCATTCCTTTGTTCCGCGTACACGGTCAGTGGCCGCTGCGCGAAATCTGGAA
>FLNZ01005209.1_pt1 | contig 110359 bp, 85 predicted proteins | sample 1140391 | NCBI WGS metagenome assembly FLNZ01 (sample SAMEA3878171, study PRJEB12797) | bioreactor metagenome | biome: Moose rumen | place: Sweden | collected 2011-10 | reverse complement strand
GAGAAAGAAATACGAGATAGTTCTGCCATCCGCTATTGATGTAAAGGAAGAACTTGAGACCGTCTCTCGCCCCAATTCAGAGAACGAACAAGACAAAAGGCCAGACATACGCCCGCTTATTGCCGCACTCAACAGGAAAGGAGCAGTGTTTCGTCACAGTGGCAGCCCATCGATATTGGGCTATCAGCGATTTCATATTGAGATTGACCAGAAGACCGACTTGCTCAATTACTACGTGCTGATACCCAAAGACGTACTGATGCAGGACAAGAAGTTGTCAGACAAATGGACTTTTGGCATTTTCTCAATCAACGACTTCTCCAACATGCCGCCACCTGAGCAGGAAGGCGATGGCGGAATGATACCACCCCCCGTGGAAGGAGAAAATCAGCAAGACATTCAGGAACTGATGCAGTCTGACATACGCTTGTGGGTTAAGTTTTCAATTGACGACGTAAACAATGCAAATTTGAAGGAATGAAAAACGTTAGGTTCTTTATACTGACAATGTGCTTACAGGCATCTGTCTTGTTGCTGGCTCAGCCTTCTGTGTCCGACTCTTTAGAAGTCGGGGCTTTGCAGAAAGGCGACAGCCTTACACTTCAAGTGACAGTTTATCGGATAGAGACCCAACTCGCCTTTCTTATGCAGGGAGTTAGCATCGCCATCCTCCAGCCCGACACGCTGACAATGTCTTTTCCCTCGGCTGATATGGTCAGAGACAAGGTAAGGAGACATCCCAACGAAGTGAAGGCAGTACTGGAAAAGCAGCGAAAGCAGCAGTTGGGTCGAGATAAAGATAATCATGTAGTACGCCCTGACGTGCAACCTCTTGTTGCAGCACTGAACGATACTACTGCTTTCATTTATTACAATAACAGCAAGGTTGCTACCCGTGGTTACAAAATAGAGGTGAACCGCAAGGACGCTATCATGGTTTTCTCCTTCAAATTACATAAGAATTGTATTACCACCAATGATGGACTTATCTGTATTTCTATATTCTCTGCGCCTTCCAGCATGTCAGACCGCGCGGAATTCTCTGGTGAAAGGCTTAGTAACGACATTTCGCCTCTTCCCAACGGATTAGGAGAAGGTCTTCGTAAAGAAGATGTCCCTAAAAGGATATTCAAGAAACGTGTTATAGTGAAGATTTATGAAGAATAAGCATTATATAATATTCGACTTGGACGGAACATTGGTAGACTCATTCCCAACAGTTGTCAGTGCCTGTAAGCATGTTTTTGAAAACCATGCTCCACAAGCAATGCCAGATGATAAGTTTTTTGTGCAATACCGTTTCAAAGATATAGAACAGATGTTCGAAGATCTTGCTGCTCTGGCAGATATCACCACCGAAGGGTTTAGGAGAATATATGATGATTGCTATGCTCACGACTATATTAACGGGTCTTCGATTATCAAACGGCAATATGACATACTGAAGGCATCGAAAGCCAAGGGAATAGGAATAATTGTCATAACAAATAAAAAGCAAGAAATAGCAGAGGAGGTCTGCCTTAAAATGTTTGGTGAAAAAATGATAGACATTGTAATAGGAAGGAAAGACGCGCAGCCAATCAAGCCGAAGCCTATAATAACCGAAAGGATTGGAGAGTTTGGGATAGACCCAAAGCATTGTTTAGGATATTACGGCGATTCTATTACTGATATGCAGACGGCAAGACTTTTGAAAGTTAAGTTTTATAAATGTTAATACAAGTTTAATCCAAAAACAAAATTATGAAAAAATTAAAGTTTTTCCTGATGATGCTGATGATGACATGTTTATCTGCAGCAACGATGATTTCCTGTGGCAGTGACGATGACGACCCCTTTATTACACCGATAAACAGCGGCAATCAGGGTGGCAGCGGCGGCCAAGGTGGCGGTAGCGGTCAAAGCAATTCACAATGCTTCACAGAGCCGACAAGTATTTTGCAGTTGACTGACGGATTTGCGTTTAGAATGAATTTCGGCTCTGAGACACAGTATTTCTACTGGCATGTCTACTCACAGACCAACTACAACAGGAAGAGTGAGCAGGAGATAATATCGGAGATGACAAGTGATGCCAGCCAACGCATAACTCCCAGAAACGACATGGTGTTTTCCTTTTATAACGCATCAGCATATACTCAATATGTCATAGTGACTATTAGTTACAATAATAACCAGATGGGCGAATTAGTTGCAACTCCTGTTACGACAAAGTCCACTTCTAATCAGCCTTATGCATCACTTTACAGCAGTGCAGCAAACGAAAATGTTGATAATAATAGTATTTACAAATATAATGACAACTATTATTTCTGCTGGTATGCCGAAAAGAACGCCTACTGCAAAGAGTATTACACATACGCAGCAGCAGGAAACAGCAAATTTTCTACATTTAACTGGATGGAAAGTGGAAACCATGCAAAGATAGCATTTTACATTTGGCAGGAAATACAACGGGACGGGGCTGACCACAGCACTTCAATAAACGAGATGCAGATGGGAAGAGAATATTTCTATGCCAAGCAGTTTAATAATGACTGGACATATCTGCAATGCGCCTATGGCTCTGACAAATACTGCCAGGTCATAACCTGGGGTACAAATGCCAATGACGAGTTGTCGGGTGTTATCAACATACTTTATTGGGACGACATCTCGTATTCAAGTGCTTCGAGAGCGATAAAGCACGTTACTAAACACGACAATGGTGAAGGTATAAAAGAGGTCTTTTCAATGAAAGACTTTGACGATATTCAACTTGTCAGAATAAACAACTGAAAAAAATATGGGGTTTCGGGGCGGTGCTTCTTCGATTATACCGCCCCGCCCTTCTTCTTACGCTATGAAAAAAGTATTCTATATTTTATTAGCCACGTTGTTAACAGCGTGCAGTTCTTCGGACGATGATTACGCCAGCATCATCCCTGTCATGACTCCCGTCATAGAGCAGCCGGAAATCGCACCTTATAGTTGTGATATCACGTCTAAGGGTATTGAGGTGGTTTATACAGTTAAAGGGGCCACCAAGGTTAATGTTCTTTACAAAGAGCAGTTGGACGAGAACTGGACAACGGCAGAAAGTATAACCAACGGACAGAAAATGACCGTGAGGCTGACAAATCTCCAGCAGAATCATTACTATTACATTTTCGCCACTGCCCTGAATGAAGCAGGACAATCTGCTACTGACAACTTTATGGTAAAATACGACTACAACTCGGCAAGAGACACATATTACACACAGCCATTCCTGCAATGGGGCACTAATATTTCCAACGTAAAGACAGCACTGGCGGATAAGGGCAGTGTGCTAACATCGGAAACAGTAGATAACGGCGAAACCCATCTTGTCTATCGTTTTGTGTACAAAGAATTGTGGTCAGAGTACATCTTTGACAGCGAGAACCATTTGAAAGAGGTTCTGGTCTGTTTTGACAAAAATAGGGTTATGGCAGAAGAATTAAGGAAATATATCGGCCTTGCCTTCGGCTATCTTGCCACTGGCAACATACACATCAGCGTTGGTGGGGTGGAAACTGTTGGAACCTTGTTTAAAACAGCGGAGGGAACATCCTACTCTTTCGTTTACGAAACAAATGAACATGTCATTGTTGACTACGTCAGTACATCAGGTATTGATATTACTGAAACACAATATAAATAATATGGAAACGCACTCCTATCTGCATTGCATCCTCTATGTCGTTTTTGCATCATTCACTTGCTGTGTCATCTCTTCGTGTATAAAAGATTCTGACGACGATGACATTACCCAATTGCCTCATATAATATACCCTACGCCAGTGCCTGGAGATTCTACAGACTATGTCGTTGACTCCACCTTTGCTACCACCAAAGACTTCCTTACGGGAAACTGGATGGCACAGTATACTGGCTTCGATCCCATGCAGGGTGCAAACAGTGCCATAAGACGCCATGTAAGTTTTTCTGCTGACGGATCCTATGACAGCCACGTGCAAGGTGTCAACGGAATACAGCAGGACAGCAGTGTTGTATATCGGGAGTTTGAACATGAACACGGAACATACTCGTTTGATGTGGATAAGCAATTGATGACATATCATGTGGAATACGACTCTATACTGAATTTCTTTACCGACAGGCTTGAGTACAATGCCGGAAAGGTTGTGCAGGGAGTGGGTATTATGAAGGAATATGACGAGGAGATAAGATTCTCTCTTGAAAAAGAAGGAAAGAGAGACTGGATACGTATTGACGACAATTTGAGGCAGACTGCCAATCACTCAAGCAAAGTGATATACATAATGAGGAAGCAGTAACTATGTTGAAACGCTCACGTAAAGGTGCTTGGGGGGCAATTGTCCTATTGCTTTTCGCAACACAAGTCAGCGGACAGGTACTATCGCACGGTGTCTGGGAGCAGAAGAACCAAGTGTCATTAAAGATGTCGCAACTGTTCTACGAACTTAATGTCGGTGTAAACGTATGTCCACAAAGGAAATCTGCTGACTTCGTCTATATTGCCTTCGGCTATGGCAAGCCGACAAGGAAAAATGCCTGGCGGAAATTCCTGCCAGAAAAGGATATGCCCGAAACTCTCACCGATCAGCAACGGGAAATATTCAGCAAAAGCGGCATGAACGACTTGTACAGTGGAAAGATTGGCATTGGTTGGAACCATTGGTTCAATCACATCATTGGCTTTTACCTTCAGACCGGTTGGGGATTTATTGCCGACTTGTCGTCCGGAGACGATTTGCCAGACGACATTATTTCCAAACTGGACGACGCTGAGCAGAAAGGTACTTTCATTTACAACACCGTTCCAGTGGAGACAGGACTTACCATGAACTTGTGGAAGCACTGCAACATCCAAGGCGGTGTGACCTATATGTGGAAAGAAATACCCTTGTTGACTATCGGTGTAGGATATACATTCTGATGACATGAGAAAAAGAAAATGTTGTAAGCGTACGGTGACAAGGGGTGTCTTCTTGCTTTTTGTCGCATTGTTGTGCACATCGGCCACGCTGGCAGGAGACAAGTTAAAGCCATACAAGGGTTATACTGGTACCGTTCATCAGTTTGGTTTTGTCGGTGGCATATACAATACTGCCAACCCCAACTTCTCTACCGACGACCAGACACAGACCTATCATGACTACGGCGTTGGAGTCTCTTATACTATGCATGATTACATAACCAGGCAGTTCACCTTCGACCTGATGACCACCGTTACGGCTATCACGGCAAAGTCGCTTGAAGCAAAGTACTACAACGAAAACAAACAGAAAATCATTTGGCCCGTAGACTGCCGCTTCTATCTCGGGCCGTCGGAAGACTTTCAAGTATATATTGGCACTGGATTGCAATGGAACATGCTACAAAAAACGACAGGCGAATATGACATCATCTCAGGGACTGCTCCGAAAAAGACAATTCATCAACTTAGTGGGAACACTGCCGTCGGACTGAATTTCTTCGGCCCTCAGAACTATATGTTCCATATCAACATCGGTGCTAAATTCCACTATCCTATTTCCGATAATGACGACACAGAGACAGTTGGCAGTCTTGTTGATTTAACCAAAGACCGCAGTTGTATAATCCTCTCAGGAGGCATCACTATAGACGTTGATCGAAAGAAGAATGCCTGCGTGATGCTTAACTACGAATATCCCCTTGGTTCGCCAAAGTCACGGTATCAAGGCGGCAGCGGAAGTTTCTGGAACAGAACTCAGACCATTTCGCTTGGACTTATGTTTCAACTCGGGGGAACACGTACAAGATAAACTTCTTTCAGCATTGCATCCCCCAGCCAAGCGATGAATGAAAATAAAACGGCAGTGGCGCGACCGAATGGGGGGCGCTGTTGATTGACAAATATCAAGAAAGAGGAGGGAAATGGAAGGTTTTTCGCTTCGGCAATGCTGTGAAAGCGTGGAAGTTGCTATGTTTGCAACGTGTTTTTCATAGTATTAGATTTAAGGTTAACAAAAGATTTGGAACTCAGCGGAGTTCCATTTTTTTTGCTATCCCTGCAAAGGTGAAGAAAAACAGCGTGCCGACGAAGAGTCCTGCCAAGGCGTCAATGGCATAATGGGCCTGGATATACACCGTTGAAAGGAAGAGCAGCAGCGAGAAGGGGAGTATCGCCCAGAAGAGCCAACGGCTCCTGCTGTACCAAGCCTGCCACAACAGCACTACAGTGATGCCCACATGACTGCTGGGGAATGCCGCCGTAGGTCGTTCGCCTGCCGTATGAGCGGCAATGACCGTCTTATAGAAGATGCCGTCGCTCCAGCCCGGCAGCGCGAGTGGCTCCGTGTGATTATGAAACCACGTGCCGACATTGGGAAATACGCCCTGCACGATGTTGTCCACTCCGGCAGCGAGATAGTAATACTGCGGTCCTGCCACAGGCACGAGTATGAAGATGACGTAGAAGGCAAAGAACGACGCCGTTATGGTGAACGCCACGGTCTGCAGGCGCTGGTATCTGAAGAAAAAATAGTAGAGGCACACCACCAGTATCAGTGCGAAGTACGACGAATAGCCAAGATGCATCAGTTCGGAAAACACCGGACTGCTTATCTTCTCGGCAAAGAGCAGTGCCGGCTGACATCCGAAGATGTTCTGCTCGGCTGCTGCGAAAACATGGTCGAGATTGGGCAGCAGCAGATTGAAGTCGTAGGTCTCGGGATACCATTTGGAGAGCCACACCATCTGCAGCACGATGCGCGCTATTATCCCCAGTCGGCACGAATGCCATCTGTAGAGAGCCCACAGCAGCGCTGTAGCCACTGCCAGTTGTGCCCGCATCAGCAGCATCTGCCATGGTGCGGCAAAGGAGTCCCACCGGAGGAGCAGTAGCAGTGTAGTGCATACGGCATAGGCAAGCACCACCGTCTCCATCGGCATGAGCCAGCGATAGAGAGGTTCTTCGCGCTTTACGAGTTGTGATATATGTCTTGAAATGAAATTGTCCATCACGGTAGCAATTTTATTAATTCTTCACTTTAGCCATCCCTGCCCGACATACCATTCCACGCTTCTCCTGACACCCTCGCCGAGTGTCACCTCTGGCTGATAGCCCAGTTCCTGGCATGCCGTCGATATGTCGCAGCGCCAGTTGCGCTGGCGCAGAATGTTGAACTTGTCGTTGTTGAGCGCCGTCACCTTATGCGTCAGTCTGCCAACGTATTCGCCACACGCTGTGACGAGTCGCAGCACCCATATAGGTGCCGTGATGCGCATGCACCAAGGACTGCCGAGTTCAGTACGTACCAACTGGCTATAGTCTTTCGACGTGTATACACATCCGTCGCTCAGGAAATAGGCCTTGCCATTGACACCATGGTCGAAGGCAAGGAACACAGCCTGCACAACGTCCGTCACATAGACAAACGTGATGTCCTGTCGCTTATATCCCACGGCAAAATCCACATGCTGGCTAATACTCTTCACCTGCATGAAATAGTCACGCTCGCGCGGGCCGTAAACTCCCGTTGGCCGCAGCACTATGTACGGCATCCGTCCGGCATTGGCGGCCAGCCACTGCTCTGCCGCCAGTTTGCTGTGCCCATAGGCCGTGTTAGGCTGTGGCGTATCGGTGTCGAGGATTTCGCTGTATGGCTGTTCTTCGCGTATGGCACCCATCACGCTCAGACTACTGATGTATACAAAGCGCTTCAGCGGCATGTCCAACTGCCGAAGAGCCTCCACAAGATGTTCTGTGCCCTCGCAGTTGATACGCATGAAGTCGCTCCTGTCGAGACATTTCGTCACGCCGGCGGCATGCACCACATACTGGAAGTTGTGACTCTGCAGTTGACTGACGAGGGCTTCAGTAGACGAGAAGTCGAGTTCGATAAAGTTGATGCGGCTGTCGGAAAGATAGGCCTTCGAACTGGAGCGTCGCACGGCAGCCCACGTTTCGTAGCCGCGACGCAATGCCTCCTCGACAATAAAGGAGCCGATAAAGCCACTGGCTCCCGTGACAAGAATTTTTTCTTTCATATTCTTCAGTATAGCAGCAAAAGTCCGGCGATGGCGCTGTAGCAAATCATGTGGATGGGGTTGATCTTCACCACCAGCACGCCGTAGAACGATGCCAGGAAGAGCATCACGCTGATGACGAACTGCCACGTGTTGTCGGTCGGTGTCGAGAAGTTGTCGGCCGTGCAGAGCAATAGGGTTGCAGCCGCCAACAATCCCACGACCACAGGTCGCAGCAACTTGAACACCGTCTTCACCATGTGTGTATGCATGTACTTCATAAACATGCTGCTTATGAGTATCATCAGGATGAGCGACGGCAAGATGAGAGCCGCCGTCGACGTGGCGGAGCCAAGCACAGCCATAGGCATGGAGTAGCCTGCATTTTTCACCGCAGCATAGCCGCAGTAGGTTGCCGAGTTGATGCCGATAGGGCCTGGCGTCATCTGCGACACAGCAACGATGTCGGTAAATTCTGCCGATGTCAGCCAGTGGTGGTTCTCCACTGTCTCATGCTGTATGAGCGACAGCATTCCGTAGCCGCCTCCAAAGCCGAAGAGACCTATTTCAAAGAACGTGACAAACAACTGCAGGTAAATCATTTAACGCTTAAAGATTAAAAACTAAAAAGATTAAAATTCGCTTCGCTCAGAAGAGTTAAACATCCTGTGAATTCCTGGCGAGGAACACACCTGCCAGCACTGCAGTCATAATGATCCATACAGGATTCACTCCGAGCAGCCAGATGAGCAGCGCCGACACTATGGGTATCCATGCGTTGTACCTGTTGAGCCGTGCCTGCCGCGCCAGATTGAATGTAGGAACGGCGATGAGCGCCACCACGGCAGGGCGTATGCCACGGAACATGGCGGCTATCACGCGGTTGTCCTCAAACTGATGGAAAAACATTGCTATGGCAAGTATGATGAGAAACGAGGGCAGCGCGGTACCTACGGCAGCAGCCACTGCCCCACTCTTCTTGTGCATCTTATAGCCTATGAATATGCTTATGTTGATAGCAAAAACTCCAGGACAACTCTGCGCAATGGCTATGAGGTCGAGCATCTCATCGCGCGTCGCCCAGTGATGGCGATTGACCACCTCCTCTTCTATCAGAGGTATCATGGCATATCCGCCACCGAGCGTAAAAAGACCTATCCTGAAGAAAGTCTTTGTTATTTCATAATGCATAATTCGTAATGCATAATTATAATGCGCTTTCGCATTTCTCTCACCGCTTACCCCTTACTTCTCACCTCATATTCTCTACCCAGCGGCATGCATTGACAAAGGCCTCTATCCATGGCGTGACCTCGTCAAGACGGCGCTCCTTGGGATACCATGCGCACTGCCATGGGAAGATGGCGCGCTCCAAGTGGGGCATCATGCAGAGATGGCGCCCGTCGGCAGAACAGATGCCGGCAACGTCGTAGTCCGATCCGTTAGGATTGGCAGGGTAGCCATGGTAGTTGTACTTGGCTATCACATTATATTTCTTCTCAGGTTCTGCAAACGAGAATTTTCCCTCGCCATGGGCAACCCATAGGCCGAGTTTCTGTCCGCTCAGGCTACCGAACATGACGCTGTCGTTCTGAGGTATCTGCAGAGTGACAAATTCGCTTTCAAACTTGTGAGAGTCGTTGTGGAGCATCTTGACGCGCTTGGCGGTGCTGTTCTGCTGAGCCTTGCCGTCAATGAGTCCGAGTTCGACCATCAACTGGCATCCGTTACAAATGCCGAGCGAGAGCGTGTCTGGGCGTGAATAGAAGCGGTCGAGCGCCTCGCGTGCCTTTTCGTTGAAAAGGAAAGCACCGGCCCATCCTTTGGCAGAACCGAGAACGTCGCTGTTGGAAAATCCACCGCAGAAGACTATCATCTGAACCTCATCAAGTGTTTCGCGACCAGCAATAAGGTCGGTCATCATAACATCTTTCACATCAAATCCGGCAAGATAGAGCGAGTAGGCCATCTCACGCTCGCCATTGGTGCCTTTCTCGCGAATGATGGCAGCCACGGGGCGCTGGCTCTTGCCTTCACCGCGCTGTTTCCAGCGGTCGGCACTGAGGCCGTACTGACTAAGTTTGCCTGTGAAATTGCTGGCAAACTTCATCTCGAGAGGCTGCTGCTTATAGTTGGCAAAGCGCTCTGCAGCCTTGCCGTTCATGCTCTGACGGCGATCAAGCAGATAGGAAGTCTTATACCACGTGTCGCGCAGTTCATCAATGTCGAAACTATACTCTTCGCTGCCTGCCTTGACCACGATACTGCGGCTGTCGCTGACGGTATAGCCTATCTTGGCAAATCCCACGCCACGGTCTTCGAGCAGTTCGCACAGTTCCTGCTTGTGGCTGTCGCTGACCTGTATCACGACACCAGGATTTTCGGCAAAGAGAGCCTTCACCACGTCGCCGTCCTGCACGAGGTCGTGCAGATTGACATGCATGCCACCTCGCTGATTGGCAAAGGTCATTTCGAGCAGCGTTACGATAAGTCCGCCAGCCGATATGTCATGGCCAGCCATCACCCAGCCGCGATTGATAAGTTCCTGGACAGCATTGAAGGCGTCGGCAAAATATTCTGCGCTCTTCACCGTAGGCACATCACTGCCTACACGTCCCAGGCTCTGCGCAAAGGCTGAGCCGCCAAGCCGCTGGCTGTCGAACGAGAAGTCGATATGATACAGCGAGGCATGGGCATCGTCTACCACTACTGGCGACACCACGCGGCGCACGTCGCTCACCTCGCCTCCTGCAGACACGATGACCGTACCCGGCGAGATAATCTTCTCGCCATTGGGATATTGCTGGGTCAACGACAGCGAATCCTTACCGGTTGGAACGTTAATATGCAACTCACAGCAGAAGTCGGAAAGCGCCTTAACGCCAGCGTAAAGACGAGCGTCTTCTCCCTCCTGTGAACGACATGGCCACATCCAGTTGGCAGAGAGCGAAATACTCTCCATCCCGTCGGCCAGCGGAGCCCACACTATATTGGTAAGAGCCTCGGCTACAGAGAGCACCGAGCCAGCCTCTGGCGATGCCAGCCCGGCCTGCGGGGCATGTCCTATTGCCGTGGCTATGCCTTTGCGTCCGCGATAGTCGAGAGCCACCACGCCACAGTCTGACAGCGGCAACTGTATTTCGCCCTGACACTGCTGTCGTGCTATCTTTCCCGTCACGGAGCGGTCTACCTTATTGGTCAGCCAGTCCTTGCAGGCCACTGCCTCGAGTTGGAGCACACGGTGCAGGTATTCCTGAATCTTGTTCTGCTCGTAGGTCACGTCGCTGTAGCGACGCTCAACTCTGTTGTCGCGCATGACAGTCTTCGGCGAATGGCCGAACATCTGAGCCACGTCGAGGTCGAAAGGCTTGATGCCGTCGGCCTGACGGAACGAGAAGTGGGCGTCGCCTGTTGTTTCGCCTACGACATACATCGGGGCGCGCTCGCGCTCGGCTATCTTCTGCACATGCTCTATGTGTCGCTCATCGATAAGCAGTCCCATGCGTTCCTGGCTTTCGTTGGCTATAATCTCCTTGCTCGACAGAGTTTTGTCACCAATGGGCAGACGCGACATATCAATCTCTCCGCCACACTCTTCGACCAGTTCCGACAAGCAATTAAGGTGGCCTGCCGAACCGTGATCGTGGATGGAGACAACAGGATTGTTGTCTTCCTCGCAGAGAGCACGTACCAGATTGTAGGCGCGCTTCTGCATCTCTGGGTTTGCACGCTGGATGGCATTGAGTTCGATGCCGTTTGAGTAGCGGCCAGTGTCTACCGATGACACGGAACCGCCACCAAGACCGATACGATAGTTGTCGCCACCGACAACAACCACTTTGTTACCTTTCTGCGGTTCTTTCTTCAGGCAGTCGCGCCGTGTGCCGTAGCCCACGCCGCCTGCCAGCATTATAACCTTGTCGTAGGCATACTTTGGGCCATTGACCATTGAGGATTGACCATTGGGGATTGACCATTCTTTGGCCGAGGTCAAAGCGGCAGAGCCGAGCGGACCATTGATCTTTTTTTCCTGGTGTTCAAAAGTGAGTACGGAACCGCAGATGAGCGGCTGTCCGAACTTGTTGCCAAAGTCGGAAGCGCCGTTGGATGCCTTGATAAGTATCTGCTCAGGTGTCTGATAGAGCCACTGCCTTACGGGCAGGATATCTTCCCAGTCGCGGTCAGCGGAAGCCTCGTCGTCGCCGATGCGTGGGTAGGCAGTCATGTAGACGGCCGTACCGGCAATGGGCCAGGAGCCTGTACCGCCTCCCATGCGGTCGCGGATCTCGCCACCAGTACCTGTGGCGGCTCCATTGAACGGCTCCACCGTGGTAGGGAAGTTGTGAGTCTCGGCCTTTAGCGATATTACGCTCTCTATCTCTTTCACGCGGAAGAAGTCGGCAGTGCTTTGGTCGGCCGGTGCAAACTGCTCTACCACTGGGCCTTCGGCAAAGGCCACGTTGTCCTTATAGGCAGAGAGAATCTTGTTGGGATTTTCCTGCGTGGTACGCTTTATCATTGCAAAGAGCGAATTTTCCATCTCCTTGCCGTCGATGACGAAAGTACCGCCGAATATCTTGTGGCGGCAGTGCTCAGAATTTATCTGTGCAAAGCCGAATATCTCTGAGTCGGTGAGCGGCCGCCCGTTCTCGTTGGCTATCTTGTGAAGATAGTCTATCTCCTCGGGCGAAAGGGCAAGTCCTTCCTGTTCGTTATACTCTTCAAGATTGTCGACATAGCGTATCGGCTCGGGCTTGATGTTGATTGTAAAAATGTCTTGGCCGAGCCCGTCGTACATACGCTGCAGCATGGGGTCGTGTTCTGCGTTGGCGTCGCTGGTCGGAAAGTATTCCTCGATACGCAAAATGCCGCTGAGCCCCATATTCTGAGTTATCTCAACGGCATTTGTCGACCATGGAGTCACCATCTCACGGCGTGGGCCCACGAAATAGCCTTTCAGCGCAGTGTCGCCAAGAAGAGTGGCATCGCCATAAAGCCAACAAAGTTGTTCTACCTCTTGATTGTTGAGTGGATGGTCTGCCTCGGTGGCTATCACACTCTTTTGCAATGTCTGGAAAAAGAGAATCATATTATATACGTGTGTTATATTTGCTTATTAGGCGGTGCAAAGTTACGATAAGTCGAGAGCAGAACAAAATAAACTGGTTTTATTTTTATGCCGAGACGGAGTAATTTCACTTGCCGCTCACAATCTTCTTTATGTCGTTCAGTCGGTTGAGCGCCTCCATTGGTGTCAGATTGTCAATGTCAAGCCCGAGTATCTCGTCGCGTATCTGCGACAGCACGGGGTCGTCGAGTTGGAAGAACGACAGTTGCATTCCTTCCCTGCTATGCGCTATCTCCGATGTCGGCTTCACGGCTGTTCCCACCTGGGCATTGTCGGTCTCGAGTTGCTTCAGTATGACGTTGGCGCGCTTCACTATCGACTTCGGCATGCCTGCTATCTCTGCTACATGGATACCGAACGAATGTTCTGAGCCTCCTTTCTCAAGGCGCCTAAGGAAAATCACCTTGCCGTCAACCTCCTTGACTGCAACATTATAGTTTCTGATGCGCTTCATAGTGCGCTCCATCTCGTTGAGTTCGTGGTAGTGGGTGGCAAAAAGCGTCCGGGCCTGGGCACGCTTGTTTTCGTGGAGATATTCCACTATTGCCCATGCAATGGAGATGCCGTCGTAGGTGGAGGTACCGCGCCCAAGTTCATCGAAGAGCACAAGTGAGCGCGGCGTCACATTATTTAATATATTAGAAGCCTCGGTCATTTCGACCATGAAGGTCGACTCGCCCTGCGCGATATTGTCGGATGCGCCAACGCGCGTGAATATCTTGTCTACCAGACCTATACGTGCCTGTTCGGCTGGCACGAACATACCAGCCTGCGCCATGAGCACTATAAGTGCCGTCTGGCGGAGCAGTGCCGACTTACCAGCCATGTTCGGACCGGTGATGATGATAATCTGCTGGCGCTCAGAGTCGAGCATTATGTCGTTGGGGACATATCGCTCACCAACAGGCATCTGTGTCTCGATTACAGGATGCCGTCCCTGGCGGATGTCTATTATCTGGCTCTCGTCTATCTGCGGACGGATGTAATTATTCTCCGCCGCTATCTTTGCGGCCGATAGCAGGCAGTCGGTCTGCCCTACGGCAATGGCATCCTGCTGCATCTGCGGTATGTATTGCATTGCTGCCTCGACAAGTTGTGTAAAAAGGCGCTGTTCCAGTGCGAGTATCTTGTCTTCTGCGCCGAGGATTTTCTCTTCGTACTCCTTCAGTTCCTGCGTGATATATCGCTCTGCCTGCGCCAGTGTCTGCTTGCGCACCCACTCTTGCGGCACGCGGTCTTTATACGTGTTGCGCACTTCAAGATAATAGCCAAAAACATTGTTGTAGCCTATCTTAAGTGAACTGATTCCGGTAAGTTGCGCCTCACGCTCCTGCAACTGCAAGAGATAATCTTTCCCTGAATAGGCTATGCGCCGCATTTCGTCAAGTTCGCTGTTCACTCCCTGCCGTATCACGCCACCTTTCTGCACCTGCTGCGGAGGGTCGTTCTCCAGTTCGCGTGCTATCCTGTCGCGCAGTTCTGCGCATGTGTGCAACCGCTCTCCCATGTTGTGCAGTGCCTCATTGTCTGCGGCGATGCAGGCATTTTTGATAGGCTCTATCGCCTGCAGGGCAACGCGCATCTGAACCATTTCGCGCGGTGTTACACGTCCCACGGCCACCTTCGACACGATACGCTCCAAGTCGCCAATGCTCTGAAGTTTTTCGTCTATGAGTTCGCGGAAGTCAGGATGGCGGAAAAAGTAGTCGACGACATCCTGCCGACGCGTGATAGCACTCACCTCGTTGAGAGGAAACACCAGCCAGCGGCGCAGCAGTCGTGAACCCATTGGCGACACCGTCCGGTCGATGACGTCGAGCAGCGAGCGCCCATCTTCCTGCATCGGACTTATTAGTTCCAGCGAGCGGATGGTGAATTTGTCAAGGCGGACGTAGCGCTCTTCTTCTATACGGCTCAGTGTGGTGATATGAGCAATCTGCGTGTGAAGCGTCTGCTCGAGATACTGCAACACGGCGCCGCTGGCTATTATGCCACCGACGAGATGTTCAACGCCAAAACCTTTCAGTGTCTGCACTCCGAAGTGCTTCTTCAACTTCTGCATGGCTGTCTGTTCGGTAAACACCCAGTCGTCGAGTTGGTAGGTGCATAGGCGAAGACCGAAGTGCTGCTCAAACTCCCTGCGGCGCTCGCGGTTGTAGAGAACTTCCTTTGGCTGGAAACTGCCAAGCAGTTTCTCAACGTAGTCGTAGGTTCCCTCGCCACAGAGGAATTCTCCCGTTGAGATATCAAGCAGACTGATGCCGCACACCGACTTTCCGATATGTACGGCTGCAAGGAAATTGTTCTCCTTATGCTGCAATACATTGTCCTGCATGGCTACACCGGGCGTCACCAGTTCGGTAATGCCTCGCTTTACCAGTTTCTTTGCAAGTTTAGGGTCTTCCAACTGGTCGCAGATGGCCACGCGTCGACCTGCCCTGACCAGTTTTGGCAAATAAGTGTCGAGCGCATGATGCGGAAAGCCTGCCATCTCGTCGCCACGCACTCCTGCGCCGTTGTTGCGATGAGTCAGGGTAATCCCCAATATGCGCGATGCCTCAACAGCATCCTCACAATAGGTCTCATAGAAGTCGCCGCAACGAAACAGAAGCAGTGCCTCCGGATATTTCGACTTGAAATCGAAAAACTGCTTCATCATTGGCGTCAACTCACCGTCTTTTTTTGCCATATAATATGAAAGTAAAAATATTGCAGCCTTTGTATCTTAATTCAAAGAGAGTGAGACAACCCCCATATTTCATGAGGTTACCTCACTCTCGCTTAGTCTGTACGGTAAAGAATTTTTACTTAACGTCTTATGCTTTCAGAGCCGAGCGAGCAATTACTCGCCCTTCTCCATCTGTGCCTTCAACTGAGCCAGCACATCAATGTCACCAAGAGTAGTTGATGCTGCTACGTTCTCAATCTTTGGAGCCTCTTCCTTCTTAGCAGTACGAGCCTTCTTGGCAGCAGCACGCTTCTCCTCGCGCTGAGGATCCTCAAACGTACGGCTGTGAGAAAGAATGATTCGCTTTGAATCCTTGTTAAACTCGATTACTTTGAATGGCAGTGTCTCTCCCTGCTGAGCCTGCGAGCCATCTTCCTTGACGAGATGCTTCGGAGTAGCAAAGCCTTCAACGTCTTTGTCAAGGCTTACAACAGCGCCTTTCTCGAGAAGTTCAGTGATTGTTCCCTCGTGGATGGAACCTACGGTATACTTCTCCTCAAATACGTCCCAAGGATTGCTTTCCAACTGCTTGTGACCGAGCGACAGGCGACGATTATCCTTATCTATGTCAAGCACAACGACATCTATCGGAGCGCCAACCTGTGTAAACTCTGAAGGATGCTTTACTTTCTTTGTCCAGGAGAGGTCGCTGATATGGATAAGACCGTCAACACCTTCTTCAAGTTCCACAAACACACCGAAATTGGTGAAATTGCGGACCTTGGCAGAGTGCTTAGAACCTACAGGATACTTAACATCGATAGCCTCCCACGGATCTTCCTTGAGTTGCTTGATGCCCAGCGACATCTTACGCTCATCGCGGTCGAGAGTAAGGATTACTGCCTCTACCTCGTCGCCCACGTGCAGGAATTCCTGAGCCGAACGGAGATGCTGGCTCCACGACATTTCGCTGACGTGAATGAGTCCCTCAACGCCAGGCTGCACCTCAACGAATGCACCGTAGTCGGCAATAACGACAACCTTGCCCTTGACATGGTCGCCAACCTTAAGATCCTGGTCGAGAGCGTCCCAAGGATGAGGAGTGAGTTGCTTCAGACCGAGGGCAATGCGCTTCTTCTCTTCATCGAAGTCGAGGATAACGACGTTGATCTTCTGGTCGAGTTCCACAACCTTGTGAGGATCGTCTACGCGGCCCCAAGAAAGATCGGTAATGTGAACGAGTCCGTCAACACCGCCGAGGTCGACGAATACACCGTAAGAAGTAATGTTCTTAACGGTTCCCTCGAGGATCTGACCCTTTTCAAGTTTAGAGATAATCTCCTGCTTCTGGGCTTCAAGTTCTGCCTCGATGAGAGCCTTGTGCGAAACAACGACATTGCGGAATTCCTGATTGATCTTAACCACCTTGAATTCCATTGTCTTGCCTACGAACTGGTCGTAGTCGCGTATAGGATGAACGTCAATCTGCGAACCGGGCAGGAATGCCTCAATACCAAACACATCAACTATCATGCCACCCTTAGTACGGCATTTGATGTAGCCCTGGATGATTTCCTCACTGGCCAAGGCAGCATTGACGCGCTCCCAACTCTTAGACATGCGAGCCTTCTTGTGAGAGAGAACCAACTGGCCTTTCTTGTCTTCTGCATTCTCTACATAGACCTCGACAGTGTCGCCTGCCTTGAGGTCTGGATTGTAGCGGAATTCCGAAGCAGGGATGATACCATCGCTCTTATAGCCGATGTTCACCACAACCTCTTTTTTGTCGGCACTGATTACAGTGCCTTCCACCACCTGATGCTCACTCACCTTGTTGAGAGTCTCATCATAGGCCTTGTCAAGTTCTTCCTTGCTGACATTGACGGCCATGCCATTCTCAAACTGCTCCCAGTCAAAGTCCTGCAGCGGCTGAACGTTCTTTGTTAATTCTGACATAAAAAAATAAAAATTTGTTTGTAATTAATAAAGTTAGACTTTATGTGAATTGTTAATGTATCTGCGCATGACACGCGCAAATCGGCTGCAAAATTATGAAAAAGAAAACTGACCGCCTAATTTTTACGACTTTTTTCTTCCATTTCGGGTAATTTTTTTTCGTTTTCTACTTGAAGAAAAGAAAAAGATATAATTTTGTGGCTCAAATGATTACCGACGAACTCGCCTTCCAGATAAGACAGGCCATGGGGCTTCCGCCGACAGAAGAACAGACGCTGGCGATAGCCACCGTGGCCCGATTTCTGTCCGACCACACCACGAATACGGCCATGGTGCTGCGCGGTGCGGCAGGAACGGGAAAGACCACGCTCGCAGCAGCCATAGTGGCAGCACTTAAGGGGTTGGGGCAGAAGATGGTACTCATGGCTCCCACAGGCCGCGCGGCAAAGGTTTTCTCACTGTATGCCGGCCATGCTGCCTACACCATCCACAGGCGCATCTACAGGCAACATTCGTTGGAGGGCAGTTTCTCCCTGAATTTCAATACGTCCGGCGACACGCTGTTTATTGTAGACGAAGCGTCGATGATAGCAAACTCGGCTTCGCTCTACGATTCTATTTTCGCCAACGGCCAACTGCTTGACGACCTGATAAATTTTGTATATGGCGGAAGCAGCGAGAATCGCAACTGCAGACTTCTGCTAATAGGCGACGCTGCCCAACTGCCTCCTGTGGGGGTGGACAGCAGTCCTGCTCTGCAGGCAGACGTATTGCGCTGCTATGGTCTGAAAGTATACGAGAGCGAACTGAAACAGGTGGTAAGACAGAGCCGCGATTCTGGAATCCTGCAAAATGCCACGGCAGTGAGACAAATGCAAGAGGCTGAGCACTGTACACTGCCTAAAGCCGATATAAACTTTGAAGACACACGTCTCGTCAGTGGCGACGAACTTATTGAATCACTTTCTTCGAGTTATAGCCAAGTAGGAATTGACGAGACGCTTGTCATTACACGTTCTAACAAGCGTGCCAATATCTACAATCACGGTATTCGCAACATGATACTCGGCCGCGAGGAGCAACTCTCGTCGGGCGATTTGCTCATGGTGGTAAAAAACAATTACTACTGGAGTACGGAAAATGGCGAGCAGACAGCGGCAAGCATGCCTTTTATAGCAAACGGCGACAGGGCTGTCGTGAGAAGAGTTAGGAACATTCACGAACAGTACGGCTTCCACTTTGCCGAAGTGACGCTCTCGTTTCCCGACTACGACGACATTGAAATTTCCGCAATGGCACTGCTCGACACACTCAACTCAGAGGCGCCGGCCCTGACGCATGAGCAGCAGGAACTGCTCTACCAGCGCATCATGGAAGACTATGCCGACATACCGCAAAAGCAAGAGCGGCTGAAACATCTTAAGACCGACCGCTACTACAACGCACTGCAGATAAAATTCGCCTATGCTGCCACGTGCCACAAGGCACAGGGCGGCCAGTGGGCACACGTCTACATCGACCAGGGCTACATGACCGACGACATGCTGACCAGCGACTATCTGCACTGGCTCTATACAGCCTTCACGAGAGCCACCGAGCGGCTGATGCTTGTCAACTGGCCGGAGACACAACTCGTCTGAACATCACCAACAGGCTTTTCTGCAATGGAACAACTGCTTCACTATACATGGAAACACCGCATGTGGCCTACTGCGCCGCTCACCACCACCGACGGTGAGCCGCTGGAGATAATAGACACAGGTCTGCAAAACCACAACAGCGGTCCCGACTTCTTCAATGCCAAGATAAAAATCGGAGGAACACTGTGGGTGGGCAACGTAGAAATCCACGACCGTTCGTCAGACTGGTTTCGCCACGGCCACGACAGCGACGCCGCCTACGACAACGTGGTGCTGCATGTGACGGGAAAGGCCGACACAGACGTGACAACATCTGCAGGACAGCGTTTGCCACAGATGCTGCTCGAGGTGCCTGCAGGAGTGAAGCACAACTACGAAGCGCTGCTACATACCGACAAATATCCTCCCTGCTACAGCATTATTCCGCAACTTAGTCCGCTTACCGTTCACTCATGGATGGCAGCACTGCAAACGGAACGGCTGCAGCAGAAAACGGAAGCAATCGAGCGACGGGCACAGCGAATGGGGGGCTCATGGGAAGATGCCTATTTTATGACCCTGGCACGCAATTACGGATTCGGTATCAACGGCGAGGCCTTCGAAGAATGGGCTGCCCACGTTCCGCTACACATGGTAGACCATCATCGCGACAATCTTTTCCAGGTAGAATCACTGTTTTTAGGACAGGCAGGACTGCTTGACATCCTGTCCGTGCCCGAACGCTACCGACAGCAAGCGCTTTCCGACGACTATTTCCTGAAACTGCAGAAAGAATATAAGTATCTGGCTCACAAATTCCAGTTACAACCGATGGACTATAAGTTGTGGAGGTTTCTGCGACTGCGCCCTCAGAATTTCCCACACATCAGACTGTCACAGTTGGCAACGCTTTACCATGAGCGGCGTGCCGGATTGTCGCAACTGACGGAGTGCACAGATGCAATAGCGATGTGTCAACTAATGCAATCGCACGTTACGCCCTACTGGGAAAGCCATTACACCTTCGGTTCCGACAGCCTGCGCACATCGAAAAAACTTTCTCCCGCCTCGCTACGGCTCATTATCATCAACACGTGCATCCCGATGCTCTTTGCCTACGGACGCCACACGATGAAAGAAGAACTCTGCGACCGCGCCTTTACGCTGCTCGAACAACTTGGAGCCGAGCAGAACCACATCATTCGCCTTTGGCAGGAATGTGGGCTGAGCGTTGCGACGGCCGGCGACTCACAGGCGCTGATACAACTCAAGCGCGAATACTGTGACAAGCGCGACTGTCTGCGCTGCCGCATCGGATACGAATACATGAAACATCAATAGAGGAGACGAAACACCAAACAAAGAAATGAAACACATATTTGAAACACGTATGGAGGTGCGCGACTACGAGTGCGACATCGAGGGCATCGTCAACAATGCCAACTACTTGCACTACACAGAGCATACGCGCCATCTCTTCCTTAAACACTGCGGCCTTAGTTTTGCCCAGATGCACGAAAAAGGCGTCGACGCCGTCGTGGCACGCATGAACCTTCAGTACAAGACCCCCCTGCGCTGCGACGACGAATTTATCTCGCGCCTGTGGATTGAAAAGCAGGGCGTAAAATACATTTTCCATCAGGACATACTGCGCGCCAGCGACAACGTGCTCTGTTTCCGTGGCGAAATAACGCTGGTGTGCCTCGTCAACGGACGACTGGCTGAAAGTACCGACTACGACAATGCCTTTGCAGAGTATCTATGAACTACGAGCACCTTTATACGCTGGCTCTCACGCGCATAGGATTTTTCAATCCCGTCAATATGCTGCAACTCTACAAGATGGCAGGCAGCGCCACGGCCATCTATGAGAGCCGCCACAGCATTTCCGACATCGCTCCACTCTGTCCGCCACGGCTGGCAGAGGCGCTTTCCGACTGGGGCGAGCCTTTGCAGAGAGCCACGGCAGAGATGGAGTTCATGGAGCGCCACGGCATAAGCGCCATAGCATTCAACGACGACGACTACCCACAGCGGCTGCGCGAATGTAACGACGCGCCTGTTATATTATATTATAAAGGTGTTGTAAACCTGAACTGCCAGCATATCATAAACATTATCGGCACACGCCACGCCACTACCTACGGACAGGACATGGTGCGCCGCCTCCTGTCAGAACTGCGTCTGCTCTGCCCAGATGTGCTTATCGTGAGCGGTCTGGCCTATGGCATTGACATCTGCGCTCACCGCGAGGCCCTTGCCAACGGTTTTGACACCATTGGAGTGCTTGCCCACGGACTGGATCAGATTTATCCTCCGCGCCACAGGGACACAGCATACGAAATGTTACAGCACGGCGGTTTGCTGACAGAGTTTATGTCGCAAACAAATGCCGACAAGCAGAATTTCGTACGCCGCAACCGCATCGTGGCAGGCATGAGCGATGCCACGGTTCTTGTCGAGAGCGCCTCGAAAGGCGGCGGACTCATCACGTGCAGCATTGCGCGCTCCTACTCGCGCGATGTCTTCGCTTTTCCAGGCGCTGTTGGTGCCCGCTACAGCGAGGGCTGCAATTCGCTGATACGCGACAACGGCGCTGCACTCATCACTTCTGCCGCCGATCTTGTCAGTGCCATGGGCTGGGCCGGCGCCGAAGCCAAGCCGGCAGCCATAGAGCGCCAACTCTTCCCCTCGCTCTCTGAGGAGGAACAGCATATAGTAAGTTTCCTGCAGCAGTGCGGCGACCAGCAACTCAACGTAATCAGCGTACGAACGGGCATGCCAATCTCCCAACTGAGCGCGCTGCTGTTCCAGTTGGAAATGAAAGGCGTGGTAAAGCCCATGGCTGGCGGAAACTACCATCTGCTGAAATGAAATAGGAATATCATCTTTATGAAAATAGGAACAACAGATCTTGGAGAGCGCCCCGTGATGCTGGCGCCGATGGAAGACGTCACCGACATCGGTTTCCGTCTGCTCTGCAAGCGCTATGGTGCAAAGATGGTCTATACAGAGTTTGTTTCTGCGGAGGCTCTCGTGAGAGACGTCAAATCGACCGTCAAGAAACTTACCATCAGCGACGAGGAGCGTCCTGTAGGCATTCAGATATACGGCCGCGACACCGACGCCATGATAGAGGCCGCCAAGATAGTGGAGCAGGCCGGTCCCGACGTGATTGACATCAACTTCGGGTGCCCCGTCAAGAAAGTTGCGGGCAAAGGTGCCGGAGCCGGCATGCTTCAGAACATTCCCAAGATGCTTGATATAACGAGCCACATCGTTGATGCCGTCCGTCTGCCCGTCACTGTCAAGACGCGACTGGGCTGGAACAGCGAGCAACTCATCATTACGTCGCTGGCCGAGCAACTGCAGCAGTGCGGCATACGTGCCCTCACCATCCACGGCCGCACGCGGGCCCAGATGTACACAGGCCGGGCCGACTGGACCCTTATCGGCGAGGTGAAACGCAACCCACGAATCACAATACCAATCATCGGCAATGGCGACATCCACTCGCTCGACGAGGCCGACACTGCTTTCGACCGCTACGGGGTGGATGGAGTGATGATAGGGCGCGCCACGTTTGGCTGTCCGTGGATTTTCAGTCGCCGCGAGCCTTCTCTCGACGAGAAGATCGACGTGCTGAAAGAGCAGTTGCTCATCAATGTGGAGCGCATTGACGAGTATCGCGGAATACTCCACACGCGCCGCCATCTGGCAGCCTCGCCAGTGTTCAAGGGCATACCGAATTTCAGAGCCACGCGCATTGAGATGCTGCGCGCTGAGAGCGTAGCCCAACTGACGGAAATTCTGGAGCGCTGCCGCGAGTTGCTAAAGAACGGCTGAAGCCTTTATTTTTCAGTAGAAACGCTTTCGATTTTAAAACAGCTGTTTTTATTTTTGTAAACACTGTTTTTATTTTCAAAAAAACAGTTGTAATTTTTGTGCAAGCAGCACATACCAGAAAAAAGTGTGCGCGTACTGAGAATAAATAGTGCTTCTACGAAATTTAATCGGTTAAAATTTTGTACATTCAATCTGTTCTTCGTAACTTTGCTGAGCAAACACCAAACTAATCCTTTATTATGATAGACGTAAAAGAAACACTATCCGCAGCCGAAGAGCGCATGGAGATGGCAGCAATGTTTCTGGAAGAGGAACTCAACCGCATTCGTGCCGGCCGTGCCAACGTTGCCATTCTGAGCGGCGTGCGCGTGGAGTCGTACGGACAGCGCGTGCCCCTCAACCAAGTGGCCAATGTCTCTACGCCCGACGCACGCACCATAGCCATTAAGCCATGGGACAAGAAGCAGATACGCGACATTGAGAAAGCAATAATGGATTCGGATGTAGGCATCACGCCCGAGAACAACGGCGAGATTATCCGCCTGGGCATACCACAGCCTACAGAAGAGCGCCGTCGCGACCTGGTGAAGCAGTGCAACAAGATAGCCGAAAAGGCAAAGGTGGAGGTGCGCAACGTGCGTGCCGACATCAAGGATAAACTGAAGAAGGCCATCAAGGACGGACTCTCCGAGGACAACGAGAAGGACGCCGAGCAGGACCTGCAGAAGTTGCACGACAAATTCATCAAGAAACTCGACGAACTCATCGAAGCCAAGAACAAGGAAATAATGACCGTATAGACAGGGCCGCGTGAAGGGCTTAGTCATCAAGAACACAGGCAGTTGGTACACCGTTCTACTGGACGATGGGCCAACTGTTCTTTGTAAGATAAAGGGAAACTTCCGCTTGCGCGGCATCCGCTCCACCAATCCCGTGGCCGTCGGCGACAGGGTTGAGGTGAAAATGGTTGCTGCAGGCGACAGCGCAGAAAACGTCAACGGATTTATCACCGAGATAGAAGACCGTCGCAACTACATTATCCGCAAGAGCATCAACCTTTCTAAGCAGAGCCATATCCTTGCCGCCAATGTCGATCAGGCTTTATTGCTGATAACAATAACGAAGCCAGAGACCTCAACAACGTTTATCGACCGCTTTCTGGCCTCGGCAGAAGCCTATCGCGTGCCCGTGATACTTCTTTTCAACAAGACCGACCTGCTCACAGCCGAGGAGCGCAAGTTGCAGGAGATGATGATCCATCTCTACAGCAGCATAGGATATGAGTGCAGGGCTGTCTCGGCGGCTACCGGCGACGGCGTGGAAGACCTGCGCCCCGTACTGGAAGGCAGGATTACATTGCTCAGCGGCAATAGCGGCGTAGGAAAATCTACGCTCATCAACAGGCTGGTGCCCGAGGCTAATCTCCGCACTGCCGACATCAGCGACGCCCACAGCACGGGCACCCACACCACCACTTTCAGTGAAATGATTGCCATAAGCCCGTCGGGATATCTGATAGACACTCCTGGCATAAAAGGCTTTGGCACCTTCGATATCGAGCGCGAAGAACTGACGGGCTACTTCCGTGATATCTTCAAGATGTCGGCCCTGTGCCGTTTTTCCAACTGCACGCATACCCACGAGCCTGGCTGCGCCGTGCGCCAGGCCGTGGAAGAGCACACCATAGCGCAGAGCCGCTATCTCTCCTATCTCTCCATGCTCGACGACAAAGATGAAGGGAAATATCGGGAAGCCTATTAACTTTTTTGACAGTTTCTGTGGCTTAGTGCATGGAATTTCCTAATTTTGCAGGCGTAAAGACAACTCCAACCGATAAGTTATGGCACGAAATCAGCAATGGCACGACGACTACTGGCTGCTGCTAATGCAAGCCTATCTGTCGAAGCCCACAGGACTGAAGCCTGTCTACTGTCGCCGGATGGTAAACCTGAGCATGGAGTTGCACATTGCGCCGCAACTGCTTCACGACCGCATGAAGCAGATAGCACTTCTCAGCACGCCGCGCATAAAGCGAATATGGCGCGAATACAGCAACAATCCGCGAAAACTGAACCGCGCCGCACAACTGCTGCGTCAAATGAACGGCTTCGGCATGGCTGACGATTTTTATAACGGTGTTGACATACAAGAAACGTTTGAGAGCGATTTCCGTCCCATTTCCCCCGACACTCAGTTCACGCCGGTGATGCTGACACTAATCCTTAATCTTTATTTCCAACTCACTCCGCTCACCATGGTTGCCGAAACGCCAGAGGTGCAGGCGCTGGCACGCTTGCTGCGCCAGCCTGTGGCCGACGTGGTGGAAGTGCTCGATATCTTCCAGCACTGCGATCCCTACCTCAATCGCAACGAGGTGATGTTCAGCACGCTCTTCCCTGCATGCCAAAGCGTGTGGCAGCGTTTTGCATGCGGTGCGCCAGAGCAACTGGAAGCCTATGCCCGACAGTTGGAAGAGTATTTCAGGTAACCCCATTCGCATAGCATTTTCCCTTTTTACTTTCAGTAATCACGGTGGCACAGGAGCAGATACAAGAACAACAACTGACGCAAGGCCTCAGACAGACTCAGAGCGTCACCCAGCAGCAACTGCTTCAGGCCCAGTTGATAGAACTCCCCGTGGCTCAACTGATAGAGCGCGTCAATGCCGAGATGGACGACAACCCTGCTTTGGAAATCTCAGGCAGTGACGAACATGAGGACTGGGCTGCAGAGCCCGGTGGCGAAAGCGACGATACCGCTGCAGAAGACGACGACTTTGCCAGACAGAGCGAGCGCGAAGAGCGGCAGTCGGCTCTCGACGAAGCACTGCAAGGCATCGGACGCGACGATGAGGAACTGCCTGTCTATCATAGCGGTTTATCCAGCCAACAAGAGCGCGAGGAGATTGTCTACGGACAGACGACATCTTTCTACGACCAACTCAACGAACAGGTGGGACTGATGGATCTCAGCGAGCGCGACCGCTACATCATGGAATACCTTATCGGCTCGCTCGACGACGACGGACTGTTGCGCAAATCGCTTTCCACGCTCTGCGACGAGTTGGCTATATATCATAATACCGATGTTTCCACCAGCGATATGGAGTCGATACTCCGCGAATTGCAGCAACTCGATCCGCCAGGCATCGGCGCACGCTCGCTACAGGAGTGCCTGCTGCTGCAAATAGAGCGCCGCGAAAAGTCAAAACTGCGCGAACTCATGCAGGAAGTAGTGGAACACCACTTCGACGAGTTTACCCACAAACACTGGAACCGCATACAGCAGTCGTTACGACTGTCAGACCTGCAGACAAAAACACTGATTGGCGAACTGCGCAAACTTAATCCGAAGCCCGGCGCTTCGCTGGGCGAGACAGTGGGCCGTTCGCTGCAGCAGATAACGCCCGACTTCATTGTCGACACGCAAGACGACGGCACCGTAACCTTCCAACTCAACACCCACGAGGTTCCTGAACTGCGCGTTTCGCAGTCTTTCGCCGACACACTGCAGCAGTACCAGTCGGACAAAGAGCATATGAGCCGACAAATGAAAGAAGCGCTGCTCTACACAAAGAAGAAAGTGGATGCCGCACAGAGTTTTATCGATGCCATTCGCATGCGCCGCCACACTCTTACCGTTACTATGCAGGCCATAATACGCTGGCAGCATCGCTATTTTGAGGAAGGAGACGAGGCACTGCTGCGCCCGATGATACTGAAAGACATTGCCAGGGTGACAGGACTCGATCTGAGCACCGTGTCTCGCGTTAGCAATTCAAAATATGCACAGACTCGCTGGGGCACATTTCCTTTGCGCCATTTCTTTAGCGACGGCTACGTCACCGCCGACGGCGATGAACTGTCGACACGTGAGATAAAACAGGCTCTCGGCGAACTTGTCAGTGCCGAAGACAGCAATAAGCCGCTCAGCGACGACGCTCTGCAGAAGCAACTCGCAGCAAAGGGATACCCCATAGCACGGCGCACGGTGGCAAAATACCGCGAACAGTTGGGCATTCCAGTGGCACGACTTCGCAAAAAGACTTTTTGACTATGCGACGCGAGACACAACTCATACTGGTAGCCAGGATAATGAGCGCACTCTTCAATCCGTTCTATCTGCCAATCGTAGGACTGATGGCTCTATTCCTTTTCAGTTATATGAGCATCTTTCCGCTGTCCTACAAATTACAGGTTCTCTGCATCGTATACCTTTTCACCATTCTCCTGCCCACAGCGCTGATTCGTCTTTACCAGCACTGGCAAGGGTGGAACCTCATCGAACTCGGCCATCGCGAGCGCCGCATAATTCCCTACGTTATTGCCATCCTCTGCTACTTTGCCTGCTACTACATAATGGAACGCATACACATGCCACATTTCATGGGCTCCATCGTTGTGGCTGCACTGCTGGTACAGGTAACGTGCGCAATGATCAACGTATGGTGGAAGATCAGCACACACACTGCAGCCATCGGCGGCATGGGAGGCGCACTGTTTGCCTTTGCTGAATACCTGGGCTTCAATCCTGTGTGGTGGCTTGCCATAATATTCCTTGTTGCCGGCGGAGTGGGCACCAGCCGCATGATATTGCGCCAGCACTCACTCTCGCAGGTCATCGGAGGTTTCTGGACAGGATTTCTCGTGGCAGCACTGGCCATCCTGTTTCTGTAGCACATTTCTGTAAATCTATATAATGTTTAATCTATAGCATAATGAACAAACTTTCTCCCGTCGTAAGTATTATCATGGGCAGCACAAGCGACCTGCCGGTAATGGAAAAGGCATGCCTGCTGCTCGACCAGTTGCAGATACCATTCGAGGTTAATGCTCTCTCCGCCCACCGCACTCCAGAGGCCGTAGAGCAGTTTGCCCGCCACGCCAAGGAGCGCGGCATCCGCGTCATCATTGCCGCCGCCGGCATGTCGGCAGCGCTGCCAGGCGTGATAGCAGCACAGACCACGCTGCCAGTGATTGGCGTACCCATAAAAGGCATGCTTGATGGGCTCGACGCACTGCTCAGCATCGTACAGATGCCGCCGGGCATACCAGTTGCCACTGTGGGCATCAATGCCTCACAGAACGCTGCTCTGCTCGCCGTAGAGATGCTTGCCATCAGCGACGACGGCATAGCCACGCGCCTCACCGACTATAAGGACGGGCTTAAGGCCAAGATAGAAAAGGCCAACCGCGAACTTGCCGACGTGAAATATCAATATAAGACCAACTAAACAGGACCGCTTTACGGCCGGACTAACAGAACAAACTACAGAAAAATGTCATATCAGCGAAGAAAGACCACCGTGGCTCACGTGGGCAACATTGCCATTGGCGGCAACAATCCCATACGCATCCAGTCGATGGCCACATGCGACACCAACGACACAGAGGGCTGCGTCAGCCAGGCCAAGCGCATCATCGATGCCGGCGGAGAACTGGTGAGATTTACCACGCAGGGAACGCGCGAGGCAGAAAACATGCGCAATATTTCACAGCGCCTTAAGGCCGACGGATATAATGCTCCGCTCGTTGCCGACGTGCATTTCACGGCACGTGTAGCAGAAGTGGCGGCCGTCTACTGTGAGAAAGTGCGCATCAATCCAGGCAACTACGTTGACCCAGGACGCACGTTTAAACACCTGGAGTACACCGACGAGGAGTATTCTGCTGAACTGAAGAAGATAGAGGCTCGTCTCGTGCCGCTGCTAAACATCTGCCGCGCACACAACACAGCACTGCGCATCGGCGTCAACCACGGTTCGCTGTCCGATCGCATTATGTCGCGCTACGGCGACACTCCTGAGGGAATCGTAGAGAGTTGTATGGAATTCCTGCGCATTTGCCGCCGTGAGCAGTTCAACGATATCGTGATAAGCATAAAGGCATCGAACACGGTAGTAATGGTACAGTCGGTACGACTACTCATAAAGGCAATGGAAAAAGAGGACATGCACTATCCGTTGCACCTTGGAGTGACAGAGGCTGGCGAGGGAGAAGACGGGCGCATCAAGAGCGCTGTAGGTATTGGTGCACTGCTCACCGAAGGAATAGGCGACACGATACGCGTATCGCTTTCTGAAGAACCAGAATGTGAAATTCCTGTAGCACGGCGCCTTGTTGACATGGCAGCGGAATGTGCTCACCTCAGGGAAGAGGCTGAGCGCAACATCCACGACGACACCATAACAATCGCCATTGACGAGCCCGACTGGGAAGTGCTCACGCTGAAGGCAGCCATGGCTGTCGGCGCACTGCTGATAGACCGCAAGGCGACAAAACTTGTCATAAAAGGAATGGACAGGGAGCAGCATGATACCTCATCACTCATTTCGCTGGCAGATGCCATCCTTCAGGCTGCGCGAATAAAATTCACCAAGACAGAATATATTTCTTGCCCGGGCTGTGGGCGCACGCTCTACAATCTGCAAGACACAATAAAGCGCATAAAACAGGCCACCAGCCATCTCGTTGGCCTTAAGATTGGCATCATGGGATGCATAGTAAACGGTCCTGGAGAGATGGCCGATGCCGATTATGGCTATGTTGGTGCAGGGCGTGGCAAGATTTCGCTCTACCACAAGAAGGAATGTGTGGCAAAGAATATCCCCGAAGAGGAAGCAGTAGACCGTCTGCTGAAATTGATAGAGGAGAACGAACGCTAAACATCCTGTTCGGCTAACGTGTAAACACGAAGACCGAAAACGGGTGCCGTAGCCAGCGCATGCTCCATTATTTCGCTTATAGCATGTTCAAACGGTAGCGCATCCTGTTCACTGAGCCAGAAAACAAACTCCACAGGCTGACCGGTAGGCGTGGCATCGAGCAGATGGGCCATGACAATCTTGTCGCTCAGCACCTGAGGATGGCTCTTAAGCCATTCCTCCATGTGGTTGCGGTATTGGGTCAGGTTGACTGAGCCGTCGTCGCTGACAGCGATGCTACGAAAATCAAAGAAGATTTTTCGCACTGCCTTGCGTCCTACGTTCTGTTTCATTCCCTTCCAATTCTGGAACGAACCATCAACGAGCATCTGCGGAGTGACTGTTATGATAGTGTTATCAAAGTTTCGCACTTTGACACAAGTCAGCGTTATTTCCTCCACAATGCCATCGGCTCCGGCAGAAGGCACCGTAATGCGGTCGCCAACGCTTACCATGTCGTTGGAAGTGAGGCGGATGCCTGCCACAAGACCTTTTATCGTGTCCTGGAAAGCCAGCATCAACAGTGCAGAGGCTGCGCCAAGTCCTGCGAGGAGTGTCGACGGATCCTTGTTGACCACAATGGCTACCACAACAATGACGGCAATGAAGATAATGATAATCTTAAGAACGCCAATGAAGGAGTAGAGATACTGTTGGCGCGATGTACGGCGGTCACCTTCAAGCAGACGGAACGAGTCGGCAAAGACTATGATGGTGCGCGCTGACATCACGGTGATATAAATGGCTGTCAGACGCGCCAGCGCCTCGCGGACCATGGGAAACTCTGCAAACACGGAGGGCAGAAGGCGCCAAACCACTATTGCAGGCACTATCTGGCATGCCGAGCGCAGCACGCGCTCACCGAGCAGAACGTCGTCCCAACGGTTAGACGTCTTACGAGTGAGGCGCGTAACCAACGGAATGCATAGACGTGACGCCCACCAAGCCAGCGCAGCAACTGCTATGGCGGCTACAACAAGCACGGCATGGGCTACGAGCGGCACGCTGTCGCCGCTGACCCCAATTGCTCTGATGTAAGGTTCGATATTCATTGTGTTAAAGGTGTTTCGTAGTTGCGACAGATGGTTTCACAGACGGCATCTTGAAACTGACGCGCCTGTTGAGCCGCCAGGGCCCCTTGATTGAGCACGGCAAAACAGAGCCTGTGGCCATTGGCGGCAGTGGCATAGCCTGCCAGCGACGATACAGCAGTGAGGGTGCCCGTCTTGGCACGCACGTTGTTCTCGGCAGCAGTGCCTTGCATGCGGTTCTTCAGTGTGCCGTCGCGCCCTGCTATCGGCAGTGACGGCAAAAGGTGGCTGTAAATTCCCTTGTGGTGGAAAGCGTATCGCAGCAGCATTGTCTCCATCTCGGCCGTAACGTAATTGTAGAGCGAAAGACCGCTGCCGTCGGCAATGCGGCACGGCACGCCACCGGCACCAGCCTTTTTAATGACCTGACGAATGGCAGTTGCGGCATCACGGGCGCGGGCAGGTTTACGCGCTGCCGCAGAGGATGCTATCTGGAAGAACATGGCCTCGGCATAGAAGTTGTCGCTCTGCTTCATCATGCGCTGCAAAACCTGGTCGATGCTGTGGGTGCGAATGGTGACGGTTGTGGATTGTCGTCTGGAGTTTGAGGTTTGGGGATTAGGTTCTTCGCCGAACGGAGAAGCGATGGTGTCTGTAAAAATAATGCCGGCATCATTGAGGCGCTGGGCGAAGCGTGCAGCAAATGCCGTGTCGCGTCCCACGGTAAGCGGCGAAAGAACGGGATTGTCGTCGTCCCAGCACCATCCCTCGCCATAGGGTTTGTCTTCCTTCATCGTAAGATCGGTGACAATGTTGCCACAGATGGTGTTCACGCCCATCTGCTTCACGCTTTCAGCCATGGCGATCAGGTCGTCGGTATCAAGGCGTGGGTCAAAGCCTCCCACGACACGCAAATCTCCAAACAGCACCGTATCGCACACTACTCCCGTATGGTACAACTGCGTACGGAACTTGTAGTTACCGCCCAGGCGGTCAAGCGCCGTCACGGCAGTGAAGAGTTTCATGGTGGAAGCAGGCCGCAGCGTCTGCTGAGCATTATAACTGAAGAGCACAGAGTCGGCAGTAAGGTCGTAGACCATCAGACCAGCCGTGGAAGTCTGAAGCAAAGGAAGCGCGCAGAGCGAATCAAGCAGCACCTGAACGTTTTCGGGCCATGGCAGCACACGCATGGTGTCTTCCTGACGATTGTCAACGGCGGTGGGCTGTGCCGGAAGACGGCAGACTGCTGCCAATAATCCTATTAATATAATAAGGTGTAATCTTCTATGCATAATATGCGTGCAAAGTTAGTGTTTTTTTTATGTTAATAATTATAGTGTTTGAAAAAAAATGGCTAATTTTGCCGACATGATAACCTATCCGGCCACAGGCGAGGCACACCGCCCTGGAAGAATTGAAGTGGTGTGCGGTTCCATGTTCTCAGGCAAGACTGAGGAATTGATACGCCGTATGCGTCGCGCGCAGTTTGCCAAACAGAAGGTTGAGATATTCAAGCCCACCATTGACACGCGCTACAGCGACGAGGAAGTGGTGAGCCACGACCACAAGTCGATACCCTCTACTCCCATCGACTCTTCTGCCTCTATTCTGCTGCTCTGTGGCGATACCGACGTAGTTGGTATCGACGAGGCACAGTTTTTCGACGATGGCATTGTAGATGTCTGCAACACCCTGGCCGACCGTGGCGTTCGTGTGATAGTGGCTGGCCTCGACATGGACTACCGTGGCATTCCCTTTGGCCCCATGCCCGCACTTTGCGCCGTTGCCGACGATGTCACAAAAGTGCATGCCATTTGCGTAAAATGCGGACGGCTGGCCTATCTTAGCCATCGCACCGTGGAGAACGACCGCCGCGTGCTGCTCGGCGAGACACAGGAATATGAGCCGCTCTGCCGTGAGTGTTACCAGCGCAGTGTGGCACAAGATAAGTGAACGCAGAATTATCATGGAAAAGCCTCCAAGCCCTATCACATTCGACATGTTTATACGCTGGGCGCTCTATGCAGTCGTGGCTATAGGCGTCTTGCTGCTGCTCAATTATCTTAGCGGCGTTTTGCTCCCCTTCTTTGTCGGATGGCTGCTGGCATATCTGCTCTACCCCAGCGTCAAGTTTATACAGCACAGGCTCCATTTCCGCAGTCGTGCGCTGAGCATCATTGTCACCATGACGGCCGTAGTGGCAGTGATTGCGCTCATCGTGTGGCTAATCATCCCTCCCCTGGTAGAGCAGATGGAGCGATTCGGTGAACTGACAACCCATTTCTTACAGCACGATGAGAATATACATAGCGTATCGGCCGTAATACAACAGTGGGTGCAGGAAAACCAGAAGGAGATAAGCAATTTCTTGCATAGCAGCGACTTCACCGACTTGCTGAAGTCTACCATGCCGCAACTGTTCAGCGTGCTGGGCCAAACGGCAAGCATAGTGATAAGCATCGTGGCCTCGTTTATCACGCTGCTCTACATGTTCTTCATTCTCATGGACTACGAATACCTTACGGAAAACTGGATAAGGATATTTCCAAAGCGCGTGCGTCCTTTCTGGCAAGGGCTTGCAGCCGACGTGGAGCAGGCATTGAATAACTACATGCGCGGACAGGGACTCGTGGCGCTCATCATGGGCATACTTTTCTGCATAGGGTTTACCATCATCGGCTTCCCTATGGCCATCGGACTGGGCATACTGATAGGCATCATGGACCTTGTGCCTTATCTGCACACCGTAGCGCTGGTGCCGACAGTGTTGCTTGCCCTGATGAAATCAGCCGACACGGGACAGAATTTCTGGATGATTCTCTTGTCGGCATTGATTGTGTTTGCCGTAGTACAGGTGATAATCGACATGATTGTCACGCCGCGAGTGATGGGAAAGGCTATGAACATGAACCCGGCCATACTGCTGCTCTCGCTGTCAGTATGGGGCGCGCTGCTTGGCTTTATAGGGCTCATCATTGCGTTGCCGCTCACCACGATAATCATGGTCTACTGGCAACGCTACATTACTCGCGAAGAAGAGCCGTAGCGTTTCGCTGACGCTCGTAGTCATCAAGTTTTCTAAGATAGTATTGCCGCACGTCGCTCCAGTGATAGTATGGCGCAATATCGGTAGCGATCGGGAGAGTAGCCTCGTTTTCATTGAGAAGCACCTTTACGAGAACGTCATCGTCGAGCGGACTTTCACGATAGAACACAAACTGGATGTTGCTTGCCATCGGAAAAACAAGACAAGCCCACCAGCCACGCTCTTCAAGTTCATCCAGACTGAGCGTCTGGTATCCAAATCCATTTATATCCATCAGACACGCCAGCGGAAGCACTACTGTCTCATGGCCGAAGCGTAATTGAACTCCCGGGTGCTTCTGCCATATGCAACTGTCGGCATCGCTGATAATCTGGCGCAGCAGATAGCGCTGCGTATAGGGCTGCGTTCCTCCGTTAAGAAGTGACGGACCATACATAATGTACCACCAGGCATTCTCTTTCTGCCAAAACTGATGGATTTCCTCGTAAGTGAACATCTCTATCAGGCTCGTCATGTGGCTCATCCTTGTGTTCTGTTGTATCAGAGCCGTTTTTAGCAGGTAGTAATTGAGCCAAACGTCATCGACTTTTTCGCGTAGATATGTCGTATCGTTGAAGATGAGCGACATCAGACGTGGGTTGTGCTCACGCAGCGCACTATATGCATCGTAGGCTTGCTTTGCCCTGTGTGTCATCATGCTATCGCGCAAAAGTCTGTCCTGATGATTCATATAGTACATGGTTCGGCGCGATGCGTCGATGCGTATTTGCAATTTCGGATTGAGCGCGAGCATTCCTTGAAGGGCCGAACCCATTGAGAGAATGCAGCGATTTACGGTAGTGCTCTTTGCGTCAATGTTTGCCTTGCCATTGAAAACATCGGGGAATCGCATCATCATCCGTCGTGCTATGCCACGATGCTGCTGCTTTCCGAGTTCGCTGAGATCGCCCCAGCGCCCTTCAGAGTCGTTGATGATGTTCTCCAACTGCTCCAAGACCTGGCGGCCTATGGCAGTAAGTTTTCCAAGACTGTCAGCCGTGTGTAGAATTTTGTAGGGAATGTCGTATCCTTTGCGCGAATTGAGATAACGCGAGCCGTGACGGCCGTAGTGGCTGATATAGAACGGGCGCTTGCCTGCTGGTGGCGGAGTGAGCGGCATGAGAGTAGAGTCGGGATATATGCAGTAGTTGCTCGCTGAGAAGTTGCGGTTCAGGCTGATATGCTCGAATGCGTGCTGAGCCATGGCGTTGCCTGCCATGCCTGTCAGAGCAAGAGCCGCGATGAGCGCAATATGCAGTAGCCTATTCTTCATACGAGTCGAGTTTTCTTAGGAAGTAACTGCGGAAATCGCTCCACTTATAATATGGCGCCATATCGCTCGGGAGCGGAAGAGTGGCTTCATTTTCATTGAGCAAAATCTTGAAGAGCACATCGGTATCGGCAGGATCGCGCCTGTAGAATACCATCTGGATGTTTGCCGCCATGGGGAAAATCTTGTAGTTGACCCATCCGCGTTGCTCCAGCGACTCAAGGTCGTCCGTTGCAATGCCATAGCCGTTGATATCCATCAGGCAGACGAGCGGCATAACCATTGTTTCATGGCCATAACGCAGTTGTGCACAGGGATATTCCAGTGCAATACAACTGTCGGCGTCGGCAATGATGCGGCGAAGCAGATTGCGCTGCGTGAAAGGCTGTTTCCCGCCATTGATTGTTGAGCCTCCATAGGCGATATACCACCACGCATTTTCCTTCTGCCAGTTGCGATAAGCCTCTTCTGTGTTGAAAATATCGTAGAGCGTGATTTTGCGTCGCAAATCCATGCTCTGCACATTGCTTGCAACCTTAAAAAGATAGTAATTCAGTTTTCCAGCATCGACATTTTGCCTTGCATAGGCGGTGTCGCTGAAGAGTTCGCTGACGAGACGACTGTTAATCTCGCGCTTCTGTGCGTATTCGTCATACCGGGCCTGCGTTGCCGAGTCCATCTTCTGCGCTATGAGTTTCTTGTCCTGCTGGTTCATGTAGTACATGTCGTGATAGGAAGCGTCATGGTATATGCGCAACTTAGGATTGACTGCCTTTATCTCGAGCAGTGCATTTTCCATGGAGAGCAGACAGCGTAGCACTGTCGTACTCTTGGCGTCTACCACGGCATTGTCGGCAAACACTTCCGGAAAACGCTGCATCATGCGACGGGCTATCTCTCTGTGCTGCCGGGCACCGAGCGATGTCAGTTCGCCATTGCGGTTATCTGCCTCGCTACGAATGGCTATGAGCCGCTGCAGAACGTCATGGCCCAGGGGAGTAAGTTTTCCGGCACTGTCGGCAGCGGAAAGGATGTCATAAGGAATGTTGTAGGTGATATTCTTGATGTGATGGCGAGAGCCGTGGCGGCCATAGTGACTTATGTAGAACGGGTTTTTTCCCGACGGCGGTGGTGTCAGCCTATGCTGCACAGGTCCTGGATAGGCCATGTAGTTGCTGGCCGAACAGCGAATATTCTTTCGGATATCTTCGCGCGGCGTCTGCCCACTTATCCCGACAAATGGCATCAGCAGGACAAGTGTCTGCAGAAATCGTCTGACAAAAGACTCTGGCATAACATCGGCAAAGTTACGAAAAGTCGAGAGCAGAACAAAATAAACTGGTTTTATTTTTTATGCCGAGACGGAGTAATTTCGCGCTGCAAGCGCAAAGTTACGAAAAGTCGAGAGCAGAACAAAATAAACTGGTTTTATTTTTTATGCCGAGACATTATAGTTACTGCCTACAGAGCGAGTATTCAGAGCCTCACTTGCGTAGCACGGCGACGCAGGCAGCGCCTATAAACAGGCTGACGCCTGCTACGAGCATCATGGTGCTCTGGGCCGAGCCTACCAGCGTGAGGATGGTGCCGCCAAGTGCTGCAGCAATGATCTGCGGCACGCAGATGGTGCCGTTGAAGAGGCCGAGATATGCTCCCATGTGTCCGTAGCCCTGCAGGGCGTTGGTGACCAGCGCAAACGGCATGGCGAGCATGGCAGCCCACGCGCAGCCGATGAGCAGGAAGGGCACGAAGAGCACATACTGGTCGTGGATGAACGGTACCATGGCAAAGCCTGCGCCGCCTAATACGAGGCTGAGGGCGTAGGCGAACTTGGCATTACGGAACTGCGTAAGCACGGCAGCCCACACTACGGAGCCGATGGCCTGCACAGCAAAGAGAATGCCCACCCAGTCGCCGGCATCCTGATAAGCCTTTGTGGAGACATCGGTGGTGCCCCATACGGTATCGGCAATGGTGCCTGCGGTATAGGTCCACATGTACATAAAGGCAACCCAGCAGAAAAACTGGATGACCCCAACCTTCCAGAAGGTTGACGGGGCATTCTTCAGCAGCATAATCCAGTTGGCCGAACCGGTGTCTTCTGTGTTCTCCTTGCTTCCGTTGTATTCGGCATATTCCTTTGGCGGCCACTCTTTCACCTTTAGCGTGGTATAAATGACGCAAAGTATCAGGATGGCTGCGCCGATGTAGAACGACCAGATGACAGAGTCGGGGATGACTCCCTTGGCAGCCACGTTGCTGATGCCGACAAAGGCGAAGACATATGGGAACACATAGCCCACCACGCTGCCTGCATTGCAGAGAAACGACTGTATGCTGTAGGCCTTGGTCTTCTGTTCCTCGTTGACCATATCGCCGACGAGCATCTTGAATGGCTGCATGGCCATGTTGATGCTGGTATCGAGGAACATGAGTGCCACGAGTCCGAAGATGAGGGCTGCTCCTACGGTAAGTCCGAACGAGCCGGAATTGGGCAGCAGGCACATCACCAGCACTGCCACTGCTGCGCCGACAAAGAGATAGGGGATGCGGCGGCCGAAGCGCGTCCACGTCTTGTCGGACAGCGTTCCCACGATGGGCTGCACAAGGATGCCCATCAGCGGTGGCAATATCCAGAAATAACTTAGATCGTGAGGGTCGGCACCGAGCGTTGCAAAGATGCGTGAAATGTTGGCCGACTGCAGTGCATAGGCTATCTGCACTCCAAAAAAACCAAAACTTAGGTTCCATAGCCCCCAGAAGGGCAAACTGGGCTTCTTTTTCAATTCCATATCGTTTATTTTACAATTATCTTTTATTATCTTGACGACAACTTTTACAACTTAGAACAACTTTCTTGTATTGTATTGTATCGCATCAATCATTGGTATGGATAGTTGTTTGTTGTTATCTGTTGTCTTGGTTGTCGTCTTAAAAAAGCGTGATTTTATTTTTGAGCACTGCACATCCTTATCGCGTGGTGCCGCGGATGACGAGGCGGGTGCGGACGATGCGGCGCTCAGTGTGCTCTTTGGGAATGGTGCCTTCGACGTGGGCAATGAGAATATTGGCTGCCTCTTCGCCAACTTGGCGGCCGCGCTGCTCTACAGTGGTGAGCATCGGGTCGCAGGCTATGGCACGATAGCCATTGGTAAATCCGCACACCGAAACGTCGTCGGGCACTCGCAGCCCCATTCTCTTGGCGGTGTACATAATGCCTATGGCCGTGTCGTCGTTGATGGCAAAGAAGCCGTCGGGCCTGTTGTCGGAAGTGAGCAGTTCGGGGGTGACGGCCTCGGCATCTGCGCGGTTGTCGCAGAAGCGCGTCAGTTCGCTGTCATATTTTATACCATGCTTCAGCAGCGCATCCTTATAGCCGTTGAAGCGGTTCTTGGATATCTCGAGCGTCATGGCGGAGCCGTAGAATGCTATGCGGCGGCAGCCAGTCTCGATGAGATGCGTCACGGCATTGTAGGCGCCCTGATAGTCGTCTACCACGACACGGCTGGCATTGACGCCGGTGCAAATACGGTCGTAGAAAACCAGCGGCACACCGGACTCCTGAAGCCGAAGGAAGTGGTCGTACTGCTGCGTGTCTTTTGCCTGCGACACAATGACGCCGCACACCTTGTTCTCGTAGAACGACTGGCAGATACGCACCTCACGCTCGTAGCGCTCCTGACTTGTCGCTACCAGAAGTCTGTATCCCCGAGCCGACGCCTCCTCCTCTATCCCTGTCAGCACGGAGGCGAAATAGTAGTGGACGAAGTCGGGGATTATTACGCCTATCAGCCGCTGGGGCTTGACGCGCGAATGGCGCAGCGACTCGGCCAGCACATTCGGTGTGAAATTGTGCTCGCGGGCATAATGCTGTATCATCTCCCGCCGCTCCTTGGAGATGCGCGGCGAGTCTTTCAGCGCACGCGAAACGGTGGCTACCGATATGCCCAGTTCGCGGGCAATGTCCTTCATGGTGAGTGGCGTGTTGTCGTTCATCGGTTACAGTTGGCTTCTTATTGCAAAAATATCAAAAAATGGCTATCCGTGAGCATCACGAAGCATTATTTTTCGAAACGAGCCAGTGCAAACGTTTGCACAACACTCGCCAATTCCGCCAATACAGCCGTTTCCCCAGCCTGAAAACTCGCATTTTCCGCCAATGCTGCTGCCAGATTTCGTCAGCGCAGTTTTAATTTTTTTAAAAACAGCTGTGACGATTTTAAAAACAGCGCTGGCAAAAATTAAAACAGCGCTGGCAAAAATTAAAACAGCGCTGACGAAAATTAAAACAGCGCTGGCAAATTTAAAAGCAGTGCTGGCAGATTTAAAAACAGCAGCGCTTCCGCCACGCATTGCTACCAGCGAAACCACACGGCATACCGGCAATCTGCTACGACTTGCGGATTACGTCACCTTTAATTATTTACGCGCGCGAGGGAAAGAAGGAAATGCAAACGTTTGCATTTAGACAGAAAACAATTTTTATAAAAAATTTGCTAACGAATTAAAACAATTCCTATCTTTGCACTTGATATAAATCAATTTACCTTAATCCGCCAAAACATACAACACAAAAATTTATACATATTACTAACTTAAAACAAAAATGATGAAGCAGGTAAACATTAAGATGCCTCTTAGGATGCTGGCTCTCTGTCTGGGCCTGTTCCTATCGGTAGGAGCCTTTGCACAGATCACTGTCAAGGGCCATGTTAAGGATGCTCAGGGAGAACCCATCATTGGAGCCACAGTGCGCGTAGCGGGAACGCAGACCGCCACGGTGTCGGACTTCGATGGCAACTTCACCCTGAAGGCTCAACAAGGGCAAGACATCACAGTCTCGTTTGTTGGCTATCAGACTTCTACGGTGAAAGCAGCACCAAACGTAGTCGTCACTCTGCGCGACGACCAGACAGTGCTTGAGAACGTGGTGGTCATCGGCTACGGACGAGTAAAGAAAAACGACCTCACGGGATCGGTAACTGCTATCAAGCCCGACGACATGAACAAGGGCTTGCAGACATCAGCACAGGACATGCTGCAAGGCAAGGTGGCCGGTGTCAATATTACTAACGGGGGAGGTACTCCAGGCGGTGGCGCGACAATACGCATTCGTGGCGGTTCGTCGCTCAATGCCTCCAACGACCCTCTGATTGTTGTCGACGGCCTGACGATGGACAGTTACGGAAAAGAAGGCGCTGGCAATGCTCTCTCGTTAATCAATCCTAACGATATTGAGAGTTTCACTGTGCTCAAAGACGCTTCGGCAACAGCCATCTACGGTAGCCGCGCATCTAACGGCGTTATCATCATCACCACAAAGAAGGGCCGCAAGGGACAGAAAGCACAGGTGTCCTACAACGGCAATGTTTCCATTGGCGTAGTGGCCAAGAAACTCGACGTGATGGACACCGACGAATATTTGCCATACATTCAGGACCTTGTGATGCGCGCTCGCGGATATGACGAGGCAGCCTATCTGGCAAGTCCCGAATATGCAAATCTCGGATACTACGATGAGGACGGCAATCACCTTTTCGCCAATACCGACTGGCAGAAAGAGATATACCGCACGGCTATCTCCACCGACCACAACATCACTGTCACCGGCGGACTGAAAAACATGCCTTACCGCGTCAGCGTAGGCTTCACCGACCAGAACGGTGTCGTCAAGAAGAGCGACTATCAGCGCTATACAGCCAGTGTCAACGTTGCTCCGACACTGCTCAACGACCACCTGACATTTAATATCAATGCCAAGGGCATGTATTCCAAGACCAACTGGAACAATGGCGGTGCCATATACAATGCCCTCTCGATGGATCCCACAAAGCCCATCCACGCCACGACAGCACAGATGCACGATGCATTTGGCGGCTACTGGCAGTGGTACAGCACCGGAACGTGGGCCGACACTGAGTGGACAGCCAACAAGAACTCGCTCGCACCGCAGAACCCTGTCGCTGCTCTTGAGCAGTATGAAAATACCGGAAAGACCAACTCGCTCGTTGGCAACGTGGAAATGATCTACAAGGTGCACGGTTTTGAAGACCTGCAACTGCATGTCAACGGCGGTATGGACATCACCAGCGGCAAGTCGACTGCCGAGCAGAGCCCATACAGTTTTGACAACTACTACTACGGCTACCACTCCAACAGCAAGACCAATACCTACAACCTGCTGCTCAATATGTATGCCGATTATGCCAAGGAACTGGGCAAACATAACATCGGACTGATGGCTGGTTACGAGTGGCAACACTTCCACAAGAAAAACGAATACCACAGTTACGGTCTCTATCCGATGACAAACACTGAGACTCCGGGAGAATACTATAACGAGTCGAAACCGGCCAACTACGAGACAGAAAACTACCTCGTCTCGTTCTTCGGACGCTTCAACTATACATTCGCCAACCGCTACATGCTCACCGCTACGCTGCGTGCCGACGGCTCGTCGCGCTTCAACTGGCTCGACGATGCTGACAACCAGCAGTGGGGCGTTTTCCCATCCGTGGCACTGGCATGGAAGATCAACGAAGAGGCTTTCCTGAAGAACGTCAAGTGGATGTCCGACTTCAAGTTGCGCCTCGGCTGGGGTATCACTGGTCAGCAGGAAGGTATAGGCGACTACACATATATCCCGACATACACGCCAAACCTCAAGGCAGCCTACTATGACGTCTTCGGCAGTGGTGAGACAACCCGCCCGGATGCTTTCTATCAGGCCCTGACATGGGAGAAAACCACAACGTGGAATGCCGGTATCGACCTCAGCGTTCTCAACGACCGCCTGTCGTTCAATCTCGACTTCTACCACCGCAAGACCACCGACCTTATCAACAGCGTCGTCCTGCCTGTTGGTACCAACTTCTCCAACAAGATCAACAAGAATATCGGCTCGCTCCACAACACCGGCCTCGAATTTGCAGTCAACTGGCGCGCCATCCAGAAGAAGAATCTCTCATGGCAGTTGGGCTACAACATCACTTGGAACAAGAACGAGATTGATGAACTCGTAGGCGGCGACGAAGACTACAAGATACTGCACGGCGGAATGGCAGTAGGCGACTCCGGCTCTGACGGAATAAAGGCCTACCATGTGGGACGACCCGTAGAGGCTTTCTACGTTTACCAGCAGGTTTACGACGCTGACGGACAGCCAATCTTCGGACAGTATGTAGACCGCAACGGCGACGGCATCATCACCTCCAGCGACCGCTACTTCTACAAGAAATCAACTCCTGACGTCACCATGGGCTTTACCTCGAAGGTAATCTACAAGAAATGGGACTTCAGTTTCTCCATGCGCGCCAATCTAAACAACTACGTCTACAACGGCATAGAGGCCGGAGGCATCTCCAACGTCTCGATAACCGGTCTGTATGTAGGAAATGCATGGCACAACGTATACAAGGATGCTGCAGAGAAGAACTGGCAGGCTACCAACGAGAAGAGCGCACTCAGCGACTACTTCATACAGAACGCCTCGTTCCTGAAACTCGACAACGTCACTCTGGGTTATTCGTTCGACAATCTCTTCAACAGCAAGATCAACGGACGCGTATTCCTCACTGCACAGAATGTGCTCACTATTACGAAGTATAAAGGTATCGACCCGGAAATCGACGGCGGATACGATGGCAGCATCTACCCACGTCCGTTCATGGGAATCCTTGGTCTGAGTTTGAATTTCTAAACCTAAAAAAAGGATACAACTATGAAACTTAACATAAAAACCATAATTCCTGCTGCAGCACTGGCCTGCTCGCTGGGCTTCACCGCCTGCGTGAACGACCTGCACGTTGACAACATCAACCCGCAGCAGACGGCAGAATATACCGAAGAGCAACTGCTGAACAAGATATACAGCAGTTTCACTCTTACAGGACAGGAGGGCCCAAGCGGCAATCAGGATATCGCCGACCAAGACGAAGGCCGCTCCAACTACTACCGAATGATGTGGGAACTAAACGAGTTTACCACCGACGAAGCAAGTTGGGTCTGGCTCAACGATACCGGTATTCCAGAACTGTTGCATAACAGTTACGACGCAAGCAATGCTCGCACCATCGGACTGTACTACCGCATGTTCTTCACCATTACTCTCTGTAACTACTACCTTGACCAGCATCCTGCCGACGGCACTCCGGAAAATGCCAAGCGCCGCGCTGAAGTGCGCTTCATCCGCGCCTACAACTATTTCAGCGTGATGGACCTCTACGGCAATGCTGCCTTCGTGGAACACGTTAGTGTCGACCCAGGCGTGCGCTACACACGCGCCCAGTACTTCAGTTTCATAGAGAGCGAACTGAAAGCCATCATCAGCGACCTCGGCACTGCCGGCTCGATGAAGTATGGCCGCGTAGACCGCGTGGCTGCACAACTGCTGCTGGCCCGCCTCTACCTGAACGCTGCTGTCTACACTGGAACTCCACGCTGGAGCGAAGCCAAAGACTACGCCGACCAGGTTATCAACAACGGATACTACCATCTGAACCTTACTGGCGCCACCAATCCTGTAACAGGAGAAGTCTACAAGCCATATCAGATGCTGTTCCTTGCCGACAACGACGTGAACGGCGCACAATATGAAGACATCTTCCCAATTCTGCACGACGGCATTCGCACACAGAGTTACGGCGGCATGCACTTCCTCGTTCTCTCCACATACTGCAAGACCAGCGAGAGCGACATGGCAGACCTCATTCCATCGGGCACCACCAACGCATGGGGCAAATGTATGCGCGTGAAGGGCAAACTTATTGACATCTTCCTTGGCGAGGGCGTCAACGCTCCGGAGACTGGCAAACTCAGCGACATCATCACTGTTGCCAACGACGACCGCGCCCTCTTCTACGACGGCGGTGGCTACACCCGCTACATCGAAGACGAGACCGACGCGAAGCATGGCTATGCTTGCGCCAAGTTCCGCAACGTGCGCTCTGACGGACAGGCAACGTCAATCGTCGACCAGTTTGTCGACACCGACCTGCCTCTGATGCGTATTGCCGAAGCCTACCTCACATATGCTGAGGCTGAGACACGCCTCAACGGCGAGACTGCCGACGCCGCTGCAAAGATCAACGACCTGCGCTCACGCGCCAACGCTACCCAGAAGACCAGTTACACACTTGAGGACATCCGCGACGAATGGGCCAAGGAGTTCTGGTTTGAAGGACGTCGCCGCATGGACCTCGTACGCTTCAACAACTTTGGCGGACAGTCTGTATACACATGGAGATGGATGGGCAACTCTGCCGCCGGTTCGCAGTTCCCTGCCTACCGCAACATCTTCGCAATTCCTCTGAACGACCTTACCAATAATCCTAACTTGGTACAGAACCCCGGCTACTAAAGTCTATCAACTAAAAAACATCACGAAAAGTATGAAAAAGATATATAAAAGCCTGATGCTGCTGATGGTGGCTGCGCTGCCCATGCTCTTCACCGCATGTGAAGACGACAACGACAGCAATCCCACGCTGACTGTTCCCGAAAGTTTCGTGCTGAACCGTCCGGAGTTTGCAGCCAATAATGTCTACGACCTGCCATCCTCTCAATACGTGAACTTCACTACCACACAGCCTAACTATGGTGGCTGGCCTGCCGCAGTTGGCTATGCCGTACAGTTGTCGCTCGACGATACCGACGCTGAGGGATGGCGCGAACTGAGCACCACCTACACATCGACAAAAATCAATGTGAAGGCAGAGGAAATAAACCTGGCTCTGCTCGACATGTATCGCGCAGCCCACGATGACGCTGACCCGGAAGGAGAAATGGATATATTCGTGCGTCTGCGCGCTTTCCTGCCCGATTCTGGCAACGACTTCGGCGAGGTTTACTCTAACGCTGTAACCATTCGCGTGTTGTGCTACGACACTCCATCTGACGCCACACTGCCTACAGCAGTCTACGTATGCGGCAACTCCATTGCCGACGCATGGAGCACATGGAAGCCGCTGGCTCCTGTATATGGCAAGGACGGTCGCTTCTACACATTAATATATAATAATGCCGACGGCTTCAAGTGGGGCTACAAGGAGAACGACTGGTTTGGCTACGACCTCATCGACGAGATTGACAACCAGGTAGACGGTCTGACCATCACTGCCGCAAGCGATGGAAACATCGTATTCGACAAGGCCGGATGGTACACTCTCGAATTCATCACCAAGATTGTTGGCAGCAACGTTCAGGTGAAACTCGTTGTGGCTCCTGGCGCTGCTGGCGTACGCGGTGCCGTTGCCGGCGGAGACTGGGACAATGACCATCTCTTCACTCCAGGTGCCGACAAGGACAGCAACTGGACATACACAGCAGAAGGTGCTGGTGAGATGCGTGCCTACATCGTTGTGCCTGGCGAAGACTGGTGGCGCACAGAGTTTACGTTCTTCGGCGGCGAACTCTACTGGCGTACAGTTGATATTCCAGGCAACTGGGCTTCAGATGTCGGCGATGACTACTCTGTACAAGTGGCTACCGGACAGACGGTGAGCATCAACTTCGACCGCAACACAGGTAGCGTTCAGTAACTTTAATAAACGTAATTTCAATGAATCGTATGAAGAAACATATAATATTAGGTGGAATGCTGCTCTGCGCAGCAGCATTCACCACCTCCTGTAACGAGGACTTCGACGACTGGGCAAGCCCACAGGCCAACGAGCAGGGCTCTGATGCTGCCACATACGGTATCACCGTCACGCCAGGGGCTCAGGCCAACATCGTGATGGACAACACCACAGAGTTTGTAGACATCGCTAACATTGCTGCCAGCAGCGAAGACGTGGCTTCCGTCAGCATAAAGAAGGTGACGGTCAACGGCGTTACACTGCCAGCCACACTTGCTGACGGCGTAATCACCGTGTCTGCCGCACAACTCGACTCTATCGTAGAGATAACGACCCTCGACCGCTCTGCTACTCCTCACACAATAGACATTGTGGCAGACATCAATGCACAACTTGCTACTGGCGAGGCCGTATCGCTCTCCATCACATCGCCAGCCACACTCACTCCTTTCACCGCCAACATTCCCGAGAAGGATGCCAAGGGATACGCTATGCTGGGACAATGGCAAGGCTGGGACCCGAGCAATCCTACATGGATGACCGAGGTGGAGCCTGGCGTATATCAGGCAGAAATCGTTACTACGGCTGAGGAAAACTGGTTTAAGTTCTACAAAGGCTCAGGCTTCGACGAGGCCAGTTTCCCATGGGATGACGTAGCACTGGGATGCGCTGTCAACGGCGACGCCACTTCGCCCAACCTGCTGGTTTGGGCCGGCGACCCACGTTTCGGCGGCTTCCAGACTCCGACTATCGCCGGTGCTGCAGCCTACGTTGTTACTCTCGATATGAACAAGTTCTACTACAAGTATGAACTGAAAGAGAAGAAGTACTATGTCGTTGGCGTACCTAACGGCTGGAGCGACCAAGACAAGAACTGCCTGTTCTATGCTCTCGGCGGCAACCAGTACAGTTACACCACTTACTGGCCAAACCAGTGGAGCCTCAAAATATGGGACGAGGACACCTTCGGCAACTGGGATGCTGCATGGGGCGGCGTTGACGGCTCTACCGATGCTACCGGAACACTTGTCAACAGCAATGCCGGTGCTTTCGGAGCCAGCGAGACTGGCGGCTACTACACGCTGACCATCAACATGGGCACTAAGAGTTACGAATGGACAGCCGTTGCCGGCGAGCCTGCCACATACGAGGCTATTGGCATCATCGGCGGCTTCAACGAATGGAGCAGTGACGTTGAAATGACGCAACTTGAAAAGGCTCCTCACAACTGGTATGCACGCCACACGCTTACAAGCGACACCGAACTGAAGTTCCGCGCCAACCACGCGTGGGATGTCAACTGGGGTGGCGACGGCAGTGCTGCCATCAGCGAGGATGTCTACTATACTCCTGTTGGAGGCAGCAACATTGCTGTTCCTGCCGGCACGTACGACTTCTATCTGAACGACATTACAGGTCAGTTCTGCATCGTGCTGGTTGCTGAATAACAGCATCACGCAGAATTTGCACCATAGAAACTATCGGGCGGTTCCCCTGACGGGAGACCGCCCGATATTGTATTTCAGCATTTATTTTTTTGGCAGTTGCGAAATAATGTCTACCTTTGCAGCCAACACATTATATATAATAAGGACTACAACAGTCAATAAACCAAATGATTACTTTTCTGCTGAGCCTTGTGGCTCTTGTTGTGGGCTATGTTGTCTATGGAAAATTCGTGGAGCACGTCTTCGCTCCAGACAACCGCACGACGCCCGCAGTGGCCAAAGCCGATGGAGTAGACTTTATAGTGTTGCCATCGTGGAAAGTGTTTATGATCCAATTCCTTAACATTGCTGGAACAGGACCTATCTTTGGCGCCATAATGGGCGCCAAGTTTGGACCGGCGGCCTACCTGTGGATCGTACTGGGCTGCATTTTTGCAGGAGCCACACACGACTATCTCTCTGGCATGCTGTCAATGCGCCACGACGGAGCAGGACTTCCGGAAATCATCGGCCACTATCTTGGGAAATCCACAAAACAAGTGATGCTGGTTTTCTCCGTTTTCCTGCTGATGCTGGTAGGTGCAGTATTTGTTTACAGCCCTGCACTGATACTTGGAAAGATGATGGACGACGGACTGACATGGGTGTATCTTTGGTGTGGCATTATCTTCGTATACTACATCATTGCCACAATGCTGCCGATAGACAAGATAATCGGCAAGATATATCCCGTATTTGCCATATCCATGCTCTTCATGGCCCTGGCCTTGATGGTTGTACTGTTTGTCAAATGGCCAACGCTGCCGGAACTCTACGACGGAATCTACGGCGAAAATTACACATCGCCCATCTTCCCTGCACTTTTCATAACGATTGCGTGCGGAGCCATCAGCGGTTTTCACGCAACACAGACGCCACTTATGGCACGGTGCGTAAAGGATGAGCGAATGGGGCGCCCGCTGTTCTACGGAGCAATGATTACCGAGGGTCTTGTGGCACTCATCTGGGCAACGGTATCTATGTATTTCTTCTATGGCGGAGCAGCATCCGAACTCGGCCAGCCTCTAACGCTGCAAGCCCCTGAAGTTGTGACTGCAGTGAGCAATGGATGGCTTGGCACCATTGGCGGAATCCTGGCACTGCTGGGAGTTGTGGCAGCACCTATCACAAGCGGTGACACCGCACTGCGTTCGGCACGACTCATCATTGCTGAATTCATACATCTTGAGCAGCGCACCATTATGAAGCGCATATGGATTTGCATCCCACTGTTCGCTGCCACTCTCGCACTGCTCTTCTTCAACATCTCCAATCCTGACGGCTTCAACGTGATATGGAGTTACTTCGGATGGGCCAACCAGACTCTTGCCGTATTCACGCTATGGGCCATCACGGTATATCTCGTCCGCAACAACAAGCCCTATTGGATTACCCTGCTGCCAGCACTCTTTATGACTGTGGTATGTTCCAGTTTTATCATGGTATCGAAAAATGCATTTGCATTCGACATCACCATAGGCTATATAGTAGGAGCCATCGCCCTTGCTGTTGCCGTGATATGGTTCATTGTCTGGAAAAGAAAAGATAAGAAAAAGGAAAATAAATACACAGCAATTCAAAAAACTATCCTACGATGAAGAAAATCGCATTGTTTGTCATGGCGCTGATGATGACAGTCGCCGCCCACGCTCAGTTTGAGCAGGGAAAATTCTACATGGGAGCCTCACTGTCGGGCCTTGATTTTAGTTACAACGGGAACCAAAAGGGAAAATTCGCGTTTCAGAGCCGAGTTGGCTACCTTGTCCTTGACGACGTGATGTTTACCGCACAACTTGGCTACGAAAAGCAGAATAGCCTGCCACATCAACTGCAGGCAGGCATAGGCGCACGCTACTATATCGAGCAGAACGGTCTATACCTTGGTGCTTCTGCCATCTATAAACACAATGGCGACTATTACAAGTACGCCAACGGCTCTAACCAGCATTTCAGCGGCTATAAAGACCTGCTCCCCAGCGTACAGGTGGGATATGCTTTCTTTGTCAGCCGCACCGTTACCATAGAGCCAGAGTTATACTACGAACAGTCGTTCAAGAACCACAGCGACTACAGCACTGTAGGATTTAGGCTTGGCGTAGGCGTTTATCTCTTCAAGGATAAAACGCAGAACTAACACAACCCTGTAATTATAAACAACGTATGAAATACAGCGTAGAAGAACTTGTAGAGCAACTGATAGAACTCTCGTTTGCAGAAGACATCGGCGACGGAGACCACACCACACTATGTTGCATTCCAGAGGATGCCATGGGAAAATCACACCTTCTTATAAAAGAAGAGGGCGTATTGGCCGGCGTGGAGGTAGCAAAGCAGGTTTTCCACCACTTCGACCCGTCCATGCAGGTTGACGTGATGATTGGCGACGGCGCTCACGTACGCCCTGGCGACATAGCAATGGTGGTGAGCGGCAAGGTGCGCTCTCTGCTGCAGACAGAACGACTCATGCTCAACATCATGCAGCGCATGAGCGGCATTGCCACCATGACAGCGCGCTACGTAGAGCGCCTGAAAGGCACTGGTGCCCGCGTGCTCGACACAAGAAAAACGACTCCAGGCATGCGCATGCTGGAGAAGGAGGCTGTGAAGATTGGCGGTGGTACTAATCACCGCATTGGCCTGTTCGATATGATACTTTTAAAAGACAATCACGTCGACTTTGCAGGCGGTATCACACAGGCTATCGACCGCTGCCACGACTATCTGAAGCGCAAGGGCCTCAACCTGAAGATAGAGATAGAGGTGCGTTCGTTCGATGAGTTGCAGCAAGTGCTCGACCACGGCGGCGTGGACCGCATTATGCTCGACAACTTCAGCGTTGCCGACACCAAGAAAGCCGTAGACATCATCAACCATCGCTATGAGACAGAGTCGAGCGGCGGCATCACTTTCGACACCATTCGCGACTATGCCGAACAGGGCGTTGACTTTATCTCAGTTGGCGCACTGACCCACTCAGTGAAGGGTCTCGACATGAGTTTCAAAGCATGCTGACAGCCATTATAGCCAGCGTGATGTTGGCCATTGTTCCGGTGAGATATTCTTCACCTGTTGACTACGACATCACGCTGGCCGGCAATTTTGGCGAGCCGCGGCCATACCACTTCCACGGCGGACTGGACATAAAGACAGACAATGTAGAAGGCAAACACGTACGCTCCATAGCCGACGGATACGTGAGCAGGATAACAGTAGGGCTTTATGGCTTCGGCAATGCTGTCTACGTAACCCATCCCGAAGGCTACACCAGCGTCTACGCTCATCTGAAACGCTTCTCGCCAAGGCTTGAGAAGCACATCACGCGCCCGAATGGCCGCGACACTATTGACATTCATTTCACACCACTCGACTTTCCCGTAAGCCAGGGACAGTTGATTGCTGTCAGCGGCAACACCGGCCATAGCACAGGGCCTCATCTGCATCTCGAAATACACGATACGCAGACGTGGAACATGCTGGATCCTCTGGATTTCATCGGCCATCTTATCAGCGACAGTGTTGCCCCGCGCGCCCATAGCATCATGGCCTGCCCACTTGCAGGCCACGGCACATTCTGCGGTACATCAAGCATACAGACTTTTCCTTGCGACCGCATCAATGCCGACAGTACGGAAACATCCACGCTGCTTACGGCATGGGGGCGCGTAGGATTTGCGCTCTGGGCCGACGACTACATGCAGGGAGTACACAATTACTACGGCATACGGCAGACCATACTGCTGGTTGACGGCCACGAGGTGTTTCGCTCTGATGTTGACCGCATCCCCACCAACGACAACAGGCAAGTCAACGCATGGGGCGACTTTTCCCACTGGCGACGCAACAGGACCTGGTACATGCGCTCGTTCATCCTGCCAGGCGTTACGCTGCCCATGCTTCATGCCGACAGCAATCGCGGATATGTCGACTTCCATGAAGAGAGGCCATACAGACTGGAGTATTACCTTCGCGACTATTTTGGCAATGAGTCGCACTATGCATTTACCGTTGTGGGCAAGCGCGAAAACATTGCAATGGCAAAAGCCACTGCGCTGCCTTATTGCTGTGGCTCTGCTGTGTTCTGCGATCGTCTTACAACAGTTTCCATGCCAGGCATGACGCTCGTGATACCACCCAGAATGGTTGCGGTCAATACTGCCATCCATACCACGGCAGAAAAAGGACTTCTCTCACCGCGCTATTGTTTCTCTTCCGAACCGCTACCACTTTTTGGGTGTGGCGAACTGAGCATTGCCCTGAGACAGGAAGTTGCAGACCCGTCCCTACTTTACATAGAATGTGACGGCCACGACATCGGCGGCCGCTACAGCAACGGCTGGATAAGTACACCTATACGCGAACTTAGTGCACATTACGAAATAAAACAACGAACCAAAGCAAACTGATATGCTACGACACATTTTCACTCTGGCAGCACTGGCTATGCTTTTCGCACCCCAGCAAGCCGCGGCATGCACAAATCTCATTGTAGGAAAAAAAGCATCTGCCGACGGCTCCGTTATCTGTTCCTATAACGCTGACTCCTACGGAGCCTACATGCCACTCTGTCACTATCCGGCAAGCAAGCATCCCAAAGGCTCAATGCGCAAGGTGTATGACTGGGATACCAACAAATATCTCGGCCAAATAGCCGAAGCCCCGGAAACATACAATGTGATAGGAAACATCAACGAGTGGCAACTCACGATAGGCGAGACGACCTACGGCGGCCGTGAGGAGATGGTAGACACTACCGGTATTCTCGACTACGGCTCTCTGATATACATCACTCTTCAGCGCTCACGCAATGCCCGTGAGGCAATACAGACAATGACAACGCTTGTAGAGCAATACGGCTACTATTCCGAGGGAGAGACATTCACCATTTGCGACCCCAACGAAGCGTGGATAATGGAGATGCAGGGCTGCTCTTCCGACCGCAAACTGTCGCGCGAGCGCACCGTATGGGTAGCCCAGCGCATTCCCGACGATGCCATCTGCGCCCACGCCAACCAGAGCCGCATAGGACGTTTCAACCAAAAGGACAGTAAGAATGTCCTGTTTTCAAAGAATGTCATACGCTACGCACGCAAGATGGGATGGTTCAGCGGACGCGACGAAGATTTCTCGTGGAAGAAAGCGTATGCTGCACCCGACTTTTCCGGCCGTCGCATCTGCGATGCCCGAGCATGGAGTTTCTTCCGCCATCACAAACAGGGCATGGACCGCTACCTGCCGTGGGTTCTCGGCAAGGACGCGAATGCTGAGGATATGCCGCTGTGGGTTGTCCCCGACAAGAAAGTCTCCGTCGCCGACGTTATGAACGACATGCGCGACCATTTTGAAGGCACGGCTCTCGAAATAGACTCTACCGACATTGGCGGTGGCATCTGGCAGATGCCCTATCGCCCCACACCTCTTTATTTTAAAGTAGACGGCAAGCGCTACTTCAACGAGCGCCCCATCTCAACACAGCAGACGGCCTTCACCTTTGTTTCGCAAATGCGCTCATGGCTGCCTCGCGAGATAGGAGGCTGCCTGTGGTTTGGCAACGATGATGCTGCAATGGTGGCCTACGTTCCGGTCTACTGTTCCATGACCGTTCGCCCTGAATGTTTCAATGCGCCCGATGCCAGCGATGTCAAGTTTTCAGACAAGAGCGCCTACTGGGTTTGCAACTGGGTTAGCAATATGGTTTATCCACGCTATTCGGCACTGTTCCCAGATTTACGCCAAGTGCGCGACTCTCTGCAGAATGCGTATCTCGCACAGCAGCCGATGATAGAGGCTAATGCACGTCAGTGCTACTCCGAATCGCCAGCCAAGGCGGCCCGTTTCCTCAACGACTACAGCGTAAATCAGGCTCAGCGCATGATAGAGCGCTGGCGCCAGTTAGCAGTATTCCTCATCGTGCGTCATAATGACATGGCGCGCAAACCCGTGGACAGCGAAGGACGATTCATTCTCAACAAAGAAGGACTTGGCGCCACCGTTGAACGTCCTGGATATCCCACGCCGTTTGCCCGTAAGTTGGCTAAGGAAAGCGGCGAGCGCTATATCGCTCCCACAGAATAACGTCAACAGCAATGAGTACCGTCATCTATCCTTCTCCCATCTTCGGTCCTGTCAGGAGCAGGCGCCTGGGTATTTCGCTTGGCATCAATCTGCTGCCTGCCGACGGCAAGGTATGCTCCTTCGACTGCATCTACTGCGAATGTGGTTTCAATGAAGACCACCGTCCGAAACTACCGCTTCCCACACGTAGTGAAGTTGCTGCTGCGCTGGAAGCAAAACTGCAGGAAATGAAGCAGAAAGGTGAACTGCCCGATGTTCTCACTTTTGCCGGCAATGGCGAGCCCACTTGCCATCCTGATTTCCCCGATATCGTAGGCGACACCATTGCCCTTCGCAACAAATACTGTCCTGCGGCTAAGGTCAGCGTTCTGAGCAACTCCACGATGATCCACCGCCGTGAAGTACACGACGCCCTGATGCTTGTAGACAACAATATTCTGAAACTCGACACCGTAGACCCTGCATACATAAGCAAGGTAGACCACCCATGCGGCACATACGATGTGGCAAAAACCGTGGAGCGTCTTAAATCATTCAATGGGCATGTGATAATTCAGACTATCTTCATGCAGGGAGAGGCCAACGGCGAGTCGGTAGACAACACTGGCGAACAATATGTGCTTCCGTGGCTTGAGGCAATAAAGGAAATCAAGCCACAGCAGGTAATGGTATATACCATCGATCGCGAAACTCCGACACAAGGACTTTTGAAAGCCAGTCGCGAACGGCTCGACGCCGTTCGCGACCGCGTGGAGGCCATTGGCTTCAGTTGCAGCGTCAGTTACTGATGCTGCAACTGCTTTTTCCACAGATGCTGTGCTGCGGCCGCTACAACTGACCAGCCTCAACCATCAGCACTACGCGCTCCGTCAGGCGGTCAATTCCCTCTGCATCGTATTCCTTTTTCAACGATGCTCCGAAAGTCCATGCGAAAGCCTGCCACATTCCTGCTTTCACCGGTCCCATGAAAGCCTGTATCAGTTCGTATCCCGAGGAGTTGCTTTCCCTGTGTATTAGTTTTATTAGCAGTTTTCCCTGCGAATATGTGAGTTGTTTCATTCTCGGCTTATACTGCTTGTAAATGCTTTTTTCCACAAGCCGCATGTGTTCCTCACGTTCCTTTTTTGTCGGCAATGTCTGCAGAAACTCTGCAGTCTCAACCATTATCGCTCTCGCCTCCTTGGCTAACGGCAACACCGTCTTCACGTTTTTCACCAGCCGCATGTATGCCTGCTGCTGACGGCGGTTGCTGAAGGCTATCGGCGGATAGACATACACATTATTCATCTCCATATACTGCACACTGTCGCCGTTTTCCATCACCTTTCCTACCTTAACCATGGGCACAAAGGTGGGGCTGTCCATGTCGGCCTGCCGGCGCCTGTGTCTGTCCTGCGCATTCAGCGACACCGTCAGCAACAGATAGAATGCAATAAAGAAGATGCGTGTCATAATAATATTCTGTCGGCAAAGGTATTTATTTTATCCGACTTACCTTGTCATAACTTTTCTTTTTTTACTGTTTCGCGGCTTTTCCGCTACCAAAAATATTGTAATATTTTGCTTATTACGCTGATAATACGTAATTTTGCAACGTATTATCCCTCTTTGGAAAAAAGAATAAACAAAAAATATTATGGACTACAACTTCAGAGAGATTGAAAAGAAATGGCAGAAGAAATGGGTTGAAAACGGCACATACCGTGTCGTAGAGGACGAGAAGCGCAAGAAATTCTATGTTCTCAACATGTTTCCCTATCCCAGTGGCGCTGGCTTACACGTAGGTCACCCATTGGGATATATTGCTTCTGATATATATGCACGCTATAAGCGTCAGCAAGGCTTCAACGTGCTAAATCCTATGGGCTACGATGCCTATGGCCTGCCCGCAGAGCAGTATGCCATCCAGACGGGTCAGCATCCTGCTATCACTACCGAGCAGAATATCAACAGGTATCGCCAGCAGTTGGACAAGATTGGCTTCTCTTTCGACTGGGACCGCGAAGTCCGCACCTGCGATCCTTCTTATTATCACTGGACGCAATGGGCTTTCCAACGCATGTTCAAGAGTTATTTCAGTTTGAGTTCCAACAAGGCACAGCCTACAATAAAACTGATAGAGCATTTTGAACTGATGGGTACAGAGAACTGCAATGCCCTCGGCACAGAGGAACTTCATTTCACGGCATCTGAGTGGGCTGCCTTCTCCAAGAAGAAGAAGCAGGAGGTGCTTATGAACTATCGCATAGCCTACCTTGCCGACACAATGGTCAACTGGTGTCCACAACTTGGCACCGTGCTTGCCAACGATGAAGTTGTCGACGGCGTCAGCGTGCGCGGCGGATATCCTGTGGTTCAGAAGAAGATGCGCCAGTGGTGTCTGCGCGTGTCTGCCTATGCACAGCGGCTGCTCGACGGACTTGACACCATCGACTGGACTGACTCACTGAAGGAGACACAGCGCAACTGGATAGGCCGCTCAGAAGGTACGGAGATGGAATTCCGTGTTGCCGGCTCCGACGCTCATTTCACCATCTTCACCACACGTGCCGACACCATCTTTGGCGTTACGTTTATGGTGCTGGCACCAGAGAGCGAACTCGTTGAGCAACTGACCACCGCAGAACAGCGTGCCGAGGTAGACAAATACCTTGACTACGTGAAGAAACGCACCGAGCGCGACCGTATTTCAGACCGCAAGGTGACTGGTGTGTTCTCCGGCTCCTATGCCGTCAATCCTTTCACCGACGAAAAGATACCTATCTGGATCAGCGAGTACGTTCTTGCCGGCTACGGCACTGGAGCCATAATGGCTGTGCCTGCCCACGACTCCCGCGACTATGCTTTTGCCAAGCATTTCAACCTTCCCATTATTCCCCTTATCGAAGGTGCTGATGTCAGCGAAGAGAGTTTCGATGCAAAGGAAGGTATCGTTATGAACTCGTCGAGCGAGAAATTCAGCCTCAACGGCCTCACCGTCAAGGAAGCCATTGCCAAGACCAAGCAATACGTCACCGAGACTGGCCTCGGCCGCGTCAAGGTCAACTATCGCCTGCGCGATGCCATCTTCTCACGCCAGCGCTACTGGGGCGAGCCCTTCCCCGTCTACTACAAGAAAGACATGCCTTATATGATTCCTAAGGAATGTCTGCCACTGCAGTTGCCCGAGATTGACGAGTATAAGCCGACGGAAACTGGCGAGCCGCCATTGGGCCGCGCCAAGCAGTGGGCATGGGACACCAAGACAGATAGCGTAGTAGCCAACGAACTGATAGACCATAAGACCGTATTTCCGCTGGAACTCAACACGATGCCGGGATTTGCCGGTTCATCGGCCTATTATCTGCGCTACATGGACCCAAAGAACGACAAGGCACTCGTAAGTCGCGACGCTGATGAGTACTGGCGCTCTGTTGACCTTTACGTAGGCGGTACAGAGCATGCCACGGGCCACCTTATCTACTCTCGTTTCTGGAACAAGTTCCTTTACGACAGCGGATACAGTTGCGAGGACGAGCCGTTCCACAAACTCATCAATCAGGGAATGATACAAGGCCGCTCCAATTTCGTTTATCGCGTGGAGGATGAAGGCAGCGACAAAGGCAAGTTCGTCAGTTTCGGTCTCAAGGACAAGTACAACGTGACCCCTATCCACGTCGACGTGAATATTGTCCAGGCCGACATTCTTGATATCGAAGCCTTCCGCTCCTGGCGCCCTGAATACAATGACGCCGGATTTATCTTGGAAGACGGCAAGTACAAATGCGGCTGGGCCATAGAGAAAATGTCGAAGTCGATGTTTAACGTCGTAAATCCCGACATGATAGTAGAGAAATACGGCGCCGACACGCTTCGTCTTTATGAAATGTTCCTTGGCCCTGTTGAGCAGTCGAAGCCATGGGATACCAACGGCATTGACGGTTGCCACCGCTTCCTTAAGAAACTTTGGGCACTCTATTATGGCAATAGCCGACAAGGCGAACAGGATGGGCTAATAGTCGACGACTCACCGGCAACAGCCGAACAGTTGAAATCAGTACACAAACTGATAAAGAAAGTAAGCCAGGACATTGAGGCCTTCTCTTATAACACCAGCATTTCTGCCTTTATGATCTGCGTCAATGAACTCAGCCAGCAGAAATGCCGTAACCGCGAACTGCTGAAAACGCTTGTAGTGCTGATAGCCCCATTTGCGCCACACATAGCAGAGGAGTTATGGGAAGTTCTTGGCGGTACGGGCTCTGTTTGCGACGCTGCATGGCCTGCGTGGGACGAGCAGTATCTTGTCGAGAACAGCGTCAAGATGGGCATAGCCTTCAACGGCAAGACACGCTTCGACATGGAGTTTGCTGCCGATGCCGACAACGCCACCATCCAGCAGGCTGTACTTGCCGACGAGCGCGCAGCGCGCTATATCGACGGCAAACCCATTGTGAAAGTTATTGTTGTGCCCAAGCGCATGGTGAACATCGTGCTTGGAAAATAATTTCCTACTTATGACATTCAACCACCGATTGGTTTTCAATGAGGTCAAGGATTATTTCTTCATAACCCTTGGCCTCGTAATGTATGCTGTAGCCTTCACCGTATTTCTGATGCCCTACCAGATAGTGGCAGGTGGCGTGACCGGTCTTTCGGCCATCATCTACTATGCTACAGGTTTCCATCTTGAGAACACCTACATCATCATTAACGGCATGCTGCTGCTTGTAGCCCTTAAGGTGCTCGGCCTGAAGTTCATGGTAAAGACGATTTATGCCATTTTTACGCTGTATTTCCTGCTCATCATCGTACAGGACCTTATGCCAAAGCAGGACAACGGGATGCCGATAAAACTGCTTGGCGAGGGACAGGATTTCATGTCGATGATCATAGGCTGCGTGATAACAGGCATTGCCCTGGCCACCGTGTTCTTCCACAACGGCTCCACGGGAGGCACCGACATCATTGCTGCATCGGTCAATAAGTATCACAACGTGTCGCTTGGCTCTGTGCTCATCACCGCCGACTTTCTCATCATCGGCTCATGTATGTTCTTTCCGCAGTTTGGCGATTACATAGAACGCGCCCATAAGGTGATGTTCGGCTTCTGTGTTATGACTCTCGAGAATTTTGTCCTCGACTACGTTATGAATGCTCGCAGGCAGTCGGTGCAGTTTATGATTTTCACCAAGAAATGGCAGGAGATAGCCAATGCCATCGGTACAAAGATGAACCACGGCGTGACGATACTCGACGGACATGGCTGGTATACGGGACAGGACATCAAGGTGCTCTGTATCCTTGCCAAGAAAAACGAGAGCGTCAACATGTTCCGCCTGATAAAGATGATCGACCCGCAGGCCTTCGTTTCGCAGAGCGCAGTTATCGGCGTGTATGGCGAGGGCTTTGACGAGATGAGGGTAAAGGTGAAGGAGACAACATAGAGGGCTCTGCCGAAAACGTAATTATGAAAATAGTATTTGCTACCAACAATAAGCATAAACTTGACGAGATTCGTGCCATTCTCGGCAGCGGTTTTGAAGTACTGTCGCTTGCAGAGATTGGCTGCCACGAGGATATTCCCGAGACAGGCGCCACTCTGGAAGAGAATGCCCTGCAGAAGGCGCAGTATGTCTGCGACAAGTACCACGTCAACTGCTTTGCCGACGACACTGGTCTTGAAGTAGAAGCCCTTGACGGCCGTCCTGGAGTGTACAGCGCACGTTATGCAGGAGGCGAGGGCCACGACAGCGAGGCCAACATGACAAAACTGCTGGCCGAACTGGCCGATGTCACAAACCGCCGCGCGCGCTTCCGCACCGTCATCACTCTGATAGAGCGCCGCGACCTGTGTCCCTGCGGCTGCGCAAGCACCTGTGTTGTGCACCGTTTTGAGGGCATCGTGGAAGGTCAGATAACCCACGGGAGGCACGGCGACGGCGGTTTCGGCTACGACCCTGTTTTTCAGCCCGACGGCTACGACAAGACATTTGCCGAACTTGGTGCCGACATCAAGAATAAGATAAGCCACCGCGCCCGCGCCACCGAGAAACTGTGTGCTTTCCTCAAGAAGGCATAGCAGGCTTTTTTCCACGTTCCGATAATTGATAATATTATGGTGAGAAGAAACATTGTGAGAGGATTGTTTTTTTCGTGTCTGTCTTTTTTCATGTGCGCACTGCCGTACTGCACATCGAAAGCACAGATAGGCACATGGTACAACCACATGGCGTATCACAACATACAGCAGATTGAGAAGGCTGGCAACGAACTCTTCGTGATGGCCTCAAACGATGTGTACAAATACAACCTCACCGACCACAGCATCACTACATACGACAAGACAAACGGCTTGAGCGACACCCACGTGAAACTTATCAAGTGGTGCCAGGCAGCACGGTGCCTCGTAGTGGTCTATCAGAACTCCAATATCGACCTTCTGACCACCAACGGAAATGCCTACAACATCAGCGACATCTTCTTCAAATCGCTCACGGGCAGCAAGGCCGTCAATGCCATCTACGTGACCGGCACGACAGCCTATCTGGCCTGCGACTTCGGCGTGGTGAAGATTGACGTGGCCTCTGCGGAAATCAGCGAGAGTTACATGCTCGACATGGTAGTAGTAGGCATCACGACGGCCAACGGCAACATATTCATCAAGACGCAGAATAATGAAGTGTGGACTGCCGACATGAAGCAAAATCTCATTGACAAGTCTGCGTGGCACAAGGCCGACGGAAGCGTGCCGTCATTTGATGCCGACAATGACGCCACGGAGTATATGTCGACAGTGGAGAAACTCCTCCCGGGTGGCCCGAAATACAACTATTTTGCCAGCATGCTCGTCCACAACGGACTGCTGTATACCGTAGGCGGTGCATGGGAGCAGTTTGGCAACAAGAACAGGCCGGGCACAGTACAGATAATGGATGAGAACGGCGACTGGACCGTCTATGAAGACGACATTACACCAGCCTTTGCACAGAATTATCTCGACGTCAGTTCCATAGCCATCGACCCGTTCGACAACAGCCATGTCATGGTGGCTTCGTGCTCCGGCGTATACGAGTTTCTCAATGGCAAATACCAGCACAACTACACCGAAGGCAATGTGGCATATCTCAGTTGCGCCACCAGCACTCCCAATCCGCAGTACGTGCGTTGCAACGGCATTATCTACGATAGCCAGGGCTGTCTCTACGTACTTAACAGCGGTGCCGACTATGCCATAGTGAAGAGAGACGCCAGCGGCAAGTGGAGCGGCATAATGAATTCGCTGCTTGAAGACAAGCCGAACAAGAGCATGCGAGTTATGCAAGGCTCGATATTCGACAGCCGCGGACTGTTGTGGTTCTGCAATGCTCACAGCGACAACCCAGCACTATTCTGCTACAACACCGAGACGGGAAATCTCGTAAAATACAACACATTCATCAATCAGGACGGCAGTCCCATCACCACTCTCTACCGCGTTTTCTGCGTGGTGGAAGACAAGGAGACAAACCTGTGGATTGGCACCGATGCCGGCCTCTTCATGTACACTCCCCAGCAACTTTCTGACGCCTCTGCAGGCTTTACTCAGGTCAAGGTGCCACGCAACGACGGTACCAATTATGCCGACTATCTGCTCTCATCGGTCATGGTGTCGGCTATCGCCGTTGACGGCGGCAACCGCAAATGGATAGGCACCAACGGCAATGGAGTGTATCTGATAAGCAGCGACAATATGACGCAACTCCACCACTTCACCGCCGCCAACAGTCCGCTGCTTTCCGACAACATAGAGTCGATTGCCATACACCCAAGCACTGGCCAGGTTTTCTTCGGCACCGAAGAAGGACTCTGCTCCTACATGAGCGATGCCACCGAGCCTTCTACAGAAATGACAAAAGACGGTGTATATGCCTATCCTAATCCCGTCACTCCCGAATACACAGGACTGATAGCCATAAAAGGCCTCACCATGGATGCCGACGTGAAGATCACCAATGCTGCAGGAGTACTGATCAACGAGGGACGCAGCAATGGCGGCACATACACATGGAACGGGCGCGACAAGAAAGGCCACCGCGTGGCTTCAGGCGTATATAGCGTTATGACGGCGACGAGCAGTGGCAAGAAAGGCACCGTATGCAAGATTGCCATCATAAAATGACACGAAAACTTTCTCTTCTTCTGGCAGTAATGCTGCTGCCATTCTCTGTAGGCTATTCACAGAACGCACAACGCAAACTCTCGATGGAGTTGCAGCAGATTGCAGCCGACTACAGCACGCATGCCGAAAACTACAGCAGTGTTTTTAAAAATTACAGCAGTGTTTTTAAAAATTACAACAGCGCTGGCAAAAATTACAGCTGTGTTTTTAAAAATTACAACAGCGCTGGCGAAAATTACAGCAGTGTTTTTAAAAATTACAACAGCAGTGGCGAACAGAACGTGCCGCATGCCGTTCGCGCGCTGGTAAAACTCCAGGACGGCACACCGTCGCAGTGGCTTCTTCAGCACGGCTGCAGCATCATATCGGAAATAGGCAGAGTCATCGTGGCCGACATTCCCGTGGAAAACCTTTCGCCGCTTTCAGAAGAGGCAAAAGTCATACGCATAGAGACCCACAGAGGCCGTCACCTCTGTCTTGACACCACGGCAGAGCATGCCAATGTTGCCAAGGCATACGCCGGCACTGGCCTGCCGCAAGCCTTCACCGGCAAAGGCGTTCTGCTGGGCATCAGCGACATCGGCTTCGACCTCACCCACCCTACTTTCTACGATGCCGGCGGCACCACCTGTCGCATTCGCCACTTTCTCGACCAGTCGACAGCCACTGACGAAAGTTCCGGACGCGCCACGCCGCTCGGAACGGAATATTCCGGCCAGCAGCAAATTCTGCAGAAACAACACTCTGCCGATGCCACTACCGAACTCCATGGCACCCACTGTCTCGGCATTGCTGCCGGCAGCGGCTACAACACAGCCTACCGCGGCATGGCCTACGAGGCCGACATCTGCGCCGTTGCGTCATCGACAGGCGACGATACATATTTCTCAGCCAACGAGGCAGCACTGCTTAAGTACATCTTCGACTGCGCCGATAGTCTGCAGATGCCATGCGCAATCAGTTACAGCATCGGATTCGACTACGTACCGGGCGATGCCGTGCTCTACGAAGAGGCACTGGCCAGCATGCTCGGCCCGGGACATATCCTCGTTGCTGCGGCAGGCAATGAGAACCGCAAGAGAAAGTATATGCACAAACTCCCCGGACAGCAGAGCGCCGGCACGTCACTACGCACCTCCGACAACACCGTCGGCATCGTGTTCCGCATCTTCAGCAACAGCAGTTTCAACCTGCGCTTCACCAGTCCATACGGCAACGAAGACGACGAAATGGTCGTCCAGAGCGACCTTCTTCCTTCGGAGCCCACGAGTTTCTTCGGAGGCATACTTCGCACCGAACGCCAGGACAGCATCTACACCTTCCGCATCAACACGGAGGGCGACAACAGACTGCAGGCCCTTGGCGTGATAATAGAAGGGACCGATGCCGACGCCCAATTACTTGCCGACTATTACACCACACTCATCAATTTGTCCTACATCGACAGTCGCCTTGGCAGTGCAGAGAGCGGCCACAACGTCATGCTTCCCGCCACACTGACGGAAGTCATCACCGTCGGCGCCATGTGCTACCAGCAGAACAGCAGTTCGGGCCAGTATGGCGAGATAGCCAATTTCTCATCACAGGGAGCCACCATCGACTATCGCGTGAAGCCCGACGTTACAGCATCGGGCGTTGACGTCATGTCGGCAATGAACAGTTTCTACGGCGGCGGTAGCAGCGATACGCCGACATCACTTTTTAACGGCAAGACTTACCACTGGACTCGCTTGTCGGGCACGTCAATGGCAACACCTGCCGTAGCAGGAATAGTGGCGCTGTGGCTACAAGCCTCGCCAACACTGTCGCCACAGCAGGTGCTCGACGTGATAGCACACACCAGCACCAGGCCCGTCGACGATGTGTCTTATCCCAACAATACTTACGGCTACGGAGAGATAGACGCCTACAGCGGACTGCTGTACATACTGGGACTATCGACAGCCATTCCGCAACTGTCGACACATCAGCCTAAAGACCTGTCAATAAAACTTTCCGGAAAAACTCTGACCGTGGAAGGAGCAGACGCAGGCCAACTTCGCGCCATCGACGTCTATTCGCTCAGCGGCACCAGAGTAGGCCACGCTGCAAATACAAACACCATAGACCTGTCAGCACTTCCTGCTGGCGTCTATGCCGTGCAGATAACTGGCAACGGCCGTTCGCTTGACTCCACACTAATAAGACTGTAGCATGAGTTGTTCGGCAAAGCGGTAAATCACGATGCCTGCCGTAACAGCCACGTTCATGGAGTGTTTGGTGCCCAACTGCGGTATCTCAAGACATCCGTCGCTCGCGTCAACCACTTCCTGATGCACGCCCTTCACTTCGTTGCCCATCACGATGGCATAGCGCCTGCCCTGCTGTGCCTTGAAACGATGCAGGCGCGTGCTATGCTCCACCTGCTCCACCGAGTAAACTTCGTAGCCCGATTTCTTCAAATCCTCCACAGCCTCCAGCGCAGTGGCAAAATAGCGCCAACTGACGCTCTCCTCGGCTCCGAGTGCCGTCTTGTGTATCTCCGTCGACGGCGGAACCTGACAGATGCCGCACAGATAGACAGCCTCAACACGGAAAGCATCCGCCGTGCGAAACACGCTGCCAATGTTGTACATCGAGCGCACATCGTCCATCACCACCACAAGCGGCAGTTTCTCAGCCTCGCGATACTCCTCCACCGTGAGCCGCTTCATCTCCACTGTCCTTACCTTCCTCATAGTCATATTCCACGCTTTGCCATAACACCAGCAAATGTACAAAATAATAGAAATACAGAGCAAAATCAAAGCCAATTTCAGCAAAATACAAAGCAAAAAATAAAAATTCAAGTTTTTACCCATTCTCGGCTATTTTCAAAAAATAATATATATATTTGCGGTTACTGCTGTGACAACAAAAAAATGGTGGCGATTAGGTTGAAAGTAACAAAGCCGGAGACAAAAACGTTATAGAGACAAAGGAATACGAGATATGAAACAGGAGAATAAAGACAAATTACTGCGATTGCTCCAGCAACATAAAGAACTGGCGATATCGGACCAGATAGACTTCGAGAAGTTTTATTTGTACTCTATCATTACGCATTCGACGGCTATTGAGGGCTCGACGGTGACGGAGGTGGAGGCACAACTGCTGTTTGATGAGGGTATCACCAGCAGTAAGCGCACAATATTGGAGCAGATGATGAACCTCGACCTAAAGATAGCCTACGATTATGGGCGTGAGTGGATTAGACGGCATGAACCTATCACGGTGGATTGGCTCATCCTGTTGGCATCGAAAGTGATGGCACGGACAGGAAGTGAATACCACTCTATAGGCGGCGATTTTTCTGCAGCAAAGGGTGAACTGCGGAAACTGAACGTGACGGCTGGAACTGGAGGAAAATCATATATGGCTTTTCAGAAGGTGCCGTCACATCTGGCGGCGTTCTGCGAGGAACTGAATCGTAGACGTAAGGCTATTGAAACGGCTGATGCGGCTGCTGTCTATGAACTGAGTTTCTGGGCGCATTATGAACTGGTAACTATTCATCCTTGGGCTGACGGGAATGGACGTACCTGTAGGCTACTGATGAATCTGTTACAATGGGAATTTGGTGTTCTGCCGACAAAAGTGCTTAAAGAGGACAAGGCAGAATACATTCAGGCGCTGATAGACACTCGCGAACAGGAAAATATTGACATTTTCCTTGATTGCATGACCAAATTACATTGTCAACATCTGCAAGCAGATATCGACCAATTCTTAAAATCAGTGCAGACAGAAATGGTCGATAAAGACCAAATAAGGCAGAAAATGGTCGATAAATGGTCGATAAAGCCTTCTATGGCTGAGAAAATGGTCGATATTTTAGTATTTGTGGACGATAAAGACCAAATAACAACGGAAGACATTGTAAATCATTTTGGGTTTAATCTCACCACTGCCAAACGTTACCTGCGCCAACTTACTGAGTTTGGTTATTTGAATGCGCATGGCGGTAATAAGAACAGAACATACTCTAAAAAGAGGTAAAAAAAATATTGAAAATTATATATTTTTCCAATACCATCTGTTAATAACCGTGGGAAAAAGTGTGGATAACTTTTCATAACCACGGATTGAAAACTGGAAAAAAATGAACCGTGTGGAAAGTGAGGATAAATAAGGGGGCTTAACAGACACTTTTCAACTGTTTTTAGCAGGAAAAAAATATAAACTTATTAAATTTGCACCGAAATTGAGAAGTGTTGATAACTGACGTATCACGCTAAAAATCAAAATATAATAATTGAACACGTATGTTGATAACTCGTTTTTCATAGTTTATAAAAAAAATACCAAGAAAAAACATATAAAGTTATTAACCTTTTACACACACCATCATCATAAACATATTTTATTTTAAAAAGAAAAATAATAAAAATAATATTATTATGGCATTGTTGAAAACTTCGTGGCTGGAGCAGGGTTATATTGACGAACCAGTAGCAGAGACGATAGACCTGAAGAAGGAGATACGGCGACTGGCAAAGGAAAAGAATGCTGTCATACTGGCTCACTACTATACTGTGGGAGAGATACAGGAGGTGGCCGACTTCATAGGTGACTCGCTTGCTCTGGCGCGTAAGGCTGCAGAGACGGATGCTGATATAATAGTTATGTGTGGAGTGCACTTCATGGCAGAGACATGTAAGATACTGTCGCCAGAGAAATTGGTACTCTGTCCGGACCTTAATGCCGGATGTTCGCTTGCCGATAGTTGTAATGCTGAAGACTTGCGGAAATATCGTGATGAGCATCCTGGATATCAGGTAGTGTCGTATGTAAATACGACGGCTGCTGTGAAGGCGCTGACCGATGTTGTAGTGACATCAGGAAATGCAAAGAAGATAGTGGATTCATTTCCACAGGATGCTAAACTGATTTTTGGTCCCGATTACAACCTTGGTTCGTATATCAACGAGATAACAGGACGTAAGATGCTGCTGTGGAATGGAGGATGTCATGTGCATGAGCGTTTCTCGGTGGCTGAGATAGCAACGCTGAAAGAGCAGCATCCCAAGGCTAAGGTGCTGGCGCATCCGGAATGTAAGGGTCCTGTGCTGGCAGTAGCCGACATTGTAGGCTCGACGGCGGTACTGCTGAAATATGCTGTGGAACATCCGGAAGAAGAATACATTGTGGCTACAGAGGCTGGTATTCTACATGAGATGCAGCGCCAGTGTCCTGAAACGCAGTTCTATCCTGTTCCGCCCGAAGTCAGCGAGGGTTCTGTAGGTTGTTCGTGCAATGAGTGTCAATATATGAAGATGAACACACTGCAGAAAATATACAACACACTGTGCTATGAATGGCCTATGGTAGATGTTGACGCTGAAGTGGCTCGTCAGGCTGTGAAGCCTATAGAAAGAATGTTGGAACTCAGTTGAAGAAAAATTTTTCTTATGTATGACGCTGCATTATGATGTTCTTGTGGTAGGTGCAGGCCATGCCGGCTGCGAGGCTGCAACTGCTGCTGCCAATATGGGTGCGCGTACGCTGCTTGTTACCATGGATATGAACAAGGTGGCGCAAATGTCGTGCAATCCTGCTGTAGGCGGTATAGCAAAGGGGCAGATAGTGCGTGAGATAGATGCGATGGGCGGTAACATGGGAATCGTGACCGATGCTACTGCCATACAGTTCAGAATGTTGAATCGTAGTAAAGGCCCTGCCGTTTGGAGCCCACGATCGCAGTGCGACAGGGGTAAATTTATATGGAAATGGCGCTCAGTGCTGGATGAAACGCCAAATCTCGATATATGGCAAGACCAGGCTTCGGAGATAATTGTGGAGGAAAATGACGGAAAAAAAACGATTGCCGGCATAATTACAATCTGGGGTGTGGAAATCAAGGCACGTGCGGTGATAATAACGGCAGGAACTTTCCTTAATGGTATGATGCATGTGGGACGTCGCATGGTGGCTGGCGGACGTATAGCAGAGCCGGCAGCAGAAAACCTGACGGAAAGTATCACCAGGCATGGCATTCGTTCGGCAAGAATGAAGACAGGTACGCCAGTAAGAATAGACAAGCGTAGCGTTGACTTCGGTGAAATGGAACGACAAGATGGAGAGACAGACTACTATCAGTTCTCTTTTCTTGACGTGCGCAGACCTTTGGAGCAACTGCCTTGCTGGGTGTGCTATACCAATATGGATGTGCATCAGGTGCTGCGCGATTCGCTCTCTGACTCACCGCTTTACAACGGACAGATAAAGAGCATCGGTCCACGCTATTGTCCTTCGATAGAAACGAAACTCGTAACTTTTGCCGACCGCGACAAACACCTGCTGTTCCTTGAGCCTGAGGGTACTGATACAAACGAGATGTACCTTAACGGCTTTTCTTCTTCTCTGCCTATAGAGGCGCAGATTGAAGCATTGAAGAAAATACCTGCGTTGAGGAATGTGAAGGTTTATCGTCCTGGATATGCCATAGAATATGATTTCTTCGACCCCACGCAACTCACACATTCGCTGGAATCGAAGATTATAGACGGACTGTACTTTGCAGGACAGGTAAACGGAACGACAGGATATGAAGAAGCAGCAGGACAGGGAATTATTGCAGGTATAAATGCAGCGCTTAAGGCTGGTGGAAATGGGAAAAACGACAGTTTTATCCTGCAGAGAGACGAGGCTTATATAGGTGTACTGATAGACGACCTGGTGACGAAGGGTGTCGATGAGCCGTATCGTATGTTTACCAGCAGGGCAGAATACAGAATTCTGTTGCGTCAGGATGATGCCGACGCACGTCTGACGGAGAAGTCTTATAATATAGGACTTGCCGATACGAAGCGTATAAAATGGTGGAAAGAGAAACAAGCGGAAATACAGCGTCTGGAGGAATTCTGTAGCAAATTTCCTATTAAGCCGCGCGCTGTGAATGACTCGCTAAGCAGGATTGGCTCGAAGTCTCTGGAGTATGGATGTAAACTCTGCGACCTGCTGGCACGACCGGAAATAACTCTAAATAGTCTGCTTCAGTTTATTCCTGAACTCAAGAATATTATTGACAGTATCCCCAATAGAAAGGAAGAAATCACCGAGGCAACGGAGATACGTGTAAAGTACAAAGGATATATTGAGCGTGAACGTCAGGCTGCGGAAAAGATGCGCCGCCTTGAAAATATTCGTATAGCAAATCGTTTCGACTACCCTACCCTTACGGCGATATCTACAGAGGCTCGCCAGAAACTTCAGAAAATCCAACCCGTAACATTGGCGCAGGCCAGTAGAATTCCTGGTGTTTCACCAAGCGACATTAACGCCATGCTGGTACTGTTAGGACGATAAGTTTCACGTGAAACATTTTATATTAGTGCATAACAAAATATTTATTATATTAAAACTATGAACAATAAGACTCTTATGGCAAATCTGAGGTGTATCCCTGATTTTCCACAGAAAGGTATCAATTTTCGTGATGTAACCACGCTTTTTAAGAACCCTGCTTGTTTGCAGATAATGGTTGATGAACTTTATGAAATATACAAAAACAAGGGTATAACAAAGATAGTAGGAATTGAAAGTCGAGGATTTGTTATGGCTTCTGCTCTTGCTGTGAAACTCGGAGCCGGTGTTGTATTGGCCAGAAAACCGGGAAAACTTCCTGCTGCCACTGTTCAGGAAAGTTACTCGAAAGAGTATGGTACCGACACGATTGAAATACATGAGGATGCCATCAATGACAAAGATGTAGTGCTGCTCCATGACGACCTGCTTGCTACAGGCGGAACTATGAAGGCTGCATGTAATCTTGTAAAGAAGTTTAATCCGCGAGGAATATTCGTTAATTTCCTTATCGAGATTACCGACGAAGGTCTCCACGGACGTGACGTCTTTGATAAAGAGACAGAGGTAACTACACTGATTACTGTTTAATGTTTCACGTGAAACATATATAAATGACAAAGGAGCAGAACGAGGAGCGACTGCGCAAACTAAAGGCTATAGTCAGCGCTATGCCAGAGAAGCCTGGTAGTTATCAGTATTATGATGCTGAGGGAACTATCATCTACGTTGGCAAGGCGAAGAACTTGAAGTCGAGAGTTTCTTCCTATTTCCACACTGAAGTAGACAGGTTTAAGACGAAGGTGCTGGTATCTAAAATTTTCGATATCAGTTATACTGTGGTCAATACAGAAGAAGATGCTTTGCTGCTCGAGAACTCTCTTATCAAGAAATACAATCCACGATACAATGTACTGCTGAAGGACGGCAAGACCTACCCGAGTATTTGCATCACAAAAGAGGATTTTCCACGCGTTTTCAATACGCGGAATATTAATAAGAAATATGGTGTTTTCTACGGTCCATACTCGCATATTTCTTCCATGTATGCAGTCCTCGAACTGATTAAGAAACTTTATCGTCCGCGTACATGCCGCCAGCCGATGACTGCTGACGGAGTTGCCGAAGGCAGATACCATGTCTGTCTGGAATACCATATAAAGAAATGCGCTGCCCCGTGTGTTGGAAAGCAGTCGGCCGACGACTACAGGCAGTGTATCGAACAGGCTCGCGAAATTCTGAAGGGTAACACGCGCAAAGTTCTTGCCGACATGCGTTCTGAAATGGCCCAACTGGCCGAGCAGTTGCGCTTTGAGGAGGCAGAGGAAGTGAAGAGACGCTATCTTCTCGTAGAACAGTTTGTGGCAAAGAGCGAGGTGGTTAGTCATACCATCGACAATGTTGATGTTGTCACCATAACGAGTGATGAGAAGGTGGCCTTCGTCAACTATATTCATGTCTCTAACGGACAGATAAACCAGAGTTTTACGTTTGAATATAAGAAGCGTCTTGACGAGACGGACGAGGAACTTCTGCAACTGGCCATTGTCGAGATGCGCCAGCGATTTGACAGCAAGGCGCGTGAGATAATAGTGCCTTACGAAGTGGGAATGTCGCTTGACGGAGTAGTCTTCACTGTTCCTCAGAGAGGTGACAAGAAGATACTGCTCGAACTGTCGCTGATGAACGGAAAACAGTATCGTTTCGACCGGCTAAAGCAGGCCGAAAAACTTAATCCTGAGCAGAAACAGGTACGTTTGATGAAGGAGTTGCAGGACCTGCTTCACCTGCAGAAAATGCCCTATCATATAGAGTGTTTTGACAACTCTAATATCTCGGGAAGCGATGCTGTTGCAGCCTGCGTAGTTTTCAAGAAACTAAAGCCCTCAAAGCAGGATTATCGCAAGTATAATATCAAAACTGTAGAGGGTCCTGACGATTATGCCTCGATGCACGAGGTGGTCTATCGGCGCTACCGCCGTCTGCTGGAAGAGCAGCAGCCCCTGCCCGACCTCATCGTGGCAGACGGAGGACGTGGGCAGATGGAGGTAATACGCAAGGCTGTCCAGGACGAACTGCATCTTGATATCCCCATAGCGGGACTGTCCAAGGACAACAGGCATCGCACCAACGAACTGCTCTACGGATTTCCTCCAAGGGTGATAGGAATGAAGACAGAAAGCGAACTCTTCCGTGCTCTCACTCATCTGCAGGACGAGGTGCATCGTTTTGCCATCACGTTTCACCGCGATAAGCGTTCTAAACATCAGATACACAGCGAATTGGACAATATTAAAGGCATCGGGCCTGCTTCGCGCGACGCCATGCTTAAAGCCTTTAAGAGCGTTAGCCGTCTGAAAGATGCTGATACTGAGCAACTTGCGGCAGTAATAGGTGCAGCGAAAGCCAAAACAGTATATAGTCATTTCCACAGCCAAAAAAGCGAATAAAAAAATTTGTCGGTTTCCCAATTCTAACTATCTTTGTAGCATGAGACTTGTCATACAGCGCGTCAGCAGTGCATCAGTCACCATAGGAGGAGAGTTGCGCAGCAGTATTGCCGGCGGACTGCTCGTTCTTATCGGTGTATGCGAAGAGGATACTGCAGACGATGTGGAATGGCTGGCAAACAAGGTGGCCAATCTCAGGATTTTCGACGATGAAAACGGAGTTATGAACCGCTCTGTTATTGATGTCGACGGAGAGGCTCTTGTAGTGAGCCAGTTTACGCTTTATGCCAGTTACAAGAAAGGCAACCGGCCGAGTTGGCTGCGTGCTGCCCGCCATGAACACTCCATTCCGCTTTACGAACTCTTCTGCAGCAGGCTTGGAGAAGTCATTGGGAAACCCATAGGGTGCGGTGAATTCGGTGCCGATATGCAGGTCAGTCTGCTCAACGACGGTCCGGTAACGATATGCATGGACAGCAGAAACAGAGAATAGGAATACACCTATATTATAATTGACAACTACAAAAAAAAACTATACTATTATGACAAGCAAAACCCCTACCCCACGCCCGTTAGAAGGCGGCGAAGACAAGTATCAGCAGGTGCTCGGACAGTATGATTTCAACATCTCCGACGATGCTGTGCGCGAAGCAGTGAGAAAGATCATAGCAGAAAAAGTGCCCGAGAACGACACGCTGCAGGTGAAGAAATTCCTTATGGGAAGCGTGGAGTTGACCACTCTTAAGACCACCGACTCTGAAGAGAGCGTCCTCGCCTTTACAGAGCGTGTAAACGACTTCGACGAGCAGTATCCTGAACTGCCCCATGTAGCCACTATCTGTGTCTATCCGTGTTTTGCCAAGACGGTGAGCGAGACTCTTGAGGTTGATGGCGTCGAGATAGCCTGCGTAAGCGGCAGTTTCCCCTCGTCGCAGGCACTTATAGAGGTGAAGGTTGCCGAGACTGCGCTTGCCGTGAAGGACGGTGCCACAGAGATAGACATTGTTATGTCGGTAGGTAAATTCCTTTCCGGAGACTACGAGACCGTGGCCGATGAAATCTCTGAACTTAAGGCTGCATGCGGTGACAAGAAGATGAAGGTAATACTTGAGACGGGGTGTCTGAAGACAGCGCAGAACATCAAGCGCGCCTCTGTCCTCGCCATGTATGCCGGTGCCGACTATATAAAGACATCTACAGGAAAACTCGAGCCTGCTGCCACGCCAGAGGCTGCCTACGTGATGTGTCAGGCCATAAAGGAATACTACGAGAAGACGGGAATACAGATTGGTTTCAAGCCTGCCGGCGGACTCAACACGGTGATGGATGCCGTGATAATGTACACTATAGTAAAGGAAGTGCTGGGCGAAAAGTGGCTTACCAACCAGTGGTTCAGAATGGGAACAAGCCGTCTGGCCAATCTACTGCTTAGCGAGGTAGTAGGCCATGAGACAAAGTTCTTCTAAGCGGAAAAACAATTAGAGATTACGCTGGATGACGTAGTCTACATAGGCTGTCAGTGCTCTGCTGACAGCCTCTTCTTTTACATTCTTGCGAATAAAGTCCATGCAGAGTTGGCTGAATTCCTCCATGCGCTTCTTGGCGTATTCTATGCCGCCCTGCTGCTTGGTGAATTCTACTAAAACGGCTATTTCATCGGTGTTTATCGTGCCTGCTTTCACCTTGCGTGCCAAGGTGTGCATCGACTCGAAGTAGGTATTGTTCAGAGCGTAGATAACGGGCAGTGTGAGTTTGCCCTCCGTCATGTCGTTGCCTGTCGGCTTGCCTATGTCGTGGGAGTCGTAGTAGTCGAAGATGTCGTCGCGTATCTGGAATATGATGCCAAGATTTCTGCCGAAAATGGCAGCCTCTCTTACCTCTTCTTCTGTGGCGTTTGCCGACATCGCCCCTATTGCCGCACATGCTTCGAAGAGTGCTGCTGTCTTCTGCTGTATTACCTGGAAATAAATTTCTTCGGAGAATTTCTGGTTTTGGATGTTTGACAGTTGCAGTATCTCGCCGGCTGCAAGCGTACGGCCCAGTTCTGCAAGATATTCCACTATCTTCTTGTTGCCAGTCTGTGCTACGTTGAGGAGTGCGGTTGACAGGATGTAGTCGCCTACAAGTACCGCTACCTTGTTGTCGTAGGTAGCATTGAGCGATGCCTGTCCGCGCCTTTCGGCACTCTCGTCTACCACGTCGTCGTGCACCAGTGATGCCGTGTGCAGCAGTTCCAGTCCGACGGCAGAATGTTGTGTCACGCTGGATATCTTGCCGTAGTTGCGCGCCATGAGCAATATCAGCATTGGGCGCATGCGCTTTCCACCGCGCTGGCGAATGTGGCTCAATGCAGCGCTAAGCATGCCGTCGTTGTGGGAGAGGGCATGGCTGAAAAGGTCGATGAATTGGGATAGTTCTGCCTCAATAGGCGACTTTATAATGTTCAGATAATCCATATTATGACTCTATTTTTCCACAAAAGTAATAATTAAATTTGATGAAATGCGTTTTTTTAGTAATTTTACGCGAAAATTTTGAATGTTTCTATGGATAAATTGTTCCTTATTGACGCCTATGCGCTCATCTACCGGTCATATTATGCCTTCATAAAAAATCCTCGTATCAATTCCAGCGGTCTCAACACTTCGGCAATAATGGGTTTTGTCAATACACTGCACGAAGTGCTTACAAAGGAGAAGCCAACCCACATTGGCGTGGCCTTCGACCCACACGGACCGACGTTCCGCTCCGAGGCCTACCCTGCCTACAAGGCACAGCGTGAGGCTACGCCAGAAGATATACGCATTTCTGTACCTATTATAAAGGAATTGTTGCAGGCGTGGAATATTGCCACTATCCAGGTTGACGGTTTCGAGGCCGACGACGTTATAGGCACTCTGGCAACACAGGCAGGCCGCAACGGAACGCCAACTTACATGCTCACGCCCGACAAAGACTATGGCCAACTTGTCAGCGACAATGTTTTTATCTACAGGCCGCGCCATGGCGGTGGCTATGAGACCATGGGGCCTGCCGAAGTAGTTCAGAAATACTCCATTCCATCGCCCCAACACGTTATTGACCTTCTTGCGCTGATGGGCGACTCTGCCGACAACTTCCCTGGCTGTCCCGGTGTTGGCGAAAAGACAGCCGTAAAACTCATCAACGAATTCGGGACGGTGGAACAACTGCTTGAGCGAACGGCAGAAATCAAGGGAGCACTTCGCAGCAAAATTGAAGAACATGTTGACGACATCAGGATGTCAAAATTTCTTGCTACAATAAAAACCGACGTACCTGTCAGCCTTGACATGCAGCAGTTGAGCCTTAAGGAACCAAACGAGGAAGAACTTGGTAAACTTTTGGAAAAACTTGAGTTTAAGTCGCTCGCAAGCAAAATACTTAAAAAAACTGAAAAAACAAAAAAACCAGTTAACCAACAACTCGATTTCTTTGCAGAATTTGCGCCCGAGAGTACGGAAGACTCAAAATTTTTGAGTTATGAAGGCTTAAAATCAACATCTCATAACTATCAACTCATTGAAAATGAGGTGGAAATGAAAAAAATTTGCGATTTTTTCCTGTCAAGAAAAATTGTCAGTTTAGATACAGAGACCACAAGTACATCGCCGATTGACGCAGAACTTGTAGGAATGTCATTCTCTGCAGAAGCCCACACCGCGTATTATGTTCCCACCCCACCCGACCGTTCTGCTGCGCAGCGCATAGTCAACATTTTCAAGCCGCTCTTTGAAAATCCGGAAATAGTGAAAGTTGGCCAAAATCTGAAATACGATCTTCAGGTGCTTGCCAATTATGACGTACAACTATGCGGTCCCATGTGGGACACCATGATAGCCCACTATCTCATTCAACCAGAATTGCGTCACAACATGGACTACATGGCAGAGGTATATCTCAACTACAAGACGGTGCACATCGAAGAACTTATAGGCGAGCGTGGAAAAAATCAGCGCAGCATGCGCGACCTCTCGCCAGCCGATGTCTACGAATACGCTTGTGAGGATGCCGACATCACACTGCAACTAAAGGAAAAACTTGAACCAGAACTGAAACGGCTCGACTGCGAAAAACTTTTCTACGAGATAGAGATGCCGCTCATGCCAGTGCTTGCCGACATGGAGCGCACAGGTGTGCGTATCGACACCGACTCGCTTGCCGACACGTCGCGACAACTGACACAACGCATGCTTGAGATAGAGCAGAAAATCTATGTGCTGGCCGGAGAGCACTTCAACATTGCATCGCCGAAACAGGTGGGCGATATCCTTTTCTCAAAGATGAAAATAGTTGAAAAGGCGAAGAAGACAAAGACAGGACAGTATGTCACCAGCGAGGAGGTTTTACAGCAACTGCGCTCCAAGCACGAAATAGTGTCACTCATTCTCGACCATCGCGCGCTGAAGAAACTTCTCGGAACGTATGTTGATACGCTTCCCAGCCTTATCAACAGTAGGACAGGCCATATCCACACGTCGTTCAATCAGACGGTGACAGCCACCGGACGACTGTCGAGCAGCGACCCTAATCTGCAGAACATTCCCGTACGCGGCGAGGACGGCAAGGAGATACGCCGTGCCTTTGTCCCAGAGCCTGGATGTCTTTTCTTCTCGGCCGACTACAGTCAGATAGAACTTCGTGTCATGGCTCATCTCTCTGGTGACGAGAATATGATAGGTGTTTTCAAGGATGGGAAAGACCTTCATGCCGCAACTGCAGCCAATATATATCATAAGGACATCAGTGAGGTGACGCGCGACGAGCGCAGCAAGTCGAAGCGCGCCAACTTTGGTATTATCTACGGCATCACGATGTGGGGGCTCGCCGACCGCCTTAATATCTCGCGCGACGAGGCTCGCCAACTTATCGATGGATATTTCAATACCTTTCCCAAGGTGCAGCAGTACATGGAACAGGCCAAGGAGCAGGCGCGCCAGCAGGGCTACGTCACTACCCTCTTCGGTCGTCGCCGTTATCTGCCCGACATCAACTCTGCAAATGCCACGGTGCGTGGTTTTGCCGAGCGAAATGCCATCAATGCCCCTATCCAAGGCACTGCTGCCGACATCATAAAAGTGGCGATGATTCGTATTTTCAACCGTTTTCGCGAAGAAGGGCTTCGCTCGAAGATGATATTACAAGTTCACGACGAACTAAACTTTTCCGTATTGCCCGAGGAGCGTGAGCGTGTAGAGCAGATAGTGCTCGGCGAGATGCAGCAGGCCATCACGCTCAGCGTGCCGCTCATTGCCGATAGCGGATGGGGCGACAACTGGCTTGAAGCCCACTAAATATTGACACAGATGAAGTACCAATTATTTTTTCCGCGCGCGCGAATATTCTCTGCGCTCATGCTGGCAGCAATGCTGACGCTGCAGTCGTGCGACTATTTCGACGTCCATCCGTATGATGTCAATATAGACGGCTCTGACCATATCAATTTCGCAAATATCATGCGCATAAAGGCAGCCTGTGCTCATCGCGACACCCTGCGCATAGCGCTGATAAGCGACACCCATCTGTGGCTTTCCGATGCGCGCGATGAGGTGAACGACATCAATCGTCGCAGCGACATCAACTTTGTTGTACATCTTGGCGACCTCACCGACACAGGCACCATAAAAGAGTATAAGTGGACGCGCGACATTCTGCAGAATCTCCATGCTCCATACGTGGCGCTCATAGGCAATCACGACTTTCTCGGCACAGGCGACGAGACCTACATCCACATCTACGGACCTATGGATTTCGCTTTTATTGCAGGCCGCGTAAAGTTTATCTGCCTCAACACCAACGCCACAGAATATGACTACGTTGCCGCCGTGCCCAATTTTGATTTCATGGAACAGGAGTTCACTCGCAACACCCTGCTTTTCGACCGCTCTGTGGTAATAATGCACGCCCCACCCTACAGCGACCAGTTCAACAATAATGTATGCAAAGCCTTCCGCCGATACCTCGACTTCTGTCCTGGGCTGATGTGCTGTGTCTATGGCCATAACCACAAGGACAAGGTTGAGGCTATCTACGACGACGATTTGCTTTTCTACGGCATTGACTGCGCCATGCACCGCAACTATCGTATAATGACCATAACCCCTGACGGCTATGAAATGGAACAGATTTTTTATTAGCGCTATGCTGCTGATAGTTGCTGCCAGTGCCATGGCCGGCGACAGCATTTATACGTCGCAGATAGAAGAGAGCCGCTACGACAAGCGCGTCCACCGCTATCGCAAGGACTGGGCATCGCTCATTCCTACGCAGTTTGTCGTCCAGAATGCCGGCAACATGGGTTTATTCTCTGTAGGCATAGGCTGGGATTACGGCAAGCGGCGCCAGTGGGAGACAGATTTGCTTTTCGGCCACATTCCGCGCCACGACAGCAACCGCGGTAAACTCACAATTACGCTCAAGGAAAATCTTATTCCGTGGAGCATCTCACTCACCGATGAGGCCAGCATAGAGCCCTTTACTGCCAGCATCTATCTCAATACCGTCTATGGCCATGAGTTCTGGCGTAGCCAGCCGAGCCGATACCCCAGCAACTATTATCAGTACATGTCTACAAAGTTTCGGTGGAACATAGCCTTTGGCCAGCGCCTTACGTTTCAGATACCAAAGAACCGCCGCAAGCACGCCAAGAGCGTTACCTTTTTATATGAGATTAGCACCTGCGACCTCTATATCCGTGCCAAGTTCCAGGACAGCAGCGTGTCGCTGAAAGACATTATCGGCCTGTCGCTCGGTGTTAAACTACAAATGCTGTAGGGTAGGAGAGGCTAATATTCAAACGACGAGCCGCCAAGAAATTCGCGCAACAGCGAAGTGGGAGGTATCTGTGTTTCGGGAATTGGCCGTATGTAGGCCAGGAATTTCCTCAGACGATAGGCCTCGGCAAATTCCTCACAACATTCTGGCACTTGCTCGAGCAGCGGTTCGGCCTGGCTCTTTATCACAGCCAGTTCAAAGAGCATTGCGGTGTTGAACATGCAGTCGGCATTTTCCTGATATGGGAAAATCCATCTGTTTTCTCCTGCGCGCACCGATGGCCATCGGCGTATCGTCTCCTGTGCGCTGACACCCCTGTATTTGTGGTCGCGTATGATACGGCGCAACAGACGGTTGTCTGTAGTGGGAATATAGTTGTGATTATCAAGCAGTATGGTTGTCAGCGCTGAGGCGTAGACGCGGAAAATCTGGTTCTGTGGTATTTGTGCCGTAAGTTCCGGGTTCAGCGCGTGTATTCCTTCCACTACAAGGATTTCATTTCCCGTCAGTCGCAGTTTTCGTCCGCTCGTCTCGCTGCGTCCCTGTTGGAAATTGTATCGTGGCAACTGTACCTCCTCGCCGCGGAACAGCGCATTCATCTGTTCGTTCAGCAGCGGAATGTTCAGCGCGTGTAGATGTTCAAAGTCATAGTCGCCGCTGCTGTCGCGTGGTGTGTTGTCGCGGTCCACAAAATAGTCGTCAAGCGAAATCCCCACGGGTTTCAGTCCATTTACCGCCAACTGTACCGACAGGCGCTTGCATGTAGTCGTCTTTCCTGAACTCGAAGGGCCTGCTATGAGCACCATTCTTATGTCCTTGCGCCGTGCTATGTCGTCGGCTATCTGTGCTATCTTTTTCTCTTGCAGTGCCTCGCTCAGTTGTATCAGTTTGTTGCTGTCGCCGTGGGCGATGGCTTCGTTCAGGTCGCCCACAGTGCGTAGACCCAGAATGTCCTGCCAGCGGTGGTGCTCGGTAAAGATGTCAAACATCTTGTCCTGGCGTATCAGTTCTCCAAGCCTTGACGGATCAGAGGCTGAAGGGATGCGCAGCAGTATTCCGTCAAAGTATTCTTCAAGTCCGAAGAGGTGTATCTGTGAGGTGTTGGTGAGCAGAGTGCCATAGAAGTAGTCTTTGTAGCCGTCGATATCGTAGTAGGTAGTGTATAGTCTGCCAGAGCCTTCCAGCAGTTTCACTTTTGAGAGTGATGCCGACTTGCGGAACATTTCTATGGCTTCTTCCGTTGTCGTCTCATGTCGGTGTATCGGCAGGGCCTCGTCTATTATCTGCTGCATGCGCTCCCTGAGCAGCGGTATGGCCTTTGCTGCTCCACCTTTCGGGCTTGGTGTCACTTCCACAAAATATCCGTTGCTGACGGGTATGCCTATCGTCACCTTGCACCCTGTCCACAGTTCGTGTGCAGCCTTGCAGAGTATGAAGAATAGCGTTCTGGTGTAGGCTCTCATGCCGCTTGGTGATGATAGCGACAGAAATTCCATGGTCTTCTGCTTGTATACCCTGTAGTGCATGCCCTCTACCTTGTTGTTTACGCGTGCGCTGACGGGGCCGAATTCCATTTTCAGGTCGGTCATCCTGTAAATTTCGTCCAGTGTGGTGCCAATGGGCACATTTATTTTGGTGCCTGTGTTGCGGCATAAAATGTCTACGGTTTGCGTCATGTTGTGTATAATTTCACGGTTTTTAAATAAGTATCGCAAAGTTATGAATAAATTAACAAATCTTTTGCTAATTCGGAAAAAATAAATAATTTTGCGCATTGTAACACTCATTATCATTTTTTTAATTGAGCATGTTAATCGCATTTAAGTTGTTAGGCTCGCTGGCTTTACTTATGTTTGGTATGAAGTCGATGAGCCACCCCCGGTTTTTGACCGAAAGCGGATGCAAAGGTAAGAACTTTTTCCACAATGCCAAAACTTTTCGCAAAAAAAATGCCGGAAAACATGAAAATTTTTCTCCTCTTGACAAAGGTCAACCCGAAACGGGGACTACAACACCTATTATATATTATACGCGCGCGCGAGAAACCGGTGAACATTCTTTGACCAAGGTCAAAGCGGCGAAGCCGAGCGGAACATTGAACATTATTAACTGCAAGCGCACGAAAGAAAAAGCAGCAGTGAGAAAAATAAAAGCAGTGCTGGCGAAAATTAAAACAGTGCTGACGAAAATTAAAACAGTGCTGGCAAAAATTAAAGCAGTAGTGAGAAAAATAAAAGCAGTGCTGGCAAAAATTAAAACGGCGGTGCTATAATTTAAGAGGTCTTATTAAAAAAAGTTAAATGCGCGATACCAATTCATGCTGTATAATTTTTTTAACTACTTTTGCGATTGACTTTCGCGATTTGTTGTCAAATTATCAAAGCAGCACTTGTTTTCGAGACATTTAGTCAACAAGTATCCACGCCGAGCCGAGTGAGGCCGTACTGCCGCCACAAGGTGGGCATTGGGTGGGAAGTGCGGGAGTCACTACATTATGTAGAAAGGCGTTTACTCAACGCTTCATCGCTACAATCCAAACTTCGAACACTTGGAATCCACGTAGCAGGTGTTGCAATAGTAGATGTCCTCGGGATGTGTTTATACGCATCCCCTTTGGATATGACGGGTGCTTTCGTGTTATCCTGAAATCTCTTGAGGGGTACTATATACATGTTCGGCGTGGGCTTCGAAGTTGCTTATCTAAACGTGGAGGCAAGTTCGAAGGCCTGGATTGTGAGATAAGTAGCGAGTACGGATCTCACGCTTTTTTTATTTATGTAGCATTCCGTTATTATTAACTTTCTTGCAGGAGGTCGCAAGAGCAGAGGACTGTTGTTCTGCCGGGGGAAATGCATAGAGACCTGCTAGTATGGAAGACGTAAGTCCATGTTGTTCCGTTTTAATGGAACAGCAATGGGCTCTGTTTGCATGCAAGGTTACGAAAGAAAATAAAAAAAGAGTGCCATGTCAGGAAGTGTTTATTTTAAGTCAGGGCAAGCCTTGGTGAAGAGTAAAGTTCCCACATCTAATGCGTGGCATAATGATGAATAACAACATAAAGAACTGGCTAATTCTGGGAACTGTATGCCAAAAAACTTACAATTATGAAAATCAAGTTTTTATTGATGGCAGCATTTGTTCTGCCTTGCGCGATGTTCACGGCATGCGGTGGTGGTGATGACGACGACCCGTTAAAGATTGATGTTGACAGTCCGTCAAAGCCTATCACCACTAATATCGATGCTGAGAAATACATTGATGCATCATATTCTCCTACGGAGTCGGAAATTCAGAAGGTTTGGACTGGAGAATATGAGGGTTGGGACAACAATCAACAGAAGAACACTAAAATCAAGCGCCTGCTCACTCTCAATCCTAACAGGACATATACCAATATTATTCAAGGAGTTTTGGTAGAATCAGGCAAATCTGAATATGTAGATTTTGAGAAAGAGGCCGGAACATATTCATACAGCACGCGTACAAACACCATTACTTACTCTGTGTCCACAGACTCTATCTTGGACTATGGCAATCAGAAGTTTAACGGTTATCGTGGCAAGAAGTTCTATGACCACACTGAGGGCAATTACACCGAGAAAGTTCAATTCTCTACGATGAAAGATAATCAGCGCAGTTGGATAACCCGTGACACATATCTTCAGTCACTCACCGACAAAACACTAAACATAGCATTTATGATGTATATCAAGGTGGATAAGCAGGACAGGAAATGACATATAATCATAATTCTTTTCTTGAAATGCTCTATCAAGAGAATTACCCGGACGAGGTGCTCAGAGATGCTCTTCTTGCCCGCGGTGAGGCTCAAGAATTGCTGTTTGCCCTGGCTCAGGAAAGGAGGTTGAAATTCTTTCCTGAGAACAGGGCACAGGTTCGCAGCGTGATAGAGATTTCAAATGTCTGTCGCCAGAAGTGCAACTATTGTGCTATAGGCGGGAAAGACCAGTCGCTCAACTACACACTAAGTGCCAATGTGATGGTGGCCCTTATGAATCATTTGACAGAGCAAGGGCGTCAGACAATTCTTCTTCAGTCTGGTGAAAACATAAACGAGGAGTTTATATCAGAGGTCGTTGATGCGGTAGGTAGGATAAAGAGAGAACACCCTGATTTACGCATTATTCTCTGTTGCGGTAACTTGTCTCGTGAGCAGTATCGCGAACTGCGTCGTGCCGGTGCTCAAGACTATATTCTGAAATTTGAAGCCTCCAATCCCGTTTTGTTTGCACGTTGTAAGCCTAACGATACTTTAGATAATCGCCTTCACTGCATAGAAATGCTTCACGAGGAAGGTTTCCGAATAGGTTCTGGAAATATTGTAGGACTCCCTGGACAGAATGTTGACGACCTGGTTTCCGACCTGCAACTGGCACATAAGTTGCCCCTTAGCATGAACAGCACCACCATCTTTGTTCCAGCAGAAAACACGCCCTATGCCAACGAACCGGCAGGCGATCCGCACCTCACACTTAATATGATGGCTTTGCTACGCATTATGAATCCACATCGTTTGATGCCTACTACCAGTTCGTTAGAGAAGATGATTCCCGACGGACAATACCTTGGTCTCTTAGCAGGAGCCAATACCGTAACTATCCACGATGGCACGCCGCCTGAATTGGAGAAGCATTTTCCCATCTATTCTGCCAAGCGCATCCGTCCTCAGATAGACCACTTCCGTGATATTCTGACCAGGGCGAATATGAACACAGACAATATCATGTAAAAACAAAAATATACAGAAGTGAGATAATATGGCACGCGACTATATTTCATTATCTACTCCTCGTTGGGAGGAGTTTCAAGAGTTCCAGCGACTGGGGCTTATTCCTATGCATGGCGACTTTTCTCCAGCCGGTGTACATTATCCTCCCATCACTAACTATCCACCTTTACCGCCAGAAGAGATATACCGCGACTTCCACGAAATCGTGCCCGGAGAGTTTGATGTATATGTACACATCCCCTTTTGCCATCGCCGTTGTCTGTTCTGCCATTATCCTTCACATTATCATTGTGGTGACGATGAAAAAAACATCTATCTTGACCATCTGGAGAAAGAGATGCAAAACTGGCTTGCTTTCCGAGGCATGAACCAGATAAAGAGTCGTACCATATTGATGGGAGGTGGTACTCCCACAGATTTAAATCCAAAGCAGTTAGAACGTTTTCTAACTTTCTTTACAAAATATGTTGACATCAGTAAATGTCCCCAATTCAACTGGGATGTTGACCCCTCAACATTGGTAGGAGAAGAAGGGCTGGAACGTCTGCGCATCATAAAGGACTTTAAGGGCGACCGCCTTACAATAGGTATTCAGTCGCTCAACGATGATGTGTTGAAAAAGATGAACCGCTCTCACGATGCTGCCACAGCCAAGGAGTCGATAGAAAACAGTCTGAAAATGGGCTTTAAGGTGAATATCGAATTCATCTTCGGCCATCCTGGTGAGACACTTCAGAACTGGATTGACGTTTTGGAGGAGGCTTGCACATTGGGCACAGACGAGATACAACTCTATCGTCTGAAGATAGAGCCCTACGGCGACCAAGAAGGCACAATAAAGAAATTCTCGGGCTATCATCCCGATGAACTAATCTCCGTTGAAGATACCATTCGCATGAAAGAGATGAGCGTATTGATACTTGAAGACCACGACTACCATGAGAACCTGCGCCGCGTGTTCACCAAGAAGAAGAACGACATATCGCTGTATGCATACAATCAGTGCTGCCGTTTGAGGGATGAGGTAGGTTTCGGTCTTTCTGCCTTCAGTAGCCTGAATGACCGCTTTATGATTAACACCCCCGACTTTAAAGAGTATTACCGTAGGACGGATGCCGGTATGATAGCCGCCAACCGTTGTCTGCGTCGCAATGCCGACCAGCAGATGCGCTGGAGCATCATACTGCCCTTGAAGAATTACTTCATCGACAAAAAACTGTTTCGTGAGCGTAACAATGGCGTTGCCCTTGAGACGGTGTTCCAGCCCCAGTTTGCATTGCTCAAGGAATACGGCTTAGCCGTAGAAGACAACAAGAAAGTCCAATTAACTGAGAGAGGTGCCTTTTATTCCGACGAACTTGTACATCTGTTCTATGAGCCACAGCACCAGTCGTTCCCCATTACCGACTTCATGGAGGGCCGGCTCAATCCATATAACCAATAATTGTCTCATCGTTTCAAACAAACACATGATTTCACGTTCATTCATATTGTTATTAATGATAGTTAGTTTTTCTTTCATAAACTGCTTACCTATGAAGGCGCAATATGAAATTCTCTTAAAAGATGCTTCATCGCTGGTGCGTGTGGGTATGAACCCACACCCCATCGATGACAACGACACCATCGTGGCCTACACCCTGATGAGCGCCATCGACCATGAAGAGCCAGATTCTATCAGATATGTCCGGGATATCTATCAACAAAAAGCAGATAATGACCTTATGAAGGAAAAATCATGGGGTGCTCTTTCCTATATTCTCAATCGAATGATGCAAGAACGTGAGGGGAATACTGTGGAACATAAAGATATTCTTACCGAAGACCTTTATCATTATTTCACCGCTGACGGATGCAAGGAACTGAAGAACTATCTTGTATTAAAATATGAGTTGAACAACTATCATCCTCGCTCAGTAAAAGAGTATATCGCGCAACGTACATACTACGAAGACCTGCTCATGTTCAACGATCCAACCCGCGGCAACTGGGATAAGACCGATGCCGTGATGTCTGCCATGCCCATAAAGAAAGGATGTAAAGTCGTTGATATGGGTTGTGGCTTCGGATACAACACGCTTCGGCTACTCAACCTCGTAGGAGAGACGGGCTTTGTCTATGCCACCGACACAGAGCGGCCATATGCAGAATATGTTGGAAATATCATGGCCAAGAATGGTTACAAGAACTTGAAGGCCATTCACTCACAAAGTAATAATTTGGGAGTCGATGATCAAGTGGACTGCATTCTGATGAGTTCCCTATACCATATTATATATACATGGTCGCGTGAAGACGAGCGGAAAGCGATGCTCACCTCTATTAAAGAGCATTTGAAGCCATACGGCTATATTGTCATTGTAGACAATCTGAACCGCCATGGCGAAGAGTTAAACAACTGTCACGTAGACCCACGACTCATACAGGCACAGTTAGGCTACTGGGGATTCAAGACCATCGCACTGAAGTACCTGAGTGAGCAGCGCTATATGCTTATCCTACAGCAAAACAACAATTACACACCATCGGCCAAAGTCAAAGCAAAGAAAGGACATAAAGTGCTGAACGTCAAAAATCAGAAGTCGGTGGTACATATTGGCAGTCTTGACTCCTACGACATAACTGACAGGGGCATTGACGCTGCCAACTATGTATACGACTTCATGGGCGGCGGTGACCGATCCCTTGCAGAAATTGCTATCAAGAAATACGAAGAAATTATTCCTACCGAGAACTTCGGAGGAGAATATTCTGCATTGCAATGGCTCTGTGAGGCCAAGATTGCGTCGGAGGCAGAACGGGAGGAGATGCTGAAAGACCCGTTGAACAATAGTTTCTATCACTACTTGACGGATGACGGTTGCCGTGTGCTACGCTACTACCTGTTGCACAAATACAAGTTGGGCAACGACTCCATCCGTATGCTCTCCGACTCACTATTGGAGAAAACGGGAGAGGTCGGTCGTACGCACCGTTCATACCTTGAAGATTACATCTTGGCTTTAAATCCGAAACGCCCTTCATGGGAGAATACTCCTGTTATCTTGAGCCATCTGGGCAATCTCCAAGGCAAAACGATTGCAGACATAGGTTCCGGTTCAGGCTTCTTCACCTACAGGTTCTCCAATTTGGTGGGTAACAGTGGCAAAGTGTATGCTTTAGAATTGAAAGACGAGCATATTGACCGTCTGACATCTTTCCTCAGCGAAGCCAAAATAAAGAACGTAGATATTATCAAGGGTAAAGAAGAAGTCCTGGAACTCCCCAAGCAAGTTGACATGATGTTCATGTGTTCCCTTTACCATATCATGTATGGAGTTGTCTCCGACAGCGCCCGTGACACCTACCTTAAATCGCTCGTAAAATGTTTGAAACCAAATGGAGAGTTGGTCATTGTCGACAATGGTCCGGTCAATGACGATACTCTTCCTTACCATGGCCCTTATATATCACGTGAGTTGATAGAATACCAGTTGTCGTTCTATGGTTTCGAACTGACAGACTTTGTTCAGGTGATACCACAAAGATACATGCTGAAATTCAAGTTAAACTCCAAACACTAAATCATATTGGCCATGGCAGAATGGATAGGTATTATAGCAGCATTAGGGTCGGCAGCATCTTGGGCATTTGCCACTGTCGTCTTCGACCGTCTTGGGAAAGTCATCCCTGCCGCAGGCATGACCTTCTTCAAAGGATTGTTCAGCATAGTTCTGATGCTAATACTCATATTCTGTACTGGAGGTTTCGATTCGCTAAGCCTGCATGATTTCTTTTTCTTGGCTTTAAGTGGAATTATCGGAATATCAATTGGCGACACGCTATTCTTCCGTTCTCTACAGGACTTAGGAGCAAAGGTACAGGTGCTGTATTTCATGCTTGGACAGGTCGTAACCATGCTGCTTTCGTTCCTGCTGTTGGGAGAACTGCTGACCGTCAGAGAGTATATTGGAGCCACTGTTCTGCTCTGCGGCATCATCATTGTTACCATTGGGAAGCAGGAAGATCACCCTAATAAACTTCGTGGCATCTTTGGAGGCTTCGCCTCTATTCTCTGCTTCTCAATATCGTCTATTTTGGTAAAGGTGTCAATTGCTGATGTCGGCGTACCTACCGCAACATTCTGGCGTATGCTGTTCAGCACAATGTCAGTCATGTTTATCGGATTCACATCCAAACGCATTGTCACTTGGTACACTCCTCTCAGACAGGTTAGGACTCTGCTGCTCTTCCTGCTGAATGTTGTGGTTATCACCTACGGCGGTTTTCTGCTTTCCATGCTGGCCATAAAACATATCACCGTGTCGCTCGCCTCTGTGCTTAGTGCCACAGAGCCCGTATTTGTACTGCTCCTTGCTTTCATTATTAACAAGGAACGAGTCACTAAACGCGAATTGGTGGGAGCAGCCATCACCATTTCCGGACTACTTGTAATTATTCTAAATGAATAACAAGCCATGAAAAGATATTTACATACTGTACTGGCTGTGGCCTGTATGCTGATATGTGTGCAGAATGTCCACGCACAGCACTGCCAAGTCAGCGGTGTCGTGACCGACAAGGAGAGCCACGCACCCATAGTCAATGCCAGTATTGTATATTTGCTTGATGGGAAAAAATCTGTGTATACAACAAACGCGAAAGGACAATTCTCGTTCAGCCTTCCTCAAGGGAGGAATATCACCATCAAGTTGACCCACATAGGATATAAACCCATTTCAAAACTCGTTGTTGCTAATAAAAAGCAAATATCACTCAAACTAGAACTTACTTCGGAGTCGTCGATGCTTGAAGAGATTGTCATTAAGCGCAAGATACCTCTTGCCACCATGCGTGGCGATACCACCGTCTACAAGGCAGACGACTATAAAGTGAATACCGATGCAACGGCATACGACCTTATCTCGCAGAAACTTCCCGGTGTCGGCTTGAAGGATGGAAAACTGGAAGCACACGGAGAGCAAGTCAAGGTTGTCGAGATTGACGGACGTGAGTACTTCAAGGACGATATTGCGATGGCTTTGAAAAACCTACCGGCAAATATCATCAACGAGATACAGGTGTACGACCAACTATCAGACTATGCTAAACTGACAGGATTTGATGACGGCAACACAAAGAAAGCCATTAATATCACTACTAAACGTGGAACGTCCAAAAGCATGTTTGGCAAAGCCACGGCTGGATATGGAATAGACAATGTATATAAATTATACGGGATGTACAACCTCTTCGACAACGATATTCGCTGGTCGGTATTCACACAGTGGAATAATATCAATGAGCAGAATTTCTCTATGATTGACCTGCTCAGCACCACTGGTACCGCGTCAAGCAGTGCGCCAGGCCAGTCGCCCTACAGCAAGGGCGGAGCAGACAGCGGTTTCCATCCCACCTCATCCGATGACATATCTTCAATGATGGTAGACGTCAGTGATTATGGCGTAACAACATCAAAAGCCATCGGCACCAACTATTCTGATGAATGGGCAGGACAGAAGATGAAATTCTCAGGACACTATCTGTTCAATAGTTCAGATAATTATACCGACTATCACATCTTCGACAAATATTTCGGAGAAACGGCAAGCAACAATCTTCAGGACATGAAGATCAACAACGACAACCTGAACCATCGTTTCAATTCAAAGTACGAATATCAAATAAGCAAAAACGACTATCTGATGCTGCGCCCAGCCATAGCATATCAGAGCAAGCAGGAAATGGCCGAACTGACCGACTGGACTGTGGCAAAGACAGACACGTCATTGCTGCTCAACCAAGACACATATACAGACCAATACGTATTCAGTACGTCGGGAGAAGCAATGTATATACATAAATTTGACTCTTTGGGACGAGCATTGACAGCGGATGCCAGAATCTCTTACATGCACACCCACGAAGACATAAGCATGGAGTTTGCCAATGTGCAGACGTTCGAATCGGCACATCAGAGCACGATGGCAAAAAACACTCAGGAGACATATACGTATATGCTTTCATACATCCATCCTTTCAACAAGAATCATAGGTTGAAATTAGACGCTGGGTGGAATAAGACTTACGGACTGATGCGCCGTAAGACAGAAATGATGGCAAATGGAGCGACAGAATTTTCCGTCGACACCTTATTGAGTGGGTCTACATGGTCGAATTTCGGAGGAATTCTATTGAATGTCTCCTACCTGATGAATTATAAGAAGGCAAGTCTTGTTGCAGGTACGGAATATCAAATGTATGATTTGTACAATGCCAACGACATGTACTATTTCAAACGCAGTTACAAGACTTTCTTCCCATACGCCATCATGCGATATAAGATGAATCGCGGACAGTTGCTTGTCCAATACAAAGCCTCTCACAAATATCCTGGACTGGCACAAGTCCACGATGCTATCAATAACTCAAATGCTGTGATGGCTATCAGGGGAAGCATCAAGTTGGAACCGGCATACCAGCACAATCTGATGGCACGACTGGTACTGCCTATTTCAAAAAACGGCTCTGTCTTTGTGTTTTTCGTAAATATGGAACAAGCCGACAACTACATTGGCTCTCTGCGCTCTCTTGCCAGCGAGAGTTTTCAGGAGGAAGGCGAACGTCGCAACACCGAGATATTGTCATACAAGAACACCGACGGCTACTTCAGTTGGAGTTCCTTACTGGCTTACGGCGTTCCCTGGAAAGCCATAAGTTCAAACATCAACCTTTCGGCAATGGTGAAGTACACAAAAGTACCTGGCTATTGGGACAACAACAAACAATTTACCAACGCATGGAACTGGAGCGGCAATCTCACAGTAGGTAGCAATATAAGCGAGAATGTAGATTTCGTGCTTGATGTCAACGGGAAATACAATAGCAGCAAAAACCTCACCTTTAATGACATGGATATTCATTATTGGTCTCTGTCATACGGCGGACAACTAAACTGGCAATTCCTACCGGCCTTGAAAGCCATTCTGGAATGCGGCCGTACCAACTATTTTGGTTCTGGCACATCACGATTCAATGCCGTAATCAGCAATGCCGCATTGGCATATAAGTTTTTAAAAGGGCGCAAGGGCGAACTTCGTTTCTCAATAAACGACATCTTCAACCAGGACAACAGTTTCTATCAGACGACAACAGAACTTTACAGACGCGAAATGACCACAAACATCTTGGGACGTTATGCCATGCTATCATTTACTTACAACTTAAATACGAACAGATGAGGGTACGTGCTCTTAAATACTTTATAGTTATGCTGCTGTGGCCGGCTCATCAAATGGTGGCCCAAGGTAAGGACTCATTGGCAGCATTCATTGACAAGAATCCGGATGCCGTAGATTATGATGTGATTTACGAAGGCACCAAACTCAATCTTTCTTCCGATACCTGCGACTTGCTTGTAAATCTCTCGGTGGCCCACCCTGCCTTACAGATGCGCTTTCTGATGCAGAGAGTGGCTCTTTATATAGACCCGTCGGGGAAAAGGAAGCCCTACAAAAGATGGCCGGTCCGCAGTTGCGCCACGTTTTGGGAGCCATGACCACCAACCGCTTCACGGGAATGCTTACTGGAATGTTGGTCACGGCCAGCGTACAGTCTTCCACGGCTACTACGGTGATGACCGTATCGTTTGTCAATGCAGGTCTGCTCACTCTTGCACAGGCCATTTCCGTTATTATGGGCGCCAATATCGGTACAACCCTCACGGCGTGGATAATGTCTGCCGGTATGTCGTTCAATGTTACCGACTTGGCTTTCCCTGCATTTTTCGTTGGCATTATTCTCATCTATCAGAAGCGCTATCGCTACATTGGCGACTTCCTGTTCGGACTGGCATTTCTCATCTACGCTCTTGGAGTACTCCGTTCTACAGGGCAGGACATGCATCTTGGTGAAAACCAAGCCGTTCTGGATTTCTTCGCTTCGTTCGACCCCAATTCGTTCGGCACCACGCTTATCTTCCTGCTCCTTGGCGGAATATTGACATTCTGCGTACAGTCGTCGGCAGCCGTCATGGCCATCACCATGATACTCTGTTCAAGCGGTGCGCTGCCTATCTACCAGGGCATAGCGCTGGTGATGGGTGAGAACATAGGCACAACGGTCACGTCAAATCTCGCTGCCATGTCGGCCAACACACAGGCACGCCGTGCAGCCTTTGCCCACATGTTCTTCAACATCTTCGGCGTCATTTGGATATTGTTCGTCTTCCGTCCTTTTGTCGACATGGTGTGCGGATGGGTCGGCTACGATGTCACTATGACAAAGGCAACCGCCGACACAGCCACCTTCCTGGCAAATTCAGCGAAGTTGAGTTTTGTCCTGGCAGCCTTCCATACCTCATTCAACGTAGCCAATACGTTTATACTGATATGGTTTGTGCCGCAGATTGAGCGCTTTGTATGCTGGGTGATAAAGTCGAAGAAGATAGACGAGGAGGAGGATTTCCGCCTGCATTTCATTACAGCAGGATTTATGAAGACCCCGGAACTTTCAGTCCTCGAGGCTCAAAAGGAGATACTGTCGTTCTCGGAGCGTATGCAGCGCATGTTTGGCATGGTGCGCGAATTGCTTACGCTCTCGTCCAGTCATACCGACAAGAAAGACAGTCAGACAGGCGACTTCAACAAACTCTATACCCGCATAGAGAAGTACGAAGGCATAAGCGACAGCATGGAGTTGGAGATTGCCAAATATCTCGACTCCGTCAGCGATGCCCATCTTTCCGACGACACAAAGGCCAAGATACGTGCCATGCTTCGCGAGATAAGCGAACTGGAGAGTATCGGCGATGCGTGCTACAATATGGCTCGCACCATATCGCGCAAATATAACGGCAAGGAAGACCACTTCATTGACAATCAGTATGACCATCTGCACCAGATGATGGAACTCACCAACCAGGCGCTGACGCAGATGAACCGCTTGATGGGCGGGCGCAAGGATTCGTTCGATGTCAATCACACATACAACATCGAGAACGAAATAAACAACTACCGCAACCAGTTGAAGTCGCAGAATATCAACGACATCAACAACCATCAGTACACGTACGCCGTTGGTACTATCTACATGGATCTTATCAACGAGTGCGAGAAGTTGGGCGACTATGTTGTCAACGTAGTTGAAGCACGCATGGGCACACGCCAAAAGGATGCTTGACGCGAAACAGTAATCAAAAAACAATATTCTTATGCAGAAGAAAGTATTATTTATTATGGCCGTGTTGCTCTCCGCAACGTTGACCGCCGTGGCACAAATCACCACCTCCGCCCTGAGCGGTAAGGTTGTCATGCAGGACACAAAGGAAGAGGTGATAGGCGCCACAGTCCAGGCCGTACATGAGCCTTCCGGTACGAAGTATGCTGCCGTAACCAATCTGAATGGCCGCTTTACCATTCAGGGTATGCGCACTGGTGGCCCTTATGTCGTTACCGTGAGTTACATAGGCTACGAGACAAAGACATTTAAGAACATCAGTCTGCAACTTGGTGAGACCTACAATCTCTCAGTATGGCTTTCTGAGAACAGCAACGAACTCACCGAGATAGTTGTTAGCGGCAAGGCGTCGAAGTTTGCTGCAGAGAAGACAGGCGCCACCACCAACATCAACAATCTCACCATTCGCGAGTTGCCTACCATCGACCGCACCATTGGCGACATAGTAAAACTCTCTCCTTACTACGGAGGTTCCAACAGTTTTGCCGGCGGTGACGGACGTTCGAGCAATTTCACGCTCGACGGTGCCAACCTCAACAACAACTTCGGACTTACCTCTGGTCTTCCTGGCGGCGGCAGCCCTGTCTCCGTAGACGCCATAGAGGAAGTGCAGGTGGTTGTTGCCCCATACGATGTGCGCCAGTCTAATTTCATTGGCGGTGGCATCAATGCCGTAACCAAATCCGGTACCAATACGCTGAAGGGTACAGCCTACGTATTCCATACCAATGAGAACATGCACGGCAACCGCGTTGACAACAAGCAACTCGCCGACCCAGGCAAGGAGCGCAAGACAACCTACGGCTTCACTCTTGGCGGTCCTATCGTAAAGGACAAACTTTTCTTCTTCGCTAATTTTGAGTATGCCAAGATTCCTACTATCGTCAACCGCTGGCAGGCATCTGAGGATGGTGTTGCAGTGCCAGGACAGTACATTTCGCGTACCAAGATCAGCGACATGGAGTTAGTGCGCAGCCACCTCATCAGTCGCTACGGCTACGACCCAGGTTCCTATACCGATTTCCCTGCCGACGAGAGCAACACCAAATACCTTGCACGCTTAGACTGGAACATCACCACCAACCACCACTTGGCCGTGCGCTTCAACCACACTGTCAACTCGAGGTGGAATGCTCCTTCGCCGACCTCCAACGACGTTGGCCACAGTTTCACCTATGGTGTGCAGAACCGCAACTCCGCCTACTCCATGATTTTCGCCAATGCGATGTACAACATGAAGAACAAGGTGACTACTGTCTCAGCCGACCTTAACAGCCGTTTCGGCCAGCACATTTCCAACCAGTTGCTTTTCACATATTCCAACATTGATGACGTTCGCGACAGCAATTCCGACCAGTTCCCATTCGTTGAAATACTCGATGCCAACGATGGCGGCCCATACATGACTTTCGGCTACGAACTCTTCACGTGGAAAAACCGCGTACAGAACAAGATCACAACTGTTACCGACAATTTCACATACTATCTCGGCAGCCACAAGATTACTGCCGGTCTCAGTTTTGAGCATCAGATAGCCTTCAATTCCTATATGCGCAATGGTACGGGCTACTACAGTTACAACAACATTAACGACTTCCTCACCGGCGCTGCTCCTGAAGGCGTGGCTCTCACCTGGGGATACAATGGCAACACCGACCCACGTGTTGACGTGTCGTTCAACCAGTTAGGCGGCTATCTGCAGGACGAGTGGGACATAACCAACAAGTTGAAACTCACTGCCGGTATCCGTTTCGACAAGTTGATATTCGACGACAGCGACCTGATGCGCAACAATGCCATTTACGAACTCAACTACGAAGGCCGCCACATCGACACAGGCAAGTGGCCCGACTCAAATGTTCAGATTTCTCCACGCCTGGGCTTCACATGGGATGTATTTGGTGACAAGACGCTCAAGGTACGTGGTGGTTCAGGTCTCTTTGCCGGCCGTATTCCTCTTGTGTTCTTCACCAACATGCCTACCAACTCAGGCATGACCCAGTACCAGTATAACACGAGGAACAAGACAACGGGGAATCTGGCCGTGCTCAACGCACTTGCCGGCGGACTGGTAACTGACGTCAACCTCATGCGCGACATCATTGTTGCCAACGACCCTTCTGCCCAGGCAATCATCACTCCTGACAAAGGCTCTGTTCCAAGTTCTATCGCTGCTGTCGACAGCAAGTTCAAGATGCCGCAGGTGTGGAAGAGCAGCATAGCCGTCGACTATACGCTTCCTGTTTCGTTCCCACTCTCTGTCACTGGTGAGTTCACCTACACGGAGAAGTTGCAGGACATCATGCTCGACGACTATAGCATCAAGAGCGACAACACTCTCTGGCCCCGTATGACGGGAGCCGACAACCGCATCATCTATCCCAGCGACTATCGCGTGAAAGACATAGCCACAGGAAAGAATCTCACATCGGCCTACGTGCTTACCAACACAGAGCGTGGCTATGGCTACACAGCCAATATCACCCTCAACGCCGAGCCTGTCAAGGATTTGCGCCTTATGGCAGCCTATACCCACACCGTGATGAAGGAGGTGAGCGGCATGATAGGTTCCAACGCCAGCAGCGTATGGCAGGGCATGTATACCGTCAACGGTCCTAAGTTTGCCACCATGCAGAACTCCACCTACGTTACTCCCGACCGCGTGATAGCCAACGTAAGTTATCGTTTCGGCAAGGAGCACGTGTCGCTCTTCTATAGCGGCTATTCTCCTACGGGTGGTACTTATTTCTACAGCACTGACGTCAATGGCGACGGACTTGCCTACGATCGTATGTACATCCCACGCGACGACTCTGAAATAGAGTTTGCAAGCAAGGCCGACCGCTATCTCTTCTGGAACTTTGTAGAGCAGGACAAGTATCTCAAGAACCACAAGGGCGAGTATGCCGAGTCTTACGCTGTCCGTGCTCCATGGGTACACCGCTTCGACTTCCGCTGGGCCCACGACTTCGATGTCAAGATAGGCAGCACCAACCACAAGTTGCAGATTTCTGCCGACTTCGACAATATCGGCAACATGTTCAGTTCGCGTTGGGGTGTGGCAAAGATTATGACCAACAGCGCCAATGGTGGTCGTCTGCTCCGCCTCACCAACCTTAACGACGTCAAGAACGGTGCCCGTCCTATCTATGCTATGAACACCAACCCTGATGGCTCGCTCATCACCAAGACCTGGGATTACAACCCGTCATTTAGCCAGTGCTGGAAACTTCAGATTGGTGTGAAGTATTATTTCAACTAATCCACAACACGTACGATGAAAAAACACTTGCTATGGGCAGTCATTCTGTCCATAGCATTTTTATCGCCATTAAGCGCTGCTCCCGACTGGCGTGAGACTTACGTCCAGTGGTATCTGCAGGAACAGGCAGAGCAGGCTGGGGTAGGGGAGACGTCGGCCGACGCCGAGCAGATGTCGGCCGACCTTGAGCAGGCCATGGAACTGCTTGAGCACCTGGCCGAGAGTCCTATTGACATCAACCATGCCGACCGTCAGGAACTCGAGCAGTTGCCCTTTCTCACCGCTGCTCAGGTGGAGCAGATCGTGGAGCATGTCTATCGCTATGGCGGCATGCGCTCTCTTGGCGAACTGCGTCTGCTCCCTGCGCTGACTCCTGACTGCCGCGAACTGCTTGTCCGTTTTGTGTATATCGGCGAGCGCCAGCCCCGGCGCAATAGCCTCCGCCTCGACAGCATAGTCCGCCATGGCCGTCATAGTGTGCTGTTCACAGGGCGCGTGCCATGCTATACCCGTCGCGGCGACGACAACGGCTATGCCGGCTATCCCTATCGCCACTCCCTGCGCTATCAACTCACCTACCGCCAGCGTCTCAGACTTGGCGTCACTGCAGCCCAGGATGCCGGCGAGCCCTTCTTCAGCGGTGTTAATCGCTGGGGCTACGACCATTATTCCTACTATATGCAACTGCGTGGCAGCGGTGTCATGGAAAATCTCTGTCTCGGAATGTACGACGTACAACTGGGCATGGGGCTGCTGGTCAACTCATCTTTCTCCCTTGGCAAGACGGCCATGTTGCAGAACATGGGGCGGGCCTCTAACGCATTGCGTCCACATTCGTCGCGCTCTTCAGCCTCTTACATGCAGGGCATCGCCGCTACCCTGCGATTGTCGCCCAGTTGGCACCTCACGGCTTTTGGTTCCTATCGGCCAGTAGATGCCACGCTAAACAGCGATCAGACTGTGCGCACCCTGCTCAGCAGTGGCTATCATCGCACTACTGCCGAACTGCAGAAGAAGCACAATACCCATATATGGGATGGCGGCCTTAGCGGCGGCTATCGCCGCGGTTCGCTCTATGCCAATGTCAATGCCGTCTTCACGCACCTTGATCGCCAGATTCGTCCCGACAAGCGGCAGTCGTATCGTCGCTATTATCCCGAGGGCAACGACTTCTTCAATGCCAGTCTCGACTATGGCTATGCCACGTGGCGCTTCTCCTTTGCCGGTGAGACAGCCATCAACAAAAGCGGTGCACTTGCTGCCATTCACAGCGCCTCTCTCCAGTTGGGCGAGGGCCTTAGCGCCATGCTCCTCCACCGATATTACAGTCGTCGCTACACCTCTCTCCACGCCAACAGTTTCTCCGAGGGCGGTCATGTGCAGAACGAGCATGGTGTGTATGGCGGCCTCAGTTGGCAGGTCTCGCGCAGCCTTTCGCTCCAGTGGTATGCCGACTATGCCCATTTCCCCTATCTTCGCTATCAGGTCAGCGGCTCCAGCGATGCCTTTGATACTGCACTGAGCGCGCTCTGCAAGTGGGGCGAATGGCGTGTTGACGGACGCTACCGCATGCATATCCGCCAGCGCGACAATGCTGACCATACGCGCATCGTCAATCGCACGGAGCACCGCCTTCGTCTCAGGGCTCGCCGCTCTCTTGGCAGCAGTCTCGGCGTTCAGGCTCAGGCCGACGGCATCCTTGTCAACTATCTTACCACCCATCGCGGCGGCATGTTTACTCTCCAGGGTGACGGCAGTTGCCGCTGGTTTACGGCGGTTGCCCGTATTGGCTATTTCCGTACCGATGACTACGAGAGCCGTATCTATCAGTATGAGCGCGGACTGCAGTATTCCTTCGGCTTTCCCATGTACTATGGTCATGGGCTTCGCTACTCCATTCTGTTGCAGTCTGCTCCGTCACGCCGCATAAAGATAGCGGCCAAGATAGGCACTACTACCTATTTTGACCGCTCCAAAGTCGGCAGTTCGTTGCAACAGGTCGACCATTCGTCGCTTACCGACGTCGACCTTCAGTTGCATTACGTCCTGTAATCACAATAGTTTTTCTATCTCTTTCTCCAGGTCGCTCACCTGCGAAGAGCGGCTCACCAGCGTATTGTTTCTGTCTATCAGGAAGAATTCCGGAAGACTTGCCACGTTGTATAGCGACAGCACTCCGGCGTTCAGTCCGTTCTCGTCGCGCACGCATATCCACGGCAGCGCTTCCGTCTGCTGTTTCCAGAAGTGTTCGTCGGTGTCGAGGCTCACCTGGTATATTTCCAGTCCGCGGCCGTTGTATTTGTTGTACAGTTCGCGCAGCATCAGAATGCGTGCCGGCGATTCCTTCAGGCCAAACAGGTGGAAGTCGAGCAGCACCACCTTTCCCTTCAGGCTTGTCAGTTGTTGCTGTTTGCCGTGGTTGTCCTTCAGGGCGATGTCTATCACTCCCGATGTTGTCACCTTGTCGGCGTCGATGGTCTTGTTGGCGTTGGCCTCTGCTATGCGCATTGTCTTCATGCCTTCAATGGCGATGTTGTGCAGGTTTTCGCCGCGCTCCGAACCTGGGTAGAAGGTGTCCCAACTTGTTGCCACGGCAGCAAAAACCTTGATATCGTCCTTGTCGGTGCGTGGATTGAATATCAGCATGTTGCCCAGAGTCTGAAACAGTGCGAAGTATGCCGAGGCTTGGGCAGGCTCGTTGAAGATATAGTTGCGCTTGATATTCTCCTTGTATGCCGTAATCATGGCAAGCAGGCTGTCGTTTCTGGCATCGACGTCAAGTGTCGCGTCGCGGCTAACGGTTTCCAGTTGCTGGCGCAGGGCTATCAGCAGCAGGCTCAGTTGCTTTATTTTCTGGCAGTTTTCAGACCCTTCCACGTCGTATGCCGTTGCCATGTCGGGCCATGCTGCCTTCACCGTCACTGTCTCTGTCGAGTCGATGCTCAGGTTGATATACTGGTTGGCCATACGCAACCGGTAGAACTCCGGTGCCGGATTTTTCTTGCCTGCAAAACTGAAATTGCCGTCTTCTGTCAGTTTCACGGAGTCGATAGCCATGATGTCGTCTATTGCCACGTGCTCCAGATAGAGTGTAGAGTCTTTTGCTCCCGTGATATTGCCTTCTATATGAAACTTCTCTTCGCTGCACGAAGCCATTGCTGCTATGGCTATGGCCGCAATCACAAATTTTCTCATGCTATATATAATATTATAGGTGTTGTAATCCGTGCAAAGGTACGAAGAAAAAAATATAAACGGCAACTGATAATTGATAAATGATGCCTTATAATTGCGGAATAATTCATATCTTTGCCGCCGCAAGTTTACAGCAGACACCTATATGAAGACATATTACTACAAAGTTGCCGACCACGTTTTTTCCGTTACTTTCGACGATGCCGATACGCTTGACGGGCAGATGTCCCAGTACTCCCCGTTTCTCACGGAACGTGGAGACGGTTCTCTCGCCTTCAGTCTGCGAGTCCTCAGCGAGCGCCCCGACTATGGTCCCACTACCGAGGAGATGCGCCAGGACGACGACGGATCGCAGATAGTGGCGAGCCGCACCGACGGCATGTCAACTTTCGATTTTGAACTTTTTGGCCACTGGCAGGGCCGCCTGCAGTGCAACGGGACATACACCGACGGTACTCTCTACGCCTGCGGCGAGCGTCTCTACGGTCTCAACAATGCCCTTATGGTGATGTTTGCCCTCAGTACGGCAGGCTGCGACACTCTGCTGTTCCATGCCTCTGTTGTCAGTTACCGGGGACAGGGCTTCCTCATGTTGGGCAAGAGCGGCACGGGCAAGAGCACCCACACGCGCCTTTGGCTTGAGAATATCAGCGGCACGGAACTTGTCAACGACGACAACCCCGTTGTCCGCATCTGCGCCGATGGCGTGACGCGCGTCTACGGTTCGCCGTGGAGCGGCAAGACGCCCTGCTACCGCAATGTCAGTTATCCTGTCGGTGCTCTTGTTCAACTCAGTCAGGCTCCGGTCAACGAGATACGCCGCATACGCGGCATTGAAGCCTACGTGGCTCTTGTGCCGAGCATTTCCGGCAAGCGCTGGGATCGCAAGGTTGCTGACGGCCTGCATGATGCCGAGAACAAACTGGCATCCACCGTTCCCATGTTCCATCTGCGCTGTCTGCCCGATGCCGATGCTGCGTTCACCTGTCAGCGCGCCGTGGCGCCGCATGTCGAGGCGAGCCTTAAGAAGACCGTCGACAATGACATTGCCATCCACGAGGTGCAGTGCCTTCTTGCCGAAGGCCATAAGGTGATACTCCCCGTTCGCGGACAGAGCATGCTTCCGTTTATCGTCGGCGACAGGGACAGCGTCGAACTCGTTGTTCCTTCCGGGCGCCCTCTCAGTGTGGGCGATGCAGTTCTGGCATGGACCGACGGCCGTCGCTACGTGCTCCATCGCATCATCGACATCGACGGCGACAGGCTCACCCTTCAGGGCGACGGCAATATTGTGGGCATCGAGCGCTGTGGCGTATCCGATGTCGTGGCTCGTGCCGAATATGTGGTGCATGGCGATGGCAGCCGCCATTTCCTATATAGCCGTGGCAGCATCCGCCGTTGGCAGGTATGGCGCCGTCTGCGCCCCGTGCGTAGATGGCCTCTTGCCGTGATACGCCGTCTGCCTATGTTCAAGGCGAAGGATTGAATTCGCCCTGCTCAAGAGTGGTAAAAATAAAGAAATCATATAAAAAAAGACAGTCAAACTATGCGACAGAAAAAAGGATTTGTGCTGCGCGAAGTGTGCGGCGAAAATGTCATAGTGGCCGAGGGCCTCGAAGTTATCAATTTCAATAAGATGCTTAGTCTCAACGAGTCGGCAGCATTCTGCTGGAAGCGCGCCGCAGCGCTTGGCGACTTTACCGTCGACGACCTTGCCGATGCACTCTGCGAGGAATACGAGGTGAGCCGCGACACGGCAGCAGCCGACGTAGAGGCTATGCTTGCACAGTGGCAGAAGATAGGAGTAGTGGAATAGTCAGTAGGATAGGGGCCGATGAGATATCTGTTGTGGCTATGGCGTAACATGTACGGCGTGCGGCTCAACACCGCCGTGCGTATCGTGGTGGGAGCAGGCCAGGTGGGCTTTGCACTGCTCATGGTATGGCTCTGCCGCCAGTTTATCGACAGCACTATCTACAGTCCTGCCATGCGCCCCATCATCCAGATGGTGGCAGTGCTCATCGCAGTGGTGGGGGCAAACATCGTGTTGCGCCAGGCCTACTACTATATGACGATACGTGCCACGGCGCGCCAGACAAACTCTGTGCGGCTGCGCGTGTTTGGCCATCTCCTGCGCCGCCAAATCTACGACGACGAGCCGCTGCACTCCGGCGATGTCACGTCGCGCCTTGAGACCGACGTCACCACTATCAGTGATGCCATTACCGCTACGCTGCCTCAACTCATCGTCACGGTGATAAAACTCGTTGGCGCTTTCCTCATGCTCTATTCCATGGACAGTCATCTGGCATGGATGCTTCTTCTCTCTACGCCGTTTCTGGCTGTTCTCGGCAAACTTTTCGCCCGCCGCCTGCGCGATATGACCCACGACGTGCGCCAGCAGGATGCACGCATACAGATGCTCGTGCAGGAGGGAATGGAGCACAATGCCATGCTGCGCGCCATGGAGAGTGGCCAGTGGCTCACCTCGCAACTTGACGACATGCAGCAGGGACTCTTCTCGAAGATAGAGCGCCGTACGCGCTTCACCCTTGCCGCCCGCAGTTTCATGGCAGTCTGCTTTGGCTACGGCTACCTTCTGGCTTTTGTCTGGGGAGGTTTGCAATTACGCGACGGAGCAATCACGTTTGGTGTTATGACGGCCTTCCTGCAACTCGTGGCCCAGGTGCAGCATCCAATTCTCGACCTGCTCAACATGGTGCCACAACTCATCCATGCCTCTGCCAGCATAGACCGCCTTGAGGAACTGGAGGGCAAGTCGGCAGAGTCGGCCGACGCTGCCGGCCGCATCATCGAAGGCTCGTTAGGCGTAAGTCTCGACGACGTCAGTTTCTCCTACGCTAAGGGGAAGGCCGAGGTGCTGAGCCATCTTTCGCACAACTTTGCTCCGGGCAGCCGTACGGCACTCATGGGGCTCACAGGAGCAGGCAAGACCACCATATTCCGCCTGATGCTCTCCCTCATACGTCCTACGGGCGGCAGTCTGTCGCTATACACCTCCGATGCGCGTTATCCTATCGATGCCACGTTGCGCACAAATTTCGTCTTCGTGCCGCAAGGCAACACGCTGATGAGCGGCACCATCCGCTATAATCTGCTGCTTGCCAATCCCAAGGCCACGGAGCAGGAGATGTGGCGTGTGCTACATATCGCTGCTGCCGACTTTGTAAGCGAGTTGCCAAAGGGTCTTGACAGTGAGTGTGGCGAACGTGGGGTAGGGTTCAGCGAGGGACAGGCACAGCGCATAGCCATTGCCCGCGGCCTCTTGCGCCCGGGCAGCATATTGCTTCTCGACGAGATCAGTGCTTCGCTCGACGAGGAGACGGAGCGCCTGCTCTTCAGCCGCCTCTTCGAAGCCTACTCCAACAAGACCGTAATTATGATTACTCACCGCTCCTCCGTGGCACAACTGTGTCAGGAGACGCTGCGGCTCGGATAAAAAGAAAAAACCCTTGCAGTCCTTAAAGGCACCGCAGGGGTTTCTCTTTTCCCACTTTCCTCTTCGGGGGGAAATGCTCGCCGGCTTATTTCTTTATCATTGAGATAGCCTTGCTTGCGAGCGAAACTACTACATAATTCAGAATAATCATAACTTTGTTCTCCTTGAAATCTTTTTACCTTGTTATACCTAAAAACAATGTTTTTGTCTTTTGACGATGCAAAGGTAGTGTTTGTGTGCGAACACACAACAGGAAAACACCTTTTTTTCACAGTTTTTACATACTTATTGACTTAGGTCAAAGAGCCCCGTTTTTTTGGCCAACGGACTGCCCCTTAAAAAAACACTGTTTTAATTTTTGCCAGCACTGTTTTAATTTTTGCCAGCGCTGTTTTAATTTTTGTAACTACTGTTTTTATTTTGAAAAAAACAGCAGTAGTTTTCCGTTGTTCTTCGCTTTTGAAATTTAAAAGTGCTACCTTTGCGGTCGGTCAGCCTTTTTCCATTCCACAACACTGATAAAACAGCCCAGATGACCATTGACTGCCATACAGCAACACTATCCAACGGGATGCGAGTAGTTCACCAGCCGTCGACGTCGGCTGTTGTGTATTGCGGCATTGCTGTTTCTGTGGGCTCGCGCCACGAGGAGAGTGGGGAAGAGGGCCTCGCCCATTTCTGCGAGCATGCCACGTTCAAGGGCACGCAGCGCAGGCGCGCCATACAGGTGATGAACTGTCTGGAAAGCGTCGGCGGTGAACTCAATGCCTTCACGAACAAGGAGGATACGGTATATTATGCTGCCATACAGCGCGAACACTTCGGTCGTGCCGTAGATTTGCTTACCGATATCGTTTTCCACAGCACCTATCCGGAAGCCGAACTTGTACATGAGCGTGATGTGGTATGCGATGAGATTGAGAGTTACAACGACACGCCCTCCGAACTTATCTTCGATGAGTTTGAAAATCTGCTTTTCTGCGGCCATCCTTTAGGCCATAACATCCTGGGAACGGCGCAGAGCGTTTCGGGCTTTTCCACGGCCGAGACAACGCGCTTCACCAAGCGCCACTATATCCCCTCGCGCTGTGTATTCTTCGTGGCAGGCGATATCTCGTTCGACAGACTGCTTCGCAGGCTTGAGACATTATGTCCTGTGGCGGCTTTTGGCTATGGAGAGTCGTTGGCCGCGCCATGTCAAGAATCTGTTGCCCCTGTCGGCGGCGATGCTGCCGTTTCTGCCGCTCAGGCACAGGCCTCCAACATTCGTCTCGACACCCATCAGTCGCACGTGATGATGGGCCACCGTGGCTATGCCTTCAGCGACGAGCGGCGTATGCCCCTCTTCCTGCTCAACAACCTTCTTGGCGGACCGAGTATGAGCAACAGGCTCAACGTGTCGCTGCGCGAACGTCGCGGACTGGTGTATACTGTGGAGAGCGTCACAACATCGTATAGCGACACGGGCTGTTGGGCCGTATATTTCGGTTGCGACCATCACGATGTGGCGCGCTGCACGCGCCTGGTGCACCGCGAACTGCAGCGTCTCGTCGACCGCCCTATCTCAGAGCGGCAACTGTCGGCAGCAAAGCGCCAGTTGAAGGGACAGTTGGCCATTGGCTATGAGAATGTAGAACAGCGCACCATTGACATGGCGCGCACGTTCCTTCACTACGACCGTATGAGGTCGCTCAGCGATGTTTGCAGTGAAATAGATGCCGTAACTGCAGAGCAGATGCATCGCGTGGCCCAGGAACTCTTCCTGCCGTCTGCCCTTACCACGCTTATCATCGAATAGACGACTAACGTTTCTGCCCTGAGGCATTATAATGCCGACCGCTATTTCTTATTACGATATTGCCGTCTAAGAGATATTTGCGTGTTTTCACGTCATTTACGATGGTTTTCTGTGTTGCGACAGCAGAGCGTCGTCTTCGTCCAGAGTGACATAGTCTTCGTCTTTTCCCGACTCCCATGCCCAGCACTCTGCCAGCACTACGTCGTAGTCGGTTTCGTAAAGGTCCCACGCATCGTCGCTGTTGCGCCACGCACGACAGCGGATAAAGCGGTTGCCAATGCCGTTGTAAATGCAAAGGTCAGCAGGCAACTTGCGAGAGAGGTTTTTAGTAGTTGCAGATTGTTTGTATTATTCGTTGAATTCCACTTCGATTATTCTCAGCCTGTTGCTCTTGGACGGCTTTGTGCTGACGGCCTTGCGGGCTGCCAGTTCGGTCATGTCTCCAAAAGCCTCCTTTATCGTGGCAGCACCTATCATCTTTATGGTATATGTGCTGCTCTCCACGGGATTGTCTATTTCGAGATAGCAGTTGCCAAGGGTTTTCGGTGTATAGCCGCTCCATACCACGGTGCCGTCTTCTGTCGAAATCTCCAGCGGATAACTCGTCTTGCGGAAGTCTTGTAGCCTGATGGCAACCTGGCGCACCTTTGCAGCATGCGAGAGGCGGAACGTCATCCACGCGTCGGCAATCTCCTCGTTGCTGCTCCATGTGCTTGCCTCGTTGTCGTCGTAGGCGAGAATGGCGTCCTGCTGGTTGCTTCCTGCCGTGACATCCATGATGGGCACTGCCGTGAACTGCTGTTTGTAGGATGGCGTAGGTGGTGTCTCACCGCGCAGCAGGTATGGCGGCAGTGTCTTCTGCCACGCGGCTTCTATTGGCTGTCCGTCGGCATCGGTGTAGAATCCGTAGTGTGTCGGTGTTGCCACGCTGTGCGTAGTCAGTACGGCATCGGCCATTCCCTGTGTGGCAGCAGTGATAGTGATGTCGCCGGCAACCGTCGTGCTGCGCACCATAACCCTGCACACTCCTGCCTCGACTGCCAGTTGCTTGCTCAGCACTCTGTTGTCGAGCGAGTCGGCACCGTCGCCGCTAAGTCCGCCAAGCCATTCTGCCTCTCCCTGCAGTGTGAAGTCTATCATGTTGTGTGCCAGTGGGCAGCGGCGGCCCTGGAGGTCTACTACTTCTATTTCTGCTATGCGTATATCACTGCCGTCGGCTCTGAAAGCCTGCGGTGTTTCCACCCAGTGCATGCTGAGTGCTGCAGGTTCGCCTGCGGTGTTGATAGCATGGCGGCTTACTGTCTTGCCGGCCTTGCGCCCGACGGCTTCTATCCTGCCGGCCTCAAACTTAACGTTGTCGAAGGTGAAGAGGAAGGTGTCGCTCCTCTTGCCCTTGCCCATCAGGCGGCCGTTTATGACCAGTTCCACTTCGTCGGCGGTGCTTACAACATAGACAGGCTTGCGTGTTCCCTCGTCGTAGTTCCAGTGGCCAATGATATATGTGTGTTCGCGCTCGGTGTCAACCCATCCGTCCCACATAACCTGGTGTGCATACCACGAATCTTTCGGCAGGCGCATGGCATCCACGTCGCCGCTTGTGCGATAGTTCTTTTCGCCTCGATAGTGAGTGTTAGAGTCGGCGAAGATGATTTTTGCGCCGCCGCTGTTTACTCTTGTGCCCTGTCCCGGACGAGCCATCCAGTATTCGTTCCACCTTACTACGTTCTCCACGGCCAGTCCGTCCTGATTGTGATTGTAACTTACGGCGCGTGCGCCACGATATAGCGGACCGTCGCCCTCTTTGTGGTAGGGCCAACTCCATTCGTCCCAGTAGCGGCGAATGCCTTCGTCGCGGCAATATTCCATCTGCCACATCGGTTTAGTGGCCGAGCGGTTGATATAGAGCATTTCGCCACCGTATTCTGCTTCGCGCGAGTCGAGCATGTTGCGGCTTCCGATGGCTCTGCCGCCAAGAGGGTCGTACTGGTCGCGTATGCTTTTCATTTCTGCCATGTGCTCTTCCGAAATCTGGTTGTTGCCACATTCGTAGAAGAGAATGCTTGGCGAGTTGCGGTTGTAGATGATGGCGTCGCGCATCACCTCCTTGCGCTGCTGCCATCTGCGGTCGGTAACGTCTTTCTCGGCGTCGCCGGCAGGCATTGCCTGTATCAGTCCGAGCCGGTCGAACGACTCGATATCCTGTTTCATTGGCGTGACGTGCATCCAGCGCACCAGATTGCCGTTACACTCCAGTATCAAGCGGTTTGAGAAGTCGCTCATCCATGCCGGTATCGATATGCCTACGGCAGGCCATTCGTTGGTGGAGCGCTGTGCAAATCCCTTAAGGTGCAGCACGCGGTCGTTTAGTGTCACCATGCCGCGGTTGAAGTCGGTCTTGCGGAAGCCCGTGCGTGTCACGGCCTTGTCGGCCTCTTTGCCGTCTATCAGAAGTTGCGTCTCCACATCGTAAAGGAAGCCGTAGCCCCACGACCAGAAGTGCAGGCCGTCCACTTCCTTGCTGGCTGACAGCGTGGCTGTCTCGCCGGCCTTCACGGTAGTCTTGTCGCCATCGAACGATGCTATTACGCGCTTGCTGTCGGCTTCGCGCAGCGTCACACGGTATGCTATGGTGCGGTTCTTCTTCGATGTGTTTGCCACCTGCGACTCAGCATGTATCACGGCTTTCTTTGCTGCCACGTCGTGCTCTGTGGCATAGACGTAGATGCCTGTTGTCTTCAGCGAAGAGTAGAGTGGCAGAGTCTGGTAGACATCGCCCATGACATGTAGCCACACATTCTTGTTGATACCGCCGTAGTTGCAGTAGAAATTCTTGTCGTTCCACTGGAAACGGCTGCCGGGCTTTCCGTCAGCAGATGGTTCGCGGTATGTCCAACTGTTGTCCACTCTGACGGCAAGCACATTCTCTCCTTTTTTATTAATATAAGGTGTAAGATCAAAGCCGAAGGCCATCACGCCGTTGTCGCTTCTTCCTACCTCTTTGCCGTTGAGAAACACCTGGGCGCCAAAGCGCACGCCTTCAAACTCTATGAAGAAGCGTGTTCCCTTCTGCAGTTTTGCCGGCAGTACGAAGTACTTGCGGTACCATACCACGGTGTCCGACAGTTTGTTGATAGGGCGTGCGAAAGCCTCTGTCTGATTGAAGGCATAGGGCAGCGTCACCTCCTGCCAGTTCCTGTCGTTGAATTTCTGCTTTGAGGCGCTGCTGTTGTCGCCGACTTTCATCAGCCACTCTGCGTTGAAGTTGTATCTGTCGCCTGCTGTGGCAGTGATTGCTGCCATGGCCATGGCAGCAAAGAGTAGTATTCTGCGTGGTTTCATGTTAGAGATAAGGAGTTTGAGGTGTGGGGTGAGGGAAAAATGTTTTTACGACCGCTCAGCGAGCGGTCGTAAAAAGAGAGAGAGTCTTATCTGACGAATTTCTTGCCGTTCTCATCGTCGCCAGGGAGCATGCGCCATGTTACGAGCACCTTTCCCATGTACTGCTGCTTGTAGTTACCCAGCAGCAATGTCGTGGTAAGAAGGTGTTTCTTCATTATATTAAGAAAACGGTATGTGCTTTCCTGCTATGCGTCAGGTGCTGCGCGGAAGTTGTGCAGGTCGTCGGCTTTGAAGGCCTTGACGTAGGCTGCCTTGCCTGCCACATCCTCTTCAGTCATGCGTACATACACCTGTGCTGACTTCAGGAACATGTCCGGAGCGCTGACGGCATCGCTAAGCAACAGCAGCGACATAGTCAGTTCGGCGGTCATGTCGTAGAGACGGCGTGCCAGGAAGTCGAAAGCCTCTTGGTTGTCCAGTCCCTTTGCATAGTTGATGGCCTCCTCGTAGACGGGGATGAGTTTCTCTATGCGTGCCTTCAGTTCTGCTGTGGTGTCGCAGCAAGGTGTCAGGGCCTCCAGCATCTCGCGTATGTTCTGCAGCATTGTGCCATTTGAGATGTAGCGGATGGCAGCCACTACCTGCAACTGCGTTGTTCCCTCGTAAATAGAGAAGATACGTGCGTCGCGGAAGAGGCGCTGGCTCTTGTATTCCATTATGAAGCCCGAGCCGCCGTGTATTGAGATGGCGTCGTAGGCGTTCTGGTTGGCATATTCTGAGTTCATGCCTTTTGCTAAAGGCGTGAAGGCATCGGCCAGACGCTGGTACTTCTTCAGTTCCTGCTTCTCGTCGGCGGTAAGTGTGCGTTCGCGGCTGATATCGTCGAGCGCTTTGTAGATATCCACGTAGCGTGCTGTCTGATATAGCATGGAACGTCCGGCATCAAGTTTAGCCTTCATGCGGCTAAGCATGTCGTAAACGGCAGGGAAGTTGATGATTTTCTCGCCAAACTGTGCGCGCTCCTTGGCATAGGCCAGTGCTTCGTTGTATGCCTCTTGCTCTACACCTACCGACTGTGCGGCGATTCCCAGGCGCGCTCCGTTCATCAGCGCCATTACATATTTGATAAGTCCCAGGCGTGTGGAGCCACAGAGTTCTGCCTTGGCGTTTTTGTAGGTAAGTTCGCAAGTCGGGCTACCATGTATACCGAGTTTGTGCTCAATGTGGCGCACGTCGACACCACCGTTGCGCTTGTCGTAGATGAACATCGAGAGTCCGCGTCCGTCCTTTGTGCCTTCCTCAGAACGTGCCAGCACGAGGTGGATGTCCGAATCGCCGTTGGTGATGAAGCGCTTCACGCCGTTCAGACGCCAGCACTGTTCCTTCTCGTCGTAAGTAGCCTTGAGCATGACGCGCTGCAGGTCGCTGCCGGCGTCGGGCTCGGTGAGGTCCATCGACATAGTCTCTCCCTGGCATACGCGGGGAATGTATTTTTCGCGCTGCTCTTCAGAGCCGAACTCATAGAGCGTGTCAATACACGACTGGAGGCTCCAGATGTTCTGGAAGCCGGCATCGGCAGCAGCAATGACTTCGCTCAGCATCGAGAAGACGGTGTTGGGAAGGTTGAGGCCACCGTAGCGGCGTGGCATTGACACGCCGTGAAGTCCTGCCTTGCGAGTGGCATCGATGTTTTCAAAAGTCTTCGAAGCATAAATCATGCGCCCGTTCTCGAGGTGCGGCCCTTCCAGGTCTACGCTCTCCGAGTTTGGGGCGATGATGTTTGCAGCAACGTCGCCAGTGATGTCGAGTATCTGTTTGTAGTTCTCTATGGCGTCGCCCAGGTCAACGGGAGCGTAGTCATAGTTCTTAGCATCTTCATAGTTGCGCTCTTTGAGTTCAACTATGCGTTTCATCAACGGGTGATTGAGATGGAAAGCAATCTCTGGATGATCTGTATAATAGTTTGCCATAGTTACTTACTGTTCTGCTTATAGTATTTAATGAGTTTTGGAACCACTTCCTCTACTGTGCCGACAATCACGTAGTCGGCAATGCGGTTTATAGGAGCATCGGGGTCGCTGTTTACGCTTATTATGATGCCTGAATCCTGCATACCGGCAATGTGCTGGATTTGTCCGCTGATGCCGCAGGCGATATACACCTTCGGATGAACGGTGACACCAGTCTGACCAATCTGTCGGTCGTGGTCTATCCAGCCTGCGTCAACGGCAGCACGGCTTCCGCCGACCTCACCGTGAAGCACCTTGGCGAGTTGGAACAACTGGTCGAAGCCTTCTTTCGAGCCTACTCCGTATCCGCCTGCCACAACGATGGGGGCACCTTTCAGATTGTGCTTGGCAGCCTGCACCTCGTGGGTGAGAACCTTTACAACGAAAGCCTCTGGCGATACGTATTTCGCAACTTCAGGATAAGCCACCTCGTTCTTTGCCTTGCCATCGTAGACAGCCTTCTGCATCACGCCGCTACGCACGGTAGCCATCTGTGGACGGTGGTCGGGATTGACGATTGTAGCCACGATGTTGCCGCCAAAGGCCGGGCGTATCTGATAGAGCAGGTTGTCGTAGTGCTTGCCTTCTTTCTTGTCGTCGTAGTCGCCAATCTCCAGTTGGGTGCAGTCGGCGGTCAGTCCGCTCGTCAGCGACGACGAGACGCGTGGGCCGAGGTCGCGGCCTATTACCGTTGCGCCCATCAGACAGATTTGCGGCTGCTCTTCCTTAAAGAGATTGACGAGAATGTCAGTGTGGGGAGCAGAAGTGTAGGGGAAGAGGCCCTCGCCGTCGAAGACGAAGAGTTTGTCAACACCGTACGGCAGAATCTGCTCTTCCACTTTTCCCTTGATGCCGGTGCCGGCAACAACGGCATGGAGTTCTACTCCGAGTTCATTGGCGAGTTTCCGGCCCTTGGTCAGCAACTCCTGAGATACTTCCTGCACCAGCGTGCCTTCTATCTCGCAATATACAAAAACATTATTCATATTGTCAGTATTTGAGTTTTTGAGTTTTTGAGTTCTTAAGTTATTTCGTGAGTTCTTAAGTTATTTCGTGAGTTCAACTCACAAACTTAAAAACTTATCAACTCATCAACTAACATAGTCAGTTTTTGAGTTTTTGAGTTCTTAAGTTATTTCGTGAGTTCTTAAGTTATTTCGTGAGTTCAACTCACAAACTTAAAAACTTATCAACTCATCAACT